>Ga0207687_10001146_pt1 | contig 18042 bp, 20 predicted proteins | sample KBSM54metaG_FD_184399 | JGI IMG/M metagenome (GOLD analysis project Ga0207687, IMG submission 184399) | Miscanthus rhizosphere microbial communities from Kellogg Biological Station, Michigan, USA - KBS M5-4 metaG (SPAdes) (version 2) | ecosystem: Host-associated > Plants > Roots > Rhizosphere >...
GAATCTGACCTACACCCTGCTGAGCAAGCGCAAGCTGCTGGCGCTGGTGCAGAACAAGCTGGTGCGGGGCTGGGACGATCCGCGGATGCCGACCATTTCGGGCATGCGCCGGCGCGGCTATACGCCCGAATCGCTACGAAACTTCGCCGGACGCATTGGCGTATCCAAGACTAACGGCACCACCGAGCTGGCGCTGCTGGAATACTTCGTCCGCGAGGATCTGAACCGCCGGGCGGCTCGCGTGATGGCAGTGCTGCGCCCGCTGCGCGTGGTGATCGACAATTATCCGGACGGCCAGGTGGAGCACATGGAGGCGGTCAACAATCCCGAGGATCCGTCCATGGGGAACCGGACTGTTCCGTTCTCTAAAGTTCTGTACATCGAGCAGGACGATTTCCGTGAGGATCCGCCCAAGCAGTATTTCCGGCTGGCCCCCGGCCGCGAAGTGCGTCTGCGATACGGATACCTGGTGACGTGCACCGGCGTAGTGAAGGATTCGAGCGGGAACGTGGTGGAGCTGCATTGCACCTACGATCCGGCGACCAAAGGCGGCACGACGCCGGATGGACGCAAAGTGAAATCGACCATCCACTGGGTTTCGGCCGGGCATGCCGTGGACGCCGAGGTTCGGATCTATGAAACGCTCTTCAACTGCGAAGATCCCAACATAGTTCCGGAAGGTCAGGATTTCACGGTGAATCTGAACCCCAACTCTCTCGAGGTCGTCACCGGATGCAAGCTGGAGCCAAGCCTGCGTGAGGCCGCCCCCGGGACTCCCTATCAGTTCGAGCGGCTGGGTTACTTCGCGGCGGATCCGGACAGTACTCGTGAGATGCTGGTGTTCAACCGCACGGTGGCGCTGCGCGACACCTGGGCCAAAATTGAGGCGAAATCAAAGTGACCGGCAGAGCTGAATGGTGATTCTCGGACTGGGTGGCCTGTTAGGCGACGCTGCTTGCGCCGTCATGAAAGGCGGCGAACTGAAAGCCGCCGTCGAGGAAAACAAGCTCGATCACGTATGGAAGCCGGGCGGGCTTCCGCAGAGCTCGATCGCGGAGTGCCTGCGGCTGGCGGGAACGTCCAGCGACCAGGTGGAATGCGTCGCCGTGGTGCGCCCGTTCTCGCGGGGACCCGAATCGCAGGTACACGTGAGCTTGCGCGACCAGTTTCCCAAGGCCGAGATCGCCGTGGTGGAGCATCATCAGGCGCACGCCGCGTCGGCATTTTTCGCATCGCCCTTCGAGGAAGCCACCGTTCTCACGCTGGATCACGCCGGCGATTTTCGCTGCGGAGCGCGCTGGGAAGCCAAAGATACGCAGATTCAGGCGGATCGCGAGTGGTTCTATCCGGATTCCCTGGGCCGGCTGTACGGGGCCGTAACGCAGCTGCTGGGTTATCGCGCAGGGGCCGAAGAGCACAAGGTGCAGTGGATCTCGGCGTCGGGCGATGAACGCTACGCGGAGCTGTTCCGGGGCATGGTGTCGGATTCGGCTCGCCTGGATCCTTCTTTCTTTGACGGACACCACCAGTCGGAGGGCGGCTTCAGCCCGAAATTCTTCGAACTGCTGGGTGTGGCTCCGGGCGGCCGGATTCCGGCGGCCGAGATTCCCGCCATCGCGCGCGGCTTGCAGAAAACCGTGGAAGAAACCGTGCTCGCTCTGGCAGGCGAAGGCGAGAACCTGTGTCTGGCCGGCGGTATGTTCCTGAACGTGATGCTGGTGGAGTTTCTGGAACGCTGCGGCCGCTGGAAGAACGTCTTCGTGCAGCCTGCTGCCGGGAACGCCGGGACGGCTCTGGGCGCGGTGTATCACGTGTGGCACCAGGTGCGGCGGCATCGGCGGCGCCACGGGATGGAATCGCTATTTCTGGGACCCGGCTATGGCGCGGAAGAGATCAAGCAGGTGCTCGAGAACTGCAAGCTGCGCTTCCAGTACCTGCGTTCCACCGACGATATGCTGGCGCGCGCAGTGCAGATGCTGGGCGAGCACAAGATCCTGGCGTGGATGCAGGGGCGCATGGAGTTCGGCCCGCGCGCGCTCGGCAACCGCAGCATTCTGGCGTCGCCGCTGGACCCCTACTCGACCGAGAACCTGAACGTCTTCATCAAGCATCGCGAGCCGTTCCGCAAGTTCGCGGCCTCGGTTCCCGCGGAAGTCGCCTCAGAGTACTTCGAGGCCGGCCTCAATGCGCGTTACCTGGCGACGGTGGGCCGGGTCCGGCCGAAACATCGCAAGACGTTCGAAGCCGCCATCCTGGGAGAGGACATCATCCGCGCGCACGTGGTTTCCGCCGAAGATAATCCCCTGTACCACCGCTTGCTGCTCGAGGCCGGGAAGGCTACAGGACTACCCGTGCTGTACAACACCAGCTTCAATCTATTCGGCGATCCGCTGGTCTCGACGCCGCGCGAGGCGGTCCGAAGCTTCTATTCTTCGGGGATCGACGCGATGTTCGTGGGGAATTTCCTGCTGGAGAAGTGATCGGGTCGGGCATGCCCGACCCTTACGAAACGGTAGGGGCGAGGCACGCCTCGCCCAACCCATCTTTGCGTCTATTCGCGTTCATTTACGGCCGGCGCTTCCGCAGGCGCGGCATTCTTCTGCCCCTCCGGCAGAATGAAGGTGGTCTCGCCGGGCTTTTGAAGCTTGAGCTGCTTGCGAATTTCCATCTCCTGCTCACTGCGGCTGCTTTCCAGACGCCGGATGCGGTCTTTGCGATGTTCGATCTCGCGAGTGAGCGCGGCGTTCTGCTCCTGAAGCTGGCGGATCTCACGATGCTTTTCGAGCAGCGTCTGCAGCCCTTGTGGTCCACTCACCGCGATCAGGGCATAGACAACCACGACGGCGAGCAGGATCAGTGCTCCTTTTCCTCCCATCGCGGTCTTGCGAAGTTGCTCTAACAAAGCTTCCTATACGTTTATAAACCGAATCGAAAGAAAAGGCCAGCACATGTTATGCTCTCCGTGATGGAAAATGAGCCGGTGCCCGCACCAAAGGAGCGCTTGGTGTGTCCCAAGTGCGGATCGGCGGATGTGCGTCGGTCCCATCCGGAAGGCGTCGTGGCGGGTTTGCTTAGAATCGTGGGACGCTGGCCGTTTCGATGCCGCAGCTGCCGGTCGCGTTTTTATCACGCGAGCCCGCCTGAATAGGAGCCTATTGGGCCGGAGCTTTTTCCACCAGCTTGCGAACATCCGGCGGTAAATCGAATCGCCCTGGAGGAATCACCGGATTCGCTTCCACGCTATCCAGCGTGATGGAGAACTCCTGTGGTCCGGTCTTCTGGGTCACTTTGGCGGGTTCCAGAATGCCTCCGAAGTCCTTGTACTCAGAGGCGATCAGTTCCACCGGAATGTCTCCCATCTGGGTGCTGGCAATGCTGGTCAGCTTGACTTGCAACCCGGATTTTTTCTGATAGTAGCCGACCATGGGTTGACCCTCGGCCGGCGTCATGACCACTTTGTAGCATTCCTCGCCGTCCACCGTTTCGATTCCCTGGTTTTCCACCTTGGGATACAACTTGCGCCAGTTGGCAGTGGAATTCATGGTGCCTTCGCGGATGGCCTCGGCCCGCTCGATGCCGGTTTTCAGGCGAGGTCCCAGAAGCGCGCTATTTTCCCAAGCGATCTGGCCATTAACACCCATCTCGACCTTCCCTAGGCCCTCGATGTCCATGGAGGTGTAGTATTTGTCGGGCTCGGCGGCATAGCGGGTCATGGTTCCCTTAATGCCAAGGGCAGCAAACTCCACCGTGCTATGGGCGATCTCGGCCTTTCGCTTGGCGTATGCCTGCTTGCCGCCAGTGACCTGAACGTAGCGATCCAGAATGGATTCGGCGGACGGCAGCGGATCGGCTGCGAAGGCGCCCGTGATGCCCGATAACAGAGCCGCTAGTGCAAAATTCAAGACTCGACGCTTCATGGGGTTTTCTGCCTCCTTATCCATCCTAAGGCCGCATCGATGACGGAATCGTGGCCGTCCAGCAGCGCGGCGCGCGTGAGCGGTACCTCAACATCGGGAGTCACTCCGAGCCCCTCCAGAGGCTGGCCTCCCTCCGAAATGTAGTTCGCCAGCGCGTATTGAAATCCGTCGCCATTGGGCAGCCGCTCAAACGCAGAAGGGAGCGCGGCAGCCGCGGTGTGCGTCCCGAACACGCGAGCGCGGCCCAGGTCTTTAAGACCGCCGGCGAAAATCTCCGAAGTGGAGGCCGATAGGCCGTCCACCAGCACAGCGACCGCGCCCGCGAAAACCTCCGGTCGAGGATTCACCACAAAATTGAGCGTGGTGTCGCGCATGTACATGGTCCCGAGCCTCTGGTTGGGTTTGTCCACCAGGAAACCGGCCATGCCCATGGCCATGCCGCCGATGCCGCCAGGGTTGCCGCGCAGATCGACGATCAATCCATCGCAGGGCTTACAGTCCTGGACCGCCTGCTGGAAGCCGGCCATCACCCGCGGGAGGTCGAGAAACATATTGAAGCGGATATAAGCCGAGGATCCCGATTTCTTGCTTTCGAACCAGACATGCTGGGCGGGCAGATTTCCAAAGGCCGAAAGCGTGCCGCGCGGCTGGGTCAGACTCAAATTCAGGTCGATGGTCTTGCCCGCGCCGTCCAGGAACGCAGCACTTAGCGTTCCACCGATGGGTCCGGTCAAGCGCGCGGCCACGGCCCGGGTCAACTGCAGTTCATGAATGGCGGAATTCGAACGGGCCTGGTCGATGATCAGCTTAAGCTCCCTGCCACCCGAACGCAAGACCTGCCAACCGGGCCGGACGCCCAGCTTCTCAGCCGGCGATCCCGCATCGATGCCGACGACTATAGCCTGGCCATCCAGAATTCGAAGATCGATTCCGGTGACTCCGGGTCCGCCCTCCTCGTCGTCCACGACCGAGTAGATCGCCGCGGGAATGATCGCGAAGTGGCTTTGCCCCAGGCGTCCAAGCATTTCCTGGAGGACGGCGCGGGCTTCCGCGGGGCTGGCGGACTTTTCCACACGAGGGCGGTATTCGGTGTGGATCGCCTGCCAGTCCAGGCCGCCAGGCTTGGTCTGCCAATGTTTGTCGCGAACGGTGGTCCAGACCTTCTCGAACGAGTCCAGATCCAGCTGATGCTGATTCTGGGCGAAGGCGGTTGCTGCGGCGGCCAGCAGGATCAGATAGCGTGACGACATCTACCTAGACTCTAGCGAAAACATTTACCGAACGACGGCGACCGACTGTGGGAAGCGCACCGGCAGCGACCGCTCCAAGAGCTTTTGCGCGATGGTAATGGCGCTGGCGCCATCCCGATTGGCCATAACCACTACGCCGGTGTGGAAGTCGGGCGCCATCAGGATCGCACCGGCATAGCCGGGAGCCGTGCTGGTCTGGCGGATCAAGCGAACGCCGCGGGCTGCGTCGGAATCCAGTCCATAGCCCGTGTCGGTGGATAGAGCCGTGATGACTGCGGGAGACAGGACCTGACGATCGCCCAGCTTGCCCTCATTCAGGTATGCCATCAGGAACTTCGCCAGATCGCTGGCGGAACTGAACAGCGAATTCCCCTCCATGGGACGGCTGATTTTCCGATCGGCGGTGTGGCCCACCGCCAGCGGATAGGTCATGGCAAGAGACGAAGAGAAGGTCGTGTGCGCCATACCCAGCGGCCGGAAGAACATTTCTTCCAGCTGTGCGGAAGCGGGCTGGGCGCGAATGGTTTCGATCAAACGCGACGCCACGGCTTCTTCGGTCATTTCCGAAGGCGGGCTGAGAAGGTTCCTGGTGGAGAGCCGGGCTTCTTTCTCGTCTAATCCGAACAGATAGTCACCTGCCGGCGTTTCCAGGCGCAAGCGTCCCTGCCCCGACAATTCAAAGGCGGCCGCAGCCAGGAACACGCGAGCCGAACCGAGACGGAATAGCGTATCGGGAGTGACCGGCGTCTGGGCTTCCATGCTGGCAACTCCCTGACCGGTGGTCCAGACAATCCGGTCGTTCTTGACGACCGCCGCGGAGAATCCGGGAATCTTCTGGCGGGTGAGCTCAGAAGAAGCAATCTGATCGAGGGCGGCAGACAGATCCGATTGGGCCGCAGCCAGGCCGGCAGCTACGGATACAAGAGACAGCAAAATGGCGACGCGCATGTACCCACCCTACAGCAATCGCTGCCGCTTGACAGTACTACGACTCGCCGTCCTACGTACTAGCCGTTCCTCGCGCCGGCGGAGCGCTGGAGTGTCTTCATAAGCCAGCGCAGCACGGGTGGTTTCGAGCGCCCGCGCGGGATCCTTTTGCCGATGCTCGTAATGCTTGGCCAGTTCTTCAAGAGCCGGAATACGGAACGGATTGCGCACAGCGGCCAGGTCTTCCCAAACAGTAATCGCTTGCTGATCGGCGCCCAGCTTGCGTTCGAGAGCAGCCAGATCCCACAACGTGCGAAACAACAGGTTGTCGTCCGGCAAGCCTGCGTCGATCGCGCGCCGGAACAAGGCGCGTGCCTGCTCCAGTTCTCCGGCCTGGCGAAGCCAGCGCGCGATACCGGCGATTTCTGCGCCGTGCTTGAAGGGCAGATTCTCGGGATCCTTGAACGCCAAGGGAACGATTCCCGTCAGACAAGCCAGCGACAGAATATCCAGGGCATTGTGATGAAATACCGGCAGCAGGCGGGCGGCGCGGCCGGTGCGCAGGTATTCGAAATACAAGTAGGGAATCAGTGCGCCGGGGACGTCGCCCTCGCGTTCGTAGCCCAGAACCTGATTTTCCAGATCCACCAGGCGGCAGGAATCGTAGCGCAGCTTCCACAAGCGGCGCGCACCGTGCAGCAGATCCAAATGTTCCAGTTTGCCGAATGGCCCGCGGCTGCGATTCAAGCGATAGCGCGTTTCGAGCAGAGGCTGATCGAATGCGCGCCCGTTATAGGTGATCAGGACGCGGAAGGGCGCCAGATGGCGGGTCAGCGAATCGAGGAGGCTGGCCTCTTCACAATAGTCGCGCATGAAGAACTGCCGAACGCGAAAGCCTTCGGCGGTGATGCGTCCCACACCCACCAGGAACGCGCAGGTGCCGGATCCGCCCGCCAGACCCGTGGTTTCCGTATCGAGGAAAGCCCACTCGGCAGGTGGCACAAGCGGCGATGCGCCTCCGGAAATCGAATCGAGAAGGTCGTGGGGAAGATCCGCCAGCGAGCCGATATCGGCACTTCCATGACGCCGGTAGCGCTCATACAGCTTCTCGGTTTCAAAATGCCGGCCGTATTCCGTTTCGACTTGTTCACCGCCCAGCCAGTCTTCGACAGCGCTTTGCGCTTTCTCCAACGGTATTGGCGATGATTCCGAATCGGCATCGCTTGTGGAAAACGTCGAAGAGAAATTCGTGGCGTGATGGGAGGCGAGTCCGCTGTCGTACTTAGAGCTGTCGTACTTAGAATTGATGCGTGCTACACGTGCTCGAAGATCGGCCAGTTGTTGCTGTAAGTCGCTCATTCGCCTTTTGTTTGCTGGCCCAAGAAAAGCATAACATGGCTGCTGCGAAAGCTCGCGCTAGAATTTTTCGCGGCATTCTTCCGGCATTGATGTTTTGAATGCGGCGCGCGATGGCCAAAAAAACCGCGGAAAACCTGGGTTTTTCTGCAGTTTTCTCTTTACACCACGCAGACGATCCCGTATGATGCGAATGAGCGTCCGCAGCAAAAACCCACTGAGCGGAAGCTGTACATGGGAAAAATCGGATATTTCAAAGGAGAGATATGGCTAAGTTGACCCAATCGCAGTTCATGAAGGAGCTGGCAGCGGCGACGGACGTCCCCAATAAGACCGCGAAGACCTTGGTTACGGCGTACGCCGATCTGGCGGTCAAAGAGACCAAGAAAAACGGTATGTGCGTACTGCCGGGCATCGGCCGGCTGGTGCGCGTAGATCGTAAGGCTCGCATGGGCCGCAACCCGGCGACCGGCGAAGCGATCAAGATCCCGGCCAAGAAAGTGGTGAAGTTTCGCGTCGCCAAGGCCGTGAAAGACGCAATCGTCCCAAAAAAAAAGTAACAGCGACCTAGGATCTAAAGCAAAACCCCGGTCCGCTGTCGCGGGCCGGGGTTTGTTTTCTTAGAAATCCGATTGAGGCCGCGCCTTTACTGCTGGCGCACGCCGGGAAGCCTTACGCCTGCTTCTTTTCGTCGGGGCGCTGTGTGGGTGGTTCATCGGGTGGCTTCAAAGAATCCTTGAAGTTCCGAATGCCCTCGCCGAGGCCTTTTGCCAGCTCCGGAATCTTCTTGCCGCCAAACAACAAGAGGGCGACCAAGAGAATAACCAGCAGCTCCATCGGGCCTATTTGTCTTAACATAGGGCCTCCTTGCAACCTGAGTGTACCATGAAGCGCAAGCCTAAAAGCGCAGTCCGAAAGGGTTTTAATCAGAAGAACGACGTCCGCGCTATAGCGCGGGAGCGCGTTGGTCCGGTGAAGCCGTCCCGCCCCATTTTGCCCCCCACCGTCCGCAAAAAGCCCAAACACAAGCGCCCACCGGGTGAAGTGGAAGATTAGGGAATAACCTGGGAAGACTCAGTGGACAATGGGTATATGCCGTTTGTACGAGTCGGTTCGCTGGCTGCTTTTCCGCCCGGATCCATCATGGAAGCCCTGGTTGGCGAAGGGACGTATGCCATCTGCAACGCTGGAGGCGAAGTTCACGCACTGGATGGGATTTGCCCCCACGCTGGGGGTCCGCTGGGCCACGGCGCGCTGCATAGTACTACTGTGGTGTGCCCCTGGCATGCATGGGAATACGACTGCCGCTCAGGAGCGAATGAAATGGACGACGGCCTGGTGCTCGCCAAATTTCCGGTCAAGATCCAGGGCGACGATATCCTGATCGATGTTCCTTAAACCGCGTTCCTTAAATGCCGGAACTTCCTGAAGTTGAAACCGTAGTTCGCTCCGTGGCTGCCCATCTCGCGGGCCGGCGGATTCTGGAGAGCAAGTTCACCTCGAAATTCGTGACGCCAGGGAGCCGCGCCAAGCTCGCCCAACGTCTGTTGGGCCGCCGCATCGAATCGGTGAGGCGGCGCGGGAAGTTTATCATCATCGAGCTGGATGAGGGGACGCTGACGGTGCATTTGGGAATGACCGGCAAGCTGCTCATCCAAGGCCAGACCAACCAGCACACGCATGGCGTCTTCACACTGGATGACGGCATGCTGTTCTATCAAGATCCGCGGCAATTCGGCCGCATCGAGTGGAGCGCGGGCGAATCGCCGCGCGTGAAGCGGCTGGGTCCCGAACCGCTGGAGATCAGCCTGGACGAGTTCCGGGTGCGGCTGAAGCGAACAACCCGCATGAAGGCGCTGCTACTGAATCAGACCTTCCTGGCGGGCCTCGGGAACATCTACGCCGATGAGAGTCTATTCGCGGCGGGGATTCATCCACTGACACAAGCCAACAAGCTGACGGCCACGCGAGCCGCGAGATTGCACCGGGCGATACAGGGAATCCTGACCCACGCGATCCAGCTGGGCGGGTCGTCGATTTCAGACTATGTGAACGCGGAAGGCGAACGGGGATGGTTCCAGATGGAGCATCGCGCCTACGGCCGCGAAGGGGAGCCTTGCGTCAACTGCGGGAAGCCGATTCGAAAAATCCTGGTAGCCCAGCGGGGGACCCACTACTGCCCGCGGTGCCAGAAAAAGTAACCAGTCGCCGCGTTACTCGGTGCTCGCCCGCAGGATTTCGTCGGCCACTTCCACCACGGGCTTCATGGCCTTCACATCGTGAACCCGGACCAGGTGCGAGCCCCTCAGCACGCAGGCGGCGACCGCCGCGGCGGTGGCGAACTCCGTTCCTTCCTGCGATTCCCGCGCGAGAAAGTGCTTGCGCGAAGGTCCGGTCATGATCGGCATTTCGAGGCGCGCCAGCGTTTCGAGCTGCGCCAGGATTTCGGCGTTCTGCTCCTTACGCTTTCCGAAACCGAGGCCGGGATCGATCACGATTTGCTTGCGGTCGAGACCGGCGCGCATCGCACGGTGAACGGCCGCGTCTAATTCCTTAAGAATGACCTGCATGGCGTCTTTGAGCGGCGGCAGTTTGAGCCAGGTTTCGGGCGAGCCGCGCATGTGATTCAGAATCAGGCCGCCATTGGCCTGACCAACCGTGCGCGCCAGATCCGGATCGAAGGTGAGGGCGCTGGGATCGTTGATGATATCGGCACCCAAATCCAGAGCCTTCTGGGCGACGGCAGACTTGTAGGTATCGACAGACAAGGGAATCGTGAGCTTATTGTGCAGACGCTTGAGGACCGGGACCAGGCGGCGCAGCTCCTCGGCTTCGGAAATTCGAACCGCGCCAGGCCGTGTGGACTCCGCGCCGATATCGATGATGTCAGCGCCTTGCTCTTCCAGATCGATGGCATGCGCGAAGGCACGGTCGGGATCCAGGTACTTTCCGCCGTCAGAAAACGAATCCGGCGTGATGTTGAGCACGCCCACCAGCAGCGTCCGCTCGCCGAGTTGCAGGGTCTTATCCCGAATCTTCCATTCAAATCGCTTCCGAAACATGCAGAATTCAGAGTAGCATCTGGATCCTACCCGGCTCGATTTGCTGGTCTATTTGTGGGCTTTAGGGCCCCAGCATGGTCTTCATCTGCGTGGCGATCAACATCACCGCAGGTCCCAGCGTGACCAGGATCACGGAGGGGAAGATCAGGAAGAACACGGGAAAAATCAGCTTAACGCCAACCTTGCGGGCACGTTCCTGGGCGGATTGCCGGAAGCGCGTGCGCAGGTACTTCGCATGCACCCGCAGAGCGGGTCCAAGGCTGGTGCCGAAGCGGTCGGTATCGATCAGCAGGGCGGCGAATTTCTGAATTTCGGGATCGCGCGTTCTGCGGGCAAAATTGCGCAGTGCGTCTTCGCGGGAAGTGTTGGCCTTGAGTTCCAGATGAAGCTGGGTAAACTCCGCTGCCAGATCCGGATGGCTGATGCGCAGGCCGCGGCTGGTATCGAGGATGGAAGCATCCAGCGCCTGTCCGGCTTCGACCGCCAGAACCATCAGGTCCAGTGCCGCGGGCAATCCGCGCCGCAGCAGCCCGGAACGGCGGCGCGAAAGTCGCGTGAGAATTCGATCCGGGATCATGTATCCGAACGCCAGGCCGCACGCAGCCGGAATGAAGGCACCGGAAGTCTGTTGGCCAAAAGTGACCGCGGCCCAGGCTCCCGCGGCAGCCAGCATCAGCCCGCTGGCGCATTTGATGCCCAGCAGCACCGAAACAGCGGAGGTCCAGCGATATCCCGCAGCGGCCAGCTCCCGCCGTAATTCGGTCGTATTCGCAGCCCATGCCGGCAGAGCCTCGCCCATCATTCGAAAGATATCCACGGCGGCGGCCTGGGGCGCCGGAAGCTCGCGCTGGCCGAGGGTCATCGGAATGCCGGCGTTTCCGTTTTCACCTTCGGCGCGCGACGGCTTGAGCACAAAGGCATATCCCGCGGCGCTGACGGCGGCCAAGGTGAACAGGAAAAATGAGAGAAGGAGTTCGCCCGTCGTCATATTTTGATGTCCACGATCTTGCGGATGACCAACTGCGCCAGCACCAGGCATCCGATAGCCCCGGCGATCAGCGTCTTGCCGTAGGGATGGTGGTAGAGCGTCATCATGTAGCCAGGGCTGAAGATCAGCATCATGCCGGCGATACCGATAGGAAGTATGGTGAGAATCACGCCGGTAAGTTTTCCATGCGCCGCCAGGGCGCGGACTTCACCCTGCAGAGAAATCGCCTCGCGCATATTCTCGGCCACACCGGTGAGCACCTCGCCGAGCCGGCCTCCGGTACGGGAGTGCAGCACCACAGCCGAGATAAAGACGTTTACTTCCAGGATGGGAATGCGCCGTGCCAGATTCTCGAGCGCGCGCGACCAGCCCATGCCCAGGTTCGCCTCGGCGGAGGCTTTCTTCAATTCGGACGCGACGGGTTCGGCAGAATCCGCAGCCACCATATCCACGGCGGCAGGCAGCGGATAACCGGCCCGCAGCGCACGCGCCATGGAATCGAGCACGTCGGGAAACGCATCGCGAAACGCCCGGAATCTTTTTTCGCGCGCACGAAGAATGTAGCCGTAGGGCAAAAATGCGATGCCGATCGCGCCGGCCAAGGCTCCCCACGCCGGGACGATTTTCAGCAGCAACAGCCCGGCGGCTGTGCCGCAGAACAACATCAGCGCGGTGACGCGTCCCACCGACCACTCCAGCTGCGCCTGTGCCATGCGCGCCTTGAGAATTTCGATGAAGTCAAACCGGGCGAGCAGGTTGTCCCAAAAACTCAGGCTGCTGAGCCGGTCGTTGCGAAACAATCGCGAGTCGCCGGCGGACGCTTCGGCTGGGGAATCCTCGAGGGTGTCGTGCGCGGCTTCTTCGGCTTCGCCGGTCTGCTTGACGAAGCCCATCCATGCGACGGCCACAACAATGGCCGCCAGCAGGAAAATCGCGGCGAAGAAGGCCAGGATCGACAGGATCAACATAGAATGCTCCGTGAGCCTCTGAATCGTCCTACCGAATCTTGGTTATGGCCGCTGGAACCGCAACGGGCGAAGACGCCTGGCCACTGGGGCGCAAAAGCGTATCGAAGGTCATCGGAGTACGCGAACGGGTCGCCTCATCCAGCGGGTTGCGCAGCGCCAGACGCACACGCGCGCCGGAATCGGCCAGAGCCAGGGTGTCCGCGTCGGCCGGATTCGTCAGCAGGGTGACGGTAGGCAAGGTGCCTCCCTGTGAGACCGGTTCCGGGGTTGGGTTCACAGAAAGGACCGGAGCGCCCTCGAGGATGGTTCGAAGCTCGGGCTCGGCGTTGCCGCTCTTGCGGGTGAGCAGGACCTGCACATCCACTTTCTGCCCAGGACGTAACATGGCGAGCACGCCGCCCGAATCGGAAACATGCACGGAAACTGCCCGCATTCCGGACGGAACCCCGGTCCCGCCGGCCTGTCCCCCAGCTGCCAGGCGCGAGGAGAGTACCGGCTCGCCTTGCGACAGCGGCTCGAGGACGGTGTGTCCCGTTACTTGCTGGGGCGTGTCGAACGCTCCGGAGGGCGTCTGTTCGCCGGACCAGGGGATGGACTGAAGATCGTTTTCCGCCAGCACGGTTCCTGCGGGAATCGGCTTGGCGGCTACCACTACCATTTTCCCGCTGCCGGTGCTGCTGCTTAATTTGGTCACGAACAAACCGTAAAACACGCCAGTGGCGATAATTGCAACCACCAGTGCAATGCCGATGAGCTTGACTAAGTTATTCTGTTTCATCCTGTTAGGCCTCTGGATCGCGAGGGCGAGTTGTCCGCGCGCGCTCCCTCATCTCCATGCATCGGCTTTCAGGGATTTCTTCGATAGGGCACGCGCGCTGCGCCATTTAACTGCGCTCTACAATAAACCTATGGATATGTTGACCATCGCGGGCCGCGCGTTCCGGTCGCGGCTGTTTGTGGGCACTGGGAAATACCGCAGTTTTCAGGAAATGGCGCGTTGCCACGAAGCTTCAGGCGCGGAAGTGATCACAGTGGCGGTACGCCGCGTCAATCTCGATCGGTCGCAGGAATCGCTACTGGATTACATCGACACCTCGAAGTATTTTTTGTTGCCGAATACGGCGGCCTGCTATACGGCCGAGGAAGCCATCCGCACAGCGCGGCTGGGGCGTGAAGCGGGCATGTCCAACTGGGTGAAGCTGGAAGTGATCGGAGACGAGCAAACGCTGTTTCCGGACAACACAGGTTTACTGGAAGCCACCCGGGTGTTGGCAAAAGAAGGCTTTGTAGTACTGCCCTACACCAATGACGATCTGATCAACGCACGCCGCCTGATCGATGCGGGAGCAGCTGCCGTGATGCCACTCGCAGCACCGATAGGCAGCGGCCTGGGTATTCAGAATCTGACAAATTTACGGATCCTGCGCGAAATGATTCACCAGGTTCCGCTCATCGTGGACGCGGGCGTGGGTACGGCATCCGATGCGGCCATCGCCATGGAGTTAGGCTTCGACGGCGTGTTGATGAACACCGCCATCGCCGCAGCCGAAGATTCGGTGGGCATGGCGACGGCCATGAAGTTGGGCGTCGAGGCGGGCCGCTACGCGTATCTCGCCGGGCGGATGCCTAAGAAGTTGTACGCCGCGGCGAGCAGTCCCATGGCGGGAGTAGTGCGGTAGGGGACACAGGCCTTCAGCCTGTGGTCTTAGACGTTATCTCCGAGCAGTTCCTTTAACCGCGCATAGCCCGACCGGCTCACGGCCAGCTGCGTGCCATCCTGCAACACCGCCACGCGGCTATCTTTCGTGTACGGTTCAATACGGGCGATGCGCTCCAGGTTCACGATATAGGACCGGTGGACGCGCGCGAAGCGGGATGGGTCGAGCTGCTCTTCGACGCTCGAGATGGTCTGCTGCTTCAGGTAGCTCTTCTTTTCGCTATGCAGCGCGATGTAATCGTCCTGCGCCTCCACGTAGTCGAGCTTGGCGATGGGAATAATGTGCACCTTGGTCCCGTCTTTTACCACCACGCGTTCCAGCGCCTGCCCCGGTGGACGAGCCGCAGCCGCCAGCTCCGCGGCTTGCAGAGCCCGGGGATGCGGTTCGCTCAGCAAGGCGCGAGCACGCTCCACGGCTTTACCCAGACGCTCTGAAGAAAACGGTTTCAGCAGATAATCCACGGCGGCCGCATCGAAAGCCTTCAGCGCGTACTGATCGTAGGCAGTGACGAAGATCACCGCCACCGGCGGGTCGATCAACTCCAGAACCTCAAATCCGTCCAGCTTGGGCATCTGGATATCGAGGAAGAGAAGATCCGGACGGTGCTCGCCGACAGCCTTGACGGCTTCGAAGCCATTGGCGCATTCCGCCACGATCTCCACGTCGCCGGTTTTCTCCAGATATTCCCGCAGGATCTGGCGAGCCAGATCTTCGTCGTCCACTGTAATCGCGCGTAGTTTCATTTGGTGACTGGGGGGTTGGCCCGGTGGCATGGAAATATCATTTCGGCTGAGTAGCGGTTATCGGCAGCGGCCAGGTTCAGGCGCGCCGCATCTCCGAAGCGCGTCGCTAACCGGTTGCGCACGTTGCGCAAGCCCAGGCCGTGACGGCGAGGCGAAGGAGCTTCGGGATCGAAGCTGTTCTCGACACGAATCGCCAAATTGCCGTTTTCGACATGGCCCTGGAGACGGACGGTTCCACCTTCCACCATCGTCGCGATGCCGTGCTTGATGGCGTTTTCAATCAATGGTTGCAGCACCAGCGGCGGCACCTGGCATTCCGAACAGGCTTCGTCCATTTGCATTTCGACGTTCAGCCGGGAGCCGAAGCGGATCTGTTCCACTTCGAGGTAGGTGCGGGCCAGGTCGAGTTCTTCGCGCCACGGGATGCTCTCGCGTTCGCCCAGCCCCAGCGTGTTGCGCAAAAAGTCGGACAGCCGGACGCACATATCGCGCGCCCGTACCGGATCCGTGCTGGTCAGCGCGCTGATGGAGTTCAGGCAATTAAATAAGAAATGCGGATTGATCTGCGATTTGAGCGCGCGGAGTTCCGCGTCGCGGGTTTGCAGCGCGGCTTCGCGCGAGGCTTCCACCGCCAGCAGCGCGTAGTGCAACGCCACGGACATCAGATAAAACAAGAACCCGACCACGATCAACTGCGGGACGGCCGGATTGAGTCCCGGGCCCAGGTCCATGGCGAAGGCCAGCAGCCGCGCCAGGCCGATCCACAGTGCGCATGCCAGGATTGCTGCGCCCAGCTGGTTAATCAGCAATCGCGCCACGCGCGGGGATCCCAAAGGAAATGCGCGGCACAGGTACCACGGCGTGAGGCACACAAACGCGTAGAACAGGCACATCGGCACGGAAACAGAGAGCGCCTGGCTCCAGCCCAGATCACTGGGAACGCGAATCAAGGCTGCCAGCATGCCGGCCAGGACGATCCACAGCGCCAGATAGGCGGTCATGCTGCTGGTGTTGCGGAAGATCGGATGCATCAGTTTTTCACGATGACCGATCCGAATACCGCACTGCCCGTGATCAGCAGCCGGGGTGCTTTGACTGTCGCACCGGGCGCAGCCGGAAAGGTTTTATCCTCGAAGCTGCCGAACACGCCTGTACCGCGCACGATGGTCTGCCAGTGCGCGGGCACCCACAACTCGATGCCGCCGAAGACAGCCTCGGCTTTAATCGTGATCTCGTCGCGCTTGGTTCCGGCGCTACGCAAGTCGATCTCTGCCCCGCCGAACAACACCGCAATTCTACCCCCTTCAAAATCCTGCGATTCGATCTTCTGACGCGTGCCGCTGAATACGTTTTCCGCGTGCAGGAAATTGCTGCTCGAGGTGGTCGCCGACGGGAATGCGGCGCCGGGCGAAAACGAAGTGCTCGTGCCCGCAGGGGATGGAGGCCCGTGGGCGCGCTCCAGATGCTTTACCAGAATCGAGAGACCCACCGCGATCAGGATGCCGGGCCACAGGTAGGACCAAACATCGCCGTAGATGTATCCGAGATTCCGGAGCAGAAAGACGGTGCCAATCCCGCCCATAATAATCCCGCTAAGGACATTGGAGGCGCTGTACGGATTGACCAGCTTGGAAAGGCCGACCACGATGAGAATGACCGGCCAGTACTGCCAAATATCGTCGAAATACACGATCCCGACGTTGCGGAGCAGGAACAGGACGCCCACTGCGATGACGGCCAGTCCTATGATCATTCCGCCCGTGGCGTTGGGGCCGCCGCACGCGTTCGTACGCCGAGCCCAGCGCTCCTGGCGCTGCTCCATACGGAGCCGGTGCCGTTCCATGCGCTCCCGATTTCTCTGTTCCCAGCGATCCGCGTCCATGCTAATTTCAGCTTCCCGTAAGTGATCCTAGCAGGACCGGCCGGGCGGACCGCGGGGAATTCGGCCAACGGCGGATCGGGGCCGGTGAATGGCGCGAATGGTCGAAAAGTCCCCTATTTCCGGGTCTGATCGTCGTGCTTTTGGTTGTAGATTTCCTTGCTCACCCGATTCTGCTGGCGATTGATCCGGGCCTTTTCCTTGTTGGTCAGATTGCCCCCGTTCGCTTTCCGGTCCTGACGGACTTCCTTATTGATCTTGGACTCATTGCGCTCGATGCGAGCCGTCTCGCGAGGTGTCAGCGAGCCGTTCTCGACGCCCTTGGCGATGCGTTTCTGCTGATTTTCCTTGCGTTGCTTGATCGTGCCTTCTTTTTCGTCGGCCGCGAAGGACTGCGCGGCTGTGCCGGTCAAAAGTGCGCAACCCAGAATGCTGATGATCACCCGTTTCATGTTTTGATAGGCCTCCTTGCCTTCTGTACGGTCAAACCACGGAGGCGAGCGGAAGTTTCGGGGGTGGCACGTTAAAAGCAGCTCACTTGAGACACTCCCGATACAATAAAACGATGTCTCATAAAGTTACGCTGATCCCGGGTGATGGAATCGGGCCCGAGGTCTCCGCAGCGGCGCGCCGCGCGGTGGACGCCACAGGCGTCAAGATCGATTGGGAAGTGGCGGAGTTAAACGCCGATATCATCCTGAAAACGGGCGTCTCGCTGCCGCCCCACGTGGTCGAAAGCCTGGAGCGAACTCACGTGGGTTTAAAAGGGCCCGTGACCACCCCCGTGGGCGGCGGCTATACCAGCGTCAACGTGGCGCTCCGCAAGAAACTGGATTTGTTCGCGAACGTGCGGCCGGTGCGCTCCATGCCGGGGGTGGTTACGCGTTTTCAGGACGACAAGATCGACATGGTGATCTTCCGTGAGAATACCGAAGACCTGTATTCGGGTCTGGAACACGAAGTGGTCACGGACGTGGTCACCAGCCTGAAGGTAATCACGCGCGTCGCCTCCATTCGCATCGCCGAATACGCCTTCGCTTACACCCAGAAAACCGGGCGCAAGAAAGTGGTCGCCATCCACAAGGCCAACATCATGAAGCTGGCGGATGGACTGTTTCTGCGCTGCTGCCGCGAAGTCGCGGCGCGGTATCCGCACATCGAATACAAAGAGTTGATTGTGGATAACGCAGCCATGCAACTGGTGGTGCGGCCGGAGACATTCGACGTTCTCTTG
>Ga0207687_10001149_pt1 | contig 18022 bp, 14 predicted proteins | sample KBSM54metaG_FD_184399 | JGI IMG/M metagenome (GOLD analysis project Ga0207687, IMG submission 184399) | Miscanthus rhizosphere microbial communities from Kellogg Biological Station, Michigan, USA - KBS M5-4 metaG (SPAdes) (version 2) | ecosystem: Host-associated > Plants > Roots > Rhizosphere >...
GTACGTTCCCCGGCTTGAGGTCGCGATGGATGATCCGGTTCGCATGCGCGTATGCGAGTGCGTCGGTCAGGGCGATCACGTGGGGCAACAGCGCGAGGCGTTGCTCGAGCGTCTCGGTCTTGTCGATCGCCGCGGCGAGCGTGCCGCCCGAGACCAGGCGCATCGCATAGAACGCCGAGCCATCGGGCCACCGCCCGGCCTCGTAGATCGGAACGATCGCGGGGTGCTGGAGCTGCGCGGTGATCGCGACCTCGCGTGCGAATCGCGCGTCGAGGTGCGGCGATAACACCTCCTTGATCGCGACATCACGGCCGAGCCGGCGATCGCGCGCCTTCGCCACGCGCCCCATGCCACCGCGCGCGAGCTCGGCATCCATCTCGAACACGATCGGATCGACGACGGCGAGCGCGAGCAGATCGCGCTCCGCGAGCGAATCTTCCGGCACGCCGACGATCCAGCGCAGCGGTTGCCTCTTGAGTCCGGCGACGAGCTCGCGACAGGTTTCGCAACCTCCGAGGTGCGCATCGAACGCCGCTTGCGGCATCGTCGCTCCGTCGGAAGGCGAAGCGAGCAGGAACTCGACGTCTTCGCAGTCCACGCGCGATCAGGCTACTCGGTCGCGAACCGCGCGCGCAACAACTCCTCGACGTAGCCGAGCGTCAACTCGACCTCGCGCCGCGTCAGTCCGAGCTGCGCGGCGACCTCGGTGTGCGAGTGCCCGGCGAACACCGCATCGATCACCGCGAGGTACTGCGCACTGCGCGCGACGAGCCGGCGCACGTGCAGCCGCTCGATGCCCCACGCGATCGCGAGGTGACCGATCGCGTCGTCGCCACGCGCCGCGGTCTCGGCCTTCACCGCGTCGACCATCTCGCGCAGCGCTCGCACGACCTCCGCACGCTTCTCGCCGAGCGAATCGGGCTTCGCTTCGCCGGGCGCGGACGACGTCAGCGTCGCGAGCGAGATCCAGCGGTTGCTCGCGCGCTCGAACTCGGGATTCGCGCGCATGAAGTCGATCGCGGCGCGCCGCACGACGACGCGCAACCACGCGCGCAACTCGGGCCGCGGTTGCTGCGCGCACAGCCGGTGGATCACCGCGTGATCGTTCGCGTGGAACCGCGCGAACACCGCCGCCACGATCTCGCGCGGCGAGTCCTCGCGATCGCGCAACCGACCGATCCGCTGCTGCTTTGCCATCGCGACGAGCTCGGGCTCGAGCGCGGCCATCAGCTTCGGCCACGCGGCAGGATCGCGCGTAACCGCCTGGAACAACTCCCACAGCTCCACTCCCAGAATCATACGCAGATTTCTCGTCCACTCCTGTCCATGCCGTCGTCCTGATTCGACATGGGAACAATCCCGCCGGCGGAGCCGAGATGAAGCGGAACATCGTCATCGCCATGGTCGTCGTGGTCGCGATGTTCCTCTGGCGCGTCCACGTTCATCACATCCAGCACCTGGCAAGCACTCCGCCGGAGGTCGGAGCAAAACCGTTCAGCGTTCCCCGCGTCGCCAGCAGCGAAGCTCACGTCGCATCTCTCGCGGGGACTGTTCGCGACGACACCGGTGCGAAGATCGCGGGCGCGCGCGTGTGTGCGTCAGCGTCTTCGGTGGCGCTGCCCGGCGATCTGACGCGCGATCCGTATTGCACGACCACGGCTGCGAACGGCACGTACACGCTCGCGAACCTCTACGCGGCCATCTATCAGGTCTCGGCGATGGCGCCGCACTACACGCTCGAGACGTACCAGCCGAATGGCGCCGAGCAGGTCGTCCAGTTCCCGCTCGCGGCGAACGAGGAGCGCCGCCGCGTCGACATCGTGCTGCATCACGGCGGCGTCGAGGTCGCGGGCACCGTCTCGGACGCGGGCGGCGGCGTGATCGCGCGCGCGCGCGTTCGAATCGAGGGCAGCACGGAGCGCTACAACTCGGCGGTCGCGCTCGTCGAGACCGACGACCACGGCCACTACGCGGCGTGGACCCGGCCGGGCCGGATCACGCTGGCGACGAGCGCCGATGGCTACGCATCGCAGGTTCGCACCGGCAACGCACCCGCAACGCTCGACATCACGCTCGTGCCGGAGTCGATCCTCGCCGGCACGGTGGTCGATGCGGTGACAGGCGCACCGGTCGCGGGGGTCACGGTCGGCGCGACTGCGGTCGACAACTCGGTCTGGGTCGACACCACGCAGACCGACGACCACGGCAGATTCACGCTGTCGCGGTTGCCGCCGGGTCGCTACAACGCGATCGCGAACGCACCGCACGGCACCGGCTTTGCCGACGGCAGCACACGGCTCGGTCTCGGCCAACGCGTGGACGGCGTCGTGGTTCGCTTGCACCCCGCGTATCAGATCGTCGGTCGCGTGATCGCGGACGCCAAGCCGTGCGCGAGCCCGGCGCTGATCCTCGTCGACGAGCACCAGGCGTTCTATCCGAACGTGACGGTCGAAGCCGACGGCACGCTTCACGCCGATGGCGTGCTGCCCGGGACGTACGTCGCGACGCCGGCGTGCGAGGGCTACACGCCGAAGGCGCGCTACGATCCGGTCGTCGTCACCGATCGCGACGTCACTGCGAGCTGGACGATGGATCCAGGCTCCGTGCTGACCGGTCGCGTCCGCACCACTTCGGGCGAGCCGCTCGTCAACGTCGATGTCGGTGTGTGGAGCGTCGCGACCGCGCAGCGCGTGCCGCAGGCCTACGGAGGTGATCGCGCGACGCACGACGGCACCTACACGATCCGCGGCCTGCGCCCCGGTCGCTACGCGATCAATGTCTGCCGCTCGGATATGAACGCCGCGTCGAACAGCCCGACGCCGACCGAGCAAACGATCGAGGTCACCGGCGCGATCACTCGTCACGATGTCGTCGTCCCCGAGGCATCCGGCACGATCGTCGGCCAGGTCACCACGAGCCACGGCCCGCTCGGCAAGCTCTACGTTCACGCGCTCGACAAGGGAAACGATGCGGCATCCGTCGACACCGACGACGCGGGCCACTACGTGATCCGCGCCGTCGTGCCGGGCACCTACGAGATGATGGTCCGCAGCAACGCGGATCACGGTCGGATGGAGGACCTGACCGAGAAGCCCGCGCAGACGGTCACGGTGCACGCGGGCGAGACCGTCACGGCGAACCTCGCGATCGATCGTCCATCGGGCCAGCTCCGAGGGCGCGTCGTCGACGGTCATGGCGCTCCGGTGCCCGATGCGTTCGTCGGGCTCGCGTTCGAGCAAGACGATGCGCCGGCGATCCGCAGCGCGCGTTCCGATAGCGACGAGATCCTCGTCGGCAGCGATGGTCGATTCACCGCAGAGCATCTGTCGGCCGGGAAGTACACGGTCCACGCGTCTCGCAAGGGCGGTGGCGAGGCGGTCGTCGCGCATGCCGAGCTCGGTAGCGACGTCACGGTAAAGCTCGAGGACACCGGCGAGATCACCGGCGTCGCGCATCGCGCGGGAGCGGCGATCGACGACCTCCACGTGGCGATCTACGATCGCGACACCGACGACCGGCTTCGCGACGAGCTGTTCTTTCGCACCGGCGGAACGTTCGCGCTGCACGAGCTGCCGGCGGGCCACTACAAGCTCGTCATCCTGACCGGCGGCTCGGAGCACGTGAGCTCGGTCGATCTCGCAGCCGGCGGGCACGAGACGCTCGATGTCGAGCTCGAAGGCAATGTCACGCTCGTCGGCCGCGCGATCGACGCACGTACGCACCAACCGGTCGCCGGCATCGCAGTCGCCGCGACGCTCGTGAGCCCGAGCTCGGCATTCGCGACACCCGCGGATCTGCGCAACACCTCCGGCGCCGACGGCAGGTTCGAGATCCCGAACGTCCCGCGAGGCACGCTCCAGATCTGGGGCAATACGCTCACCGATGGTACGCAGTCATCCGAGCCCGCGAAGCTCGAGCGGACCGTGACCGCGAGCGATCCGGACGTCATCGAGGTCGGCGATGTCCTCGTCGTCACGACGACCGAGGCGGCGCGCGGCTATCCGGGAATGTTCGTGACGCTCGACGGAGACCCCCGCAGCGCGAAGGTGTACTCGGTCGAGCCAAACGGCCCCGCGGCAACTGCAGGCATCGAGGCGGGCGACATCATCACCGAGGTCGACGGCACCGACGTCACGGGCGATGCGGCGGACGCGGCGGCAACGCTCGTGACGGGGGAGATCGGGACAGCGATCACGGTGACGCTGCAACGCGGTGTCACCGTGACGATCGTTCTCGCGAAGTCCTGACGTAGAATCGCGAGCGTGACCGAGTGGCGTGATCAGGTACGCGCACAGTGCGCCGCCTGGACCCGTGTGACCGCCGACGAAGCGATCGCGTACGTCGAAGCCGCACCGACTCAGGCCCACGCGACCGACCTCGCGCTCGCGCTCGGCGTGATCCGCGGCGAGCCGGCAGCGCTGCGCACGTTCGAGGAGCAATGCGCGCCGGATCTGATGTCGGCGATCCGCGCGATCGATCGCGAGCCCGCGTTCGTCGACGAGGTCGCACAGGTCACGCGCGTGAAGCTGCTGGTCGGCGAGGGCGCGCGCATCGCGACGTATCGCGGTGCCGGCCCGCTGCGCGCCTGGGTCGCGATCGCAGCGAGGCGCCTCGCGATCAACGCGAAGCGCGATGCCAAGCCGTCGGCGGGGGACGATCCGCTCGCGGATCTCGTCGATCGCGAGCCCGACCCGGAGCTCCGCCACTTGAAGCAGCTCTATCGCGGAGAGTTTCGCGCCGCGCTCGCGGCCGCACTCGCCGGCTTGCCCGATCGTTCGCGCGCCGTGCTGCGCCTGCGCTTCGTCGATGCGCTCGAGCTGTCCCAGATCGGCCGGCTCTATCGGGTCCACGAGTCGACCGCTTCGCGCTGGATCTCGAGTGCGCTCGAGGACATCGCCGCCGCGACCCGCGCCCAGCTGGTCGCCCGGCTCGCGATGACTCCGGATACGGCGGAGAGTGTGGCCCGGATGGTGCAATCCGGGCTGGATCTGAGCGTCGCACGGCTCCTCCAATAATTCTGTGCAAGCGGCGGCGAGGTCCGTGTCGAACCAGCGGAGGATCCAAATGCACCGCTCTTTCGCGCCCTGTCTTGCCCTTGCCTGCGCTCTCGTTCCGGCCTGCGCCACCGACGACACCGACGTGTCGTCGACGACCGACTCGGTCAGCCAGGACCTGTCGCTCGGCTTTCACCGCGAGCACGTCACCGGCGACATCTATCACTACACGCTCACGCTGCCGGTCGGCCGCACCGCGAACGCGGCGATCCGCGTCCACCGCGTGGTTCGCGAGCTCGCTCCATTCGTGCCGCGCCCGACCGCGCACGCCGCGATGCTGCTCCATGGCGACTTCGCCGACTTCGATTCGATCTTCGAGCCGGGCCTCGCGCCGTACCTCGCCGCGAACAACACCGACGTGTGGGGTATGGATCGCCGGTGGACGCTCGCGACGACCGACATCTCGGACTTCGGCACGATGAGCGTCGCGCAGGAGCTCGGCGATCTGAAGACGGCACTCACGCTCGCTCGCGCGACCCGCAGCGCCGATGGCAGCGGCACCGGCAAGCTCGCGCTCGTCGGGTTCTCGCACGGCGCGCAGCTCGCTTACATCTATGCCGCGGCCGATGGCTCGCAGATCGGCTCGCTCGCCGCGCTCGACTTCTTCGCGGCGTACTCGCCCGCCGACGCGGCGCTCCAGGCCGCGAGCTGCGACAACAGCGCGTTCGAGTACCAGCTCGTCGCCGGCGGCACGACCGATTCGCCGAACGACTTCTTCATCCAGGCCGGCTCGCTCGACGAGACCGCGCCGAACGACGTCTCGCCGATCGACCCGCCGATGACGAACCGCGAGTTCATGCTGTTCCTCCTCGGCCAGACCTATCAGTTCGCGCCGATCACGCCGGACTACCGCCTGCTCCAGCTGAGCGCGGATGGCAATTCGTTCGCGCACACGCCCGAGCTCACCGCCGATCACTGGCTCGAGCAAGCGCCGCCGCACCAGTCGATGCTCGAGGCGGCTGACCTCGACGCGCAGCTGTGTGGCAACGGCCCGATCGCGGCGCCACTGTCGAACATCCGCGTCCCGCTGTTCTATCTCGGCGCGGAAGGCGCGGTCGGTGCGCACGGCCTCTACACCACGACTCAGGTGTCTTCGACCGACGTGACGACCCGGATCGTCCCGAACTACGGCCACGGCGACCTCCTGTTCGCGACGACCGCGCAGCAACTCGCGTGGCAACCGCTCGCGAGCTGGCTGGCGCATCACTAAGATAGCGGCGTGGACAACACGGCCCCTGCGAATGCGTGCCTGACCGAGGACGAGATCCTCGGGCTCGCCAGTGGTGCGCTCGCGGATCTCCCCGCGGCCGAGGCCCACCTCGCGACGTGCGCGACGTGCAGCGCGCTGCTCGCCGCCGCGGTGCGCGAACCACCCGTGAAGACCTGGGGCTCGCTCGTCGGTCAGACGCTCGGGCCGTACGTGCTCGAGGAGCAGATCGGCGCGGGTGGGATGGGCGCGGTGTATCGCGCGCGCGATCCGCGCCTCGGTCGTGCGGTCGCGTTGAAGGTCTTGCACGAGCCGCGCTGGGAGAAGGTGTTCGTCGAGGCGCGCGCCGCGGCCGCGATCGATCACCGCGCGGTCGTCGGCATCTACGATGTCGGCACCGCCGACGGCGTCCACTACGTCGCGATGGAGCTCGTCGAGGGCGAGTCGTTGCGCAGTGCGCTCGCCGCCGGTCCGTTGCCGAACGCGCGCGCGGTGTTCGAGTCGCTCGTCGATGCGCTCGTCGCGGCACACGCACGCGGCGTCGTCCATCGCGATCTCAAGCCCGAGAACCTCGTCCTCACGAGCGATGGCCTGCGCATCCTCGACTTCGGCCTCGCGAAGGTCGATGGCGCGATCCGCGACGAAACCGAGCCGGGGACCGTGCAAGGCACCGCCGGCTACATGGCGCCCGAGCAAGCGCGCGGCGAGCACGCCGATGCGCGCGCGGATCTGTTCGCCGCGGGTGCGATCGCGTACGAGCTGTTCACGGGTCGGCGTGCGTTTCCCGGTGCGACCGCCGCGGATCGCCTCTCGGCGACGCTGCGCGACATGCCGGATCTCGATCCGCTCGGCCCGCTTGCCCCGATCGTCGGCCGTTGCCTCGCGAAGGAGCCGCGCGCGCGGTTTCAATCCGCGGCGGATCTCCAGTGGGCGCTCGGCGGCGGCAAGCGCGTGTCTCGGCGCGGCGTGCTGATCGGCGCGGGTGCGGCGATCGCGACCGGCGTCGTCGGGTTCCTGCTCGGGCGCGGCCGGCGCGCTCCGCTCCCCGAGCTGCCGAAGCTTCACGCGCTCACCCATCGCAACGGCCGCGTGTTCACCGCGCGGTTCACGCACGACGGTACGCGCGCGATCTACGGTGCCGCATGGGAGACCGAACCGGTCGGCGTGTTCATTCACGACCTCGGCTCGGGGGAGACCCACATGCTGGACCTCCCGCACTCGGCGGATGTGCTCGCGGTATCGGCGCGCGGCGAGGTCGCGGTCAGCTTCGATCACCGGTTCGTCGATCATCAGAGCTCGCGCGGTCATCTCGCGATCGTGCCGCTCGACGGCGGCGTGCCGCGCCCGCTCGCCGACGACATCCAGGACGCCGACTTCGCTCCGGCTGGCGAGAACGACGCCAACTTTGTCGCCGCGCTGGCGGTCATTCGCGCGACGCCGAAAGGCTTCGCGATCGAGCTGCCGCTCGGCACGACGATCGTCGAGGTGGCGGAGCCGGGCTGGATCACCCACGCACGGGTCTCGCCGGATGGCGCGCGAATCGCGTACCTCCAGCACCCGCAGACCAACGACGACGGCGGTCAGATCATGATCGTCGAACGCGCGACGCGCGTGACCCGCGTCGTCACCGACAACTGGGCCAGCATCGCGGGCCTCGCGTGGGAGGCGAGCGGCGACGCGTTGTGGTTCGGCGGCTCGCGGATCGATCTGGTCAACACGCTCCACCGCGTCACGCTCGCCGGCGAGGTCACCGACATTCCGGTGCCGTCGATCGGCCGGATGCGCGTGCTCGATCTCACCGCGGATCGCCGCGCCCTCGTCACGAGCGATGCGTGGCGGTTGCGCGCGATGGCCGGTGATCACGATTCGTCGCGCTCCGATATCTCGTACGTCTCCGACATCTCGGCCGACGGGAACACCGTCGTGATCGGCGAGATGGGTGACCTCGAATCGGGCAACGGCGCGTACCTCGTGCCCTATACCGGCGGGCGCGCGCTGCGGCTCGGCGACGGCTTTCCGGTCGCGATCTCGCCGTCGGGCACGCGGGTCGCCGCGGTCCCGGCGAACGCGACCGCGAAAGATGCCGACGGCCTCGCGGTGTACTCGACGACGTCCGCGAAGACGCTGAAAATCCCGACGCCCGGGTTCGTCACCTACGGCCGCTGGATCGACGAGACGTCGCTGTACGGGCTGTCGCACGACAAGGAGATCTGGCGGATCGGGATCGACGCGAAGCCGGTGCGCGTCGTCGAGAATGGCGGCAGGTTCGCGATCGACGCGAAGCACGAGCGGCTCGCGTACATCGATCCCGATGGCGTCTTGAAGACGTGGGCGAACGGTGTCGAGACCAAGCTCGGCACGTTCGGTCGCAACATCGAGGTCTGCGGCTGGCTCGCTTCGCCCGATGCGATCGTGATCCGGACGACCACGACGCCGATGCAGCTCGATCGGATCGATCCGACGACCGGTGCGCGCACCCCGCACCTGACGATCCAGCCGCCGCTGACCGGCCTGAAGGCGGTCGACACCCTCGTGCTCCACGCCGGCGGCGAACGCTACGCGTACAGCTACGGCCAGGAGATTTCCCAGCTGTTCCTGATGACCGGCGCTTAGCGTCCGCGGACAGTCCGCGGCCTCCGGACGGACGTCCGCACCTGGCGTCCGCGAGAGTCGTTTCGCGGAGTTGGCCGCGGCACGTCGCGTGCTCTACGGAACCCCATGAGCGACTTCGACCGCGCCCTCGCCACGTCTCGTTGGCTACGGAAGTCCGGCTTCGTCGTCGATGCGCGTCGCGAGCTCGCGCGCGCGGAGGGCTGGATCGAAGGTCAGCGGCTCCGCCAGATCCGCCTGCGCCGAGCGCGGCTGTGGCTGTCGCTCGTGACGCTGGGAAACGGATGATCGAATTTACCGCGCTACGCACGCGTTCCAGCTCGATGCGGTCGCTCGCACTGTGGGTCGTGCTCGCGATCGCGTGTCGAGCCGAGCGCGCGCCGAGTCATCTCGCGAATGCGGCTTCGCCCGGGCCGGTGGCCGCGCCGCAGCCTGCGCTCGCTCGGTTCGCGGTGACCGACGCCGATTTCGTGCGCCCCGTGCTCTACACCTGGACCTCGCCCGCGCAGATCCTCGCGCTGCGCGGTTCGCACGTGTTGCTGACCGCGACGTCGGCGACCGGTGGGTTCGTGTCGCCGTTCTTGCGCGAGCTCGCGGTCGTCGCGACGGGCGCGAGCAGCGGTCGCGATCTCGCGCGCCTGTTGCTCACGAACCCGGCGCTGTCCCGCCGGCGCTACGCGTGGCCGGCGCCGTTCGCGACGGTGCTCGGGCTCGGCGCGCGCACGTATGGCACGTCGCTGATCCGGATCGAGCTCCGGCCCGACGCGTGGACGATCCGGTTCGAACCGGATGCGGTCGATCCCTTTCGCGTCGTCGATGCCGCCGGCACCGCGATCGCGACCGCGGAGGTGCTCGCGCATCCCGATCGGATCGGCGCGATCTTTCACGTCCGCAGCGAGCGCGGCGCACGGATCCGCGAATACATCGTGGCCAACGAAGCGATGATCGCCGGCTGGTCGATCGCGACACCCGAGATCCGCGCCGAGGTCGATGCCGAGCTCGCGATGCTCGCCGCGGTCGCTCGCGCGCACGCATCCCCGACGCTGGCGGCGGCATGGCGCGCGCTGCTCGCGTTCGATTCGCCGCGCTATCAGCCGACGCCGCGCGCGCTCGCGACGATCGCGGCGGGGCTCGCCGAGTACGATCCGGCCGGCGCTCCGCTGTCGTATCCGTGAGCCCACTCGCGCGCGTACCACGTGCGCAGCGCTTCCCATTCGTCGTGCTCGGCGACGGTCACGCCGCCTTGCCAGCTGAACACGTCGGCCGGGCGATCGTGGTTGTCGTGGAGCGGGATGACGTGAACGTGGAGGTGCATCGATGTCTGGGTCAGCTCGCCGGCGCTGCTCCCCGTCGAGGTCACGTAGATCCTGAGCGGCGAGCAGATCCGCTCGAGCATCTTCGCGGCGTGCAGCGCATCGCGATTGATCCGCGCCCACAGCGCGTGATCGACGCCGGCGTAGGTCGTGACGTGCGCGTTCGGCATCACGACGACGTGGCCCCAGCGCCGGACGTAGCGCGGCAACAGCACGAGGATCTCCGCGTCCTCGTAGACCGCGTACGTCGGACCGACCGCTCGGTCGCGAACGGCGCACATCAAGCACGGGGGCGAACCGCCCTCGGCGCGGATCCGCGCGAGTGCCTCGTCGCGGGAGATCACCGTCGGCATCTCGGTCAGAACGTGCGAGGCGATTCGCTTATTGCGGCTCGTATTCGCGCCGGTTTCTGCGATAGTCCGCGCATGCGTCTGGTGCCGCTGTTGCTGTTGCTCGTCCCCGCGTTCGCCTCTGCCGCTCCGGCGCCGCACGAGTTCTTGCACGAGGGGAAGGCCCTGCTCGTCGTCGGAGCGTGCGCCGATGGCACCGCGCCCGAGACGATCAAGCCCGCGATCGTCGAAGCGCACTGCAAGATCCTCAAGAAGGCGCAGGACGAGTTCAAGACCAACTGGATGGCGAAGGCCGGCGCGTTCTTCGCGCAACTCGTACCCGCGACCGTACCGAAGACCGTCGTCTATCCGTTCGCCGGTGGCGACCTCGGCACCGCGCTGACGGTCTATCCCGATGCCGACTCGATCACGACGCTATCGCTCGAGCCCGCGGGCGATCCGCTCGATCTCGATCGCCTGAACGATAGCGAGCTCCGCCAGGCGCTCGGCACCGTCGAGAAAGAGCTCGGCTCGTTCTACAAGGCGAACTTCTCCGTCACGATGAACATGATCAGCGCGATGCGCGGCGGCCAGCTGCCGACCCAGCTGATCTTCAGTCTGTCGGCGCTCCAGCTTCACGGCTACGAGCTCACTGCCATGCGCTACTTCACGCTGTCGCCGGAAGGCGAGGTCGTCTATCTCAGCGACGACGACGTCACCGCCGCCGAGAAGATCAAGGACGCGAACGTGCGCAACCGCAAGTTCGCGAACGTCGAGCTCCAGTTCCACAAGGCCGGCAGCAAGCACGAGCAGACCTATCGCCACATCCTCGCGAACCTCGACGACGCGCACCTCAAGAAGGATCCGGCGGCGCTGAAGTATCTCGAGAAGCAGGGCCACGTCGCCGGCATGACGAAGGCCGCGAGCTACCTCCTCACGTTCGACGACTTCTCGAAGATGCGCCAGTACGTGATCGATCACGTCGACTGGATGGTCTCGGACTCGACGGGGCTACCGCCGAAGTACGGCGAGCCCGCGGGCTTTACCTACGAGACGCACGGCGCGTTTCTCACCTCGAACATGGCCGCGGGTGCGTCGGTCGCGCCGGTCTACAAGAAGATGTTCGCAGAGCAGCCGAAGCGGCCGCTCGAGTTCCGGTTCGGTTATCCCGACGGAACGCACCACAGCGGGCATCTCATCGTCATGGTTCGTCACCCGCAGTAGACGCTTTCTCACTTCAAGTGCAGACCCTGGGGCACCGCACCTCACCGACGGAGCGGTGATGCGCCGTCGTCCCAATGTCGCTACGTTTCGTTAGCTGCGAACCGCTCGCGAATTGGATAGGGTGCCCGGATGCGCAAGTGGTTGTTCGTCGTCGCGATCGCGGGCTGTGGCTCCAACAACAACATGAACGGAGCCGACGCGGGCTCGGGCTCTGGCTCCGCGAAGGACGCGGCGGTCGATGCGCCCGTGCTCGGATCGTTCGGCGATCGCATGCCGCAGGTCGTGAGCGGCGGTGCGAGTGGCGTCATCGCCGCACCGAAGGTCATGGCGATCACGTGGGCGGACGACCCGAATCGCACGGCTTACGAGACGTTCTTCACGCAGTACGCCGCGTCGACCGCGTGGACCGCGCAGGCCGGCGAGTACGGTATCGGCACGCTGACGGTCGCGAACCCGGGGCGGGTCGCCGGCAACGCGCCCGCGACGCTCAACGAGAACACGTTCATCTCGTCGGTGCTGAAGCCGAACCTCACCGGCGCGAACCCGGCGTGGGGCGCACCCGATGCGAACACGCTGTACGAGGTCTCGATCCCGGCGTCGATGATGTACGACGACGGCACCGGCTCGAAGTGCTGCTCGGACTACTACGGCTATCACTTCGATACGAAGATCAACGGCGTCGACGTGCCGTTCGCGATCAACTGCGCGTGCGCCGGCGGCGGCCTCACTGCGCTGCAGAACCTGACCGAAACCGCGAACCACGAGACGGTCGAAGCGGCGAGCGATCCACTCGGCACCGGCTTCGCGCAGGCCGACGACGATCACGCGGCGTGGACGTACACGACCGATGGTGAAGTCGCTGACTTCTGCGAGTATGCCGATACCGCGAACCTCCTGGCGCCGACCGGCATGACGTACGCGATCCAGCGCACGTGGTCGAATGCGGAAGCTCGCGCAGCCCACGATCCGTGCGTTCCCGGCGCGACTTCGGACTACTACCAGACGATGCCCGACGCGTTCGACGCGGCTACGGTCTCGATCTTCGGCACCAGCACGACGACGCATGCAACGAAGATCGCGAAAGGTGCGACCGGCACGATCACGCTGCACGTCTACGCGAGCGGCTCGTACAACGGTCCGTTCCAGGTCTCGCTCCAGGACTGGAATCAGCAGCCGGCGTTCCTGACGTTCGTCCAGCCGACCGGAACGTTCATGGCTGGCGACACGGTCACGGTGCAGACCACTGTCGTCAACACCGACAGCGGGCTCGGCAATGCGGCCGAGGCGTATCAGATCACGACGAAGCCGATGACGGGTGGCGGCCCGTCGACGTACTTCTACGGCCTCGTCAGCCAGTAGCTAACGCGCTTCGAGGAACACGATGTCCTCGCGCTCGCAGCCGCCGGGCGTCCACGTCGTCGCGATCCGCCGGCAATCGGTGAGCGGCGCGGCGCGCCAGCCCGGCAGCAGCGCGGGCAGCATGCCTTCGCCTGGATCGTTGAACGCCTGATCGGTGCTCGCGCGGACGAGCACGTGCGTGCGGTAGTCGCCCTCGACGAACAGCGATAGGCCGTCGGAGGACACGCCGGTCGGGTAGTCGTAGTGGCGCGCGCGACCCGGAAGCCGCGTGCCCGGAACGAACGCGACCTGGCGATCGCTGCGCACGCTCGAGTAGATGCCGTCGAGCGGGCCGGCATCCGGGGCGCCGACCGGCCAGTCGATCACGCGGTAGTACAGCGTGCGCTCGTCGGCCGAGAGCACTGGAAACCGCACCGTCGCGCTCGCGGGTCCGTCGGTGATCAACGTGCCGAGATCCTCGAGCGGCGCCGATCCGATCGGGAGCGGCACGCGGACGAAGCCGCGGCGCTCGCTGTTCGCGAGGATCATCGACTTGCCGTCGGCGGCGAGCGTGCAGCAGCCTTCGAACAGCAACACGCGCGAGCGGTCGAGTTGATCGGTCACGTCGACCGACTCGTACGCATCACCGTGGCGATGCGCGAGCCACAGGTGATCGAGGTTGCACCGCTTGTTCGCGAGGAACAGGATCTGCTCGCCGTCGCCGGAGACGCCTTGCAACGCCTCCTGGCGGCCGGGAATGCTGATGCCGGGAATCGGCGAGCTGACGTCGTACTCCGACGAGCGGCAGACCGAGACGCACGTGTTCGTGCATGCAGACATCGGGCACGAGCAACCGGCTCGCGGATCGATCATGCGCAGCTCGGGGCTGTCGAGCTTCGCGACCGGCGCGCTGCGGTGCTTCGCGATCGCGACGCCGCCGAGCGCGACGACCGCGACCGCCGAGAGCCCGATCGTGCGCGCGATCCGTGCGGGTCGGCGCCGGCCGCGCACGAGCGCAGCGACGAGCTCGTCGATCGAATCCCAGCGCTCATTCGGCTCCGCGCGCAGGCCGCGCGCGACGACCCGCACCAACCAGCGCGGGATCTTGCGGCGCGGAGGCGTGATCCGCCCGGCGGTGATCGCTGTAGCGCGCTCGTCGGGATCCTCGATCCGGAACGGGCGCACGCCGGCGACGAGCTCGTAGATCATCGCGCAGAACGACCATTGATCGGCGCGCGGGCCGACTTCACCCGCCGCGCGCTGTTCGGGCGCCATGTACACCGGCGTGCCCATCTGCGTGCCCTCGCGCGTGAGCTCCTCGGAGCCGCCGCGCGCGACGCCGGCCGGCACCTCGGGCGCTCGCTCGAGCCGCGCGAGTCCGAAATCGGTGACGCGCGCGCGACCGTCGCGACCGACGAGGATGTTGTCGGGTTTGACATCGCGATGGACGACGCCGGCTGCGTGCGCCGCGGCAAGCCCGCGCCCCGCGTCGATCAACCGATCGAGGATCTCGGCGAGCGAGTGTTTGCCCTCGCGCACCCACGCGGCGAGGTTGCCGCCCTCGACGAGCTCCATCGCCAGGAACACGTTGTCGCCGTGGGTGCCGACATCGAACACGGTGACGACGTTCGGATGAGACAGGCTCGCGAGCACGCGCGCCTCTCTCATCATCCGCTCGCGGCCCTGGGTGCTCAGCTCGCCGGTTCCGTCGGCGCGCAACAGCTTCACCGCGACGCGGCGATGCAGCTCCGAGTCGGTCGCGGCGTAGACCACGCCCATGCCGCCGGCGCCGAGCCGTTCGCCGAGCACGTAGCGGCCGATCCGCGTGCCTTCGCCGAGGGTTGCAGCGGCTCGCCTGGTTCCGTCGCCGCTATCGGCGGTCTCGAGCAGGCCGGCAAGCAGCGCGTGACACGTCGAGCACGATGCTGCATGCACGGCGATCTCGGCGCGTTCACTTTCAGCGAGCGCATCGGCTACCAGTGCCGCCAGTGTGTCCGCGTCGGGGCACCCCACCAACGCCACTTGTAGCGCCGAAGAGACCCGGGTGGGAAGGATGATCATCTTCCCGCTCTTATCCGCGGGAACCCTAACGCCTTGTCGTAGGATCGCCGGATGGCGCCGGGTGAGGCTCTGGTAGCGGAACTGCACGCAAAGGCGCGTGAGGCCTACCCGGAGCTCACCGTCGACGAGGCGACGTTCGCCGCGGAGCTCGTTCGCCGCGCCGGTCCGGATCCAGCGCAGCTCGCGAAGGCTCGCGTCGATCACGTGTACCTCGCGATCGCGTGCATGGCGGGTGATACGCGGGCCGTCGCGAAGGTCGAGGCCGAGTTCTTCGGCGAGGTCGAGTGGAGTGCGCGCCGGTTGCGCGCGACGCGCGATCAAGCGGACGAAGTGCGCGGCCAGCTCGGTAGGTTGTTGTTCGTCAGCGAGCCCGGGCGCGAAGCCGGTCTCGCGTCGTACTCGGGCCGCGGCGACCTCGGCTCGTACATCCGCGTGATCGCGACTCGCGAGCTCGTGCGCGTGATCTCGAAAGGCCGGCGCGAAGTCGCGGTCGCCGAGTCGGCGCTGTTCGATCAGCTCTCGCCCGCGTCGGAGCCGGGGCTGCGCTACCTGCGCGAGCGCTATCGCGGGGATGTCGATACCGCGCTGCGTGCCGCACTCGCGGGCCTGTCCGAGGAATCGCGCGCGTACCTTCGCTACAGCTTGATCGATGGTTGGAATATCGATCGGATCGCGGAGCTCTACGGCATCCATCGCTCGACCGCCGCTCGCCGGGTGAGCGCCGCCCGAGACGAGCTCGGCGATGCGATCCGCACGGAGCTCGCTGCTCGCCTCGACGTGTCGACCGACGAGGTCGATTCGTACGTCAGGATGGTCCAGAGCCGGGTCGACGTGTCCCTCGCGCGCTTGCTCGGTTAGATCATGCGCCTGCGCGCACCGTGGTTCACGCCCAGCATCGGCCAGCAGGTCGTACACCTGCGTCCCTTGAACTTGTGACCGAGGGCGCACAGCTTCCAGGCGAGGTTCTTCACCATGCCCGGACTACTTCCAAACCGCGTGCCTACGCCTGGGCGCGCATCAGGTCCGCGAGCCGGTACGTCAGAGCGACGAGCGTGAGCCCACTGTTCGCGATGCCGCCCGCGCGCAGGACCGAGCCGTCGCACGCGTAGGTGTGCGGAAGTCCGTCGACCGAGAAGAACTCGAGCCCCGCGTCCTGTTGCGCCGAGACGAAATCGCGCGCCGTGCCCGAGTGGTGTGCGGCGTTGCGGAATGCCCAGTCGGCGACCGGCACGACCTTCTTCTCGAGGATGTCGTCCTTGAACTCCTCGAAGAACTTGTCGACACCCTTCGCGTACGACGCGAGCTCCTCGGGCGTGACGCGCCAATCGAGCTCGGGCTTCTTGCCGGGAGCGAGCTTGAGGCCGCGATCCGCACGCGCCGCTTGCTCGCCGAGGATCAGCACAGAGAAGTAGGTGCCGCGGAAGCCGAGCCGGGTCTTGAACAAGATCGCTTCGCGCACGGCTTCGAGGTTGCCGAGCAGCATCATGATCTTCTTCGGCGAGAACGGATCGTTGCGGAGGTCCGACAGGATGTAGCGCGCGGGGCCGGTGATCGATCCGAGCCGCATATCGGCGGCGGGCCGCAGGTACACGACCATCTTCAGATCATCGGTCTCGTAGACGATGCCGGCGCGAACTTCCGACGACAGCGTCGCGGTGCACGAGATCTGCTTCAGCTTGCTATCGGGCTTGAGCTTGACCTTCGCGACGTACGCCATCGGATGGTCGTGATAGCCCGAGACCACGCCCGCATCGCGGCCGAGCGACTTCGCGAGCAGCACCGGCGTTGCCAGCCCGCCCGCCGCCGAGATCACGTAGTCGGCCTCGAGCTTCTCGACGCCCTTCTTCGTCCGGATCTCGACGCCACCGTCGACGATCCGCTCCGCGTGGCCGTAGACGACCGAGATATCGCCGCCCGGGTGGCGCTTGTTCGCGAGGTTCCACACGTTGTGGCGCGCCTGGGGCAGCACCATGTGCGCGACGGTCGACTTGCCGTGCTCGAGCGTCAGCTTGTTCGCATCGCGCGCGCGGTCGGTCGCCGCGAGCTCCTTCTCGTCGAGAAACAGCTGCCACGCCTTGCGGTAGTACGGCGCGATCGTGCCCGGCGCGATGCCCGCTTTCGCGAGGTCGTGCTCGTCGAGCTCGATCAGCGCGTTGTGCCAGTAGTTCGTCGTGCCGCCGAGGCCTTCGCCGCGATTGATCGACGTGTTGACGTCGCCGGTGTCGCAATCGATGTCGCTGAACAGCGGCTTGATCTTCTTGCCCTGCTCGACGACGGTGACCGCGAAATCATCTCGCAACAGCGTGGCCACCAGCGATCCGCAGAGTCCAGCTCCGATCACGACGACGCGCTTCTTCACGATGACCATGCATACCATCGGGCGCGGCATCGTTCTCGCCGCTGCGACGACGATTGCACTGTGGTCACGGCGCACACCGTGCGGGTTAGACTCGGGCCATGGGCTTGTTCTCGAAGAACCCGCCACCCGTCACCGGCGCCGATGCGATCCGCCAGGTCAACGAACAAGCCGCCGGTTCGATCGAACGCGCGCTCACCCAGCTCGGTCAGGTCGTCCATGCGGTCGATCCGTCGCGCGGTACGTCGTTCGCCGCCGGCGGTCCACCGGTGTGGAGTGTCGGCTTCGTTTCCGTGCCGGGCCCGCGTCCATACACGCTGCTCGTCACCTACGGCTTGTCGTACACCGTGACCCCGGAGCGGGCGCGGTCTCACCTGCGCTACGAGCTATCGATCGCGATTCCGCACGACGAGCCGGCGTCACCGTGGGGCGATGCGTTGCTGCGCGCGCAGGCTCACTACTTGATCACGCAGCACGCCGATCTGAAGGTCGGTGACTGCATCCCGTTTCGCGGCGTGCCGATCACGAAG
>Ga0207687_10001151_pt1 | contig 18013 bp, 11 predicted proteins | sample KBSM54metaG_FD_184399 | JGI IMG/M metagenome (GOLD analysis project Ga0207687, IMG submission 184399) | Miscanthus rhizosphere microbial communities from Kellogg Biological Station, Michigan, USA - KBS M5-4 metaG (SPAdes) (version 2) | ecosystem: Host-associated > Plants > Roots > Rhizosphere >...
GAACGCGATGGCTTCGTCGGTCGTGCTGCACAATTGGTGCTGAATCACGCTGAAGCCGAGCTCAGCAAGGCGCTCGGTCTTCTCTGATTCGGTCGCGAACTCGCGCCCCTCTTCATCTAGATCGAACGCGAACGCGGTGAGCAGATCGGATTGGTGACCATTCTTGCGGCCCATGATGCCGGTGCCCGCGTTGCGCGGGTTCTTCGAGCGCGTGGGATCGACGATGCCCCAATCGGCCACGGTGAGGATGACCTCGAGCCGCACCGCACCGTTGAACGGGTGATCGCCGACGGCGACATAAGCCGGCAGGCCCTTGAACTTGAACGCGTTGGCCGTCACATCCTCGCCCACGCTGCCGTCACCGCGTGAGATGCACTGCTTGAGCCGGCCGTTCTCGTAGTAGGCGGCCGCACTGGCGCCATCACCCTTGAGGCTACCGTGCAAAACCAAGAACCCGCTCTTCTCGTGCCAGGTCTTGAACTCTTCGATCGAGTTGACCTTACTCTGGCTGCCCATCGGAATGCGGTGCGAAGCCTTGGTCAGCATGCTGTCGGCCGGCATGGGCGCGCCTACGATATTCAGTACCGGGTCATCGGGCGCGAGCTTCCGCAGTTCGTCTTCCAGCGCGTCGTATTCGCGGTCGCTGAAAAGCGGCTCTTTTCCGTAATAGTAGGCCTGTTTGGCCTTTAGGATTTCATTGCGAAGCTGCGCGATTCTCGACATGGCCGTCCCGGCGTTAACGATGCACGAGGCTCAGTAGTTGGAGGTCCAGGTCGCGCAAGAATTCGCGACCATAAGTGCCTGACTCGAGGCCCATCAGCAGGCGCTGAGGCAGATCGTTTTGGATTTCTGGGCAACACGAGGCAACGCCGAGCGCGATGGCCGCGACGGTATCCGTATCGCCACCGAAGCGCACGGCGTGCTCGATGATTGCCGACAGCTGGTCGTGCTCGAGCACGAGCCGGAGCGCCGCACGCGTGGCCGAATAGCCCTTCACGTCGACAGTGCCGGACCACGGCTCCGCCCAGTTTGGGCCCAGCGCAAAGCTTGCCAGAAAAGCGGGCAGCTCCTGGCGCGCGCCCAACCGGTACAAGAAGAAATGCGACATGAGCGAGACCGCAACGGCGGCCGTCGCGCCCTCCGGGGTGTCGTGAGTGAGCCGGGCTTGCAGCGCCGACTTCTCGACGACCTCTTCCACTCGTGCAAACACGCCCACCGGCACGGCGCGCATGGCTCCGCCGTTCTTGTCACTGCTGGGCCTTATCCGAGCCAGGAAATCAGCGCCGTCTTTCACGCCGGTCAGAAACTCGTAAAATCCGCGCGCGTAGCCGGTGCGCTGATCGCGTTGAAACGCCTGCACGAAGCAATCTGCCAGGTTTTCCCGCGTAAACGGCGCACGGGAGACGATGAGCTCTGCCACGGCGATGCTCATCTGCGTGTCGTCGGTGTAGCGGCCGGGCTCACGCTCGTGGCGTGGGTGGCGAGCGTAATCACCGAGCTGATGATCGCGCGTCAGCTCCCAGTCGACGAACTCGAACGCCGCCGCGTAGGCATCTCCGATGGCAAGCTCGACCAGCATTAGTTCTCGCTCACCAGAGCTTCCACCACGGTTTCTTCTTGGGGGGAGATTCCGGATCGGTGCCATCCGTGGACGTCGGATCCGGGGCACCGCCTGGGAGTGGGGCCCCTGCCCTTCGCCGCGGCTTGGGCTGCGGGTGCTTGCCGTGCTTGTCGACCAGTGCGCGGGCTCGCGTTTGCAGCGGCGCGCCTTTCTCGGGATTCACCATCGCGACATAGTTCGCGAAACCCTCGACGGCCGCGATCACGTCTGGCGCGCTGCCCCAAACTTTGCCCGCGGGACCATCTTTCTCGATCTGAAAGAGCACCGCGCGAAACTTCTTGAGCGTGTCACGGCTCACGCTACACGTCTCGTTCACGACCACGCCGGTGACTTCTTGCCGCCGCGCTTTGCGGAACACCCGTGTTTTTCCGGGGTGCACCGTAAACCCCTCGTGCTCGACCACCCAGTGGATGCGGCGCATGAGCCGCCCGGGGTTGGATTCGCGAGGGCCGCTGAAGGTGAGATCATCGGCGTAGCGCGTGTAGCGATAGCCGAGCTTTTCCGCGATTCGCGACAGTCGCGCGTCCAGCGCGCGGCACAGCAGGTTGGTGATGGCCGGACTCGTGGGCGCGCCTTGCGGCAAAAAGCGCTCGGTCACCGCCACGTGATAACGCTCTCCGTCGACATCCACCGCCACCTCGCGCGGCTCGGTGCAGAGCAGCGCGCACAGCGTGGCCACGGATTCTGAATAGCCGAGCGACCGGAACAGCCCCTTCACGCGCTTGTACGTGACGGTCGGGAAAAAATCTTTCAAGTCGAGGTTGATGACGACTTCAGCACCAACGTGCGGCTGCGCGTTACTGACGATCGAGCGATCTTTGCGGAAGCCGTGCGCGGCATCGTGCACCCACTGGCCCGCCAATAGCTGCTCGAGGATCCAATGCTGCACGCGCTTGAGCCGCGCCATCGGCGCCGAAATCAGCCGCTCACCACCGCTCTTCTTCGGGAGCGTGAACTGCACATAGTGCGTCACCTTGCTGGTGCTGCGCGCGAAGGCCAAAAAGCGCAGCTCGTTCACCGTGATGCCCATCGCGCTCGCGAGCTCACTTGCGTTGCTGAGCTGAGGCAGCGCGAGCTTCTGGAGCTTCTCCAGGTTCGATTCGGCGTGGTTGAGCCCCGCGGAGACGCCCTTCCCCACGTAGCCGATGGTCGTGGTCTGTTTTTCGGCCCAGGCGGCCTTGCGCTCTTCGCGCTCACGCAGGTGGCGCTGCTTGTTTTCCTCGCGTTTTCGCCGCGATTCTTCGAGGCGCCGCTTGCGCGCCTCGCGCTTCATCGCCTCGATGTCGTGCAGGCGCGAGGCTTCGGTGCGCAACGCCTTGAGCTCGGCTTCGAGCTCCCCGCGCCGACGGATCTCATCCGCCGGGTCATTCGCCAGAATGGTCTGCTTCGGCCAGAAACCGAGGCGGATCATCTCCTCGAGGACGACCTCATCCTTGGAGCTCGCGCGAATGCGATCGTAGAGCTCTTGGCGATTGCTGGGCTGCGTCCCACTCATGGTTCGAAAACAAAAACGGAGGCGACTGGGTAGAGAGTCCCTTCGAAGAGGACCCGGGACTAGATCGTCTCAACTCAAGCGGGACGCCACCGGTGGGGCCATTGGACTCAGGATTTATCCTGTGTTCGGCCCAGCGATGGCCCTACCGGTGGCTGTCCCGCAAAGTAAAGAGCGAGCTAGTGATGTGTGCCTAACTATTTCGCATGGACGGCGATCCACCGCCCGATTGCAAAGAACCTCTACCCAGTCGCTCCGAAATCCTTTCTTGGTTCTACTTGGTCCCTTATTTCAAACAGGCCGCGCCATGTTTCTTGGGAGGCTTTCCACCAGCAGGCGCGCTTTCTTGACCTCGCGACTCACGTGAGCAGCAGCGCGATCGGGCGCCGGGTTCGCCGGTTTACTCTCGTTGGGTTGGGGCTGCTCGCGACGATCGAGATCGGCTACCCTAAAGAACTGATGGCGTAGTCTCATAAAAGTCTTGGTTCTACTGAGAACTCACGAAGTAGGGTCATAAAAAATAATTGAACGACCACTTGTGATCCCGACCCACCCGCACGGCAAGAATATGCTCGCACGGGCCCTTGTAAAGCTTGTTCTGCTTGAAAAAATTGCAGTCGCAGCTGGCGTCGATCATGCGCTGATCACTGTCGACGACGAGCGACGCCTCGAATGAATGACGCCCATCGCGAACCGTGCCCGTGAGGCGCGTCTTGCCTTCCGGTGCGGCTTGCGCCTTGCTCGTCACGGCGCCCGCTTCGACCCATTTGCTGGCTTTTTCTTCCCGTTCGCTGGAAAAACGCAGTCGATCCATCGGTAGCGGTTCACGGCTGAGCTCGCGCACCCGATACACGCCCTTGTTCAGATCGTAGATGGCGCGGCCCGCTTGGGTGTAGGCGCTCAGCGCACCGAGCACCAGTTTGCGATCGATCCCGAGGCGCCGGCTGAGCGCCACCGGATCTTCACGCCAATTCTCCTTCAATCCTTCGAACACGCGGCGCTTCGTCACCTCATCGACCGCGGCGCGCGGCGCCATCAGATCGAAATTGCCCGCAGTGGACCAATCATTCGCCGTCCACCCCGACAGCCCTAGCGTAAACGACATACTGTTTAAATCTGCGACGTAAAACGAGGGCAACCCAGTTCCGAGCAGGTGCACCGTGAAAGACTTGGCCACCGGGATCAGGCGCTCCAGCACGTGCAATCGCCGGCGCCCCCAAACCCGAACTTCGGCTTCCTCACTCCCCTCGTAGATCGAACGCCGGCACACGACCTCGATATTCCAGGGTTCGAACAGCACCTTCACTGGCTGACCCGGCCGCAGCAGGTAGCGCATGCTGCGAGGGCCCTTCGTCTCGCGGTGGCGGCGCAAAACGAAGCAGAAATTGTGCAAATCCATGGGGTGAAGCTGAAAGCTCAGCATCGGCAGGCTCATCGCCGAGCTCACTTGCAAGAAGCCGCGCACCCAGGAATCCGGCAGATCGATTTTGACTTCCTTGTAGCTCTCTTCGTTCTGCGTATTCACCGCGAACCCGCTGGGATCGACCTCGAACGTGGTGGCCTTGTAGCTGCGGACTTTCTGAAACTCGTCGTACAGCTGCTGCGAGTAGTCCACGTTCGTGGTGCCGCAGGCGAACTCCTGAACCTGCTTGTACACCTCGAAGCTCGTCCCCAAGCGAGCGTAGGTGGATTCATCCTGGCTGAAGCATTCGAAAAACACTTCGTCCGGATGCACGGTGATCACCGGATCGAGCACGTACCAGGCGTTGATGTCGCGCCGGTACAGGTAGTCGAAATACTTTTGCCGAGCGCGGTAAAACGGCGCCAGACGCTCGCGACTCAAATCGCGAAGGCGATCGAGCTCTTGGCTCACCTCGCGAATGCGCGCCGCAGTCTTCGAACGTTTTTGGCTGACATCAGCAAAATCCAGCAGCTCCTGCTGTGCGACCCAGGCCAGGTATTCGCTGCGATCTTTCGGTTTGTAGCGCAGATCGGAAACGACGACGTCGTGCAACGCGCTGATCGCTTCACGGAAGGCGACGCCCTGCGCGAGCTCGCCGCGAAAGAACGTAGGCGCGCGGTTCAGATCAGGCGAAAACAAAAGCCCGGTGCGATCCGGCTGGTTTTCGACGGACGAGCTGCCCTTGTAACCGTACTTAAACTCCACGCGCCACCTCCCGTGCTGGCGTTGGTTGCACCGCGAGCGGCAGCGGGATTTCGGGATATTTCTCGTGCAGTCGCACCATCGTCTCGATCAAGGCGGCCTTGTTTTCGATGGCGATGGTCAGCACTTGGCGAGTGAGCAGCGGCGCGACGATAGCGGCCGCAGCGGCGCTGGCGAGCGCTTCTCTTTCGAGGAAGGCGAGCGTCCGGATCTTCGCGAGGCGCCCCTTGTTCACGCGCGACAAAATGGCCGTGAAGTACGGAATCAAGCGCGTGAGCTGTTCGGGTTTGCCGCCAGCGAAGCGCTCGAGATAATTGGTCGCGAACAGCTGCAGCGCTTCCGTTGGGTGCTCACTCAGTTTGAGCAAGTATTCCGGCCCATATTGCGGATCGAAATAGCGAGTGACGAGCTCACGCCCGAACTGCTGCACTTCCGGCCGGATGCTGTCGCAGATGCTGACGAGCAGCGCGGGCGTGAGCACACTGTCGTCGAAATGCTGACGGAAAAACTCGAACGCCCAAGCGCGCGAATCCTCCCATTTGGCGTCCAGCAAACGCACGGCCCGATCCGGCGCGTGCCGCAAACGCTCGACGTTCTTTTCGCACAGCGCCCAGCAAGATTCGCGCACCGCGAGGATTTCGTGGTCGCTCAGCTTCACTAGATCCGCAATTTCGATGGCATCCGGCGGCACGTTCGTGCGCAAGAGCTCACCCCCCAGCTCCTGAGCGTGGGCGAAGCGCGAGCGCAACAAGCGCAAGACCTCACCGGACGGCAGCGAACGGAGGAAATCCCCCAGTTGCTGTCGCAGCAGATCCGCGACGAAGCTGTGCAGCCCCTCCTCGGCCGCAAATCTCAGCCGATCGAGCAACAGGAAACCGAGCTCCACCGCGAGCTCGGAGCGCGCGCGGGTGCCACGGACAACGAGCGGGCGCGTCGCTTCGCGCAAATCAGTGTGCTCACTGGTTGCAAGAGCCAACAACAACTCAGGTCGGTTCGCGAGCTCACTATCGCCGAGATTGCCGAGTAAGCGCATGCCGGTCGCGCGCACGGCGGCGTGCTTCCCTCGCAGCAGCGCCATCAGCAGATCACTCGGCAGCTCGCGCGCCAGAGTGCGATTGGCGAGCAGCAGATCGCCCCCCAACTCTTGCACGCGCGGCATGGGGTGCCCGATCAAATCGCGCAGCACGTCCGCGCCGAGGCCGCCGATTTGCATCGTCAGGCCACGCAGTAAGATTTCAGAAATGTCGTCGACACGCGGATCGGGCGCTTCGCCGAGCTCGAGCAGCCCCGCAATCAGTCGCCCGACGAGTGCCGTCGCCGTATCCGTGCTGAGGGTGCTACCGCGCACGAAATCCTTGGCGAAACGGCGTGTATCCGCGTGCGCGCTCAGGCACAGCTGAAGCAGAAACGCCGAATCCGCGCTGACCCGCTGCCGGCATTGTTCGATGTAGCGAAAACCCTCGGTGCGAGCCGGCGGGTAAGCGCACAGTGCCAGCGCGAGCAGCAGCTCTAAGTTCGGGCTCTGCGGGTCGTGCCGCGCCTTGGCCAGCTCGAAGCCGAGCGCCGCGGTCGACGCGTAAGGGCGGTTCAGCAGCATGACGATGGCGTCGATGTCGAGCTGAGCGAGAAAGCTCGGGTTGTCACGCAGAACGCGCACCGCGAACTCATGAACTGGTTCGCAGCGGCTCGCATCGAGCAAATGCATCAGCGCCCGCGGCGCTTCATCCCACAACTTCGGATACGCCTCGCTGCGGTTGAGCACGGGCCCAGGCTTGACGACGAAATAGCGCTGCTTTGCGTCCGGTACGTGCTGCGCGGAGTCACGATACAAAAGGCTACAGAACGACCAGAAGCGCCCCGGCCGGCGCATATCCTCGTCCGTGTAAGGCAAGAGCAGGCCGGTCGCGAGCTTCGCAAAGTCAGGTGAAGACTGATCGCCCAAGCGGCGCAGAAAACGCCACGTGCGCCAGCGATAGTAGTTGCGGGTGCGCTCGCTGAAGGGACGAGCCTGCGTCGCACTTTGCTGCCCGCGCTGATCGTGTTTCGCCGAAGTGCGTTCGAAGCGATGCGCCAAGATGCCGTACACCTGCCCATCGCGCCGGAGCTCGGCTGTTTTGAACAGCGCGCGCAAAATGCGAAAGTAGGGTCGTTCGAGCGGCGCTTCTTTGCACAGGCGCAACACCGCGGGCAGCGTGTGCTCGTTGGCGATGAAGTACGCGGTCCAATAGGCGTCCGTCGCGCTCTGCTTATCGGTTTCGAACAGCGCCCAGAGCGCCTTCTCGAACGCGCGAGCTGGGCCAGTCTCCGCGAGCTGGGCCAGCTGGGGCGGAAGCTTTTCGCGCTCACGCTTGACGAGCCCTGCGCGTTCCTGATCGGTGAGCAAGTAGCGCAGCGTCTCCGCCGCGACTCGCTGCAAGAAGGTGGGAGTCGTCGCCGCTTCGTAAAGCTTGACGAGCGGCTCGACAGCGGCGCGGCTCCCGCAGCGCGCGAGCGCCCAAATCACCGAATATTTCCGCAGATTATCGCTCTTGCGCGCTTGCAATAACTGAAGCAGCTCCGGCTCCGCCTCGCTGAGCGCGAGCTCCCCTGCGCGCCAAACGGCTCGATCGAGCGGCCACTCCTGGTACTTGTTTTCTCCGGCGCGCAAGCGAAAGAGCAAACGCGCGCGCGCATCGAGTGGCGGTCGAGAACTCGCACGCCGCGACGCCGTCGGAGGCGTGCGAGGTGACGAGGTGGCTGCCGGCGCGGCGGTGGCTGGCGGTGCGGCAGGCGACGCCAACGGCGATGCAGGCACCGCAGGCGCGTTCGGATCTTGATAGCCCTTGGCGTAGCGCTTCGCGATCTCTGCATCGAAGAGCCGCAGCGCTTCATCGCGGCGCACGGGCAACGCCGTGAGCGACCCGTCCTGCAGTGCCTTGCCGAGCTTTCCGTAGCGGTAGTTGACGACGTATTGATCCGGGCCTACCTCACACAGGTCCACCTCGTGGGCCTTTGCCACGGCACCGGGAAGCACGAGTCGCACTTGCTTGATCAGCTTCATCTGACTCTCTCAGCGACCTCTGCACGCGTGCGCCCCGAACATTCCCGCCTCACCACGCCCCGAACACTAAAGGGAACCCCGAGGAGTGGGAAGAGGCTCTCCGCAGCCAAAAACTCACGGCCCCCGGGCCGGCTCCGCGCGACGTTTTCAAGAAGGACGCAAACGCAGTGCTAGTCGACGTAAAACTCGGGGACATCACGAAGCTCGCTGTGGACGCGATCGTCAACGCGGCAAACGAACGCCTGCTCGGCGGTGGCGGCGTCGACGGCGCGATCCATCGAGCGGCAGGGCCTCGCCTGCTGGCAGCATGCCGCGAGATCCCGGAAGTGCGCCCCCATGTCCGGTGCCCCACCGGCGAAGTCCGCATCACCCCAGGGTTCCTCTTGCCCGCCCAGTTCGTGATCCACACCGTGGGCCCCATCTGGCGCGGCGGCCACGAACACGAGCGCGAACTCCTCACCAACTGCTATCGCAACGTACTCGAGCTCTGTTCCGAGCGTGGCATTCGCACGCTGGCCATCCCGGCAATCAGCTGCGGTGTCTACGCGTTTCCCTTGCAGGACGCAGCGAGCATTGCCGTTGGCGAGATCGCGCGCGCGCGCGATGCGGGCAGCCAGATTGAAGCCATCACGCTCGTGGCGTTCGAGGAAGAGCTGTTGGCGGTGCTCGAAGAGGCGGTGGGGACGCTCGCGCCATGAGCACTTGGTAAAGCGCTTTGCCAAACGGTGATGGGCGCAGAGCCGCTCGCGCCGCTATAATCAGCGACGCTGATATACTGAGTCAGAGCCCGAGAAGGAGACGAGCAGGGATGTCGAGTTCTAAGAAGCTCTTTCACCTCACGTTGCTGACGGGTCTTTCGACCGCGATCGGCGTTGTTGCTTGTGGCAGCGACACGAGCACGAGCGGCGCTTCCGCAGGGGCTGGCGGCACTGCGGGAAGCACTTCTGGTGCGGGTCGTGCTGGGTCGTCTTCGAGCGGCGCGGGCGGCGGCGGCGCAAGCTCTAGTCAAGGTGGCGCGCTGACGACTGGAGGCGGCGGAGCGAGCACCACGGGCGGAGGCGGTGCGACGGCCAGCGGCGGAGGCGGTGCGACCTCGAATGGCGGGAGCAGCGGAAATACCGCAGGCGGAACGGGCGGCGCGCAAGGCGGCTCGGCCAACACCGACCCGTGCACTGGCACGTACCTGTTGTGTGATGATTTCAACGCGAGCCAGATCGACACCGCCAAGTGGACCATCGGTGACGTAGAAATTGCGCACAAGTACCCAGTGAGGCCAAGCAACGTGGCACTCGGCACGACGGACGACAACGGCACCGCGGTCACCGTCGTCGACGCGACGAGCTTTGGCGATCAACACGCCGCAGCCCCGCGCCAGGGCGGCCTGTTGATCACCAAAGACCAATACGGTGGCGGTCGCTACGAGGCACGCATGAAAAGCCTACCCGGTCCGAATGGCTGCACCTGCCTGTGGAACTACTACGACAGCCTAAACGACCCCTCGCCGCCCGCCACGCGCGTGTACACCGAGATCGACATCGAGATGCCCGCTCACGTGGCGACGCCGCCCGCGTGGAGCACGTGGGCGCGCACCCTCGGCTTCAACACCTGGAGCCACACCGACGCCGACGCCGACGCCAAATACATCGACTACCCCTCCCCGACCGTGAACCCCTTCGACGGCAAATTCCACGTCTTCCGCTGGGATTGGCACGACGGCAGCAACGGCGCGCTCAAACTCGAATGGTACGTGGACGGCATTCTCCAATCCTCCACCACCGAACACATCAGCGATCACCCCGCCCAACTCTGGGTCGGCACCTGGCCCGCCCCCTGGCCCGGCATGGTCTACGACTTCGACATCGTGCACATGTACATCGACTGGGTGAGGATCGCGGCGCTGTAGTAGTGTAGCCGCGGGCCCTTCGCCCACTACCGGCACCTGTTGCAACTGCAACGGTTCGAGCGTGTTCAAGTGCGCGTCTCGCGTCGAAAGACGACGCCCATCGCACATTCGTCGATCAGTCAGCGATTCCCAGAAGCGCCGTGACTCGTAGCCACATTCTCACCCGGCGCAACGCTCGCCCGGCTCTCCAAATCCTCGCGACTCACCCAGAAGTCGTTCCCCTCGTTGTGACCGTGAGCCTGATTGAAACGAATTCGGCGCATGCTCCCCTGCTCTGAGCCCACAAGGATCGTCACTCCGGGAGCCAGCGATGCGACGACGGCGGCGTTTGGGTCGGATGAAAGTCGCAAGGGCAAGAGACCCGTGGTGACGTGGGTCGGGGCCTTTCTCACGGCTCCAAGGGTAACGAGCTCGAAGCCCTCTTTGTCCACGGCGGCAAAGCGCTCAGGAACCCAAGCGTCGAACTGGTACGGCGTTGAAGAGCTCGCGCCCGCGTCGGCGTTGGTCACGCGTACCCAGCCTGACTGGCGCCCCAAAACGCGAACGTTGACGCCCATATCCGAATCGAGCTGAACAATACATTTGCCTCCCGGTGTTCCAAAGAGAGGGACAACTCCGGAAACCTGGGAGGTTTCGCGTTTCACTTGCTGGGCGGGCGGAGGCGCTTCACGCGCCAACGTGAGCTGGCTGCACGGCACGCGCAACGCGACAGGTGGCTCGCTCTTAGCGTCCCCCTCGCGCTCGATGCTGACCTGTCCGCTGTCAAAGCCGAACGCGCCCACTCTCGATTGCGGCTTCAGCCACACATGGCCCGGAACGAGCTCAACGCGCCCGTCCGTTTCGACGACACCCGAGTCCCAATCGATATAGCCACTCGCCTTGAATGGATAATCGATAGCGAGCTTGGCCCGTTCACCGCGCTTCGACGGGAGTTCGAGCGCAACGACATCGAAATCCTCCAACACGAGATCGTAGTCGGTCCCGCTGGCGGCAGTATAAAGCACCGTCGAGTTGGTGTTGGCGCTTCCGCTAAACACACAACCGGGTGCGCGCGCCACCGGCTGGCGCGAGCGCGGCGCATCCTTCACGCGGACCGACTGCCACTCCTCCAGCGCTCCATCGCGCTTCTTCTCGGGTGGCCGGAGTGCGTCGATGACGCGGATTTGTTCTTCGCAACGAGCGCTGTCGGCGTTCTTCAACCCAAGTTGAGTCGACAACATCAAGCACGCGACGAACCGATCCCGGGCAGTGCTGACATCCTGCCGAAAGCGGCTAGCCAAACTGGCACGGAGCCCCGCCAGGCGCTCGGCCGAGGCTTGCGCGATGCCCGGGAAGTTCGCCAGAGTGGCGCGAACCTTCGCCTCGAATAGTGCCCAGTACAGGTCGCCGCGCTCCCGCTCGACGAGCACCTGCTCAGGCGGTGCCGCCTGCTCACGCGCCGCCGCATAGGCACCGTCAGCTGCCGTGGTTGCGGCTTCTCGCTGCTTGAGCCACTCCACGAGCCACTCGATACGAGAGTCGTTGGACGGCTCATCCGCGGGTTGGGCGAGCACTATCGCCTCCGCTTGGCTGCGCTTCGTGCGCGCCTGCTCCAGCTCATGCTGAAACCTCGTTTGCGCGGGACTCGGGTCCGACGCTCGAGCCGATGCCACCGAGCGACTCGCATCGGGACGAACAAGTGCCGGCACCCGCGGCGACGCGCACCCGCCCGCAATCCCGAGAAACAACCACCAAACCCGCACCGCTCGCGCCACGCCCACACAATAGCGACGTCCCGCGCAATTTTTCAAGACGACCGGTCGCTATTTCACGCCCGTCGCCGGCTCCCTCAGCAGACTGTCGACCGTCGCCCGCAGCTCTTGGTTTTCGGCCGTCGAAACGACGCTGAGTTCATACGCCGCGTCCATCAATCCGGTAAGCGGCTCCAATGTGGCAATGTTTGCCAATGCCGTCAGGGCGCGAGCGACCGCAAAACTTCGCATCAATTCGGGCGTCTTCTGCCCGTCCAATGCGTCGAGAGCATCGAGGTACGAGTTGTCATTCGCCTCTGCCTCGGCGACCAACGGCGCTGGCTGCCGCGACTTCGACCACCCTTCGACTGCGTCGACTTTTGTGAACTGATGGTCCCGCAGCACCTGAACGGCGCGCCGTTCAACGCAGTCGAGGCAGGCGGCGATGACCTCGCTGCTGGCCAAGCGAGCACGTCGAAGGACTCGCGACCACTCGGGGCTGTTCTCGATTCTATAGCTCACTTGTCCTCGAATTGTGGCCCGCAACAACTAGGCAGCTGGATACTGCCACATCGCGTGGTAACGGATACCTTCGTAGTTGATATGCCCGAGCTCCTCCCGCACCAACTGTGCAATCGATTCCTCGATTCGCTGGGAAATGGCTGGCAACATCTTCGTTCGATTTTAGAACGGCGTCGTACGGACATCACCTACGGAAGCGCGCCACGAAATTCCCAATACTGCGCTCGGTCCTCGGGGATTGGGTCGCCCAGCTCAAAAGCTTCCATCGTCTCTCGCGGCAGCTGCTTCTTGTAACACTCGTGCACGACAAACTTCTTCTCGCCAGGGTCGATATTACTGACAGGCAGAAAAACTCGTCCGGTGAACCCGCCTCCAGCGGCTCTGACGCCGACTGTCAAGAACGGCAAGGTCATCGCCGAGCCGTTGAGAACCTCGAAGGCGACATCGCCGCTCGGATGAACACCCACGCACGTCCAACTAAACAACTTCCTCGCCTCGACGATGCGATTCTCGGTTGCAGAAAAAGGCGCGGGACCAGCCAAAATCTCTGCCCATTTTCGCTTTCCCAAACCTGTTCGTAGAGCCGTAGCGCGCTGATGTAGCCACTCGCCAAAACTATCACTGACTCGCACGAGCCCCCCCGCCTGGCTTTCATACACGGGGCATTCGCGCGCGTGCATCAGATCGGCTGCCCTAAAGTACGCCCGCCGATCAAGGTAGTGTCCGAACTCGAGGAGCCGTTCGGCCCCCTTCGACTCAGCCTCGCGAGGCGGGACAATGACACCGAGCCCGTACCCCGCGTGCTGTCGGTAGAGCATGGCGCGTCCAAAGCGCTCAACGAAGCGCAAATACGAACCCGGCAAAGCGAAACTCGAGCCACCTTCGCCTCGAACAGTCGCACCGATTGATCCGTCCACGACAAAGTATTTCTTCGTTCGAACGCTCGCTATCTCGTCGGCAAGCCAGGCTAGCTCATCCACACTGTCATCGGCTTTCATGGCTGGGCCGCTGTAGCAGCCGGGCGGCGCGACATCGCTTGCGAGGCCTACCGCTTCACGCCCGGCATCAGGTCGAAGCGTTGCCAGCCGGTGGGGCGCCAGCGGTAGAGATTGGTGCTGATGCGATAGGGAACCCTCGGCGATTGTTGCTCGTGCTCGATGATGGCTTGCAGGTGCGTAAACGCGGCGCCGGATTGTGTGCCGGTGAAGAAGACGGTGTCGCGGCCGAGGGGGGCGACGACTAAGTCACCGCGGACTTTCGCGGCGACCGATTTCCATTCCGGGACGAGTGCCAACATGGCGGCGTCGTAGCTGTTGCCGTGTTGCAACTCGAACAACCCGGGCTCGAGCTCGGCGACTTCGAAGCTGGGTGCTTCGCGGCGCAAATTCGCCAACGCGGCATCGCGTGCTTGCGCGGGTGAGAGCCGAATCGCTTGGATGTCGTGCTCTGAAAGCACTTTCACGGCCTCCGGCGTATCCTGCACCAGGATGAGGCTGAGGTCGTCGACGAAGGGGAACTTGAGCAGTTTTTGCGGGGGTGTCATGGCCGCGAATAGCTGCTCGACGTGCGCGATGTAAGCGCGGTCTTTCAACGCGGGCATGATGGCGCTCGCGGTGAGCGCCGCGGTGGGCGGGCTCACGATGTTGCGACTGAAGCGGTCGATGAACTCGCCGCACTTCTCGGGCGACGCGTCACAACTCTGCGTCAGGTTCTCCAGGTAGACTTGTTGCTCGTTCGGCGCCCACACCCAAAGCTCGAGCGGCCCCCGCTCTTCGATACGCGTACCGGGTCGCAGCCGCAGCACGCTAGCTGCCACCCGCTGTGCGAGCGACTGCGGGGCCTGCGTCGCCTGCGTCGCGCTCGGTGCTGAGCTCACTGGCGTTTGACGCGTGGGCGGCGCTTCGCTCGATGCGGGCGCTGTCGGCGGAGCTTCCACCGCATGCCGCGTCGCGCACGCGCCGCTCAGAGCTACCACCAAAAATAACCCGAGCCCCTGCCCTAACCTCATCGTGCCCGCGAGAATGCCATGGAACCCGGGAGGAGGACCAGCCTCAGAACGCAGCGAAAACGCGCTATTTAGCCAAGATATACGCGCTCAAACTCCCATCCGCGGCCGCCACGAGCAAACGGTGGTCGGCGATGGTGAGCCAGCCGCCGCGATCGGCGGTTGCCACCTGCTGCCCGGTTGCGATGCTGACGGCGTAGCTGGTGGTGTTGCTGGCGACGTAGACGAAGCCGTTGGCGATGACGGGGGGAAAGGTCAGGGTGTCGGCGGGGGCGACGTAGGTCCATTTTAGTTTGCCGGTGTCGGCGTCGCGCACGACGAGGTTGCCCGCACTGATGCCGTAGACGGCGCCGTCGGCGACGGCGGGGGTTCCGGAGTAGCCGCCGTCTGCGGACCAGACGACTGCGCTCTTATCGGGATCGATCGCGTAGAGCGTGGGTGGGGCCACGACGTACGCGAGTCGAGGGCCGAATACCGGCGCGGTTCGCAGCGCGTAAGCGGCCCAGGTCGAATTCACGGAAGTGGTGCTCAAAACTACGCCGCTCTTTGGGTCGTGCTTGTTCAGGCTGTTTGCAATGAACGTGTACAGAGCGCCCTTAAAATAGGCTGGGCTCCACTCGTCGCACTGTGCGAGATCTTGAATGAACGCGTTGTCCCCTTTGGTAATCGAAACTCCATACAGCCCACCGTAGTAACCAGCGTTCGTGTAAGCGATTCCGTCAACAACGATGGGAGCCCAATATTGCTCCCACTGCGCGAGGAGTTGGCTGCTCCAGTTCGCCGCGCCCGTGGCCGCGTCCAGCGACCAGAGGAAGTTTGGCTCGCCGCTGTGCTTGCCGTTGGCGAGGTATACCGCTCCATCGAATACGGCAGGGTGCCCAATGGAGTATAAGCCGCCGAAATTTTTCGACCACAAACTCGTGCCGTCGGAGATGTTCAGCGCGGACAGCGTATCCCCCTCCGCGAAGTAGGTCGATCGCGACACGAAGACTCGACCCGATGCGGCAACGACCGGGTGCGGCGCGTACGCGAAAGTCTGACGCCAGCCGAAAGTGAGCGGCGGAACGCCCGTCTCCGCGAGGTTCGAGCCCGTGTGTTGAATGTCACCCTGAAAGGTTGACCACGATCCGACAGAGTCCGCGCAGGTGCTTCGCGTGCAAACCTTGCCCACTGCGCATGCTTTGCCGCAGCCGCCGCAATTGGCCGCGCTGATCGACTTGACCACGCAGTCTGCCCCGCAACGTTCGGTACCCGGGGTGCAAGTGCAAACCGAATCCAGACAGGCCTGGTTCGCGCCGCAGGCGACGCCGCATACACCGCAATTGCCGAGATCCGTCTTCGTGTCCGTGCAAACGCCCCGACACATCACATGGTCGCCGTAGCAGCCACACACGCCGTTGCTACACGTCAGGCCACTCTGGCAGGCGCCGCCGCAAAAGCCGCAATTCTGCGAATCAGTCGTCTCATCCACGCACACGCCGTTGCACTCTTGCCGCCCGCTGAGCTCGCAATGCAAGCCGCACGCGCCGTTCACACAGAACTGCCCAGCACTACAAACCGTGCCGCATCCGCCGCAATTCGCCGCATCCGTCAGCGGATCGACGCAGGCGTTGCCACAACGGATGGAGTCAGTGCAAACACTGCCGCACTTCCCATCCGAACATACCTCCCCCAGCTGACAAACGTTCCCGCACGCGCCACAGTTTTGGAGATCGAGTGACGGGACGACGCACGTGCCATTGCAGTTGATGCGCCCGCTGCCACAAGCGTCGACACACTTGCCAGCGACGCACACCCCGCCCGCGTTGCACGCTTGGTCACACGAGCCGCAGTGGTTCGGATCGTCACGCAAATCCACACACGCGTCGCCACAACGCTCCGACCCGCCCGCACAACTGAGGCCACAGCTGCCCGCCGAGCACACCTCGCCCGCAGCACAAGCATGCGCGCAATCGCCGCAGTTTGCCCGGTCATTCTCGACGTCGACACAAAGCTTCCCGCATTGAGTGGAGCCGCCGAGGCACGTGACGGCGCATTGGCCGGTGGAGCAGAGCGTGCCGGTTTCACACACCACGCCGCAATCGCCGCAGTTTTGTGGATCGAAGCGTGAGTCCACACAGCGCACGCCGCAGGTTTTCAAGTCAAGGTCGCAACCGCCGACTGAGCCCGGTGCTCCGCCTTCCGAGCTGGGTGCTCCCGCCTCCGAGCTGGCAGCTCCGCCTTCAGAGCCGACCGCGCCGGCTTGCGACGCCCCAGCCCCACCCGAAGGCGCGCCCGCTGCTTGGTTGGACGCCCCGCCCGCGTTGGCGTCAAACGGCGAGTCTTCCATCTGCCCACAGGCGATTGCCATCAACCCAAGCACGCACAGCGCCCGCAACGACCCAACCCAGCCGCATTTCGACATCAGAAGCGCAAACTATCTGTTCGAGTGTTGCTCGAGCAATACGCGGGTCGCTCGTGGCGTGAGAAGACAAGACCCACCGCCCCGGATGTCCGGACACCGCAATCGCGGACAACGCGCTGTCCGGACGATCGCGTATTCCCACGTTTTTAGCCGTATTTCCGCAAGCGCGGACGCTCTCGCTCGATGGTGCGCACCTTGCAGAGCTCAGCAACAAGGCCCAAAAATGTTGAAGCAGATCTCAGTCGCTACCTTTAGTTTGTTTTGCACATTGGGGCTGACGGTTGCCACCGCGCAACCCGCTGCCGCGCAGGAGATGCTCGACCAGTTCAGCTATCCCCCCTTCAAGCCGGTGCCCAGCCCCTGGTATTACTCCACCAACGGCGGTTCCTCGAACCAGATCATCTGGGGGCTCGAGGTGCTGAGTTACTCCGGCACGGGGTGGGGCCTGCTCAGCCGTTACGACCTGGTGGGCACGAACGCCAAGTACCAAATCGACTTCTACGACGACGGCACGCAGAACCTCGGCGAGTTGTTTTACTTGGACGCGCCGAACGGCGGATTCATCGGCATCGGCGTGAACAACAGCGTGCAAAACGGCTACTACTACGTGCGCACCGATCAAAATAGCAGCAACGGGGGGCCGCGAATTCGGGCGCCGCGCAACGGGCGAGCAGCAAACGGCAACTGGCACACGCTCTCGCTCTACGTGACGCCCGGCGGCAGCTGGCCGACCGTCGATGACATCGGCATTCCCGGCTTCGAGTATGGCGGCGTGACTTCAGTCTCGGCCATCAACATCAGGAGTGACTGGAACAAACCGGCGCACAACGTGCTCGTCGACAATTTCCGCGTGGACCCGCTGGACTACAGCCACCTGTTTCCCGGAACCCATTTGAACAGCAACGGCCAGATCGACAACCCCTACGGCAGCAGCCAATACAACTGGATCGGCGCGGATCAGCTGCGCTTCCTATACGAGCCGAATTTTTGGACCAACGCCAATGCCAAGCGCGCCGACATCGTCAAGTATGCGCTCGCGCAATTGAGTTGGACGAACAACAACACCATCCTCTCGAACGATGGCACGGTCTGCGATGACGCAGCGGCGTCATACTACGACGGCGGCAGCGAA
>Ga0207687_10001155_pt1 | contig 18001 bp, 16 predicted proteins | sample KBSM54metaG_FD_184399 | JGI IMG/M metagenome (GOLD analysis project Ga0207687, IMG submission 184399) | Miscanthus rhizosphere microbial communities from Kellogg Biological Station, Michigan, USA - KBS M5-4 metaG (SPAdes) (version 2) | ecosystem: Host-associated > Plants > Roots > Rhizosphere >...
TTGAGCAGCGACATGGAAAGGTTGAGCTGCGCCTCGTACAAACCCGGCCGCAATTCCAGAGTCTTCTTGTACTCGGGGATGGCGAGCGCGTCCTTGTTCGACATGCTGTAAACCAATCCGAGGTTGAAGTGCGCGCTATAGTCGGCGGGGTCGGCGACGACAGCCTTGGTGAACGATTCCACGGCCGCGTCGGAGTTTCCGGCATCCAGCGCTCTGAGGCCTTCCGCGACGTAGTCGGGGACTTGGGCCAGCAGAGCGACGAAAAGGATCGGCCACATACTTCTGTTTAGATTGTAGTCCGCTGGCGCTATTTCGTCAGGTATACCGAGAACTTCGCGACTTCGCTGAATCCCAGCCGCCGGTAAAGCGAATATCCGGCATCGGTTGACTGGAGCACGATACGTTTGATCCCGGTCCGCGCCTGTTCCGACGCGACCGCGGCGCGCAGCAGCGCTTCACCGTATCCGCATCGGCGGCACTCGGGGAGCGTCGACAACGAGTAAACTCCGAGGGCTTCCGGCGTGGCGACAATGGCGATAATCGCCACGGGTCTTCCGGCCACTAAACCTACAAATCCACGGTAGTCTCCGAACCAGGCTCGCTCCGGCTCATACACAGTCTTTGCGATTCCCATGGGGATGTCAAAGCTCACGGCCGTGAGCGCGCTGAAAGCCTGCCGTGTGTTTCGATCGGCAACCGGTACGCATTCGATCTTCGGCAGCGGTCGACGCGGCGGCGCCAATTCCTCGGCCAGCATGCCCGGAGCTTGTGAAATAGGGCGCAGGTCGCGATCCATCAACAGAGAGCGTGCCTGGCGGCGGGTCGAGAAGTCGAGCGAATCTTCGCACAACCAGAATGACCAGCGCATGGTGCGCGGCGCGAAGAAACCGGCGCAGTGGGCCAGACGCTCGGTAAATCCGTCGATCCCATCGGGGGGGCTGCCTGCCAGCATGGCAATGTTAAACACGCCGTAGTCGAGGCCGGAATAGATGGCTAGAGCGCCATCCAACGGATGATTCTCGCCGCCGCCGGTGGCGTCGCCGAAGAAGCGCATGGCCGCTCGCAGGTTGAAGTCGACAATCTGAAAATCACGCATTAGTTTTCTATGCAGATCAGAGGAGCGTCATGGGATCCACGTCGATGGCCAAATTGGCCGGACCCCATTTCTCGGCGGTCGCGAACCGGCGTATGTCGACCAATACTTCACTGAGCCGTTTACGGCTGGCAGTCTTCAGGAGCACCTGATAACGATATTCGCTCTTTACGCGGAGCACTGGAGCAGGCGCGGGACCCATAACCCGGACGCCTTCGGGGGCTGGATTCAACAATCTGCCCAAAGCCGCGCTGCGTGACAAAGCATCCTCTTCGTTGGTGGAGCGGATGATGATGTTGGCGAGCGATCCAAAGGGCGGGTAATACATCAGCCGCCGGAACTCGATTTCTTTCCGGTAAAACTTCTCGTAATCCTGCTCGGCCGCACACTGGATGGCGTAGTGATCAGGATTGATGGTCTGGATGAGGACGATACCGGGCGTCTCTCCGCGCCCCGCACGCCCCGCTGCTTGCGTAAGGAGTTGGAACGTTCGTTCCGCCGCACGAAAATCCGGCAGGCCCAAGCCCAGGTCAGCATTGACGATCCCTACCAGCGTCACGTTGGGGATATCGTGACCCTTGGCGATCATCTGGGTCCCCACCAGAATGTCGTAATGCCGCTCGCGAAAACCCGCGAGGATGGTCTCGTAATCGCGCTTGCCGCCCACCGTATCGCGATCCAGCCGCGCGATCCGGGCCTTGGGGAAGAACGCACCCAGCTCCTGCTCCAGGCGCTCGCTGCCGACGCCGATGAACTGCAGATAGTCGCTGGCGCATTTGGGACATCGCTCCGGAACCGGTGTCGCGTAATTGCAGTAATGGCACAGCATGCGACGATCGCGCTTGTGATAGGTCAGGGTGACCGAGCAGTTGACGCATTGCAGCCGCTCGCCGCACGCGCGGCACGCCACAAAACTCGAAAATCCGCGCCGGTTTAGCAGCAGCATGGTCTGTTCGCCATTCTCGAGACGCTCGGTCACCGCGTCGATCAGGGCCCGGGAAAACGTCGCCTGCTTGCGGGTTTCCAGGAACTCGCGGCGCATGTCGATCACGGAGACCGTCGGCATGGGACGGCGTTCGATGCGTCCGGGCAGAACCAGGCGAGTGTACTTTCCGCGCTCCGCGTTGTAGCGGGTTTCGAGACTGGGCGTCGCCGAACCCAGAACGATCACAGCGTTTTCGTTGCGAGCACGCACCACCGCCACATCGCGGCCGTGATAGCGCGGCGTTTCCTGCTGTTTGTAACTTTGGTCGTGTTCCTCGTCGACGATGATCAGGCCCAGGTTCTGGACCGGGGCGAACACGCCGGAACGGGTGGCGACCACAACGGAAGCCTCGCCCGCCCGGATCCTGCGCCACTCCTGGGCGCGTTCGGAATCGTGAAACGCGGAGTGCAGAATGGCGACGCGTGCGCCAAACCGATGATGAAACTGCCCGGCCACCGCAGGGGTCAGCGCGATTTCGGGGACCAGCAGCAGAGCACCCCGGCCTAGCGCCAAGGCTGCTTCAATCGCGCTCAAATACACTTCGGTCTTGCCGGAGCCCGTCACGCCCTCGAGCAGAAATGCCTGAAACTGGCGCGAGGCGAGCGCGAGACGGATGGCATCGAAGGCCTCCTGCTGGTGGGGATTCAGCGTATGCGGGGCACGGGGCGGGGCGGTGTTACTCGACACCGGCTCCAGGGCAAGCCTCGCCAGTTGCCTGCGAGCCAGCGAACGAGCCGCGGTGCTGGCTTTCGGCAAAGTCTCTTCGAGCGTGGCGAGATTGTGCTGGCCGGGGTGCAGTTCGAGATACGCCAGCAGCTCGCGTTCCTGCTTGGGGATTTTCTCCGTTGCGCGCGCGACAAATTCCACCCGCAAGCGGGCCGCTGACGCGCGCAGGGGATCGCGCTCGGCGGCGACGTCTTCCGATTCCACGAAGCCCTTCTTTTCGAGCGATCGCAGCACTGCCGCGGCCTTGTTGACCTTTTGCGCGAGGTAGGTCGCCGAGAGAGCGCGCCCGTCGAGCATGCGGAGAATCGCTGCGGCCGGGTCCTCTTCGGTCTCTGAAAGGTGCAACTGGCGGGCCGTATCGCGCCCAGATGGCGTCAGCGAATAGATGCGCCCGCGCCGAATGTCGGCCGCCAAAGGCGTCATGGCGCGCAAAGTGTCGCCAAGGGGGGCGCAATAGTAGGTCGAAATCCAACGGCCGAGGTCCAGGAGACCTTCATCCAAGGCGGGCTCCTCATCTAGTAGCCGGAGTGCCTCCTTGGTCGGACCTGCCGGCTCCTGGCTGTGTGTCGCCAGGACGACGCCAGTCAGCTTGCGGGGTCCGAAGGGAACCAAAACGCGGCACCCCGGCCGGACGCGGCGGCGCAGCGTCTCAGGAAGCCTGTACGTAAAGGCTGTATCGATGGGGACCGGAAGGCTGACATCGCAGTAAACCGGTGCTTCGGAAGGAAAAGGTGCAGCAGACGTCACCTGATGGGATTATACCCGCTCCTTACTCTCGTGGCCGGGCGGGCTGTTATAATTCTGCGAGGAGCCCACAGTGAAAATCGCTATCCTTGCCCTCGGAACTCTGTCCTTTTTCCTGGTAACGTCGGCACGCGCAAACGAACTCGACGACGCCTATCAGAAGCTGAAGGATGCTCAGACCGCAAAGGATGCCGATGCCGTTAAGGCGGCGGCCGTCGAGACCGCGAAATTAGCCAAAGCCGAAGCAACCGGTCCGAAACTGGAAGGTTTTTCCGAAGAGGACTGGCCTAAACGGGTGGACTACGCCAAGGGGCTCGGAACGCTGAGTGAATACGCACTCGCGACAACCGCTGCGCAAGCTGGCCTGGCTCCAGCGAAAGTGGTCGAGCTCACCGAGGCGTTGCTTGCAGTGAATCCCAAGAGCACGTACCTGGGCATGGCGTCTAACGCCTATCTCGGCGCGTTGGGAAAAATGGGGGGCGCGGACAAGCAGATCGAGGGCGCTAACAAGATCGTCGCTGGAAGCCCTAACGAGGAGTACGCTCTGATGACCCTCGCGGACAATCTGATCTCCAAGAATCGTTCGGACCAGGCGTACACGTACGCTACACGGCTCATAACGGTGATGAAATCCAAGGCCAAGCCCGAGGGCTATTCCGACGAGGAATGGAATCGCGTGAAGTCTACCATGCTTTCGCGCGGTTACTACGATGCGGGCGTGGCCGGCTGCGTACGCCAGATCTGGAAGGATTGCGACACCAACCTGCGTGCCGCCCTTCCCATGATCAGTGGTCAGCCCGCGATGACGGGACCCGCTAATTTCTACCTGGGTGTCGCGAACTACCAGCTCTCTAAGATCACTCTGGATCGCACCAAGCTTCAGGAAGCTCTGAAGTTCGAGCAGCAGTCCGCCGCCATCTCCGGTCCCATGCAGGGCCAAGCCCAGCAATATGTCACGGTGATGCAGAACGAATTAAGGGCACCTGTCGTCCGGCGCTAAATCTCGTCGCGCTCCTTTTTACAAAACGTTTACAAGATGTGAACGACTTGCGAGGCCTGCCCTTCGCATAATCAGGGGCATGATATCGACACTTCGCAGACACTACCTCGCCGCGTCGCTGGTAGTTGCCCTGTTTACGATCCCAGCGCAAGGCCAACCCGCTCCGGCCAATACGCTTGAAGACCACACCCCTCCCGATGGGCCCTTTTATCCTGGAGCCCCGAAAGCGAGCTCCAGGCTGCAGGCTCCCATCGGCGACTATATCCTCCGCGTGTACGGCACGCTGCTCATGAATATCTCGATGTCCGACACAGTCCAGATCGGCCAGGATGTCCCGTTGTGGCCGTTGCCTGGCAGCGCCAACGTGTCGTTTCCAGACGGCACCACCAAGCGTGCCGGAGCCGTCGGCGACACGATCTTCACCGCGCGCCAATCCATCGTAGGCTTTCAAGTGAGTCCGAAAACCGGCGGCAGCGGATGGAGCCCATCCGGGCTGGTCGAGATCGATTTTTTTGGCTCTCGCCCCAACGATGCCGGTCTGCAGACCCAGAACCGCGTTTTCAATCAACCGCGTCTGCGGCGCGCGTACCTTCAGTTGGATAAAGGCGATTGGAGGATCGTAGCCGGCCAGGACAAGGCGATTCTGGCCCCGCTCGATCCCATTTCGCTGTCGCACGTCGCCATACCGCTGGGCGCAACCGCCGGAAACCTCTGGGCGTGGCTGCCGCAAGTGCGGGTGGAGAACCGTCACAAGTTCGGCAAGAGCACTTTACTGGTCCAGGGCGGCGTCCTGCGTCCCTCGTTTGGCGACAATCGCCTGGGGGATCAAGCGGGTTTGACCGGCACAGCGTCTGGCTCGGCGGTGGACAGTTCGTTCTCAGGCTTCGGCGAACGCGGCAGGCAGCCCTTTTACGAGGCTCGCGTAGCATTGTCGCATCCCATGGCCGGAAGGACCGCGACCATCGGTGTCGGCGGGCACTACGGCCGTGAAGCCGTGGGTGCGGACAGGGGCGTCGATTCGTCGGCGGTGGCGGTGGATTGGTCGATACCGATCATCAAGTACCTTATCTTCCGCGGCGAAGGCTTTACGGGGGCCAACCTGGTTACTTTCGATGGCGGAATCGAACAAGGCGTGGCGTTTACTCCTGCAGCGGGCACCACGCCAGCTAACTTCCGCAAGATTGGCGATATGGGCGGATGGGTCGAGCTGATCTCACCGGTAACGCCTAAGGATATTCTTTACGCAGGCGCCGGCACGGACGATCCGCGCGACAGCGACTTGATGCCGGGCTCGACGCGCTCGAAAAACTCCTTCGTCTGGGCGAGCTATTTCCGCAAACTCGGACCCGATGTGACCGCGGCGTTTGAATGGAGTTTCTGGGACTTCCGCACGCGAACGTTTAATGGCGCGAATCTGGGGCCACGGGCGACTTCGGGGCGCGGCAACGTCTTCAACATCGCGCTCGCCTATCAGTTCTAGGCGGCGATCGATTGAAGCTTAACTGAGAATTTTGGCGAGTCCTCCGCACTAATCTTTTGTCCGGAGGTTCCTGACATCCAAGCGGACGCGCGGGAGAGAGGAACCTCCGTTCTTGCGCGTAACCACGCTTCGACGCGTCAACCTGTCTCATTCCGCACGGGACAGATTGTCGCTTCCCGCGCAGCAACTCCTGGATTTTCAATAGCTCCGCCCTGGCTTCTGGCGTGCTTTCCCTAACCGCGACGCGCCCCAAAGGAGGTCCAGAGCAGTCGCAATCCGGTCTCCGGATTGTTCCTATCGGTGGGGCTCTGGACCTCCCCGGTCTTCTCCCTCAGTGAGTAATTGTGTAAACGATGTAGTTCACGCCCAGCCGTATTCCCAGAGCTGAATATCGTTCCGGATAGCGCGGGTCGTCGGCAAACTCCCAGGAATCGCCGGTGTCGGAGTTGTACATCGCCTGCACCAGGACTCTGCCCTTGTCGTCGTAGATTGCTCGCCAGTATGGCACCGTACCGCCGTTTTTGGAACCTTCGCGCAAATGCTCGGAGCCCACGATGATGTAGCGCTCGTCCAGGTCGAAGACCGAATGGAAAATCTGATCCTCGTTGGGGATGTCCTGAACCTGCCGGTCCGGGAACGCGTAACCGATGCGCTCGACGAATTCACCCCATTCGGCGGTTCCATGGATGTCGTCGGCCATGAAGAAACCGCCGCGGTCGAGATAGTCGCGCAGGATCTTGGCCTGCTTTTCGGTTAAACCCCATTCGCCGGCCTGAACGGCATAAATGAAAGGGTAGTTGTAGACGTCGTTGCCGTCTTCGAGGTCGACGATTTGTTCCACCGGGCGCGCATCGAGGCGCGTCAAGCGCCGCACGGCTTCCAGAAAGTGTCGGTCGGCGCGCGGATAATCCTGGGTCCATAGCGATCGCCCACGGTGATAATCCGGATCTTCTCGGCCGCGATAACCATCGAGAGGTCCGCCGGGAAACATGATCCTGGCGAAAACAAATTCCGTCTCACTGTCCCAGCCGGGGGGCAGGGGAATCGATCCCGTCGAGTATTCCATTCCCGGATACTCGCGAAAAGGCTTGTGATCCGCGTAGAGCTTAAACGCGAACAGCGTTCCGAGTATGGTCGCGCAGGTGATCGGAAGCGTGATGCGAAGCACTCTGCTTCCGAGGATACCTCGATGCGGTACAGGGCAGGCAGCTTAGCCTGCTCGCGATGTTTACTCGCGCGCGTCCCGTGGCGTCGTATCTTTTCGCCCGAGTTCCTCGGCCAGAATGATCGCCTCGGCCAGTTCCTTCATGGGACGACGAAGCCGGCGGCTTTCATTCCGCATCCGCAGGTAGGCTTCTTCCTCGGTCAGACTCTGACGGCGCTGCAGAATGCCCTTGGCGCGCTCCACGACCTTGCGGGTTTCGAGCTGCCGCTTGACCTCGGCGGTCTCTTCGGTCAGGCGGGCGTTCTCTTCCTCGAGCAGGCTCTTGGCGATCGCGCTGCCCATCTGTTCGCCCATGAACTGGATGGTCGAAATCTCCTCCGCGGTGTGCTGATGCCGCTCGCGATGGTGCACATTGATCACACCGATGACTTTGCCCTTGTTGATCAGAGGTACCGAGAGGAAGGCCTCATAAGTATCCTCGACTAACGCGGGAAAGAATTTGAAGCGCGAATCCGCGGAAGCTTTCGAAGAGAGCGCCACAGGAGACTGGTGTTCGGCCACCCAGCCGGTGACTCCTTCGCCGACCTTCATGCGCAGATTCCCCAGGTCCGCGGCGTGCGGAACCTGAGAGGCGCGCAGCACGAATTCTTCGGTGGGCATCTCTACCAGGTAGACCAGGCAGGCATCGCATCCCGAGATCTGGGATGTAAGGCCCACAATTTCTCCAAGCATCTCATCTAAAGACAGTTCGGAGCTGACAATCCGGCTTACACGATGCAAGACCGAGATTTCCTCCGGCTCCTCCCGTTCGAGTTTTTCTGTGGCCATCATACTAACGAGCCTAAGACCGGGAAGGCGCGCGGTCCAATCAAAACTTTCTATGAAGTGAATCACCTCGAATTGCTAGCGCCCCCCATGGTACGTGGATGTGTAAGGAATCGTTGCGTTTGAGCCGAAAGTAACCCTATAATGAGGCAGCGGTAGCCTCTGAAGGAGGTAACATTCGCGTGAGCGTATTTCGCCTGGCGGTCGCGAGTTGTCTGATGGGTGTAGCTGTTCTGGCCGCACCGGATCCCTCAAAAGTAACTTTCAACAAGGACGTTCTGCCGATTCTGCAGAAGAATTGTCAGAGCTGTCATCGTCCCGGTGAAGTGGCGCCAATGTCACTGTTGAGTTACAGTGACGCCCGTCCCTGGGCTAAATCGATCAAGGCCGCGGTGGTCGCGAGGAAGATGCCGCCATGGATGGCCGAACAGAACGTCGGTCACTTCAAGAATGACCGCACGCTGAGCGCGGAAGAGATCGCCACGCTGACGGCGTGGGCCGACAACGGCGCGCTTGAGGGCGATGCCAAGGACAAGCCTGCTGCGTTGGCCTTCCAGGACGGATGGAATATCAAGCCCGATGTGATTGTCGAAATGCCCAAGCCCTTTCAGCTTCCCGCGACGGGAACCATCAACTACAAGTACGTGCTGGTGAAGACGAATTTCCCCGAGGACATGTGGGTATCCTCTGCCGAGATGCGGCCGAGCAATCCCAGGGTTCTGCATCACGGAAAAGTATGGGTTCGGCCCCCGGGATCGCGGTGGCTTGAAAACGCCGAGAACGGTGAAGCGTACGAGAACGAGACACAGCGCGAAATCATCGGACGCAACGGAGCCGAAGAAGGCAATGACATCCTAGGTAAGTACAATCCCGGATTGGGCGCGCAGAGCTTCGATGTGAATGGCTCCGCCAAGTTCGTACCCAAGGGATCCGATCTTGTATTCGAGTTGCATTACACAACGATGGGGCAACCTACCGAGGATGCTTCGAAGATCGGGCTGGTGCTGGCGAAGAATCCTCCCCTGACGCGCTACTTCTTCAATGCCGGACCGACGGCGTCGAATCTGGCGATTCCTGCCGGCGATGGCAACGCCGAGGTGGTGAGTGAGTTGACGCTCGCCCAGGAAGCCAAACTGGTTTATGCTCAGCCGCACATGCATCTTCGCGGCAAGGATTTCGAGCTGCGCCTGGTGTTCCCGACTGGCGAAACCCAGACGGTGCTGAAAGCCAAGTGGGACTTTGAATGGCAGATGGGGTACGAAATGGCGAAGCCGATTTACATGCCCAAGGGCACGCGCATGATCGGGATCTCCCACTTTGACAACTCGGCGAATAACAAGTTCAATCCCGATCCGGCGAAAGAGGTCGTGTGGGGTCCGCAGAATTGGGACGAGATGAGCAACTGCTTCATCGGCGTCATTATTCCCACGGACACCCAGCCAGAGAGCGTATTCAAGCGGTCGGGCCCGAGCTTGCTGCCTCGCGGGCATTCAGGGCCAAGTCTTGAGGCCGCAAATAAACGCGAATAAACGCAAATCGTGTCTCAGACAGTTGTCCCGATGATTCATGTCCCGGACGTTCGGGCCACGATCAATTGGTACATCTCGATCGGATTCGAACTGCTCGGCCAGAACGAAGAGGGCGGCGAGCCTAACTGGGCGTCCTTGTCCTTCGGCGGCAGCGAAGTGATGTTCAACACGGGCGGGCGGACCAGCACAGCCGCACGTCGCGAAGTCGACCTTTACGTCCGCACGAACCGCGTCAAGGATCTCTTCAAGAGACTCAAGGATCGGGTTCAGGTCGTAGAAGATTTACACGACACCTTTTACGGAATGCGGGAATTCAGCATTCGGGACATCAATGGATTCTGGATCACCTTCGGGCAGGAAATGCCGGACGAACAGGCATCTACGTCCGTCTGATCCCTAAGGCGGCGACGCCCGGCAATTCGATCCCGCTCGAAAGATCCTGCTTCGGATTCGCGTTCATTTGCGTTTATTCGCAGCTAGTTTTCCGACGCAGAAGCCTTTTCCACGTGGTCGATCACGAGCAGTTCTACCGTCACCTTTTTCGGGACAACCTTTAATCCCAATTGGGTCTGCAGAGCGTCAAACGCGGCCTCTAGTAAGGGCTCGCGGGAGTCTCCTCCGGACCGAGCCGGGTCTATCCTCCAATCCACCTTGAAGTCATATAGTCCCTGGAGCGCCGTCTCGTCCACCACGATAACGCCCAGTTTGCCCCCTAGGAAACGGGCGAAATTGCGCATCGAGATCCCCTGGCCGCTGAGCCCGAAGCGGGCCAATCGAAACGTGTCCTGGTGCTCTTCGGCGTCCGCGGAGGGTTTCAGTTTCGGGCCGCCCTTGGCCACCTCGAGTGCGTAGCCGGAGGTCTGAGTGGAGGAGCGGTGCAGCGTGAGCTTAAACCTTTCCGCCAGAAGCTTGGCGAGCATCGGCTGCAACGCTGCCTCAGTAAGGTCACCCCGGACGTTTGCCTTGGCGGCTACGTCGAAGCGGTCCGTGCGGACCCACCCGGGTCCTCCGGAAACATTCCAGTCCATGACGCCGTAGGCCCGCTGCATCAGTAGAACCAGTGTGTAGCCAGTGGCGATAAAGACGCCGCCGGGTCCTACACGGATCGTCACGAGTCGGTCGTCGGCCAGATTCGGTTTAACTGAGGCCACCTCGAACTCCGTTGGCGCTTGCGCCTGCATAAACGCGGCGGCTGCGACGAGGAGGCCTGTGAAGCTGCTAGTGAGGTTCATTTGCGTTTATTTTGCGGTGATTTCCAGCGCGGCTACTCCCGGCAGCTCGATCCCCGCCAGAAACTCGAGCGACGCGCCACCGCCGGTCGAGATGTGACTGATCTTGTCCGACACGCCCGCCGACTTGATCGCCTTCTCCGAATCCCCGCCGCCGACCACACTCACCGCTCCCGACGCCGCTACCGCCTTAGCCAGCGCCACGGTGCCCCGATCGAACGGAGGCGTCTCGAACACGCCCATCGGGCCATTCCAGATGACCGTCTTCGCGCCGCTCACGACTTGCTCATACGCGGCGATCGTCTTGGGTCCGATATCGAGCCCCATTAACGCGGCCGGCACTTGATCGACGACCTTCGTATCCACGCCCACCTTCAGTTCCGCAGCGACTACGTGATCCAGGGGTAACATCAGCTTCGACCCGGCCTCAGCCATTAGCTCACGAGCCAGATCGATCTTGTCTTCCTCTACCAGCGACTTGCCGGTACCTTCGCCGCGCGCCCGCAGGAAAGTATACGCCATAGCCCCGCCGATCATGAGCTTGTCGACCACCTTCATCAGGTTCTGGATCACTTCGATTTTGTCTGATACCTTCGCGCCACCCAAGATCGCCACACAAGGGCGAGCGGGATTCTTGACGGCCTTGGTCAGGTACTCGATTTCCTTGTCCATCAAGAGGCCGGCAGCGGCTTGTGTGACGAACGGAACCATCCCTACCGTCGACGCATGCGCCCGATGCGCCGAGCCGAAGGCGTCGTTTACGTAGATATCGCAAAGTTTCGCAAGCTGCTTCGAGAACTCTGGATCGTTCTTTTCTTCCTCCGGATGAAAGCGCAAGTTTTCGAGCAGCAACACTTCACCGGGGGCGGGCAGCATCGCCTCAACCTCCGGACCGACGCAGTCGGGAGCCATCCGAACGGTCCTACCCAACAACTCGCCCAGGCGCACGGCAATCGGTTTCAGGCTCATCTCCGGATTCGGTTTGCCCTTGGGACGTCCCAGGTGGCTCGCCAGAACCACACCAGCGCCTTTTTCGAGCACATAACGGATCGTTGGCAGCGACGCCCGAATCCGCTTGTCGCTGGTGATTTCCTGCCCACCGTTCGCCAGCGGCACATTGAAGTCTACGCGAATGAAAACGCGTTTGCCCGCCAGATCGAGATCGCGGATAGAAAGTGTACTCATGAGTTCTTCTTGATCCCCAACTTCTCGTGATATTTTTGCGGCAGCTTGGCCGGTCTGCGGTCGGCGCCGCAGAATACGTGCTTGGTATATCCGGTCGCCAGCGTGCGGCCACCCTCCGCGGCTAGCAACTTATAGTCGAAACGGATCATACGGGGAGTGGCTTCAGCGACCGAGGTGCGGACGATAACTTCTTCATCGTACACGGCGGGCGAGAGGTAACGGCAATTCACCTCGGCCACAACCAGGAGTATCCCGTCCTCGCGCTCCATATCGCGGTAGCGCAGCCCCGATGCCCGCCAGTACTCGACGCGTCCCACCTCCATCCAGATGAGGTAATTGGCGTGATATACCACGCCCATCTGGTCGGTCTCGGCATACCGCACGCGAAGGCGAGTCTCGATAGATGTCATAAGTTGTAACCGGGAACGACGGATTACGTCTGTTACCATGACATCATAAATTGTGCGAATCCGCGTCTTGTTTTTTGGGGTTTTACGTGACATTGTCGGTCTCCGTGAGGACTCGGTCGAGATCCCCGATGGGGGCCGTCTGGACTCCGTTTTCGAGTATTATGCCGGGCGATATCCGCGCTTGCGGGAGATGTCCAAAAGCCTGGTGCTGGCGTTAAACCAGAGCTTTTCCGAGCCTAGCGCGCCCTTATCGGAAGGCGACGAGGTGGCGTTCCTGCCGCCTGTGAGTGGGGGTTCGGCAGCGTTCTCTCAGGTGATTGAAGATCCCGCCGGCCACTTTTTCGCGATCACGCGCGATCCGATTGACTCAGGGTTACTGCGCAGCCGCTTGTTGCGTGGCGAGGACGGCGCCGCGGTACTTTTCGAGGGCGTCACGCGCAACAACACCAAGGGCCGGGCTACGCGCTATTTGGAATACGAATGCTACGAAGCCATGGCTATCAAGATGATGGCGCAGATCGGCTGCGAAATCGCGCGCAGCTTGCCGATCAGCCGCATCGGGATGATCCACCGGTTGGGGCGCCTCGAAATTGGCGAGGCCAGCGTAATCGTCGCCGCGAGCGCGCCGCATCGTAAGCCGGCGTTTGAAGCGGCGCTCGAAGGAATCAACCGGCTGAAGAAGCTGGTTCCGATTTGGAAGAAAGAATACTTCGCCGATGGCGAAGTGTGGGTGGACGGCGAATGGGACGATTCGGTCACAAAAGCACGATCGTAATACTAACGACCGCGCTTGCCGCCATCGCTGCAGTTGCGATAGGCGTTGGGAAGGCCCAGACCATCAAGGTCGACGTCAAGCTGGTCCGGCTCCTGGTATCGGTCAAGGATGCTAAAGGCGAGCTGTTTGGATCACTGGAGAAGCCCGATTTCACTATTTACGACAGCGGTGTGAAGCAGGACATCGCTATATTCGAGCACCATACCGAGGTGCCGCTTTCCGTTTCGTTACTAATCGACACGAGCGGGTCGACGGCCACGAATCTTCGCTACGAATCGACTTCCGTCGAGCGGTTCCTACGAGCGTTGCTGCGCGAGGGAAATCCCGGTGACGCGGCTGCGCTGTACGCCTTCAACGATGAAGTAACGCGGATGAACTCGTTCACACGCCGCGAGCAGCCGTTGATCGACTCGCTCAAGGAACTAAAGGGGAAGGCTGGGACGTCTTTTTACGATGCAGTGCACCTGGCATCTCGCGATCTGAACGGCCGGGAGGGCCGCCACGTGATCGTCGCAGTGACCGACGGCGGCGACACCACCAGCGTTAAGAAGTACGAAGATGCTTTCGAATCGGCGCAGAGAGCCGACGCCATTATCTATCCCATTCTGGTGATTCCCATCACCAATGATGCCGGGCGCAACCTGGGAGGCGAGCGGGCTTTGTCCACCCTGGCAAGCGGAACCGGCGGCCGCGTATTTCAACCGATGGGCGCAAGTGAGCTGGACGAAGCATTCACGCAGATCCTGCGGGACCTGAGAACGCAGTACCTGGTCGCGTATTATCCGCACAATGTGCCGCCTGATGCACCCCGGTTCCACCTGGTACGAGTCGAGCTCTCCCGCAAAGATTTGCGGGCCTCGACGCGCACCGGATACTATGGGGATGCGCCGTCCACAGGGAAAGCATCTCGCTAACGGCGCCTGACGCCGTGGCCGGAACCAGCAAAACCAAAGCACCCGAGCAAACCTTCGAAGAGGTCCGCTACTTGCGAAATCTCTCCGAGAAGCGTGTACTAGTGCGCGCGCGATTGACGGATAACTCTGAAGTCGAGGGCATCATCGAGTTTTACGATGTCGACTTTATTCGCTTGACGCGCGAAGGCCAGCCCAACCTGTTCCTGTACAAGCACGACATCAAATATCTTTACGAAGCCGAAGTGAGTTAACGTTTTTTGCCTTCGTATCTGGAAACGGCGGTTGAGATTGCTCGAGAGGCCTCCGCCGTGGTGCGTGACTTCGCTGGCTGGCAGATCGGTTTCGAGCTTAAAGGCGAGCACGACCTGGTCACTGCGGCCGACCGCGCCAGCGAGGAATTGATCGTCGCCCGCCTGCGTGCAAACTTTCCGGCGCATTCGATTGTCGCGGAAGAGGGCGGGGGACACGAAGGGTCATCCGAATTTCGCTGGTACGTGGATCCCCTGGATGGCACGACTAACTTCGCTCACGGATTTCCGGCGTATAACGTGACGCTTGCTCTAGAACAAGCGGGGCAGGTGATCGCGGGCGTGATCGCCGATCCCACGCGTAATGAGATCTTCACGGCCGAGCGAGGCTCAGGGGCGTTTCTGAACGGCGAGCGGATTCACGTGTCTAAAGTGAACCGCATCGAGGACGCGCTGATCGCTACGGGCTTTCCCTCTCGAAAACGTCATCAAAACTTCAACGTTCACTTCTTCTACCAACTCTCGATGCTGTCGCACGGCGTTCGACGGCCGGGAGCCGCCGCGCTGGATCTGGCCTATGTGGCCTGCGGAAGGTTGGATATGTTCTGGGAGTTCAACCTGCATCCCTGGGATATCGCCGCCGGCGTTCTTATCATTCGCGAGGCCGGAGGCCGTTGCACAGATATGTTCGGAGCGCCGCTCGACTTGCGCGGTCCGCACATTCTGGCTGATAACGGACTGGTGCACGAAGAGACGTTGGCCCTGTTCGCCGATGTCTTCGCCGGCCGATATCGCCACGCTCTGCCCGAATTGCCAGGTTAATTCCGCGGCGGACGCAAACCTGCCGGCCGGCTTATGCGTCAATAGAGATAGTGAGGATCCTCAAAATCTTTTTAGCCGGCTGGGCATTGCTCGCCGCCCTCACGATTCTCTGGGGGCAAGGTGGCAGAGGAAATGCCGTCGGCGGAAGGGGCAATCCGAATCAAGGCCAGCAGGGCCAGGGAGGCCAAGGTGGCCAGGCAGGCCAAGCATCAGGCCAGGGCACCCCAGCAGTCACACTCCCGCCTGGCTCCGTCGAGGGTCACGTACTCAGCACCACTGGGGAAGTGCTGCGAAAAGTAACGCTAACGTTGCGCCCCAACGGGCGCGGTGGCGGCAACTATATAACCACCAGCGCCGCCGACGGCAGCTTCCGTTTTCCATCCGTCGATCAAGGCACCTATGCACTTATCGGGGAACGTACCGGCTACGTTCGTGAAACTCTCAGTAAGCCCGGCGGGGAAACTCTGCCGATCGAAGTTGTTTCGGAGAAGAATACCAGCGGTATCCAGCTGAAGATGACGCCCCAGAGTGTCATCGCCGGGCACGTGTTCGATGAAGACGGCGATCCGGTCCAGTCCGTCAACGTCGAAGTGTGGCGCTACACCTACCCGCGCGGCCGTCGGCAACTCACGCAGGCTCAAAATGGATCGACCAACGACCTGGGTGAGTTTCGAATCGCCAATCTGTCACCCGGCCGGTATTACGTGAGTGCGACGGCCCGGCGTGGCGCGCTTCAGGCAATCCTAAACGGCGGTGGACGCGGAGGACGAGCAGCCGGGCGCGGTGGCTTTCAGCCAGCAGGAGGCGGACGGGTCGGACCGGTGGAGACCATCGAAGACTACGTCACCACTTATTACCCGAACCTGATGGAAGCGACCAACGCCACGCCGCTCAAACTTGTCGCCGGGAGCGAAGTGCGCGGTATCGAAATCCGCCTTTTGAAAACCCGGTATCACCGCGTGGGCGGTTCCATAGCCGGTCTTCCCACGCCGGCTACGGCTCCCTCGGCCGATGCCGCGAAGGGGAAAGCCAAAGGCAAGGCCGCTGATGGCGGATTCGTGCCCGGCGGCGGCCTCGGAGTGGCGCTTTCTCTCATACCCCGCAACAGCGAAGGTGGACGGCAACTGGCAGGCGCACAGGTTTACGCCGACGGAACCTTTGAGTTTCCGGCCGTGCCGCCCGGATCATATTACATCGTCGCCCAAAGTCCGGGAGCCGCTCAACAGCGCTTGACCGCTCGCATTCCGGTGGACGTGGGCAACGGCGATATCAATAACCTATCGCTCCGGCTTCAGGCGCCGTTGCCTCTTTCCGGGACCTTGATCATCGACAGCACGCAACCGAACGTCCGCCTGGGCTCGCTGCGCCTGACATTCACTCCGACGGAAGCTGGAGCGGGCGGCTTGGGCCGCAACGGCCAGGCCCAGGTTAGCGACGACGGAACGTTTCAAGCGACACTCGCAGCGGATTCCTACATCGTCGAGGCAGGCGGCGTACCGGATGGGTACTATCTGAAATCGGTGAAGCTGGCTGGTCGCGAGATGCCCGACGCGACGCTCGACCTTAACTATGGCGGCGGGCAAGTCGAGGTGCTTTTGGCCCCTGCCGCGGGCGATATAACTGGAACCGTCCAAAACTCCCACGGCGACCCGGCTACCAGTGTTCAGGTCACGGCGGTTCCGGTATCCGGATCATTGCGCAAGGACATGAATAAGCTGGTGACTACCGACGCCATGGGCAGTTTCACGCTGCACGGCCTCCCACCGGGCGAGTATAAGATCTTCGCCTGGGAAGATGTCGAGACCAACGCGTGGATGGATCGCGATTATCGCCAGCCGTTCGAGACTCAGTCCGCCTCCGCCAAAGTGGACGCAAGCACGACGCCCACGGTCCAACTCAAGCTGATCGAACGCGGAGCGCGCTAGAATGCTTTGGGGGACTCGTCGTGCGTTTAGCTCGCTTTATACGGTGGTCAGAGATGTCCGCGGTTGCCGGTGTCATTGTGCTATCGGCGGTAGTTGCGCAGGTTGGACCCGCGCAACAGAGTGTCGTGAATCAAGGAAAGACCAAACAGGCGACCAAGGCCGCAGCCAAGGAGACCAGCATCCCGCCCGGCGATTGGCCGCTCTACAGCCGCGACCTGGCCAGCGACCGTTTCTCGCCGCTGACTCAGATCAACACAACCAACGTCGCGCAACTCACGCAGGCGTGGACGTATCGCCCGTCCGCTGCCACTCCCGCGCCGGATAACGAAAAGGTCGGCGGCAAGGGGAAGGGCAAAGGCGGACCTCCGGGGCTTGTCGCGGAATTAACACCCATCGTCGTCAATGGCATTATGTATGTCGCCGGCGGCAATCGGGTCTTTGCGCTAGATGCCGACAACGGCAAAGAGACCTGGTCGTACACGGCTCCTGGCGCTGTTGCGACTCGCTCCGTCGGCTACTGGCCCGGCGATGGAAACAACCCGGCGCGGATTCTCTTCATCACGGGAACCAAGATGATGGCCGTCAATGCCAACACCGGCACGCTGGATCCGGGCTTCGGCAAGGAGGGGACGGTGGACATCGGGATTACTTGGGGCGGCGCTCCGTATGTCTATAAGAACCTGATCATCGTGGGGAACAATAACGGCGAGGCCAACCTCGGCCCTCCTGGAGATACGAAAACCTATGACGCCCGCACTGGCGCGAAGCTCTGGGAATTCAAGTCGGTCGCCCAGCCTGGCGATCCGAATCACGCCAAGGCATGGCTCGACGATGGCTGGAAGAATCGCTCCGGAGTGAACGTGTGGGGCTGGTATTTCACTGTCGATGAGCAGCGCAACCTGCTGTATATGACCTTCGGCAGCCCGGCTGGCAATTACTGGGGTGG
>Ga0207687_10001159_pt1 | contig 17980 bp, 11 predicted proteins | sample KBSM54metaG_FD_184399 | JGI IMG/M metagenome (GOLD analysis project Ga0207687, IMG submission 184399) | Miscanthus rhizosphere microbial communities from Kellogg Biological Station, Michigan, USA - KBS M5-4 metaG (SPAdes) (version 2) | ecosystem: Host-associated > Plants > Roots > Rhizosphere >...
GTCGACGGACGCAAAGTGCTCGTCCTCGCCGGCGCGCATCTTCCCGAACATCCCGGCCGCGAGACCATGCTCTGGGCCGCGCAGCAATTCGAGCAGCACCTCCCAAAAGGCTCGCAACTCGTCACGCGCGCGATGAGCGAAGGAAACGGACGCTCGCAGACCCTCGCCATCACCGACGTCGCCAACTTTGCCAACGCGAACGGCGTCGCGTTCTACACAATCGACGCTGCCGATCAACGCAACGAGAGCGGCGCCGAGTCGCCCACCATGAGCGACGCCACCGACTCGTTCATGTCGTTCTCCGACACGGCCAGCGCGTTCAAGGCGCTCGCCGACATCACCGGCGGCGCGGCGCTGAGCGGCACGCAGAATTTCGAAGTCGCGTTCCAGACGCTCACGCGCGATCTCACGACGTTCTATTCGATCGGCTACAAGCCGGCCGAAGGAACGGCGGCGTCGCGAAAGATCTCCGTGCGCACGAAGAAGTCGGGACTCACCGTCCGCGCGCGCAGGAGCTACACGCCGAAGTCGAGCGATCAGGAGATGAACGATCGCGTCGTCGCCAACCTCTTTCATCAGCCCGCGCAGAGCGAGTGGCCGATCACGCTGACCGCGAAGACGCCGGAGAAAAACGGCGACCGCTTCACCGTGCCGGTCACGATCGCGATGCAGCCGAACATCACGCTCATTCCGCAGGAAAAGAATCTCGTCGGCGGCTTCATCCTCTACATCGTCGTCGGCACGAAAGACGGCGCGATGTCGAAGGTGACGAAGAACGCGCGGAAGATCGAGATCCCCGCGAATGCGGAAGCCGATCTCCGATCGAAGCCGATGACGTTCACGCTGATGCTGTCGGTCAAGCCGGGCGATAGCGTCGTCTCGGTCGGCGTCACCGATCAGATCAGCGAAGCCACCGGCTTCGATCGCGTGCAGGTCAGCGCGCAATAGGTCGGCATGCTTCGATTCACGCTCGCCTTTGCCTTCGCCGCGTCGCTCGCCGCGCAGGAGAAAGTCGTCGAGTCGATCGAGGTCAAGGTCACGAACGTCGACGTCATCGTCACCGATCGCGCCGGCCATTCCGTGACCGGCCTGACGAAAGACGACTTCGAGATTCTCGAAAACGGCAAGCCGCAGCCGATCACGAATTTCTACGAAGTCGCGCCGAAGAGTGAGGCTTCGAACGCGCGCTTGAGCACGCCCTCGCCATCACCGACAACAGCGCCGGCGCCCGGCGCCGCAACGGAAGACATCCGCGCGCGGCGCTTCGTGATCATGATCGACAACTATTCGCTCGAGCCGATGCGTCGAAACAAGGTGCTCACCGCCGCGCGCAAATTCATCGACGCGAATCTGAAGCCGACGGATCAGGCAACGGTCGTCGTTTGGGCACACGGAAACGAAGTCATCACGCCATTCACGAACGACAAGGCGGAGATCATCCGCGGACTCGAGAGTATCGCGGGTCGCAGCCGCGTCGGACTCTCCGCGGCCGGCGAAGAGCAAGAGGTGAAACGCAAGTGCCGAGAAATGAGCGGAGACGTGAAATCTGCGGCTACGTTCGAGCAGTCGTGGTTCGGCTGCAAGGCCGAAGTCAACGAGTACGCGGACAGCATTTGGGCGAATGAAAAGTCCATCCTCGCCGCCATCAAGTCGCACGTGTCCGTGCTCGCCGGAATGGACGGACGCAAGATCTTCGTGCTCGCCGGCGCCGCGCTGCCGCAGAATCCCGGCCGCGAGCTCGGCATGTGGGCGGCGGCGCTGTTCGGCAAGGATCCGACGCGGATGTTCGGCGAGGCCGGCTCGCGCAGGCAGCTGATCGCCATGACGGATCTCGCGCGTTACGCGAGCACGAGCGGCGTCGCGTTCTACAACATCGACGCCGCGGACTCCGACGACGTCACGGCCGCCGAATCGCCGGAGCGCGCCGATCGTGAATACGCGTTCGGCTCCTTCTCCGACTCCGCCGCGTCGTACAAACTCCTTTCCGACATCACCGGCGGCTCCGCGCTCACCGGCACACAAAACTTCGACTCCGCGTTCGAAACTCTCGCCCACGACCTCACCTCCTTCTACTCCCTCGGCTACAAACCGACGGACGCGAAGGCCGGCGATCGCAAGATCACCGTGCGCGTGAAGAAGCCCGGTCTCACGGCGCGCGCGCGCCAAAGCTTCACGCCGCGCACGACCGAGCAGGAGATGCACGATCGCGTCGTGGCGAATCTCTTTCGCGAGCCCGACGCGAGCACGTGGCCGATCAAGATGACGGCCGGTGAGCCGCAGCGAAACGGCGATCAGATGGACGTCCCGCTCAAAGTCGAGATGGATCCGAACATCACGCTGCTCCCGCAAGGCGACAAGCTCGCCGGCGGCTTCACGCTGTACATCGTCGCGGGCATGAAAAACGGCGGGACGTCGAAGGTCTCGAAGAGCGAGCGCAAGATCGAGGTTCCCGCCGGCGAGGAAGCCGAGTTCCGCTCGCGGCCGATCGTGTTCACGCTCACGCTTTCGGTGCGGCCGGGCGACAACATCATCTCCGTCGCCGTCGCCGATTCGATCAGCGACGCCACCGGCTTCGATCGCCTCGAAGTCTCCGCGAAGTAGCGCTACTGAATGCCGCGCTGCGTTTCGAGGCCGAGGTACATGAGACCCGGGTCGGAGCGCGAGAAGGCGATCGAGTCGATGTCGTCGAAGTCGTTGTGCGCGACGGTGAGCGTCGACGTCGACGCGTCGTAGCGAAAGAGATCCGTGCCGTAGTTCTGAAAGCTCGTGCCGAACACGAAGTAGAGAATGTTCGCGTCGCGCGGATGAACGGCCATCACCGGTCCGTTGATGAGCGTCACGCCTTCCTTCTGATCGACGACGGCGTTGAACGTCACGCCGCCATCGACGGAGCGATAGATGTGCTTCGACGAATCGGCGAGCTCGATTCCCATCGCCCACACGATGCTTGCGTTCGACGGCGCGATGACGATGTTGAAGACGTTGCGGCGATCGCTCGTTCCCGACCACGTGCGTCCGCCGTCGAACGACGTCAACGCGCCGCTCACCGCGGTGCCGACGACGATGTGATCGAGATTCGACGGATCGAACGCGGTGCGATAGACGATCGGAGCGGAGACATTGATCGCACCGATGCGCGACCAGGTGTCGCCGGAATCGCGGCTCTCCCAGATCGCGCCTTCGCTCGTGCCGGCGCGAAGGTGCGTGCCGTCGTCGGGATCGACGCCGAGGCCGGTGAGTGTGCCGGGTGATTTGAGACTCTTGATCGCATTGCCGTCGTAGCGCGCGAGAAACTCGCGATTGTCGGACCACGCGTACGCGCGACCGCCGCGCGCGGCGACGATCGACGGCGGGAAATCGGCGGACATCGAACCGATCGCGCGCCACGAGCAGCCGTCATCGTTCGAGATCGCGATCGTGTCGCGAAACCACGACAACAGCGTGTGCGGTGTGTCGAGCGCCGCGAGTCCGTACGTGTAGCCGATGCCGGTCAACGGCTCGACGGGACGCGTGATGAATCGTCCTTCGTCATGCGTGAACGCGACCGCGGGCGAGCCTGTGACCGCGGTGCACGGCGGAGAAAGCGGCGGCGCGGCGACCGAATGGCGCCGCGCCGCGAGAAGCGACAACGTAATCGCGAGCGCGAGTGACATCAACGAGCGAGAACTGCGGCTACCGCGCCAAAATGTCGTGCATCGCATTCACCGCGAAGCTCTTCGGCCTCTGCGGCAACGGCAGCTCGACGTTGACGTCTTTCGTCGTGTTTCCAATCAGAGGAATCGCGCCGATGCGGATCATCTGACCCTTGTCGAACTCGAGATACATCGGCACGACCGAGACGAAGTCGCTCGTCACTTCCGACTGCGTCACGGTTCCGCTCAACTTGTACTTGCCGCCGCCGACGTCGGTGATGTCGACCTTTGCCGAGAATCTCGGAATCGCCGTGCCGTACACCCACTGCTGGAAGAACCAGTCGAGCTTTCCGTCGGTCGTCAGTTTCAACGTCGGCGTGAGGTGCCGTTCGACGACATGCTGAAAATCCGCGGTCGAAGGATTCTTGCCGGAGTACGACGTCACGAAGTCTTTCATCATGTCGATGAAATCCTGATCGGCGTTCGGCTTGCGGCGGTCCTGCATCGCCATGCGCAGCATCTGCAGAACGTACGATCCTTTGTAATAGGTCATCGCCTGATAGCCGGCCGGGTCCTGCCAGCTCGCCACACGAAAGCCCTGCCAGATCGGGCCGACTTTGTCATTCGAGATGAGCGCGCCCGTCGCTCTTTCGAGCACGACCTTGCGATGATCTTCCCAGAACTTGTTGTAGGCGCCGATTCCACCCGTCTGCAACACGACGAGACCCGCCGTGAACTCGGCGAATCCTTCGGAGAGCCACTGATCGTGATACGACTTCCAGCCGACCTCGTGTCCCCACCATTGATGCGCGAGCTCGTGCGGACCGACGACGTCGACGAAGTCCTTGATCCTCATCATGCCGAGTTGCGCGCGCGTCGTGCTGTCCATGAACGCGAGATACGGCAGGTAGACGAGGCCGGGCCATGACTGGCCGAAGAACCACTGCGACTGCTGCGTGATCGCCACGTGCTTGTCGGTGAGGTCGCCGAAGTAGACCTTGCCGGTGCGAGCGGTGTTCGCGGCATCGGCGAATGCCGACTGCGCGAGGCTCGCGGAATTGACCTTGATGCCGCCGATGCCGGTCGACGTCGCGCCGCCGCTCGCCTCGATGATCTGATTGATCTCGCGGATGATGTCCGGCTCGCCCGTGTTCGTGTAGACGTCGATCGTCACGCCGCTGTCTTTGTCGTTCTGCGACAGCTTCTTGAACTTGCCGTAATTGAATCCGGCGACGCGAATCGGATGCGTCGACTTCCAGATGGAGACGCGTTGTCCGCCTTCGTCCTTCGTCGACACTTCATTGCCGACGGCGACGATCTGATTCTTTCCGGCCGGATAGCGGAACGTCAGGTCGTAGCTCGCGGGCTCGTCTTCGAACGTGCCCGCGTTCGCGTACCAGCTCGTGCGCGCTCCGACGGTGAAGTTTCCGTCGCCCGCGTTCTCGAGCGCTTCCTTCCCCTTGTACGTCACCTTGAGCAGGTACTTCTCGCCGGCCCTCACCGGCTGCGTGAGCACGAGAGCCGCGGCGCTGTCTTCTTCCGCCTTCTCCTGAATCCACGGCAGCGGCGTCCACGAAGGCGTCGCGCCCGCGGGCGAAATCTGCGCATCCTGAATGCGCAGCTTGCCCATGAGATGGAGATTGATCACGTGCGTGTCGCGATTGGCGACGAAGGAGAACGTCGACGTACCGGTGATCTCCGTGTTCGACGCGATCGTCGTATCGACGTCGTAGTGATCGGCCGTGATCGCGTTCTGTGCAACCGGCGCCGATCCTCTCGCGTAGTCGCTCTTGAGATGCGCCGAGTACCAGAGACCGCCTTTCGTTTGATCGGCGTTCTCGAGAGTCACCGGCTCATCGGCGGTGGCGTTGACCATCATGATTTCCGGTCCGAACTTCTCGCGGATGTACGCGATGAAGAGCGGCGGATCGGAAGGACCGTCGAGGATCTCGCGAAGAACGCGAGTATGAAAGTTCGTGTGGAAATCGTTGCGCTGGCGCTTGAAGAAATCTTCGAACGCGTTGATGGCGTCGCCGTTCGGCGAGCCTTCGGCGATTTTCCCCGCGGACGCGACCAGCGGCGCGTCGAAGAACACCGCGCGCGTGAAGTTCTCACTGAGCGTCGTCAGCTTCGCATCGCCCGCGAACATCGCCACCGTCGACACTTCGAGCGGCGTCGCCGGAGTGAGCGTGTAGCTGCCCTGCCCGAGGAACACGGCGCCCGCGGTCTTTCCGTTCACCTGCGCGAGCAGATGAAGCGTGCCGTTGAGCGTGAAGTGATAGGCATCGCGATCGAATGCGAAGTTGTTGACGGCGATCGTGCGACCGTCAGGCCTCGCAGCGCGAAGCGCTGTATACGCAGGATCGGATGCGGCGAATGCCGAAACGCATAGCATCATCAGCGCCGCGACTACAAAGAGCCGGGTGGTTCTTGACACGGGGAACCCTTCTTTCAGCGATTATTTGGACTGAAAGCAGACTAGCACGATCCGGCATTCCCTACAGTGATCCGAAAAGCGCCGTGTAGACCTCGATCCCGTCCCATAGATTCTGCAGGCGCAGATTCTCGTTCGCGGCGTGCTGATTGTTGTCGTGATTCGCGATCGGAATCCCGATCACCGGCGTGCGTCCGCCGTGTTGAAACAGGTACATCGGAATGCTGCCGCCGAGCGACGGCATGCGCACGGGCGGAGAGCCAAGCGCGCTCGCGATCACTTTGGCAACGCGCTGTCCGATCGCGGAGTCGATCGGCGTGCGCGCCGGGGGATAACCCGCGCCCCACACGAGCTTCACGACGTTCGCATGTGCGATGCGCGTCGCGGCGTCAGGCGTGTCGTGCACGATGAACCAGCCGTTGCTCGCGAGAAAACGCTCGACGCGATCGCGCACGCTGTCCGGTGTCTCCGCCGGCACCAGGCGGAAATCGATCGACGCCTGCGCCTCGGTCGGGATCGCGTTCGACGCCTGCGCGCCGACGTGGCCCGCGCTGATGCCGCGCAGATTCATCGCCGGCTGCAGGATCTGCGCGTTGAGTGAGTCGCCTTCGGTGCGGCCGAGAGCGAGATCGCGTTTCAGATCGTCATCGACGTTCGGGATGTGGCGCAGCGCGGCGCGCTCGGCGTCGGTGAGCGCAACGACGTCGTCGTAATAGCCGGGGATGAGAATGCGCGCGTTCGTGTCGCGCATCGAGTCGATCAGATGCGTGAGCGCGACGATCGGATTCGGCGCCCAGTTTCCGTAATGGCCGCTGTGCAGCGGACGTAGCGGACCGTAGGTCGTGATCTCGACGTCGGTCACGCCGCGCGCGCCGAAGAAGATCTGCATCTTGCGGCTCTGATGCACGGGACCGTCGCAGAGCATCCACGCATCGGCTTCGAGATCGTGCGCGAATTTCTCGAGGTACGCGTCGAGATGCGGCGAGCCTTGCTCTTCTTCGCCTTCGAAGACGAACTTCACGTTGACCGACGGCGTCGCTTTCTTCGCGCGCAAGCGATCGATCGCGGCGAGCATCGCCATGATCGTTCCCTTGTCGTCGCTCGCCGAGCGCGCGTAGATGCGATCGTCCTTGATCACCGGCTGCCACGGCGTCGTCGACCACTGCGCGGGATCGACCGGCTGTCCGTCGTAGTGCGCGTAGAACGCGATCGTCTCTTTCGCGCGGGGCGACTTCCAATCCGCGACGACGAGAGGCGGCGCGCCTTCGATGCGAAGCAGCCGCGCCTCGATGCCGCGCTTCGCAAGCATCGCCACGATCACATCGGCGTTGCGTCCGATGTTGGCCTTGTCGGTGGCGACGTTCGGGATGGCGAGAAAGGTCGTGAACTCGTCGATGACCTTCTGCTGATCGAGCGTGAGCGCGAGTGCGAATGCTGCGAGCATCGCGCTACGATAGCGCGATGCGCCGGCTCGCGCCCCTCCTCCTCGCGCTTCTCACCCTCAAAGCGGCCGCGCAAGAGAAGCTCGTCGAGTCGATCGAAGTGCGCGTCGTCAACGTCGACGTCGTCGTCACCGACGGCCGCGGCCGTCCCATCACCGGACTCACGAAAGACGATTTCGAGATTCTCGAGAACGGAAAGCCGCAGAAGATCACGAACCTCTATGAAGTGACTCCGTTGAAAGAAGGCGAAACGCCCGACGTCGCACTCGCGCGCAAGCGCGACGGCGCGCCTCCATTGCCGCCGGTCGAAATGCGCGCGCGTCGGCTCGTCCTCTTCGTCGACAACTCCTCGCTGCCGGTGTTCAAGCGGCTCGAGGTTCTGCGCGCGCTCGACAAATACGTCGAGCGCGAAATGCGGTCGTCGGACGAAACGACGATCGTGACGTGGAATCCCGGTCTCAGGATCGTGCTGCCGTTCACGAGCGATCGGGATGAGCTGCGCGCTGCGATCCGGAAGATGTCCGAGCGCGTCAACAGCGGCGCATCCGACATGGTCGCGCAGCAGACGGATCACAAGCACGACTGTCTCGAGTACCTCGCGTCGGCGAAGCTCGGCAACCTCACGTACGGCATGGCGTGGAACATGTGCAAGAACGCCATCGACGGTTATGCCGAAGAGATGGGACGCAACGCGCGAACGGTCCTCGACGCCATGCGTCTGACCTCGACGACATTGGCCGGCGTCGAGGGAAAGAAAGTCATGGTGATCGCCGGCGCACATCTGCCGGAGCGGCCCGGACTCGAGCTCACGATGTGGGCGTACAAGACGTTCGAGGATTACCTGCGCGGCGTGAATCCGATGGCCGCGATGCACGACACGCAACACAACTCGACGGTGTACTCGATCGAGAAGTTCGCGCGACAGGCGAATGCCGACGGCGTCACGGTGTACGTCATCGACGCCGCCGACTCGCGCGATCTGACCAGCGCCGATCAAACGACGATGCCGGAGCTCGATCTGCAGTTCACGTCATTCGCGAACACGGCGCAGGCATATCAGACGATCGCGAGTCTCACCGGCGGCCTTCTCGTGAGCTCGAACAATTTCGACACCGCCTTCAACGCCGTCGCCAAGGATCTCGATCACTACTACTCCCTCGGCTACAAACCCTCCGACGACGCAAAAAGCGGCAAAGGCCGCTCGATCGTGGTGAAGGCGAAGAACGGCGCGTATCGCATCCGCTCGCGACGCTCGTACATGCCGAAGTCGAGCGAGGAGCAGATCAGCGACAGCGTCGTCGCGAACCTCTACCACAGCAGCATGAGGAGCGAGTGGCCGATCGAGCTCGCGGCCGGCAAGCCGGAGCGAGATGGAGATCGCTTCCGCATTCCGATGGTCATCACGATTCCGCCGACGCTGACGCTGCTCCCGCAGGAAGGACGTCTCACCGGCGGCTTCGACGTCTACGTCGCCGTCGGCAACGACACCGGCGCGATGTCCAAAGTCGCGAAAACCGCGCAACCGGTGAAAGTTCCGGCGAGCGCGGAGCAGAACTTCCGCAGCAAGGCGATGACATTCGATTTGCCGCTCCTCGTGCGTCCGGGCACGAACACGATCTCCATCGCCGTCGTCGACGAGATCAGCAACACCACCGGCTTCGCGCGCGCGACGATCATGGCTCGGTGACCGTGTGGGCCAGACATTCCTGTCTGGCACCGTTACAGCGCTGTGGCATCAACGCCGAGGCTTCGATGTTAGGCTCCTGCGGCATGCGACCCATCGCCGTTTTGCTCGTGGCTGGGCTGATCGCCCTTCCGGCTGTTCCGCAGGAAAAGCTCGTCGAGTCGATCGAAGTGCGCGTCGTCAATGTCGATGTCGTCGTCACCGACCGCGCCGGCAATCCGGTCAGCGGTCTGACCAAGGACGACTTCCAGCTGTTCGAAAACGGGAAGCCGCAGACGATCACGAACATTTACGAAGTGCGCCCGACGACGGAAGGCGAAACGCTGAACGTCGCCGGCGCGCTCGAGCCGACCGCGGCGCAATCCGCTCCTCCGCCGCCGCAGGAGATGCGTTCGCGGCGCATCGTGCTCTTCGTCGACAACTCGTCGCTCCCCGTCTTCGAGCGAACGAAAGTGCTGAAGGCGCTCGACAAATACATCGACAAAGAAATGCGGCCGGGCGACGAGATGACGCTCGTGACGTGGAACCCGGGACTGAGGATCGTCACGCCGTTCACAAGCAACCGCGATGATCTTCGCGCGGCGATCAAGACGATGTCCGAGCGCGCGAACGGCGGCGCCCTCGATCTGATCTCGCAGCAGGACCGCATCAAGAAAGAGTGCAACGACTACATCGAGCAGGCGCGCGAGCGGCCGCCGATGTTGACGTGGGCGCAGGCATTCGACATGTGCAAAGGCGGCGTGAATGCGTTCGCCGATCAGATGACGCACAACGCGAAGAACGTGCTCGAAGGATTGCGTTTGACATCGACGACGCTCGCCGGCGTCGACGGCAAGAAGGTGATGGTCATCGCCGGCGCTCACCTTCCCGAGCGTCCCGGACTCGAGCTGAACATGTGGGCGTACTCGGCGTTTCAGCCTTTCATCAAGAACCTCAATCCCGGACAAGCGATGGCCGACACGTCACACAACCTGATGACGTTCAGCATCGATAAGTTCGCGCACCAGGCGAACGCGGACGGCGTCACGGTGTACGTGATCGACGCCGCCGACTCGCGCGACTTCACGAGCGCGGAGCAGGCGACGTCGACGGATATCGGCGAACAGTTCGCGGCGTTCACGAACACCGCGCAGGCGTATCAGACGATCGCGCGCGTCACCGGCGGCGTGCTCGTGAACTCGAACAACTTCGGGAGCGCCTTCACCACCATCGCCAAAGACCTCGGCTACTACTACTCCCTCGGCTACAAGCCGGGCGACGACACGAAGAACGTGAAAGATCGCACGCTCGTCGTGAAGACGAAGAATCCCGCGTACCGCGTTCGCTCGCGACAGTCGTACACGCCGAAGTCGGGCGAGGAACAGATCAACGACCGCGTCGTCGCGAACATCTACCACGGCAGCGTCAAGAGCGAGTGGCCGATCGGCGTCGCCACCGGCGCGCCGGAAAAAGAGGGCGACCGCTTCCGCATTCCGGTTCACATTTCCATTCCTTCGAAGACCGTGACGCTCCTGCCGCAGGAAGGACAACTCGTCGGCGGATTCGACGTCTACATCGCCGTCGGCACCGACGGCGGCGCGATGTCGAAAGTGTCGAAGTCGGCGCAGCCGATCAAGATCCCGACGAACGCCGAACAGAGCCTGCGCAGCAAGCCGATGACGTACGACATGTCCATCGTCGTCCGTCCCGGCGAGAGCACGCTCTCCGTCGCCGTCGTCGACGAGATCAGCAGCACCAGCGGATTCGCGCGCACGAAGATCGTCGCGCGCTGATTGGATCTACAGGGGGAGGAAGTTTTGACGAAACGAGCGCTCTTGTTGTTGGTGGTTCTGTGTTGTTCGCTCAACCTCTTCGCGCAGGAAAAGAAAGACGACGCGCCTCCGCCGGACAAAGACAAAGGAAAGCCGTCCGCGGATTCGAAGGACAACATCTCCACCACGTCGCACACGATCACGATCGGCGGCGAAGTGATCAAGTACACGGCGCGCGCCGGCACGATGATCATGAAAGACGAAGACGGCAAGCCGCAGGCGAGCGTCTTCTTCGTCGCGTACACGAAAGACGGCGCCGATCCGGCGAAACGTCCCGTCACTTACACGTTCAACGGCGGTCCGGGATCGTCGTCGGTGTGGTTGCACATGGGAGCGTTCGGACCGAAGCGCGTCGTCTACAAAGACGATGAAGGCCACGCCGCGCAGCCGCCGTATCGCACCGCCGACAACGACGAGTCGCTCTTCGACCTCACCGATCTCGTGTTCATCGATCCGGTGACGACGGGCTACTCGCGCGCCATTCCAGTCAAAGAAGATCAGAAATACCACGGCGTCGACGCCGACGTCCGCTCCGTCGGAGAGTTCATTCGCCTCTGGACGACGCGCTACGGACGGTGGAGCTCACCGAAGTTCCTCGCCGGCGAAAGCTACGGCACGACGCGCGCCGCCGGTCTCTCCGGGTGGCTCAACGACAACGGGATGTATCTCAACGGCATCGTGCTGTTGTCATCGATCCTCAATTTCCAAACGGCGCGATTCGACACGGGCAACGATCTCCCGTACATCCTCTTCCTGCCGACGTACACCGCGATCGCGTGGTATCACCACAAGCTCTCGCCCGATCTCCAGAACGGCACGCTCGAGAACGCGGCCGCGATGGCCGAGAAGTACGCGCTCGGTCCTTACACCGCCGCGCTGATGGCCGGAGACTCGATCACGGCCGAGGAGCGCGCGAACGTCATCGCGCATCTCGCGAATCTCACCGGCTTGTCGCGCGACTACATCGATCGCGCCAACCTACGCGTCCGCATCGATCGCTTCGATAAAGAGTTGCTGCGCGATCAGCGCAAGACCGTCGGCCGTCTCGACGGCCGCTTCACCGGCTACGACCGCGACGCTGCCGGCGAAACGACCGAGTTCGATCCCTCGTACTCCGCGATCTTCGGCGAGTACACGGCGGTGCTGAACGACTACGTCCGCCGCGAACTGAAGTTCGAAAGCGATCTGCCGTACGAGATCCTCACCGACCGCGTTCGCCCGTGGAGCTACGACCGCAACAACAATCGATACCTCGACGTCAGCGAAACACTTCGTGACGCGCTGACGCAAAACCCCTATCTCCGCGTCTTCATCGCCAACGGCTACTACGATCTCGCGACACCGTTCGCCGCGACAAAGTACACGTTCGCGCGGATGCAACTCGAGCCTGAGCTCCGCGCCCACGTCTCGATGGATTTCTTCAAAGCGGGACACATGATGTACATCGACCGCCGCGAGCATCAGAAGCTGAAGAAGGACGTCGAAGAGTTCATGAAGGCTGCGATTCCCTAGCCCCCATCTCGTTCCAAACCGCCAGGATTTCGTCGCGAATCGCTTCGCGTTTTTCGGCGGAATCCTGGCGCCGCGGTTGCGCGATCGATTCGAATACGACCAGCGCGACGTAGCCGAGCAGTGGGACGGCGATGAGTGACGCGAGCGCGGCGATGAATCCGAATCGCCACCACACGAGCGCGGCGATGGCGACCCACGTCAACGGATACAACGTCAACGCGCCAACGAACTTCATCGTCGCGCGCATCTCGTCTTCGCGAGACAGCCGATTCGTGAGCGCGCCGATCAAACGATACGTCGCGTAGTTGGCAGCCGCACCGACAAGAGCAATCGGCAACAACATCCAGTGGAGGACAGGCGCCCTCGCCTGTCCCCCGACCGGCGCCGCCACACTCATGATCCCCGCCTCGAGAATCGCCAATCGCAACGGATCGCGCTCGCGCAAGTAGTGATACCCCTCCACAAACTGCCGCCGCAATTCGAACTCCTCCGCGATGCTGTGACTCGCATCGCCGCTGAAGATGTCCTCCGCGCGCGCGATCAACTCGAGCGCCGCGTGCGAGTCGGCTTGCAGCGTCACCGCGTCGAGACCTTCGTCGATCCGCGCGGTCAGCTCTTCGACTGATTCGTGTCGAGGTTCGCCGCTTTCATCGACCGGCTCCGGCGTCACCGCGATCGGCGCGCCGAACACCACGAGCGCGTTGCTGCGAAACGTCTGCTTCTCGGTGTAATAGATGCCGACCGGAACGACGTCGAGCGACGGCAGCGAGGCGCCGAGGGCGATGCGCGCGACGCCGGTCTTGAGCGGATGAAGCTGCGGATCGCTGTGCGTCGTCCCCTCCGGAAAAATCGCGATGCTTCCGCCGCCGGCGAGAATCTCGCGAGCGCGCGCGAACGTCTCGCGATTCGATCCCGTCACTTCATCCTGCTTTCGAAACACGGGAATCGAGTCGAACATCCGCACAATCCATCCGATGAAGAAGTAGTGGAACAGCGGCGCCTTCGCCAGAAACGAAACGCGCCGCGGCGCGAAGCACAACACGAACAACGGATCGACGAGACCGTTCGGATGATTCACCGCGAACACGATCGCGCGATCGCTGCGCACGTTCTCGAGCCCGACCACTTCGACGCGCCGATAGAAAATCCGCACGGCCAGCCGGAACGTGGCCACGAGGAACGCCCTCATTTCAGCCGGGCCGCGGCGTACGTCCAGATCACGCCGGAGATGAGGATCGCGAGCGGCACGATGAGAAACGCGGTCGCGAGCGACGTCATGTCGGACAGGATCCCGATCAGCGGCGGCGATGGAACGTCGCCGAGAAGATGAATGATGAAGATCGAGAGCGCGACTGCGCTCGCGCGCTCCGACGGCGCGACGACGTTGACGATCGCCGAGTTCACCGGACCCGTCGATGCGAAGACGAGAATCTCCGAGATGATGATCGCCGTCAGATACACCGGCTTCGACGCGCTCGTGAACGCGATCAACGCGATTGGCGCGGCGACGACCATCGACACGCCGCACACCCAGAGGTACGACTGCTTCGTATACTTCAACAGATAGTCGGCGATCCATCCGCCCGCGGCCGTGCCGCCCGATCCGGTGAAGAGCACGATAGCGCCGAACGTCACCGTCGCTTCCGCGTGCGAGAGTCCGCGCACGCGCTCGAGAAATGCGGGCGTCCAGACGCCGAGGCCGCCGATTGCGAACGTCCATGCAGCGTAGCCGAGGCAGGCGAAGAGGTAGGGGCGATTGCGAAGAAGATCTCGGTAGACCGAGGTCGCGGGGCGTACGTCGCGGGTGGCCGGTTGTTCGTCGTGTTGTCCGCGCGGAACGTCGCGAACTCCGAGGACGAGAAGCGCGAGAAGAAGTCCGGGAACGCCGGCGAACCAGAACGCGGCGCGCCATCCGAAATGCTGATCGAGTAAACCGCCGACGACGTAGCCGGCCGCGGAGCCGATCGGAATCGCCGCGAAGAAAATCGCGAACACGCGTCCGCGTTTCTCGAGCGGGAAGTGATCGGCGAGCAGCGCCGGCGCGATCGTTCCGTACGCCGCTTCACCGACGCCGACGGTCGCGCGCGCCGTGAACAGCGTCGCGAATCCGCGCGCGAATCCGGCCAGCGACGTGGCGATGCTCCAGATCGCGACGCCTAATGCAATGAGAGGAGGACGCTTTCTCCGATCGCCGAGCGATCCGAAGATCGGCGACGTCAGCATGTAAACAATGATGAATCCCGTGGCGAGCAAGCCGAGCTGCGTGTCGTTGAAGTGCAGCTCGTGGCGGATCGACTCGAGGACGGCCGGGAGAATCCAGCGGTCGAGGTAGTTGAACAGATTGATGAACGTGAGAACGGCTAGAGCGTAGGCGGCGGCGCGCGTCTCGTCCTTCGACATCGACATCGCCCGCAAGTGTAGGACACGAAACCGCGAAGCCACAGAAACGTAAAAAGGGATGCGTGGCCACGCGGGTATCATGAATCGATCGATGAAGCGTCAAGCACCCTGGATCCTGTTCGTCGCAGGACTGATCGCGCTCTGCTTTCTGATGCCGTTCTTCAACGCGGCACAGCCTCGCGGCGCGCGCGTCACGCGGGCGCAGGCGATGGCCATCGCAGACGCTGCCGCGCGCCAGATCGGCGTGCCCGTCGATCACGCCTGGTCGAACATCGTGTGGGACGGTTCGGAACAACTCAACAAAGAGCTCCAGAACGATCCGGCGCGCCGCAAACGCGCCGCCGCCGATCTGGTGATCGGTCCGCGCCTCGGCTACTACGACGTCGCGTATTTCCGCCGCGGCCTCGAAAAGTGGACGCCGTACAGTCACGTCAAGGTCAGCGCGACGACGGGTGCCGTTCTCGGCGCGCGCTCGCTGCTAAGGCCTGAAGAGCTAGGCGCATCGGCGACGGAGGCTCAACTGCGTCCGCTCGCGGATGCCTTCGTCAACTCGCGGACGTTCCCCGGCGCGCCGTCGCCGCGATTCGAGCAAGCGAGACCGACGGTGCAGCGCAATCGCACCGACTGGGTGTTCCGCTATCGCGTCACGCCGGCGATCAACGTCGGAACGGTGATCCCCTATCTCAACGTCCACTTCAACGGCGACAAGTTCGCGGGCTGGGACCTGATCGAGGAGTACGCGGACGGACATCAGTTCCGCGAGAGCAACGGCTTCGACGTCGCGCTGACGTTCATCCGATTCATCGTGATGCTCGTCGCGCTTCTCGTGCTGCTCGTGACGTTCCTCAAGAAGTATCACGCCGGTGAAGTCGGCGTCGGCGGCGGATCGTTTCTCTTCGGCGTTTCGCTCGCGCTGAGCGCCGGCTTGATGATCGGGATCGCAGCGTCGGCATCGCGCGGCACGGGAATGGGCAACATCGACGCGCAGCAGACGGCGTGGGCGACCGCGGGATTCGTGATCCTGTTCGTCCAGCTGCCGCTCGCCGTGCTGGTGTTCTTCGGATGGTCGGTCGGCGAGAGCTACGCGCGCGAACGATGGGGCGATCGTCTCGCGTCGTTCGATGCGCTGCTGCGACGCGACGCCTTCAACGCCACCGTCGGGCGCTCCATGCTGCGCGGCGTTCTCCTTGGTCCCGCGATCGCGGCCGCCGCGTTTTTGCCCGCGCTCATTCCGCTGACGATGCGAGTGGCGCACGCATCGCTCGGCGACGGAAGCGCGGACGTTCTCTATCTCGGCGGTTCGCTGACTCCGCTCATCGGCAGCGCATGCAACGCCATTCTCTTTCCCGTCGTGGCGATTCTGTTCGTGCTGGCGTGGAGCAGCCGCCGTCGCGCGCTGCCCTTCGGCATCCTCACCGCGATCGTCCTCGGATCGCTCGCGGCTTCGACGGCGCACGTGCCGATCGAACCGTCGTCGTGGCGCGTGATCGTCGGCATGGCAGGCGTCGCCGCAATCGTCGCCGTCTTCCTCGCCTACGACTTGCTGTCGACCGTCGTCGCGCAGTTCATCGCCACGTTGCTCATCGCGACGATGCCGTTGCTCAGCGTGTCGCGCGGCGATCTCCGTCATCAATTGATGATGGTGTCGACATTGCCGATCGTCGCGATCGGCGGATTCGCGATCGCGGCATTGCTCACGCGGCGCGAAGTCGTCTACACGTACGAAGATCTCGCGCCGCACGTGAAGCGCATCGTCGAGCGCGAACGAGTGAAGGCCGAGATCGACGCCGCGAATCGCATTCAGTCGGCGCTGTTGCCGCTCGAAGCACCGCTGCTTGCCGGCGCGTCGGTCTCGTCGCACTACCGCGCGGCGACGGAGATCGGCGGCGACTACTTCGATTTCCTCCCACAACCGAACGGCGAGATCGGCATCGCGTTCGGCGACGTCTCCGGACATGGACTCACGAGCGGCATCGTGATGGCGATGGCGAAAGCGGCGCTGCTCGTTCAAGTCGACTACGACTCGTCGCCGCGCGCAGTGCTCGAAGTGTTGAACGACATCGTGATGAAGACGGCGCCAAAGCGGATTCTGATGACGTTCTTCTTCGGACTGCTCGATCCGCGCTCGCAGTCGCTGCGCTTCTCATCGGCCGGCCATCTCGATCCTTATGTTTATCGAGCCGCCAGCGGAACGCTCGAATCGCTGTCGTCGTGGGGATTCCCGCTCGGCGTGAAGCGCCGCGATCCGTACAAAGAGCACATCGTCGAATTCGCGGCCGGCGATCGCCTCATTCTTTATAGCGACGGATTGATCGAAGCGGTCGACGACGACGGCGAGCCGTTCGGCTTCGAGCGCTTCGAGCGCACGCTGCTCGAGTGCGGGCACACGGGCGCGGACGAGATCAAGAAGACGCTGCTCACGACGATCCGAAAATTCACGCGCAATCGTCCGCCGGATGACGATCAAACGCTTGTGGTCGTCTCGTTTGATGAAGAGGCCGGTGACGCGCTCGCAGCCGCGCGAATCATGGCCACGACCGTGACGGACACCGTACACTGATAGCCAGTGGAAGACAGGCGCCCTCGCCTGTCGACCTGTCGAACACCGGGACAGGCGAGGCGCCTGTCCTCCACTGGAGAACGTCATGTTGAAAGACGCCGAAGCCATCGCCACCATCGCCGTCAAAGACGGCGCCGCCGCGAAGCATTTCTACGGAGAGATCCTCGGCCTCGAGACCGAATCGAACGACCAGCATGAAGTGCTCACGTTCAAGTGCGGCAACTCGAAGCTGATCGTGTACAGGTCGCAGTACGCCGGAACGAACCAGGCGACGACTGCGAATTTCGCCGTCGACGACGTCACGGCCGAAGTCGCGGCGCTCGAAGCGAAAGGCGTGAAGTTCGAACGCTACGAGATGCCGGGAGTGAAGCACGAAGGCAGCGTCCACGTCTTCGGCGGCGTGTAGCGGCCACCGCCCCAGCGATTGCCGTAGCCCTCGTCGTCGTACATCTCGTACGAGCCCCACCACGGCGTCCACGAGCCGAACACGTAGTCGTCGCGGTTC
>Ga0207687_10001162_pt1 | contig 17964 bp, 15 predicted proteins | sample KBSM54metaG_FD_184399 | JGI IMG/M metagenome (GOLD analysis project Ga0207687, IMG submission 184399) | Miscanthus rhizosphere microbial communities from Kellogg Biological Station, Michigan, USA - KBS M5-4 metaG (SPAdes) (version 2) | ecosystem: Host-associated > Plants > Roots > Rhizosphere >...
TGTCCGGCGTCTGCGCGACATGCCGGCCAGCCTACGGCCGCCGGCTGCCACGAATCCTCTCCCGGCCGATCACAACTCCGCGCCAAGGGTGCGACGCAACACGTGCGTCTGGCACCGGTGTTGCACGAATTCCGATAGCAAAACGGGGTCGCCGCCTCGAAATTCGTAGAATTAAGGGCTGTTTTCTACGAAATTCGTAGAATCGGGCGCAACACCGGTGCCAGGCGCCGGTGTTGCGCCCGTGAGTGCGCGGGGGCGGGGGTGGCGCGGGGCTAGGCGATGATGCCGTGCGCGAGAGCGATGGCGCAGGCGACCGCAAACAGTGCGATCAGCAGATTTACGGGACGCATGGTGCCGGCGGCCTGCGCCTCGGTGGTGTGAGGGGGCATGTGGTTGGGACTCTCCTGGAAGGCGATGGACGGATGCAGCATCGGGTCACCTGTCCTATCGGCGCTTCGTCGTCTTGAGGTAACCGGTATCCCGCAATTCGTTGGCCGGCGGTACGCCCGAGTCGTCGATCTGCGTGCGCGGCCGCACCGCGCTCATCCCGTATCTAATCCACCGCAGCGCCAGGATCAGCGCCCCCACCAGCGACGTGGCCGTGCCCACCGCGAAGAACGCGACCCCCAGCGCGATCGCCTGCTCCGCCGTCGTCGAGTCGTGCAGGAACGACACGAACACCGCCTCGCGCACCCCGATGCCGTTCAGCGACACGGGTAGCACCAGCGCCGCGAACAGCACCGGCCCGGTGGCGTAGATCTCCGTGATCGGCACGTCCAGCCCCAGCGCCTTCACCAGCATCCAGATCGTCCCCACCCGTGCGATCTGAACCGCCAGCGCCAGCCCGAATACCGCCGCCAGCGCCGCTCGCTGTTCGCGGTACCCGTGCAGCGCCTCGTAGAACCGTTGCCCCGCCGCCAGCCGCTTTTCGCCCACCCGCGGCTCCAGCACGCGCGCGGCCAGACCCCGCAGCCGGGCCGAGAACAGCAGCCCCAGCACCACCAGCGCCGCGAGCCCGAACGTCGTCTCGGCCACCACCACCTCCGGCCCGCCGGCCGAGTGACCGCCCGCCGCGTACGCCAGCACCGCCAGCCCCACCAACGACACGACTCCCACCAGCCGGTCGATCAGCACCGACGCCACCGCCTCCGGCCCGTCGTGCGTGCGCCTTCCCAGCTCCACCGCCCGCACCGCGTCCCCTCCCACCGCCGCCGGCAGGAACTGCCCCAGGAACAATGCCACGAAGTACGTCCGCACCAGCCACCAGAACGGTGCGACCATGCCCTTGGCGCGGATCAGGATGCTCCAGCGCCACGCCATCACCGGCACCGTTGCCACGTTCACGGCCATTGCCAGCGCCACCCACTTCAGATCCGCCTGCGACAGCGTCCGCCAGATCTCGCGCGGGTCCGTGAACCACAACAGCGCCACCAGCAGCACCGCCGAGACGACCGCTCCGGCCGCCACCCGCGTGCGCCGGCTCATCGCGTGAACGCGGCGTGAAGCTTGCGGAGCGCCGCCAGCACGTCGTCGACGTCCTGCTCCGTGTGCGCCCCTCCCAGCGGCAGCGACAGCACTGTCTCGCCCGCCGCCTCCGTCGCCGGCAGCGACACCGCCTCCAGGTTCTCCCGGTACCACGTCAGCGTGTGCACGGGCAGGAAGTGCAGTCCGGTCGCGATGTTCTCGGCCGTAAGCGCCGCCGCGTAGCGGTCGCGGTCCCCGCCCGCCGCGTCCGGGTCGATCCGCACCACGTACAGGTGGTGCGCGTGCCGACCGAACGGCGAGCGCCCGATCGCCTCGATCCCGGCCAGCCCCTCCAGTCCGCGGTCATATCGCTCCACCAGCGCCGTCCTGCGCCTGTGCACGTCGTCCAGCCGGTCGAACTTGGGCAGCGCCACCGCCGCCTGCAGGTCCGCCAGGTTGGCCTTGAACCCCGGCACCGTCACGTCGTAGTGCCCGAGGCTGCGCGACAGCTGCCGGCGCCACGGATCGCGCGTGATGCCCTGCGACCGCAGCAGCCGCAGCCGCTCCGCCGCCTCCTCGGACCGGGTGGTGATGACTCCGCCCTCGCCGCCGGCCAGGCTCTTGGTCGCGTACAGCGAGAAGCACGTGAAGTCCCCGATCGATCCCACCTTGCGGTCGCCCACCGTCGCCTCGACCGCGTGCGCGGCATCCTCGATCACCAGCAGCGAGTGCTCGCGCGCGATCGCGCACAGCGCGTCCATGTCGCACGGGCCGCCCGCGAAGTGCACCGGCAGCACCGCCCGCGTGCGCGGCCCGACGAGCGCCCGCACCGCGTCCGGGTCGATGTTCAACGTGTCCGCATCCACATCCGCGAACACGGGCGTCGCCCCGGCGTGCAGCACCGCATTCGTCGTCGCCGGCCATGTGAACGACGTCGTGATCACCTCATCGCCCTCGCCCAGCCCCGCGGCCACCATCGCCAGGTGCAGTGCCGCCGTGCACGACGAGGTCGCGATCGCGTGGCCCGTTCCCACCCGCGCCGCAAACCGCTCCTCCAGCTCTCGTGTCCGTGGCCCGCTGGTCAGCCAGCCCGACCGCAGCGTCTCGATCACCGACGCGATCTCCTCGTCACCCAGCACCGGCGGCGAGAACGACAGCATGCTGTCGCGCACAGGCGTTCCGCCGTCGATGGCCAGGGTTGCGGGTATGGCGCTGCTCATGCGACCTCGAATCGAACCGCCTCGACCGCCGTTCGCGCTCGTTGGAGCGCCTCCTGCCGCGTCGTCCCCTGCGCGATCACGTATCCGGCCCGGTCGGTGGCGGTGCGCAAGGGCCCGTACCGGTGCCCGGCGGCATGATAGAAGCTGACCTCCGCCGGTCCGCCGGTCGATACCAGTTCGCCCTCCGGGGCGCGCAGGAATTCGATCACGCACGCGCCCCCCGGCCGCGGCTCCAGCTGCGATGGCGCGATCGCCCTGCCGACCGCGATCCGCACCGCCAGGCCGGCCAGATCGACCCCTGCCGCCCGCCGGCAGATCTCGCTGTCATGCCCGCCTCCCAGCCGCGCGGCCACCTCCATGATCCGCGGCCCCCGTGGCGACAGGATCAGCTGCGTGTAGCTGGGCCCGTCGCTGATCCCCAGTGCCGTCACAGCCGCCTCCGCCGCCGCCGACGCCGCTGCGTCGTCCAGCCCGCTCGGGTACACGTGCCGCTGCGCCACGCCGGGCGCGTCCGCGAAGTGCTCCCGAGCCGTCACCGCCACCGGCACGAACCGCCCTCCGACCGAGAAGCCGTTCACCGTCACCTCCGGCCCCTCCACGAACGACTCGAACAGCACCCGGCCGCTGCGCGACCCGCGCCGTGCCGTCAGCTCCGCCTGCCCGGCCTCGTCCGCGTTCGCGACGATCGACATCGCGCGCTGTCCCTGCCGGTCCGGCGCCTTGACGACGCACGGGTACGCCGGCGGAGCGTCCACCGACCACTCCGGCTGAGGCACGCCTGTGGCGTCGAACGCCTCCCGCTGCGCCAGCTTATTCGTGCACAGCACCGCCGTCGCAACCGACAGCGGGTGGGTCAGGCCGAGGTCCTCGGCGACGTAGGCCGCGATCCGCACCGGCCAGTCCGTGCCAGGCGCGATCAGCCCGACCGCGCCGTGCTCGACCGCCACCCGCCGCACGCCGGCCGAGTCCTCGCTCGAGACCTCGACGTCACCCACCCCCGGCTGGCTGTCGCACACCACCGTCGGGATCCCCACCGCGGCGGCCGCGTCGATCGCCTGCCGCTGCGCCGGAGCGCCGCCGAGGACGATCAGCGTCACACGGTCTGGGCCGTCTGCTCGGCCGCCAGCACCTTCTGCCACCACTCGGGGTGGTTCCGGTACCACGCGATCGTGCGCTCCAGCCCGTCCGCGAACGCGATCTTGGACGTCCAGCCCAGCAGCTGCTCGGCCCTGTCCGTCGATCCGATGTGGCGGTCGACCTGCCCCGGCCGATCGTCGATGTTGGCCTTGAGCGAGGCCGGCTTGCCCAGCAGATCCAGGATCATGTCGGCGATCTGCTCGACCGACTCGTCCACCCCGGTGGCGACGTTGATCGTCTCGCCCTTGATCTGCTCCAGCGGCACCTCACAGGCCTGCGTGATCGCCTCGGCCGTGTCGAACACGTGCAGCCAGTCGCGGCTGGCCTGGCCGTTGCCGTGGATCGTCAGCTGCTGGTCGGTCAGCGCCTGGATGATGAAGCGGGGGATCACCTTCTCCGGGTGCTGGTAGGGCCCGTAGTTGTTGAACGGCCGGATCACGGTGATCGGCAGGTCATACGTGCACCAGTACGAGTAGGCCAGGCGGTCGCCGCCGGCCTTGGTGCCCGCGTAGGGCGAGCGCGGGTTGAGCGGGTGATCCTCGGTCATCGGGTCGCTCTCGGCCGTGCCGTACACCTCGGACGACGAGATCAGGATGAACCGCTCCACTGGGCGCTCGCGGATCGCGTCCAGCAGCACCTGCGTGCCGACCACGTTGGTGGTCACGAACTCGGCACCGCCCTGCTCGATCGACTTCGACACGTGCGACTCCGCCGCCGCGTTCACGATCACGTCGACGCCGTCAAGCGCCTCGGCCACGTCGTGGATGTCGCGGATGTCGCCTCGGATGAACCGCAGCCGGTCGTGCGAGATCACGTCGTCGAGGTTCTCGAGGTTGCCGGCGTACGTGAGCGCGTCCATCGTCACCACCTGGTGCTGGGTGTGTTCCAGCAGGTAGCGGATCATGTTGCTGGAGATGAATCCGGCGCCGCCGGTCACGAGGATGCGCTTCATATGCCTACCCAAGTTCGCGATCGATGTAGTAGATGGGCCGCTGTTCGACGTCGCGCTGGATACGGGCGAGGTACTCCCCCAGCACGGCCATCAGAAACCCCTGCAGCCCCAGGACGAACAACACCAGCCCGCCCAGGAACAACGGGCCCGGAAAGTCTCCGTGACGGATCCAGAACACGGCACCCCAGAGCGACACGATCGACGCCATCAGGATACCTCCGATCGCCAGCACGGCCCCCACCCACTGCACCATCTGGGCCCAGAAGCCGGTCAGGACGTGCAGCGCCAGGGTGATCAGCTTGATCATGCCGTAGCGGCTCTGGTCGTCGCGGGCAGCGTGCTGCAGGTCGACCTCCGTCACCGACGCGCCGGTCGTGCAGACCAGCGCCTTGGTGAACTTCTGGCGGCCGATCCTGTGCATCACCGGCTCGATCGCATCGCGCCGGTAGGCATTGAAGGCGCAGCCGAAGTCGGAGATGGGGGCGCCGGTCAGTCGCGCCAGCAGCCCGTTGATGAAGCGGGACGGCACCCGTCGCAGGAAGAAGCCGTCCTGCCGCACCACCCGCCGGCCGCTGGCCACGTCGGCGCCGGCGTGGATCGCGGCCACCAGCTTGGGGATGTCGCTGGGCTGGTTCTGGAGGTCGCCGTCCATCGTCACCACGATCCGCCCGCGTGCGCGTGCGATGCCGGCGTGCATGGCCGGGTGCTGCCCGAAGTTGCGCTTGAACGAGACCACCCGCACCCGCGGGTCGCGCTCGTGCAGCTCCTCCAGCAGCGCCATCGTGCCGTCGGTCGACCCATCGTCGATGAAGATCACCTCGGCCGCGATGCCGGACTCGGCCAGCGTCTGGTCGATCCCCTCCCACAGCCTGGTCACGGTCGCCTGCTCGTTCAGGAGCGGGATCACGATCGTCACCTCGGGGGCATGCAGCCGGCTCTCGACCGTCTGCGGCGCGGCTTCGGTAGCCATGGTGAAAGCGTACCGGTTCGTGCGGATCGGGACGTGCGCCTGCGCGCTCCGGCCTGGTCCCGGCGTCATAATGCCGCGCGATGCGCGCCTTCCTGACCGCCCGCTGGGCTCCACTCACGGCGGTGATTGCAACCGTGGCCTACGCCGTCACCGTGATCGGTTTCGGTCTCAACTACCGGCCGTTGCACAACGACGAGGGCGTGACCCTGTCGGTTGCCTCGCGCCCGTCCGCACGCGACGTGCTCGACGTCGCCATCGATGACCGCCACGGGCCGCCGTTGCACTACCTGGCCGTGCACGCGTCGCTGGTGCTGCGCGACGACATGCTGGGGCTGCGCCTGCCCTCGGCACTGTTCGGCATACTCGCCATCGCGCTCGCCTACGGCTTCGGCCGCGAGCTGCTGGGCCGATCCGGCGGCGCCGTGCTGGCGGTGCTGGTCGCGACCATCCCCGAGGTGGTGCACCTCGCCCAGTTCGCGCGTGGGTACACCGCCATGCTGGCCGCCTCTTTCGGCAGCATGTGGCTGCTGCTGTTGCTCGTGCGCACGCGCCGCGCCCGCTACGTCGCGCCCTACGCCGTGTCGGCGCTGCTGCTCGTGGCCGCTCACCCCTTCGGGCTGTTCGCGCTGGCGTCGGAGATGGTGCTGCTGGTGGTGCTGGGCCTGGCGCCGCTGCGGCGTGGCTGGCGCTCGCAGCGCCGAAACCTGATCGTGCTGAGCCTGGCTCTGGGCGCGGGGCTGCTGGCGATGCTGCTGCTGTGGCGTGTCTACTCGCAGCTGCAGCCCAAGTACGGCGTCGGTCAGGGCGGGGCGGTGGTCGACCTGGGGTCGTCGGAGTTCTGGCGCCGTATCGGGGACGCCTGGACCGGCTCTTCGTACGTCATCGTGTGGCTGGCGCTTGCCGCTGCGGCGCTGGCCGGGCTGGTGATGCTGGCCATGCGCGACCGCCGCGCCGCGCTGATCCTGGGCGTCTGGCTGGTACAGCCGATCGTGCTGTTGTCGATCCTGACAGCGACCTCGCCCGACTTCGCGCCGGAGCGGCACCTGTCGTTCATGATCCCGGCCTACGTGGCCGCGCTGGCCACCTTCCTGGTCGAGGTGGGGCGCCGGGCAGGTCGTTACGGTCCGTGGCTGGCGGCGCTGCTGACGCTGGCCGCGATCACGCCGGGCGTCGTCGCGCTCAGCCGTGACGTCGGCAACTTCACTCCCGACCTGCGGCACGCCAGCCTCTACCTGGGCAGCCAGTTCGGCAGCGACGACGTGCTGCTCTCGACCGGGGGCGTGCCTGAGCCGGGCGTCGATGCCCGGCTCTACGGAGCCTACGCGGCCCTGGATGCGTCCGGCAGCGACTCGCTGTCGCGGTGGCGCGATGTCGGCCAGGACACGGGCTGCGACCTGGTCGCGCGGCTCGGCGACCAGCCGGCTCCGGCCGCTGCCTGGGTGCTGCTGCGCTCATCGGACGCGGCCCAGCTGGCGACGGGCCTGGAGGCGAAGGGCTTCGATCACGTGGCGGTGTTCGGCCCGTTCGTGGTGGGCAGGCGACCGCTGCAGCACCGAACGACGGTGGCGGCGCTATCGGCCGGGATCCGAGCCTACCGAGTGGCGGCGCAGCTGACCCCGGCCACGACCGACTTCGCGCATCTGGCCGGCGACTATCGCTCCGCCCGCAGGTACGCCCGGCACCCGGAGCTGTGCCCCGGATGATCATTAGCTGAGCGCGTCGCGGGCGCGGTCGGAGAGCACGCCGAAGTCGATGTTCTGCCCGGTCACCTCGCGCAGCAGCGCGTCGGCGTTCAGCGACTGACCCAGCTCCCACAGCTCTCTCACCAGGGTGCCGGCCTCGCGTTGCCCGAACCAGTTCCCGCCGTACCGCTCGCGCAGCCACTCCGAGAGCTGCGCCTCGAAGGCCCAGGCTCGCAGGTAGCACGTGCAGTAGAAGCCGCCGTCCACGTCCTCCAGGAAGTCCGACTCGGGATAGGGGACGCCGACGGCGCTCGACAGGAGCTGCGCGTAGCGCGCGGGCAAGGAGGAAAGCGGCGCCCCCGAGTGCAGCTCCAGCTCGTAGCGCAGCTTGGCGCAGTATCGGCGCAGGAAGAACAGCGTGACGAACGCCGAGAAGCGGACGAACTGGTCGCTTCGCGGCATGTCCAGCCGCGCCGCCAGCCAGCGCGCGTCGCCGGTCAGGTGTTCCAGCAGGAACGCGAACCCCTCGGTGACCGCGTTGTCGCCCAGCACCCGTTCCTCGGCCGGCAACGTGCGCCGCGCGTGCGCGAAGTGCTCCGTGTGCCCGGCCTCGTGGAACAGCGCGGCGTAGTCCTCCTGGCCGCCCTGCGGCAGCACGACCAGCACCACCCGGTCGGGCACCCGGATCGGCGCGCAGAAGGCACGCGGCACCTTGCCCGGCCGCGCCGCCACGTCCAGCTCCACGTTGGGCTGGCGGTCGAGGTCGATGCCGAGCCCGGACAGCGTCTCGCGCAGCGCCGGCAGCGCGCGCTCGCCCGGGAAGCCGGCGTCGAACTCGGGTGCGCGCAACAGGCGCGCCAGGTCGGACGGGCCGGCCTCGCCCAGCGACAGGTCCAGTCGGTTGCGCAGCTGGCGGTCGAGCTCGTCGCTGTACAACGACTCCGTGTCCGCCAGGAACGTCTCGGTGCGCGCGGCCAGCCCGGCCGGGTCGAACCCGAGCCGTTCGTACAGCGACAGCACCGTGGGCGCCCCCAGTTCGGCGGTCAGCACCCGTTCCCGCTCCGCGAGCTCGGCCAGCACGGGGTTCAGCTCGCGCTCGGTCACCTCGCAGCGGCTGCGGTACAGCTCTCGCCGGCGAGCCGCGTCGGGCTCGTTCAGGAGCAGGGGGCGCACCTCCCGGTAGGGCACTTGCCCTCCGTCGAACGGCACCGTCAGGGCGGCTTCGAGGTTCGCCGAACGGTCGGTCAGCTGCTTGGTGCCGTCACCGATGTAGGCCTCGGCAGCGAACCGCTGCAGCTCGCTGGGGGCGCCGATGCCGACCAGCTCCAGCGCGCTCTCCAGCGAGGTGAGGTGGGCGTAGTGGTCGTACACCCGCGTCATGTCCATGGTCGGCTTGAGCCCGGCGCTGTGCTGGTAGTACTCGGTCAGCGCCTCGGCCATCATGTCCTCGAGGTCGTCACGGTAGGAGACGAGGTCGACGGCCACGCTCGTACACTACCGGGCAGGCCATGCCCACACTCGCCCGCGACCAGGAGCTGGAGCTTGTGATCGACAGCCTCGCCTACGGCGGACGCGGCGTTGCCCGTCACGGCGAGCTGGTCGTGTTCGTTGCACAGGCGCTGCCCGGGGACAGGGTGCGGGCCAGGGTCACCAAGTTCAAGCGCCGCTACGCCGAGGCGCGCGCGGTCGAGCTGCTGGAGGCAGGCCCGGGGCGCGTCACCCCCCGCTGCGAGCACTTCGGCGTATGCGGCGGCTGCGCCTGGCAGGACCTGGACTACGCCGAGCAGCTGCGCCACAAGCAGGCGCAGGTATCCGACGCCCTGCAGCGGCTGGGGCGGCTGGAGGGCTACCACCTGGCGCCGATCGAGCCGGCCCGCCAGATCTGGGGCTACCGCAACAAGTTCGAGTACTCGTGGTCGCAGACCGCCGACGGCGCGGCGCTGGGATTCCACGTGGCCGGCCGCTGGGACCGGCTGATGGCGGTTAACACCTGTCACATCGCATCGCCGGTCTCGAACGAGCTGCGCCGTGGGTTCGAGCGGTGGGCGCGCGAGCAGGGCCTGCAGGCGTACGACCAGCGCACCGGCGCCGGGTTCCTGCGCCACCTGGTGGTACGCGAGGGCCGCAACACCGGACAGCTGCTGGCGATGCTCGTCACCGCGCCCGGCCCGGCGCCGGCGGTCGACCACCTCCAGCGAATGCTGCCGGATGGCGTGGTGGGGGTCGTGCACGCGGTCAACGACGGCGTGGCCGAGGTCACTGCCGGGCTGGCCCATACCACGCTGTTCGGAGCCGACGAGTTCGAGGAGCGGATCGACGGGCTGACCCTGCGCCTGTCGCCCGGCGCGTTCATGCAGACCAACAGCGAGATGTCGCAGGTGCTCTACCGGCACGCCATCGAGCAGGCGCGGCTGCGCCCCGGCGACGTCGCCTGGGACCTCTACTGCGGTGCCGGCGCGATCGGCCTGCTGGCGGCGCCGTACGTCGAGCGGGTGATCGGCATCGAGCTCTCGTCAGAGTCCGTGGCCCGCGCCCGCGAGAACGCGGCCGTGAACGGCGTCGCCAACGCAGAGTTCGTGGAGGGCGACGTCGCCAAGCAGCTGCGCCCGCTGCTCGAGCGGGTGCCCCGGCCCAGCGTCGTGTTCGTCGACCCGCCTCGCGCCGGCCTCACGCCTCGGGCCGTGCGGCGCGTGCTGGAGCTGGCCCCCGAGCGCATCAGCTACGTCTCGTGCAACCCCACCACGCTTGCGCCGAATGCACGCCAGCTCGTGGACGGCGGCTACCGGCTGGAGCTGGTGCAACCCGTGGACATGTTCCCCCACACCCACCACATCGAATGCGTTGCGCAGCTCACCCGGCAGGAGCCGGGCGCGGTCGCTTGACGGCCCGCACCCCGTGCAGGATCTCGGCCAGCTGGGCGACGCCGTCTGCGATCCGCGGTGCCGGGCGCGAGAAGTAGGCGTTCGCGTCCACGCACACCGAGGGCGCCGGCAACTCGATCCCGGCCGTCTCGGCCTGGGCGCGAACGCGGTCGAATCCGCAGGGCGCGACCACGATCAGCTCCGGCTGCTCCGCGGCAACTGCGTCCCACGTGGTTGCGTATGAGGGGCGCCCGGCCACGCCCAGAACGTCCTCGCCGCCCGCCAGGTCGACCATCTCCGGCACCCAGTGCCCGGCGGCGAAGGGCGGGTCGAGCCACTCGGCTACGAACACCCGCCGCACCGGCCGGCCGGCCACCGCCTCCATCGCCGCGATGATCGTCCGGCGCATGCGGGCGACGACGCCGGCACCGCGCTCGCAGGTGCCCGCCCGGCACGTGTCCAGGCGATCCGCCAGCAACCGCACGCTGGCCTCGACCTCGCCGATCGTATGCGGGTCGAGCGAGACCACCTCGGCAGCCACCGTGCGCAGCTGCGACACCTCGTCGCTGGACACCGCACACACGCGGCACAGGTCCTGCGTGATGATCAGGTCAGGCTCAAGCTCGGCCAGCACCTGCTCGTCGATCGCGTAGAGCGAACGGCCCTCGAGCAGCGCCGCACGCACGGCCGCATCGATCTCGGCGCTCCGCAGCTGCTCGGTGTCCACCCTGGCCGCTGTCACGACCGGCAACGCGCACACCTGCGGCGGCCAGTCGCACTCGGCGGAGCGGCCGACCAGCAGGTCGTCCATGCCCAGGTCGGCCACGATCTCGGTCGCGCTGGGAAGCAGCGAGACGATGCGCATGGCCGAACTATCGCAGGGCGGACAGCAGCTGCACGGCACGTGGCGAGCCGAGGCCGGTGACGTCGTCCCAGCCCACCGCGGTGGCCAGCGATGAGTCGCGATCGAGCGAGCGCAGCATGGTGGCTCGCGTGCCGTTCGGCGTCAGCCGGTGGCGCAGCACGGCCAGGGTGCGGCCGCTGGGAGTGATGTCGTTGAAGGCAGAGCTGCCGGCCAGCCGGTACAGCTGCGGGTTGAGGAACCCGAGCGGCCGGCGCTGGGCCTCGTTGGCGAGCGTGGCGATGCCCGCCATCAGCGGCGCCGACAGGCTGGTGCCGCCGATCCACGACTCCTTCTGCTCGGTGCCGCCGCCCGGCTTCGAGTAGGTCTGCCTGAAGAGCACGCCGGTCTGCGGGTCGGCCACGAGCGACACGTCGGGCTCGGCGCGCTGCGTGCCGGGCACGATCCCGTCCTGGTATGAGGGCTTGGCGTAGATGGCGCTGGCACCGCCGCCGCCGCCGTACAGGAAGTAGCCCGGGAACCGCTCCGCCCAGGCGCCGTGCGCCCAGTTCATCTCGGTCGTGCCCCAGCCCGTCTCCCACAGGCGCTGACCGCTGGAGCCGACCGCCAGGCTGGTGCCGCCGACCGAGGTCACGAGCGGGCTCGAGTCAGGGAACCCGCCGGACACCGACCCGAACGCCGCGCGGTTGTCGCCGTCGTCGCCCGATGCGAAGAAGATGCCCATGCCCTGCGCCTGCGCCTGCTGGAATACCGAGTTCAGCGCCCGCACCTCGCCCTTCGAGGCGTCGCTCTCGGGCATGCCCCAGCTGTTGGAGACGACGTTCGCCAGGTGCTTGTCGACCACCTCGTTCAGGGCCAGGTCGAGCCCCTTTGCCGTGTTCGCCGCCCCCACGTAGAGGATGTGGGCGCGTGGGGCAACCGCGTGCGTCCACTCCACGTCCAGCGCCTGCTCGATGTACCACTCCTGCGTGTCGGCTGGGTCGCGCGGGAAGTGGGTGGAGCCGGGTGCGACCACCTCCGAGTAGGTGGCATGCGGCAGGTGGAAGGTCCGCGAGAAGCGGTTGAGGTCGGCGCGGATCGTCGGCGAGAAGAACGCACCCGTGATCGCGATCGTCTGGCCGCGGCCGTCCAGGTGCTGCTTCTGCAGCTGGTCGATCCCGTAGGCCGATGCGATCTGCTGCGGCGTGTAGCCGCAGATCAGCCACGGCAGCGGCGTGCCGGGGGCGTACGGGTTGGGGAAGCTGCGGCTGGTGTGCTCACCCCAGTAGTGGGAGCAGGGGCCGACCGACCTGCCGATTGGCGGTGGCGGCGCCGGCGTTTGGACGTGCGGCCGCGCCAGTGCGTAGGCGTTGTCGAGCCCGGTGATCGCCGTCACGCTCGCGGCCAGGTCGTCCGGGATCCTGGGGTTGGAGTCGGGTGCGCGCACCGTCTGCCCGCTCACCTGGTACAGCGATTCGTTCACCTGGAACGCGCGCTCGACCTGGGCCACCGTCCCGCTGGCGGTGACGAAAAGGTGGTTTTGGGGCACCTCCACCAGGTCGAAGCCCTGCGCCTGCAGCCAGCTGGACACGCTCGCGACCGAGCTTGCGTCCGGCGCGAACAGGGAGCGGAACTGCTGCGGCGACAGCCAGCGGCGATAGTCGCCGCTGGTGGGATCCTGCTGGGCGGCCAGGAGCGCCTCCAGCTGCGGCTGGTTGCGCCAGCCCAGCCACATCGAGAACACCACCGTGCCGCTGTCGGAGGCCTCACCCGTGCTGTTGGCCGGCGTCGCCCATGTCGGCTTCGTGTCTGGCACCGTGGTGCTGCCGCCGGCGTGAGCGCTCTGCGCCGCTCCGGACCACATCAGCGACAGCCCGATCAGAACCGGGCAGCTGAGGCGACGGAGCAGGCCGTGGGGAGCCATCGCAGATACATCGACGCGCCGTGCCGCGGCGGCTAGTCCCCTTCGGGTGAATCGGTTCTCCCCCCGATGCGCCCCGCCAGCAGGTCGGCGTTTGCGGTCAGGAACGCGAGCGACAACAGCGGCAGCGCCGGCAGCGCCCGGTCGAACTGGTAGGACAGGAGCAGGGTCAGCCCGAACGAGGCCGTCATCGCCGCCCAGGTCAGCGTCGGGCGCAGGTCAAACCGCGCCGCCGCGGCCAGGAACACCGAGAAGAACACGAAGTCGCTGGCGCCGATCTGCGCCACCCCGCTGCTGCCGAGCGGATGGAACGCCAAGGTGAATGCGTTCAGCACCTGCGCGTGGTGCTCGACGATCACCTTGGTCGGCCCGGCCGCGACGCTGTAGATGTCCACCGCCGCGATCAGCACGGCGATGCCGACGATCTCGACCGGCGTCTGCAGCAGCGACCCCAGGCCCAGGCCGATCAGGCTGGCCGCCACCAGCTTGGCCAGGGTGGCCGGCGTGCCCGCGTAACCGGCCCAGATCAGGAGCGCGGTTGCCAGCACCGCCGGCACGGCCCACAGCAGCAGCCGCGCGCCCACCCCCGCCGCCGGGGCCAGGGCCAGCGGCACCAGGGTCGCCAGCGGGATCGAGATCAGCGCCAGGCCGGCGATCTGGACCGCCGTGGCAGGGCTGTTCCCGATGTGCGGAGCGAGCCGGTCGAACGCGGCCAGGGCGGCCAGCGCCCCGGCCACGCGCAGCGTCAGTACGGCGGCAGGTTGTCGTACCACTCGCCCAGCGCCTTGAACGCCGCCCAGAACTCGCGCTTGGCGGCGGAGTCGTTCAGCGAGCTGTCGATGTCCGGTACGGCCAGCAGGTCGATCGTGGGGGTGAACGGCCGCACCTCGCCGCAGCTGAACTCGACCGGCGACGACAGCGGGAACTCCAGCGATCCCAGGAAGGCGACGGCGTCCTCGCCCATCGCGACGACAATGCCGGGCTGGGTGATGTGCAGCTCGTGGGTGAGCCAGGCCCGCGCCTGGGCGAGGTCGTCCGGCTCGGGGTCGATGTCGACCTTCAGGCAGACGCTGCCATACAGCTTCAACGGGTCGATGCGCAGCCGCTCGATGCTCTTCAGCACCGCCTGGCCGGCCCGGCCGAAGAAGGCCACGCCCTCCTGCACCTCCGCAGCCGTGGGCCGGTACTTGAGCAGGAAGATGTCGGCCAGCGGGTGGCCGGTGCCGATCACCGGCGCCTGTGCGGGATGGTGGTCGCCGACCCAGGTCGCGATCTCATGGCCGAGCTGGTTGGTCTCGGCGATGGCGCGGGCCTGGTATCGCTCGTAGATCTGATCGTCGGGCACGCTCACCCCCACATATTGGCGCATACGCGGCCGAAACCTCTACCCCGCGATGCGTTCAAGCTTGCCGGGCGCGTGGTCGATCATCTCCACACATGCCACGCTTCTCCCGAGCTGCGGCGGCAGCTTGCCTGGCCGCATTCATCCCTCCTGCGCTGGTGGCGTTGGCTTCGCGCCGCGTGCACGGCGAGTTCGAGCTGCCCACGCTGCACGTGCTGGCGGTCACCGGAACCGCCGCCGTAGCCGCCGCCGTGTCGGTGCTGATGACGCGGGCGGCGATCCGCAGGAACGACACGCGAGCCGGGCTGGTGGGCGTCGCCTTCACCGTCATGGCCGGCCTGATGACGATCCACGGCCTCGCCACGCCGGGCGTGTTCCTCGAGGAGTACGCCCGCAACGCCACCGTTGGGCTGGCCGGCGTGCTGGCGGTTCCGGCCGGAGGCGTGATCCTTGCCGCGGCTGTGCTGGCGCCGTCCGCCCGCACCGGCGCCACCCGCATGGTCGCACGCTGCCAGGCGGCAGCACTGGCCGCGCTGCTGGTGTTCGGCGTGGTCGGGCTGGTGCATCCGGAGTTGATCCCGCTGGTGCCGCTGCAGGTGGAGCCGTGGGTGTACGTCGTGCTGTTCCCGGTCACCATCGTCTACCTCTGGATCGCGCGACGGGCCTTCGTCACGCACCAGCTGACCGGCCGCCGCGCCGATCTCACGGTCGCAGTGGGCCTGATCTGGCTGGGCTGCTCGATCGTGATCTACCTGCTCTCGGACACCTGGACGCTCATGTTCTGGGCGGCGCACGTGCTGGAGGCGATGGGCTTCGTGGCGGTGGCGGGCTCGGTTGCGGTCGACCTCGCCCGGCAGGTGCCGTCCTACCACCTCTACCGGCGGGTGGAGGGCAGCGACCTGCTGGAGTCCGAGGAGAGCCTGCTGGGCGGCTACGTCCGCAGCCTGACCGCGACCATGGAGCTGCGCGATCCCTCCACCCGCGAGCACTCGCGGCGGGTGGCCGCCCTGGCGGTGCGGGTGGGCATGAAGATGGGACTGCCGGCGCCGGCCCTGCGCCGTCTGGCCGTGGCCGGACTGCTCCACGACATCGGCAAGCTGCAGGTGCCCGAGCAGATCCTGAACAAGCCGGACCGGCTCACCGACGAGGAGTTCGCGGTGATCAAGACGCATCCTCGCAAGGGCGCCGACCTGCTGGCGCACCTGGGCGGGTTCGAGCGAGAGCTGCCGATCGTGCTGTGGCACCACGAGCGGTTCGGCGGCGGCGGATACCCGGACGGCATCGCCGGCCAGGCGATCCCGCTAGAGGCGCGCATCATGACCGTCTGCGACGTGTACGACGCGCTGATCAGCCGGCGCGCGTACCGTGAGCCGTGGTCACATGAGCGGGCCATGGCCCAGATCGTGAGCGAGACCGGCACCGCGTTCGACCCGGCCTGCGTGGATGCGCTGGCGGCCGTGCTCGATGGCGCCGGCGAGCAGTCGCTGCAGGTGCTGCGCCAGTCGCTCGGCAGCGTCCGTGCGGCGGACGCTGCCGCCTGACGTCAGCTGCCCGTCTTTCCGACCTGCTGCATCCACTTCAATCCCTGCAGGTAGAGCAGGTTGCGGGGCCGCCGCACGATCTGGTTGTGGCGCATCGCGACCAGGAACTCCTCCGGCCCTTCGAAGGCCGGAATCCGGTTGATGGCGGTTCCGATGCCCTGCAGCACGTGCGCGTCCGACCCGGCCGACTGCACCAGGTTGTACTTGGTCGCGAATCGCAGGGCATCGTCGTTGAACGAGTCGAACAGCAGCCGCGAGTTGTAGACCTCGAACACGTCGATCTCATCGAGGTGGCGGAGCAGCGTGGCGGAGTCCGGGATCGTGTGCAGGCGGTCGAAGGGGTGGGGCATCAGCACCAGGCCGCCCTGTTGCTGGATCTCGGCGATGGTGTCGGCCATGCTCATGCCCCGCTCGATCCGCTCGTGCAGGAACAGCCCGATCACCTCGCCCTGTGAGGTCTTCACCTCCTCGCCCACGATCACGGTGATGGGCTTGTCCAGGGCGGCTGCCTCGAGCGCCCCCGAGATCTCGTTGTGGTCGGTGATCGCGATGGCGCCCAGGCCCTGGGCGATGCAGTGGTCGACCAGCGCCTCCGGATCTGTGGCGCAGTCGTGCGAGTGGCTGGTGTGCATGTGCAGGTCGGCGTCGATCAGCACCGGCCGTGCCGGAGCGGCCTGGGGCCGTGCCCGGCGCCGCCGCAGCAGGCCGGAGTAGAGCGATTCCAGGCGCTCGGCCAGCGCCGCCGCGCCGCGCTGGGCGGCGGCCCGTGTGCCCTCGGCGGCCAGCTGCGCGCGCAGCTCGGTCTGCTCCAGCAGGCGGGCCACCGCGGCGGCGGCCAGCGGCGGCTGGTCGGCTGCATAGCGCAGGCCGGGGCCGTCGTCGACCGAGACCACGACCGCGCCGCTGGCGCGAGCCTCCCAGGCCAGCAGCGGGTTCCCATCCGGCGCCGCCACGAACACGTCGGCGGCTTCCAGCAGCCGGGCTCGCTGCTCGTCTCGCTCCAGCCCCTCGGTGCGCACGCGCCCGCGCGCCCGCGGCGGCACATACGGCCGCATCGGCCTGCGGCCACGCCGGTCCCAGGCCAGCGTCAGATCCGCGCCGGGTGTGTCGGCGACGGTGCGGATCAGGCTGCGAGCGACACCGCGGCCCTCGCCCGTCCACTCGGCCACGACCCTCCTGCCGGTCTTGCCGGCAGGGGTGAAGATCGGGGAGATGGGGTCGGGCATGACGTCGTAGTCGCCCGGGTAGAGCGTGGCGGCGAGCTCCGCCGCCCGCGTGCTGGCCGCGAGCAGCGCATCGATGCGCGACCCGTAGCGCTTGCGCCGGCCGCTGCGGATCGGATAGCTGAGCGCGCGCTCGGTCTCGGCGTGGAAGGTGGCCACGATCAGACCGCGGGTGTGGCGCAGCGCGGCGGTGGCCAGCCCCGGCACGGTCGGCTCATGGGCGTGCACGATGTCGAAACCGCCCTCGCCCACGGCCAGCGCGACGTTGGCCGAGGCCGCGATCGGCAGCCCGGCGCCGCGCCCGCGGCCGCGCGCCCCGCTGGGAACGGCCGGGCCGACGGCCACGGCCAGCGGCTCGCCGGGCAGCGCATGCAGCGCCTCCGCGTCGCCGGCCGCCAGCGAACGCAGCCGGCGCCGTCCGCTCCGCAGCGACTGGGAGGATGCGCTGGGCGCGAGCACCGTCACCCGGTGCCCGCGCCCGGCCAGTCCCGTCGCCTCGTTCCGCACGTACTCGGCCACCGGATGCCCGCCGGCCAGCGCGTAGGGCGAGACCAGGCAGATGTTCAGCGCATCGGCCACGCCGGCCTCAGCCCTTTGCCGCGGCCTTCTCCTTGGTGCCCGACTTCTTGGGCGTGTACTTCTCGATGAACGTCTCGACCTGCGTGTGGCACTCGTCGTCAGGGTGCTGCACCGGGGGCGACTTCATGAAGTAGGCGGACGGCCACTCGAGCGCGCCGCCGATGCCGTTGTCGAGCGCCAGCTTGGCGCAGCGCACGGCGTCGATCACGATGCCGGCCGATTTGGGCGAGT
>Ga0207687_10001168_pt1 | contig 17930 bp, 14 predicted proteins | sample KBSM54metaG_FD_184399 | JGI IMG/M metagenome (GOLD analysis project Ga0207687, IMG submission 184399) | Miscanthus rhizosphere microbial communities from Kellogg Biological Station, Michigan, USA - KBS M5-4 metaG (SPAdes) (version 2) | ecosystem: Host-associated > Plants > Roots > Rhizosphere >...
TGGCGCGGTCGCATCGCTGGTCGGCCTGTACGTCTTCGGCGATTATGGCCGCGGCCATATCTTCACGGTGCCGGCAAACACGCTGGTGCAAGGGACGACCCTGGGCGCAAACGGCTTCGAACGCCGCAACGAGGATTTCGCGCCTGATGTCGGCACGATCGACCAGCTCGCCTCGTTCGGCGAGGATTCCGCCGGCAACCTCTATCTCGTCGATCTCGACGGTGAAGTGTATATGGTGACGACGGCATAAAGCCCGATCTCAGCGCTGAACGACCCATCGGACAAGGGAGTCGAAATAACGCAGCACGCAAGACGGACGGTTGAGCGACCCGCCCGCATCGCGCATAGGGGTGGCGATGCGCACGCTTCCGCTCCTCGTTGTCACCTTTGCCCTGGCCAGCTGCGTTGCGCCCGTCGCGCCGCCAAGGCCTGCGCCGGCACCCGTTCCGGTCCCGACCTACACCCCGCCGCCGCCGCCGCCGCCACGCCCGGCACCGGCTCCGCTCGGTGCCGACTGGCGGGATTGGCCGGTGACCCCGGGCGAATGGGCATATCGGCAGGACGGACGCGGCTCCATCGCCCTGTTCGGCCAGCGCGGCGCCGATGCCATATTGACGCTCCGCTGCGATCGGGCCGCGGGCACGCTCTATCTCTCGCGCGCCGGAATCGCATCCGGTGCCGTGCCGATGACGATCCGCACGACGACTGTGTCGCGGACGCTGTCGAGCAGCCCGACCGGCGGCACGCCGCCCTATCTCGCGGTCACGATCGGCCCGCGCGACAGCCTGCTCGATGCGATCGGCTTCAGCCGCGGGCGCTTCGTCGTGGAACAGCCGGGCTATGCGACCCTGGTCGTGCCGCCCTGGGCCGAGATCGAGCGCGTGACCGAGGATTGCCGAAGCTGACCGGATAGCCTTTCGCCCTCGCGCGTTTTTGGCGCGAGGAGGAAGGCCATGATCCGCAAGCTCAAATCCGGCGAATATCGGCTCTATTCGCGCAAGGTCGATCCCGACACCCGCAAGCGCCGCAATCTCGGCACCTTCGGCACGCGCGCCGCAGCGGAGAAGCACGAGCGTGAGGTGCAATATTTCAAGCGCCACTGAGGCGGTCGAACCGGCGATTTCGGAAGCGCAAGAGACTCGTCCAAAACGCGACGCAATACAAGACTTGTATATGCGATTCCGATGATTCACATATAGGGCGTGCTCATGCAGGGCACGATGTTTCAACAAGCGAAAGGAGGTGATCCGATGTCTCATGGTTCAGCAATGGGGTCGGTTCAGTTCGTTCGGGGGACGCGCCGCTAATCCACCGGGCCGTGCGGGGGGTATCCTCCCCCAGTCAACGCGGGGCCCACAGGAAAGGCGGTTCGCATGGTCTCCCGGGCTGGAGCTTCCGGCCGCTGACCATGTCAGGAGGTTGCCGGGTCTTCGGACCCGGCAGCCTCTTTTCATATCTGGTTCAGCTGAATGTGCAGCGATAATAAGATGTGGTCATCGGCGCGCATTTCGCCCAGCCATACGCCGCCGCGATACTGCTCGGTGCAGCATGGCCATGCTTGGCACGCTCCGTCTCGCCTGCGCCGGTAGGATCGTAGACGATGGCGCCCCAGCCATCCTCCATCTTGCCGTCGATCGGAAAGGCGATCTGCACCGGCTGATTTGAGCCAAGCTGAAAACTGATGCCATGCCGCGACTGATAGCCGCCCGTCTTCGGAACGATGACGCCGCGCTTGGCTTCGTCGACGATCAAGGCATAGGTCGAGCAATTCACGGCCAATGTCGCCCAGACGACCGCGATGGAGGTCAGCAGCATACAGGGCAGGAAAAGAATCGCGCCCGTCGCGAGAATGGCGAAGGAACCGGCCGTTCGGGCGAGCGCCGCCGCAGCTGAGTCAGCGTCTCGAAAGGCACCGCGCACATCCATGACGAACGCGGCGACCCCTGCGACCGCGAGAATGAGGATGAAGAGGGGGATAGTCAGAACGGCATCAAGCGGAACAAACCGAAGGGCGATCGTGAGCGCAACGGCCACGGTCAGCGTCGATCCGACCCAGGCCAGTGCGGCAGGATGGCGGGTGCGGAAGTCTTTGAGCATCGGCGGCATGTGATCAGCCTAAAGGCGCTGCGTCGGGCGGTGTTGCGCTTCCCAAGGAGATTCCGTGCAGGCCGGCGCGTTCCGGGTAACGGTCCGGCTTCGTGGCCAGGCCGCCTCGCGGAAAACAGGTTCCCACGCCGCGATCCGATGCTCTAGGCGGATATCTCCCCGAACAGGCAGCGCCGCGACCCGGTCGATGATTCATCCCCCCTATTTTCTCCTGACCCGGCTCGCCCGGCTGCGTCGCCTGTTCCGCGCGAGCGAAGCCTGGCTCATCCTGCTCGCCATCGTGGTCGGCACGGTCGCCGGCCTGCTCACCCTGGCGCTTGGCGGCATCGCCCGCACGCTGCAGCACTGGATGTTCGAGCTCCCCAAATGGGCAAGCCTCAGCAGCCAGACCCATCTGACTCCCTTCCAGCTCCTGATGCTGCCCGCCGGTGGCGCAGTCCTCGCCGCCTTTTCCTGGGCAGTCAGCGCGCGGCGACGGCAGATGGTCGACGCGGTCGAGGCGAACGCATTGCATGGCGGCCGAATGTCCTTCGGCGACAGCCTCGTCATCTCGGGCCAGACGGTCATCTCAAATGGCTTCGGCGCTTCGGTCGGGCTCGAGGCGGGGTACGCCCAGCTCGGCAGCGCCTTCGCCTCAGTGGTCGGCGGTGCCTTGCGGCTCAGGCGCGCCGACCTCAGGACCCTGGTCGGCGCCGGGGCAGGGGCGGGGATTGCCGCCGCATTCGGCGCGCCGCTCGCCGGGGCCTTCTACGCCTTCGAGATCGTGATCGGCGCTTATACCCCGTCAGCGATCGCCCCGGTTGCCGCGGCCGCTTTGGCCGGCGCCAGTGTGGCCCAGGCGCTTGGCGCGACGCCCTATATCGTCTCGACCACCGGCAATGTGCCGGTCCCCACGGTCGACTATCTGCTCTATGCCCTGCTCGGCGCGATCTGCGCGGTGCTCGGCATCGCCCTGATGCGCCTCGTCGCGATCGTCGAAGCGGGAACGCGGCGCCTCCGCCTGACCGGCCATATCCGGCCCGTGTTCGGTGGTCTGTTGCTGGTGCCGATCGCGATGGTGACGCCGCAGATCCTGTCCTCGGGCCACGGCGCGCTCCATCTCGATCTCGCGCTCGGCTATTCGCTCGCCTTCATCGCCGCGATCCTGCTCGCCAAGAGCGCCGCCTCGATCATCTCGCTGGGGTTCGGCTTTCGCGGCGGCCTGTTCTTCGCGGCCCTGTTTCTCGGCACCCTGGTCGGCCATCTCTTCGCCGGCGGCCTGGCGGAGATCGCTGGCCGGCCGCTGCTGGTGCAGACCGAAGCAGCGGTGGTCGGCATGGCGGCCTTGGCGGTATCGGTCGTCGGTGGGCCGATGACGATGGCGATGCTGGTGCTCGAGGCGACCCACGATTTCTTCCTGACCGGGGCGGTGGTCGCGGCCTCGCTCGTCGCGAGCACGATCGTGCGCGAGCGGTTCGGCTATTCCTTCTCCACCTGGCGGCTGCATCTGCGCGGCGAGACGATCAAGAGCGCCCGCGATATCGGCCGCGTCCGCGCGCTGACCGCCGGCCGGATGATGCGCCGTGAAACCCAGGCGACCCCGGTCGACACCAATATCGCAGCCTTCCGCCATCGCTTCCCGCTCGGCTCGGCCAACCGTGCCGTGCTGGTCGATGACGAGGGCAGGTACAAGGGGATCGTCGTCCCTGCCGCTGCTTATGCCGATGGGCTCGACGAGTCTGCACCAGTCAGCTCGCTTGCCGACGGGGCGCTCGCGCCGCTGTCGCCCGATGCCGATATCGCCACGGTCATGGCGCGCTTCGACACCGATCAGGTCGACGAACTCGCTGTGGTGGACGAAGGTGGCGTGGTGCTCGGCGTGCTGTCCGAGCGCTTCGCGCGCAAGCGCTATGCCGAGGAACTAGAAAAGGCGCAGCGCGAGCTGTTCGGGGAATAGACGGCTTGTCTCGCACATCGCTCTCCCGCATGATTTGCCGATCCGGCTCACGGGGGATCCGGCTCACGGGACAGGGGAACATCATGCGCGCCTTCGCTTTGCTGTTTGTCGGATCCATGCTCGCGGCACCTGCCTTCGCGCGGGAGGTCAGGGTCGAGGAAGCCTCGATCGCCGATCTCGACGCGATGATGGCGAAGGGCTCCGCAACGAGCCAGGATATCACCCGCGCCTATATCGCCCGGATCGCGGCGATGGATCGCAAGGGCCCCAATCTGCGCGCGGTCATCGCGGTCAACCCCGACGCCCTCGCCGAGGCACGGGCCAGCGACGCGCGCCGCAAGGCCGGCAAACCGCTTGGCCCGCTCGACGGCATCCCGGTGCTGATCAAGGACAATATCGAGACGCGCGATCTGCCGACCACCGCCGGAAGCCTCGCCCTCAAGGACAACCGAACCGGCCGCGATGCGCCGGTCGTCGCCGAGCTCCGCAAGGGCGGGGCGGTGATCCTCGGCAAGACCAACCTCTCCGAATGGGCCAATATCCGCTCGACCAAATCGATCAGCGGCTGGAGCGCCATCGGCGGCCTGGTGCGCAATCCTTATGCACTCGATCGCACGTCTTGCGGCTCATCGAGCGGATCGGGCGCGGCGGTGGCGGCGAGCTTCGCAGCGGTCGCGGTCGGCACCGAGACTGACGGCTCGGTCGTGTGCCCCTCCTCGATGAACGGGCTGGTCGGGCTCAAGCCTACGCTCGGCATGGTCAGCCGCACGCATGTCGTGCCGATCAGTCACAGCGAGGATACGCCCGGGCCGATGGGGCGTAGCGTGAAGGATGTCGCGATCCTGTTCTCGGACATGGTCGCTAGCGACCCCGCCGATGTGGCGACCCGCGATGCCGATAAATATAAGCGTGACTTCACCGCTGGCCTGTCAGCGGACTCACTCAAAGGCATGCGGATCGCGGTGCTCCATCCCGAGATGCCGGATGCATTGAAGGCGCGATATGAAGCAGCGCTCGCGGTGCTGAAGGCGCAGGGCGCGATCCTGGTCGATGTCGAGGCGCCCAAGGATGGCGGGCGTGGCGACGCCGAGTTCGATGTGCTCAAGACTGAATTGAAGGTCGATCTCGACGCCTATCTGGCGACCACGCCGAACAGTGTAGCGACGCGCACGCTCGACCAGGCGATCGCCTTTGACGAGGCGAACAAGGCGGCCGAGATGCCGTTCTTCGGGCAGGAGATATTCCTCGACGCGGCCAAGACGCGCGGCCTTACTGATGCCGAATATCTCGGCGCCCGCGCCAAATCGCTGCGGCTGGCCGGCACCGAGGGGATCGACGCGATGCTCAAAAAAGCCGACGCCACCCTCCTGGTCGAGCCGACCTATGGCCTGCCCTGGCTGAGCGACACCGTCTCCGGCGACAATTTCAGCGGCCCGAGCGCAAGCGAGCTGCCCGCGATTGCCGGCTATCCGCATCTGACCGTGCCGATGGGGCTGGTGAAGGGTTTGCCCGTTGGCTTGTCCTTCATCGCGACCGCCTGGGCCGATCAGGCGGTGATCAATGCCGGCTATGCCTATGAGCAGGCAAGCCATGCCCGTGTCGCACCCCGCTATCTGCCGGTGGCCGACGCGGGCGCCGGGCTGGAGGGCACGCGCTGATCTGCGGGATAGCAACGAAGATGGCTCGACTTCCGGTATGAGCCAGTTGGCCTGACGTCTATTGGGTTCTGCCCGCCACACAGGAAGCGCCGCCATGTCAACCAATGCCCCGACGCCCCCCGCCACGGCGGATCGCAAGACGCCGGGCGTGTATATCACCGAGCTGCCGGCCTTCCCGCCTTCGATCGTCGGGGTCGCCACTGCGGTCCCGATCTTCATCGGCTATACCGAGACCGCGCGCGATCCATCGACGGGCAAGCCGCTCTATCTGCAGCCGGTCTCGCTGAGCTCGATGGCTGACTATCGCAGCTATTTCGGCGCGGCCTTCGAGGCGCGGGGCGTCGTCGCGGCAGCCGCTTCGGGTGCGGCTGCGGATTTCGAAGCGTTTTCCTGGGACGGCTCTGCGAATGCGCCGTCCAGCGGCGGCTACACGGTCGCAACCGCGGTGACGCCCACCGGCACCATGGCCTATGTGCCCCAGTTCAATCTCTATGCTGCGATGGAGCTGTTCTTCGCCAATGGCGGCGGCGATTGCTACGTCATCTCGGTCGCCAATTATTGGGGCACCGCCACCGCCACGCCGCCGGCTGGCGCGGCGCCGGTTGCCGTCAATGCCAAGGATCTCACGGCCGGGCTCGCCGTCGCTGGAGACACACGCGGCGGCACCATGCTCGTGGTGCCCGATGCCTGCCTGCTGGTCGAGACCGATGCCAAGGGCACATTGAGCTATCCCGGGTACCAGTCCGCCGTGGTTGAGATGCTCAGGCAAGCGGGCACGCTGCAGGATCGCGTGGCGATCCTCGATCTTCCGGGCGCGCTCGCCCCCGCCAACTGGTCTGCGGATGCGATGGAGGAAGAGGCAGGCGCCTTCTACACAGCGATCGCCCCCGCCGCGCCCTGGTTCAGCTACGGCACTGCCTATGGCCCCGCGCTCGAATCGTCGCTGCTCGCGAGCGCCGATCTCGCCTATCCCAATCTGACCGGCAACGCCGCCGGCACGATGCTGATGAACAATCTGCTGACGACCCAGGCGCTGTCGCTCCACGCCCCTGCCCGCATGGGGCAGGCCCCGACCATCTTTCCCTTCAGCTTCACGGACGTCGCAGCACATATCGCGGCGGCCTTTCCGGTCGCGGGTGCTTCCCCCATCGCGTCCGATCCGGCGAATATCGTCGGCGTCGCGCAGACTCTGGCCGTCTCGCTGCCGGGCTCGGTTGCCGTGCCGACCGACAGTGCTGGGATCGCGGCGCTCAACCAGTATCTGGTCAGTGCGCTGCCCCTGCTCGCCACGATCCAGCAGGCCCTTGCCGGCAAGCTCAACATCGTACCCCCAAGCGGCGCCATCGCCGGCGCCTGGACCCTGAACGATGTGAACAGCGGCGTCTGGAACGCGCCGGCGAACATGGCGCTCGATCAGGTTCTCGCACCCGAGGTGCTGCTGAACGATGCGCAGCAGGGCGGTTACAATGTCCCGCTCAACGGCAATGCGATCAATATCCTGCGCGCCCAGGTCAATCGCGGTACCGTCATCTGGGGCGCACGGACGCTTGACGGCAACAGCAACGACTATCGCTACATCCAGGTCCGCCGGACGCTGATCTATATCGAGCAGTCGATCCAGCAGGCGCTCGAGCAATTCACCTTCGCAGCCAATGACGGCACGACCTGGGCAACGGTCACGGCGATGATCTCCAATTTCCTGACCCAGCTCTGGCAGTCGGGCGGGCTGATGGGTGATAAGGCGAGCGACGCCTTCACCGTTCAGTGCGGCCTGGGATCGACGATGACCGGAGAGGACATCCTCAACGGCTATATGATCGTCAGCGTCACGCTCCAGATGATCCGTCCGGCGGAATTCATTGAGCTGACGTTCAAGCAGGCGATGCAGGGGAGCTGAGCTACCGTCTCTGGCGCCACCGCTTCGCGAACCCCGCCTGCCACAATAGGAGGAGCGGCACGACGCCGAGCTCCATCGCGAAGGCGAAGAGATGCCCCTTCGAGGGCACGCCGACCGCGATGAGTGACACGGTGCGGGAGAGCCCGCCCATGATCACGAGCGCGCCCAGCAGCCGGAAGCGCGGACCCTTGGTCTCGATTCCCGGAACGCAGCTCGCAAAGGCGACGCCGACCGCGAAGAAGATGCCCGAAATGTAGCGAAAATGGCTGTCGAGATCGACCGGGATCACGGGTGGATGGCCGAGAAAGCCGGGCCCATGCAGGATGCTCCAGCCGCCGGTGATCAGCGGGACGAGGGAGGCGACCGCGACGATCGCCTGCAGCAATCGTTTCTCGATGCGCGGGCTCACTCGCTGTCTTTTTCGAGCAACTCGGGCCGGATATGGATTGCGGTCAGCGACATCCGGACCTCGATCAGAAACGAGACGAGCGCCGCGATCAGCAGGAACATCGCGAGGATGAAGGAGAGCGCAACCACGGTGCCGATATGGAGCTTTGCCAGTTCGGCGACGAACAGCATGGCAACGACGAGGCAGGTCATCACCGCGCTCGACACGCCCAGCACCAGGGCCATGTTGATCACCGACATGCGCCGGTCGAGCAGCCGCAGCTCCCAGACATGGCGGTCATGCTCAGGACCGGTCGAGCGTGGATGAAGGCCCTCCACCTGGCGGGCACGATCGACGACACGCGATAGACGCCCCGCCAGTACATTGAGCAATGCCCCGATTCCCGCCAGCATGAAGACTGGCGACAGCGAAAGCTGGATCGTCTGCGCGATCGTGGTGACGGCCGGAGAATATTGCACGAGGCGGTTGTGGGGGCTTCGCTGCCAAAGGGTCAAGCGCGAACCGGTTGGTAACCGCTAGCCACGTAACGATCGGCCATGACCAAGCCGATGCTGCTCGCAGAATTCACCCGCCTGCCGCCGATCACGCGCGCTTCGGTGTTCGACGGCCTTTCGGGCGCGATCGATCTGGTAGCCGAGGCCGCGCCAGAGCCGCATCGTTTCCTTCGCTATCAATGGTTTGCCGCCGCGCTTACGGCCTATGGCGGCGAGGCCAGAACGCTGCTGGTCGAGCATGACGCCGATCCCGTCATTGCCTTGCCGATGATTCGCTTCGGCCCGGGGCCGGCGCGGCTGGCGGCGGTGCCCGGCTCTTACTGGCCCTTTCGAAGCTTCCCGGCGAGCGAGGCGGCGGGCGAGGGTGCCTTCAATGCTCTGGTCGATGGCCTCGGCCGTGAAATCAACGCCTTGCGGGTCGGGCCGGTCTGTGATGGCGATGCGGCGCTCGAGCCCCTGCTTGCCGCCGCGCGCGCGAAAGGCTGGCTCACCCTTGACCGATTCGTCGCCGATTCCTGGCTGCTCGATCTGGCCGCGGCCCGCATCCGCGGAGAATGGCCGCGCAACTCCACCCTCCGCAAGAACCGTTTCCACGAAAAGCATCTGGCCGAGCAGGGTACGCTCGACTGGCAGTTCCTGAACGGCGCTGACTGGACCGAGGAGACCTTCGACGCACTCGCCGCGATCGAGGGGAAGAGCTGGATCGCCGCGCGCACTGACGGCAGTGACGCGAAGTTCACCGCGACCGGGCACGGCGCCTTCTGGCGCATGGCGGCGCAGGACCCGGTTCTCGCGAAGATGATGTCGGCGGCCCTGCTCGAGGTCGATGGCGTACCGGCCGCCTTTTCGTTCGATCTCGCGACCGGCGACCTCACTTACGCGATCGCCAACAGCTATGATCCGGCGTTTGCCGGTCATTCCCCTGGCAAGCTGCTCACCTATCGCAACCTGATGCGCGCGATGGCGATGGGGGTGGGCCGGGTCGATTGGGGCGCCGGAGACAGCGGCTACAAGGAAGAGATGGGCGCGTATCAGGGGCCCGCGATCCGGGACTGGCTGCTCGTCCGGCCCGGCTTGCCGGCGATGCTCGGGCGCGTGCTGCGCCATATCTGGGAACGAAGCGGACAGCGCCCCGCATCGCCCGTGATTGACGCACTGGCCGAGCCGGCGATATAAACAGCGCTCCATCGGAGTGAATATGTCTGGAATTGTCGCCTGCTGATCGCCTGACCGGGTAGCCCCGGTGCCGGGCGTCGTGCGCAACCGCTTCGTGGCGGTGGCGCGGGCCTCAACCCCTTTTCCAGGGGCCGACATTTTCCATGAATATCTCGAAATACGAACAGCGCGTTCTCCACGCGCTGGCGCAGGGCGGGCGCATCGTCCACCGGCGCGAAGCGGAGAGCAACCGGATCGTCGCGGTCGATTGCTTCACCCGCGATGGTTATGTGCTGAGCGACTGCACCCTGCCGCTCTTCCGCAAGCTGAAGCGACGGCAGTTCATCGCCAGCGCCGAGGGTGGGCCTTACCGCGTCACGCGTCTCGGGCTGGCTGCGGTGCGTGCCCAGCCGGACAACCGTTGAGCCAGGATCCGGCGTTCCTCAAGGGACGCCGGATTTCTCCCTCTCCATCCAGGTCAGGATCTTGTGACGGTCATGCGAGCCGCCGATCCGGATTTCGTCGCCCGGCGAAACCTGGATCGGCGTATCGAGCGGCGTCAACGTCGGCGAGGAAAAGAACAGGGCGGCCGCTTCGGGTTTTGCTTCCAGCGTGGTTTCGGCGTCGAGTTCGAGCCTGATCCACCGCGCGATCGTGTCGAGCTTCCCGGCCTTCAGCGCCCGGCATGCAATCGAGCGTCGCTCCGAAGCCGGAAAGCGCGCCTCCGAAAAGTCGAATCGGAACAGCGTCTCGCCTTCCGACAGCAGATCCAGGCCCGGAACGTCGATCGGGCGCAGCAGCGCCACATCGACGAAATCCGCGAGCGGGGAGAGGTCGAAGCCGCACGCCGCGTCGATTGTCCCGCACCGGTCATGATCCGCCCATGCGGCAAGGCCGACGCGCAGGCTGGCCGCCCTCGGGACTGCGGGTGCGCCGGGCGCGAGCAGCCGCGCCCGAGCGTCGCCGATCGCAGACAGCGGATCGAAGCCGAGCAGGCTGTCGGCGAAGATGTCGCAGAACAACAGGTCGGCTCGGCGCTCCATATCCTCGCCGACCGTCACTTTCTGCGACGGCCCGGTGATCACCTCGATCCGGTCGGCATAGCCGTTGCGCGCGGCCAGCTCGCGGGCGAGCTCGGCCGCCACGGGATTGGTTTCGCAAGTGACAACCTTGGCGGCACCCGCGCGTGCGGCCATCAGCGCAAGCATCCCGGCACCCGTGCCGATCTCGAACACCAGCATACCGGGCCGGATTGCCCTTCTCAGCGCCGCATCCCACGCGACGTTGCGCCGCGCGTCGTTCATCATCGGCACGTGATAGCCAGGCAACAACGACGCCAGCAATCGGCGCCCGCGCATGATCGTGGCCGGGTCGTCGCGGCCGAGCGTCATGGCTTCACGCGCGAGCGCGAAGGCGCGCTTGCGATGCTTTTTCGCCGCGACCATCTCGGCGAGTCCGACGAGATGATAGGGATAGTCGGGCCGTTGCCGCAGCGCCGCACCAAGCGTCGCGATCATCCGGTCGATATCGTCGCTCACCCCTGTCCCCTCGCGCGGATCGCCCGCAAGCGGATCCTAGAGCATGACGCCTTTCATCGGAACCGCCTGTTGGAGGGACCGCTGATTCAATCCATTGAGGTAATGTTGCAGGACCAAGATGGGCCGTGCCCGGCATCGTCCAGAAACTGGCGCGCCCTTCGCTCTTTCACAGTGTCGATAGAATGCCATTGGCACGCTGGCTGTTCCGTCGGGCGCTGGCTGTTATCTGGCTGTTCCGCTCCCTGTTACTGGCTGTTTTGCTGGCTGATACCGGCTGTTATTCGATAACAGCCAGCTTTGGTACAAGCCATTGTCTTAGCTAGACAATTTCTCACATAATTTCCAACATAACAGCCAGCGAAAAATTCACGGGAACAGCCAGCAACGCAGCGCCGCCGGCATCGTCGGCCGCTACTCCGGGGTCGCCATTCAACCGCGCCGGTCGAGCAGCCAGATGGCGAGAGCGAATACAACACCGGCGCCGGTCCCAATCAGGAAACCGGCGGTAACCTCGCCCCTGGACAGGCCGATCAGGGCGCCGCCCATCGCGCCGGCCGCGATCAGGGCGCCGCCGGCGACCGGGTTGCGGGTTGGGGGTTTGCTTGCCATCGATCCGCTTTGCCATGTCCCGCCGCAGGACGCCAGAGTCCCGCTCCGGGATGGGTGGGGCGGCCCGTGGCGCTGCGTTTACCATTGCCCACCGCGCTCGCCGCCGATCCTGCCACTTTGGCACGCCCTTTGTAGCGCCTTTTGGCTAACCAAGGAGTGCCGATGTCGTACATGCCCTATCTCGCCGACCGAGCCCAGGTCGTGGACGCGACCACATTGATCGCTCTGTTCGGCGATGATGCCGGGATGGAAGCCGCGGCACGCGCTGACGAGAGCCGCGACATCGGGAACTATCTCCATTTCTGCCGCTGGCGCCAGATCGAGCGGCTGATCGTCTTGCTCTCGGTCGATTGCGCCGTCGGCACGGTGCACTGAACAGCAGCTCCGCGCCATTCCTCTGTCGTTTGCGGATTTAAGCCGCTAGGACAGCGATATGTCGTTTTCGCTGGCGCGGCGTGGCGTACTGTTGTGCGCCGCCGCGGGACTTCTCGCTTGTACTGTCCCCTGCGCCGCCGCGCAGGAGCGTGTCCCGGCGAGTGCGCCCCAAACCGCGCCGTCTCAAGCGCCTGTCCCCCAATCGGGCGGTCTCGATCCGCAATCGCCGCTGGCGCCGCTCCCGGGGCTCGGCGTCGACTGGCCCGATCTGAGCGCGGCCCCGCCTGAACCGCCCGATCCCAACGCGCCGACCGAGATGAAGGGCGAGCAGCGCTACACCTACCGTGTCGACGGTATCGACGCCGTCGGGAGTCCGTTGCTGCGCGAACGTTTCGCGCAATTGTCGACGCTCAAGGCCAATGACGGCCAGTCCGCCAACGCCGCCCAGCTCGATCGGCGCGGGCGGGAGGATTCGGCGCTGCTCGTCACCCTGTTGCGCGGCGAGGGCTATTATGATGCACGGGTCACCTCGCGGATCGAGCCGAATGCGACGCGTCTGACTGTCGTTCTCGAAGCCGAACCGGGCACCCTCTACAAATTCGACGGGGTGACGCTGAACGGCCTCGCTGCGGCGGATGGCAAGGCCGATACCCTGCGCGACACTTTCGGGGTCAAGCCCGAGGATCCGGTCAATGCCGATGCGATCGCAACCGGCGAGGCGAAGCTGCGCACGACGATCGGCGAGCAGGGCTTTCCCTTTGCCGTAATCGGCGAGCCCGAGATCGTGGTCGACCACGCGACCCATACCGCCACCCTGGCGATGACGGTCAATCCCGGAGGTGAGAAGAAATTCGGCGTGATCACCACCGGCGCCAGCAACAAGGTGTTCGACGCGAAGCACATCCAGGAGATTGCGCGCTTCACCCCCGGCCAGCCCTTCGATGCCGCCATGCTGACCGACCTGCGCCGAACCCTGATCCAGACCGGCCTGATCTCCGGCGTCGATATCAAGCCAGTCCAGAGCAAGGATCCGGACACAGTCGATATCGTCGTCGGGCTCGAGCCAGCGCCGCAGCACACCATCGCCGGCGAGCTCGGTTACGGCACCGGCGAAGGCCCGCGCGCCGAGGTGAGCTGGACCAACCGCAACATGTTCCCGCCCGAAGGCGCGCTCACCCTGCGCGGCGTGCTCGGCACCCAGGAGCAGCTCGCCAGCGCGGTGTTCCGCCGCAACAATTTCCACGCCCGGGATCGGGCGCTGAACCTCCAGGCGGTCATCTCCAACCTGCGGCGCACCGCCTATCGCGCAAAATCCTTCTCGCTTTCGGGCAGCATCGAGAAGCAGACCAACATCTTCTTCCAGAAGAAATGGACCTGGTCGTTCGGGGCCGAGCTGGTGGCGACGGACGAACGCGACGTGATCGCGACGACCGGTGCGCCGCGCAAGCAGACCTATTTCATTGGCGCGGTACCGACGACGCTGAGCTATGACGGCTCGGACGACCTGTTGAACCCGACCCGTGGCTTCCGGCTGAGCGGTCGGCTGTCGCCTGAAGTGTCGCTCGAGGGGCGGGCGTTCGGCTATGCCAGGATGCAGGTCGATGCGAGCACCTACAAGTCAGTCGGTAGCCGCGTCGTCCTGGCTGGCCGCGTCCGGTTCGGCACGATCGCCGGCGCACCGCGCGACGCAATCGCGCCGTCGCGGCGCTTCTATGCCGGTGGCGGTGCCTCGGTGCGCGGCTATGGCTATCAGGATATCGGGCCGCGCGACCCCAACAATGTGCCGATCGGCGGGCGCAGCCTGAGCGAATTCTCACTCGAGGCGCGGGTAAAGACCTTCGGCAATTTCGGCGTGGTGCCGTTCTTCGACGGCGGCAATATCTACACCTCGGCGCTCCCGAAATTCACTGACTTCCGTTACGGCGCCGGCCTTGGCCTCCGCTATTATTCGAGCTTCGGGCCGATCCGCCTCGATATCGGCACACCGCTTAATCCGCAAAAGGGCGATGCACGCGTCGCCGTCTATGTCTCGCTGGGCCAGGCGTTTTGAGCGAGGCCGAGCCCGCCCCGATAAAGCCGCGCCGCCGCTGGCTGCGATGGGTGGCGGGGACGATTGTCGGCCTGTTGGCGCTGGTGGCGGCGGGGCTGGCATTGCTCGATTCCGACATGGGGCACCGATGGGTGGTTGACCGGATCGCCGCGCTCAAGCCTTCGAACGGGCTGCGCTATCATGTCGGGCGGATCGACGGCTCGCTCTTCTCGAAGGCGACACTGATCGATGTGCGCATCTCCGATCCCAAGGGGCTGGTCTTCATCGCCCCCCAGGCCGAACTCGACTGGAAGCCCTTTGCCTGGCTGAGCAACCGGCTCGTCATCGAGCGGCTGATCATCCCCCGCGCGACGTTGGTCAAGCTGCCCGCGACGATCCGCACCGGCAAGGCCGGGCCGATCCTGCCGAGCTTCGACATCAGGATCGGCGATCTTCGCGTCGAGCGGCTGACCGTCGCGCGCGCCATCACCGGCGTCGAGCGGACCGGGCAGATCCGCGGCCATGCCGATATCCATGCCGGCCGGGCGCTGGTGGATCTGTCGGCGCGGGTCGAGGGCAGCGATCGACTGACGCTCAAGCTCGATGCCGAGCCTGATCGCAACCGCTTCGACATCGACGCGCATGCCCGTGGCGCCGCGAACGGCGTGCTGGCGAAGCTCGCCGGCACCACGCATCCGATCGCGCTGGACATCGCCGGCAACGGCACATGGAGCAGCTGGAACGGCAACGCGCGGGTCGATGTCGGGGCGGTTCATGCGGTCGATCTGGCGCTGGCCAACCACGCCGGCACCTATGCGCTGTCGGGCGTGCTGGACCCCGCGCCGCTCTCGACCGGCAAGCTGGCACGGCTGACCACGCCGCGGGTGCTGGTGCACGGCGCGGCAACACTGGCTGACCGGCGGCTTGACGGTACGCTCAATCTCCGATCAGCCGCGCTCGTGATCGACACCGTCGGTGCCGTCGATCTCGGGTTGGGCAGTTTCCGCAACGTTCGCATCCAGGCGCGGCTGCTGCAGCCTGCGGCGCTGTTCCCGAACATGACCGGACGCGGGATCGAACTGCGGTCCATCCTTGATGGAACCTTCGCCACCGCGCGCTTCGACTATCGCCTGACGGCCGAGCGCGTCGCCTTCGACAAGACCGGCTTCGAGGTCGTGCGGGCGGGCGGCAGCGGCCACCTCTCGAAGCAGCCTATCATCGTGCCGCTCCACCTCACTGCGGCTCGCGTCACCGGGATTGGCGATGTCGCGGGCGGCATCCTGCGTAACCTCGATGTCGACGGCGTGTTGCGGGTCACGAGCAAACTCGTCCTCGGCAATGATCTGCGGGTGAAGTCCGACAAGCTCACCGCGCGGATCAACCTGATGCTCGATCTCAGGACCGGGCTGTACGAGGTCGGCGTCAACGGTGGCCTCGGACGTTACCTCATCCCCGGCCTCGGCGTGGTCGACGTCAAGTCTGTTCTCAAGGTCGTACCCGGCCCCGGCGGGCGCGGCACAAGGGTGATCGGTACCGGCACCGCGCAGGTGGTGCGGCTCGACAACGCCTTCTTCCGCTCGCTCGCCGGCGGGCTGCCGCATATCGTGACCGGGCTCGAACTCACGCCGGACGGGGTGCTTCACCTCAACAACCTCGTCCTGACCGCGCCCTCGCTGAGGCTGACCGGCAGCGGTATCCGCCGCCGCGACGGCAGCTTCCATTTCGAGGGCAGCGGGCGTCAGGCGACCTATGGCCCGCTGAAGCTGAAGCTCGACGGCAAGATCGATCACCCGACCCTCGACCTGGTGTTCGAGCACCCCAACGCCACTTTGGGCCTCACCAACGTCATCCTGCATCTCGATCCGAATGCCGATGGTTTCGCCTTCACCGCGCATGGCGGATCGATGCTTGGCGCGTTCAGTGGCAATGGCCAGATCCTGCTACCCAAGGGCGGCGATGCGACGATCGCGGTCGCCAAGCTCGATGTCAGCGGCACCGAGGCAAAGGGCGCGCTGCGGATCGTGACCGGCGGGTTCGATGGCAAGCTCGACATCGCCGGTGGCGGGCTCTCGGGCAGCCTGGTGTTCAGCCCGGTTGGCTCGATCCAGAAGATCGAAGCGCATCTCGATACGAGCAACGCGCACCTTGCGGATTCGCTGACACTCCGACGCGGGCATATCGACGCGGTCGCCTTGCTCGATCCGGCGGGAACCTCGATCGAGGCCACCGTGACCGGTGGTGGACTGCGGCGCGGTACGCTGACACTCGGGCGCTTTGCCGGCCACGCGTCGCTGCGTGGCGGTACCGGCGAGATCCGCCTCGCGCTTTCGGGACAGCGCGGTCGCGCCTTTGACATCCAGACGGTGACCAAGGTCACACCCGACAGTTTCGCGGTTTCGGCGCAGGGCACGCTCGACCGCAGGCCGGTGCAGCTCACCACTCCGGCGGTGTTCACGCGCGATGGGGATGGCTGGCGGCTCGCGCCCACCAGGCTGAGCTTCTCGGGCGGTAATGCGGAGGTTTCGGGCCGCTTCACCGGCACCTCGAGCGCGATCGATGCGACGATGACCCGGATGCCGCTGTCGATCCTCGATATCGGCTATCCCGAACTCGGTCTGGGCGGGACAGCGTCGGGCAAGCTCTCCTATGCGCAAGGGAACGGCACCGCGCCTACCGGACGGATCGACGTGACGGTGCGCGGACTCACCCGATCGGGTCTCGTCCTCGCGTCGCAGCCGGTCGATGTCGGCCTTGCCGGCATCCTCCAGCCCGGCAAGGCGGCGATGCGCGCGGTTGCGGCGACCGGTGGCAAGACTGTCGGTCGTGCCCAGGCGTTGCTTACCCTCTCCGGATCAGGCGATCTCGCCACCCAGCTGAAGAACGCCCTGCTGTTCGGCCAGCTTCGCTATGACGGCCCCGCCGACACATTGTGGCGTCTGACCGGCATTGAAGCCTTCGACTTGAGCGGCCCGGTGGCGATCGCGGCTGATCTGGGCGGGAAGGTCTCCGACCCCCAGATCAAGGGCGTCCTCCAGGCCAGGGGCGCGCGGCTCGAAAGCGGCGTGACCGGCACGATCCTCACCAACGTCCAGGCGACCGGCCGGTTCGGCGGATCGAAGCTGGCGATCGACACCTTCGCGGCGGACGCGGGCAAGGGCGGGCGCGTCACCGGCACCGGGTCGTTCGATCTGGCCGCGGCCAACGGCTTCGGCATGGACCTCAGCTTGCAGGCGCAGAACGCGGTGCTGATCAACCGCGACGATATCGGCGCGACCGCGACCGGGCCTGTCACGATCAAGTCGGACGGCCCGGGCGGGGTGATCGCGGGCGATCTGCTGCTCAACAAGAGCCGCTACCGGCTCGGCCAGGCGACCGCTGCGACTGCGGTGCCCCAGCTCAACGTCCGCGAGATCAACCTGCCCGGCGGCGGTGGCGAGGAGGACGTGGCACCGCGCAAGCCGTGGCGGCTCGATGTCCATGCGCGCGCGCCCAATCAGCTGATCGTCAGTGGCCTCGGGCTGCGTAGCGAATGGTCCGCCAACATCCAGATCGGCGGCGCGCCCGACAATCCCGCGATCAAGGGCCGGGCCGATCTGATCAAGGGCGATTATGAGTTCGCCGGCCGCGAATTCCAGCTTGCGCGCGGCAGTATCCTCTTCACCGGCGATGTGCCCGCGAACCCCTCGCTCGATATCGCGGCAAACGCTGACGCCACCGGCCTCAA
>Ga0207687_10001169_pt1 | contig 17912 bp, 13 predicted proteins | sample KBSM54metaG_FD_184399 | JGI IMG/M metagenome (GOLD analysis project Ga0207687, IMG submission 184399) | Miscanthus rhizosphere microbial communities from Kellogg Biological Station, Michigan, USA - KBS M5-4 metaG (SPAdes) (version 2) | ecosystem: Host-associated > Plants > Roots > Rhizosphere >...
CACGCTCTCGCCGTCAGCAACGTCGAGTCCTCCGCCGCCGCGAAGTCCGCGCATCACCGCGGCGAACGAGCGCGCCATCGTCGGCAGAGCCTTCGCCACCGCGACGATTCCGGCAGCGGCCACCGCGCCCGCGCCGATGTAGCGCACGTAGCGCGACCAGATTTGTCCCGCGGTCATCGCCGCGATCGCGACCTTCGTCTCCGGAAACATCGGCGCGCTCAGCCCGCCGCCGACGAGTGCGATGAGCGGCGTCAGCACGATCGCGGAGATCAGACTGCCCGACACCATGATCGCCGACTGTTTGTAGCCGAGGATGTAGCCGACGGCGATGAGTGCAGGAGCGACTTCGAGTGCGAGATCCGCTTTCGCGAGCAGCGGAAGATGCATCGTCAACGCGGACGGCACGAACATGAACGCGCCGAGTGCGAGCTTGATCGCGGCGCCGATCGCGAGTCCGATGAAGATCCACTTTCCGCCGCTCGACTCCGTCGTCGTCGCACGCAAGACCTCCGCGCACGCCGTTCCTTCCGGATACGGAAGTTCGTTCGCGGAGCGGACGATCAGCAATCGCCGCAGCGGAATCATCGCCGCGATGCCGAGGAATCCGCCGAGGAGAGCGAGGATGGCGACCTGCCAGAACGGCGGCGCCATTCCCCAGAGAAACAGCGCGGGAATCGTGAAGATCGTGCCGGTGGCGAGCGACGAGCTCGCGGAGCCGATCGTCTGCGAGAGATTCGCTTCGAGGATCACGCCTTCGCGGCGCGTCCGCATCACTTTGAACAACGCGACGGTGAGCACTGCGATCGGAATCGACGTCGACACGGTGAGTCCGACGCGTAATCCGAGGTAGGCGTTCGCGGCGCCGAAGATGACGCCGAACACGATTCCGGCGACGACGGCGCGAGCGGTGAACTCGATGACGGAGTCAGGATGTTCGGGCGCCACGCTCATTCGAAGATCATCTCGCTCGCCTTCCGCTACAATCGAGCTCAACTTTACAACGTCCAGAACCGGAAAAAGGGGGAAGATCTATGCGATCCCTGTTCGCCCGAACCGTTCTCTCCGTTGCCATCATCGCCCTCGCCTTGCCGTGCCTGCCGCTGCTCGCGCAGGACAAACCCGCCGAAACGAAGAAGGCGGACGATCAGAAAAAAGCCGAAGAAGAGAAGAAGCCGAAGGTCACCGAAGAGATGGTGGTGACGGCGCGAAAGCGCGAAGAGACGGTGCAGGAGGTGCCGATCTCCGTTGCCGCGCCGACCGAGTCGGAGCTTCGCGACCGCGGCGCGCAAACGATCGAAGACGTTGCCGCCAACGTCGCCGGCTTCACCGTTCAGAATCTCGGGCCGGGACAGAGTCAGGTCGCGATGCGCGGCGTTTCGGCCGGACAGATCGTGCGCGACCAACCCGGCGTGAAGGAGCAGGTCGGCGTTTACCTCGACGAATCCGTGATCTCGCTCTCGCTCTTCACGCCCGACGTCGATCTCTTCGACGTCAACCGCGTCGAAGTGCTGCGCGGACCGCAGGGCACGCTCTTCGGATCAGGCTCGTTGTCGGGCACCGTCCGCTACATCACGAATCAACCGCAGCTGAAAGTGCAGGAGTCGATCGGCGAGTTGAGCGCCAATACGATCGAAGGCGGCGGTCCGGGAGGCAGCATCAAGGTTGCGGTCAACGCTCCGTTTGGTGATACGGCCGCGATGCGCTTCGCCGGCTATTACACGACGTTCGGCGGATTCACAGACGCGATTCAGCCGAATCTCAGCATTCAGAAGAATGTGAATGACGGCTATCGCGGCGGCGCCCGACTGGCGTTTCTCTACAAGCCGAACGACAAATTCTCGATCGTGCCGCGCCTTCTCTATCAGCGCATGGAGATGAATGGATGGAACCGCGAAGACGCGTTCAACATCCTGGCGAATCCGTACACAACGACGCGACCGCCGATCGCATTCGCGGATCATCAGATCTTCACTCAGTTCGAAGAGCCGTACAAAGACCGGTTCACGCTCGCCGACGTGACGGTTTCTTATGACCTCATGGGCAAGAAGTTGACGTCGGTCTCGTCGATGACGGACCGCAACGTCGACGTGTTGCGCGATGCGACGGCGTTGACGGCCAGCATCACCGGCGGCTCCATCGGACTTCCCGCGAAGGTCTACACGCTCGATGCGCCGCTCGACGACTTCACGCGATCGCGGTCCTACACCGAAGAACTTCGCTTGTCCGGCAACATGCCGAAGGTTCAATGGGTCGTCGGCGGTTTCTACGGACATCAGCAGCGCAATTACGGCCAGAACCTGCTCGTGAATGGATTCCAGGCCGCCACTGGGATTCCGACCAAGGGTTCGGTCATCGCTCCGACCGACGGACTGTTCTGGTCCGACCTGCACTACAAGTTCCGCCAGACGGCGCTCTTTGGCGAAGCAACGTACGCCGTCAATGACCGTTTCGATCTGACCGGCGGTTTGCGCGTATACAGCTTCAAAGAGGATCGCGTGCAGACGTTCGACGGCATCTTCGCCGATCCGGGCACGAGCCGCGGCTCGACGAAGGCAGACGGCATCGCGCCGCGCGTGATGGCCAGCTTCAAACTGAACGACAGTACGCGCGTCAACGGACAAATCGCGAAAGGCTTCCGCCTCGGCGGCATCAACGATCCGCTCAACGTTCCGCTTTGCACGCCGCAGGATTTGGTGACGTTCGGCGGCCACGGCAACTGGAAAGACGAGACGCTGTGGAACTACGAAGTCGGATCGAAGTCGCGCATCATGGCCGGCCGCGGAACGCTGAACGTCTCCGCGTTCTACGCCGACATCAGCGATCTTCAGGCGACCGTCACCGCGGGCTCGTGCTCGTCGCGCGTCATCTTCAACGTGCCGAAGGCGCGCAGCACCGGCGTCGAAGGCGAGATCGCCGCGGCACCGAACGACAACTTCGATGTCTCCGTCGCCGCGACGTTCGTCAACGCGAAACTTCGTTCGACGCTCACCTCGACGGATTCGACGGGCCACACCACCGTCGTCGCCGGCATCGAGAGCGGCCATCGTCTTCCGACCGTGCCGCAGATCCAGGTCGTCTCCGCCGCCACGCTGCGCTGGCCGTCGCCGAGCGGCTTCGTCGCTTACGCGACCGGCGTTTTCCAGCACGTCGGCGATCGATACACGCAGATCGGCGATCAGGCCGCGGGATTCGGAACGGTCAACCTGTTGACGTTCTCCGGAACGATCGGCGGTCCGCTCACCAGTAGCACGTTCACGTTCAATCCGAAGCTGCCTGCGTACGACGTCATCAACATCCGCGTCGGCGTTCTGAAGAATCGCTGGGACACGGCGATCTACGTCAACAACGCATCGAATACGACCGCGCTGCTCGGGCTCGATCAGGAGCGCGGCACGCGCGCGCGCGTCGGCTTCCTCACCAATCAACCGCGAACGATCGGAGTGAGCACGCGGGTGAATTTCTGAACGTTTCCCGGCGCACCTTTCTCCAGTGCGCCGCGGCGGCTCCCATCGCGGCCCGCCTCGGCGCACACGAACTCTTCGCGGGCACGAAGCCGCATATCGCGGTCATCGGCGCCGGCGCATTCGGTGGATGGACGGCCTATCACCTCAGGCAACTCGGCGCCGAGGTGACCGTCGTCGATCGCTGGGGCGCCGGCAATCCGCTCTCGAGCTCGGGCGGAAAATCGCGCGTGATCCGCGCGATCTACGGCGCGGACCGCGTCTACTCCGAGATGGTGAAGCGCGCGTACGAGTTGTGGGAAGGCATCGCCGCGACGACGCACGAGAAGTTGTACGTCGAGACCGGCGCGCTCTGGATGCTCGAACGCGACGACGCTTACGTTCGCGCGTCCCTGCCGATTCTTCACGAGCTCGGATTTCCCGTCGACGAGATGACCGTCGATGACGCGCATCGCCGCTATCCGCAGATCAAACTCGACGGCGTGAAATCCGTTTGGTTCGAGCATCGCGCCGGCGCGCTCTTCGCGCGTCACGCGTGTCATGTCATCGAAGAAGCGTTTCAGAAGGCGGGCGGCAAGTATCGCGTCGCGACTGCGAAACCGGGAGCGATCATCGACGGCGCGATGTCCGACATCCACCTCGACGACGGCTCGCGTCTGAAAGCGGATGCTTACGTCTTCGCTTGCGGCCCGTGGCTCGGCCAACTCTTCCCCGACGAAATCGGCGAGCGCATTCGTCCGACGCGGCAAGAGGTCTACTACTTCGCGATCCCGAAAGAGAACGACGACTACGTCGCCGGTCATTTTCCGATCTGGATCAACTTCGGTGAGCGGATCATCTACGGCATCCCGAGCGTCGACGCGCGCGCGTTCAAAGTCGCCGACGACACGCGCGGCGCGCTCATCGATCCGACGACGATGAAGCGAACGAAGAGCGACGCCGGCGTCGCGCGCGCGCGCAAATTTCTCGCGAAGCGTTTTCCCGCGCTCGCGAAAGCGGCGCTGGTGTCGTCCGAGGTTTGCCAGTACGAGAACTCGCCGGACGGAAACCTGATCATCGATCGCCATCCGCACGCGAAGAACGTCTGGTTCGCCGGCGGCGGCTCCGGTCACGGATTCAAACTCTCGCCCGCGGTCGGCGAGATGGTCGCGCAGCAAGTGCTGATGGGGAAAGACGTGCCGCAGATGTTCCGTCTCGAGCGTCTGCGTGATGTGAAGCGCAAAACGCAGTTCGAAACGTAGCGCCACTAAACTCTCATCGTGCCGATCGAGTCCGGGAAGTTCCTCGGGCCGTACGAGGTCATCGATCTCATCGCCGCCGGCGGCATGGGTGAGGTGTATCGCGCGCGCGATCCGCGCCTCGGACGCAGCGTCGCGATCAAGACGCTGAAGGCGCATCTCGCGAACGATCCCGATTTCGTCGAGCGATTCCGCACCGAAGCGCGCGCGGTCGCGGCGCTGAACGATCCGAACGTGATGGCGGTGTACGACTTCGGACGCCAGGACGACATCGTCTACGTCGTCTACGAGCTGCTCGAAGGTGAAACGCTGCGCGCGTTGATCGCGCGCGCGCCGTTGCCGTGGCGCCGCGCGATGGATCTCGCGGCGGAGATCGCGAGCGGACTCGCCGCCGCGCACGCGAAGGGAATCGCGCACGGCGATCTGAAGCCGGAGAACATCTTCATGACCGCGGACGGCCGCGTGAAGATCGTCGACTTCGGTCTCGCGCATCTCACGCGCGCGAGCGAGGGCGATCAAAGCACGGTCAACACCGAGCCCGCGGTGATGAGCGGCGCGATCGGCGGAACGCTCGCGTACATGGCGCCGGAGACGATCTCCGGAACGCCGCCGAATCCATCGAGCGACATCTTCGCGCTCGGCTGCATCGTCTACGAGATGATTACCGGCGATCAGCCGTTCCTGCGCGACTCCGCGCTGCAAACCGCCGCGGCGATCGTCGAATGCAGGTCGCCGTCGTTCGACGAACGCCTTGATGTTCCCGCCGAAGTCGAAGACATCGTCCACCGCTGCGTCGCAAAAAATCCCGCGCAAAGATTCCGCTCCGCATACGACCTGGCGGTCATCCTGAGATCCTTCTCGCGCGCCACAACCGCGCGCCTGAAACTCCCAACTCCAGTGGAGGACAGGCGCCCCCGCCTGTCCATCTACTTAATCGCCGGTGCACTCCTCATCGCGCTCGCAACGCTGTGGCTCATCAAACGCGACTCGACGCCGCGTACCAAATCCATCGCCGTCCTCCCCTTCGAAAACGCCACCGGCGACGCCGACGCCGAATACCTCGCCGACGGCATCACCGAAAACCTCATCAACTCGCTCTCGCAAATTCCGACGCTCAGCGTGAAGGCGCGCGCGAGCGTCTTCCGTCTCAAAGGCAAACACGTTGCGCCGGAGAGTGCGGCGCGCGAGCTCGGCGCCGACGTTCTCGTCATCGGACGTCTGCTCCGTCACGCGAACGGCGTCGTGATCAGCGCCGAGCTCGTGAACGGAAAAGAGGGACGACAGATCTGGGGCGTGAAGTACGAGCGCCGCGCCGATCAACTGAGTGCGCTGCAGGAAGAGATCTCGCGCGACATCGCCGACGAGCTGCGCCTGCGTCTGACCGATCCCGTTCGCGCGCAGATGAGCCGCCGCGTTCCCGACGACAGCGATGCGTACGAGCTGTATCTCCGCGGCCGCTACTACTGGAACAAGCGCGGCGAAGAGAACTTCGTGAAAGCGATCGACTTCTTCAATCGCGCCATCGCCAAGGAACCGACATTCGCCCTCGGTTACAGCGGACTCGCCGACTGCTATCTGCTGCTCAACGGCTACGGACTCCGTCCGCCGCAGGAAGTCGTGCCGAAGGCGAAAGGCGCGGCGATGGAAGCGCTGCGGCTCGATCCGAATCTGGCCGAAGCGCATGCGACGTTGGGAGCGATCAGCGCGAATCACGATTTCGATTGGAGTCGCGCGGAGGATGAGTATCGCCGCGCGATTGCGATCAATCCGAGCTACGCGACCGCGCGGCAGTGGTACGGCGGACTGCTCACCGGCCTGGCGCGATTCGATGAAGCGAAGATTCAGCTCGATCGCGCGCGTGCGCTCGATCCGCTGTCGCTGAGTATCGCCACGCAGCTCGCGGTGCGATCGTATTTCTCGCGCCGGTACGACGAAGCGATCGCGCAGTACCAGCAGATTCTCGCGCTCGATCCGAACTACGCGCCGGCGCACGACTATCTGTCGCTCGCGTACATCTCCAAACACGATTACGCGAACGCGGTCGCGTCGGTGCTGCGCGCGCGCAAGCTCGAAGGCGATTCCGATGCGCATCTCGCCGCGCTGCAGCAGGCGTTCGATCGCGGAGGCATCGTCGCGTACGAAGAGAAGCTCGTCGCGGATCGTCTCGCTACTCGGGAGTTCGTTTCGCCGCCCGATCTCGCGGAGCATTACTGCACCGCGGGCGAAAAAGAAAAAGCCATCGCGCAGTTGCAGAAGGGCTTTTCGATGAACTCGCCGGGCATGCTCTGGCTAAGAGTCGATCCGATGTACGACCCCATTCGCAGCGATCCGCGCTTTCAGGAATTGCTGCGCCGGCTCAACCTCGCGATGTAGTAAATTACGTCTCTCGTCCAAAAATTAAGGAGGCGTCATGCGTCGCACTTCGACCCTTCTCCTCGTCGCGCTCTCGTTCGTCCTCTTCTCCTTCCAACTTTTCGCGCAGTCGCAGGCAACGACCGGTGTCATCGAAGGCACTGTCATCGATGCCACGGGAGCCGTGCTGCCCGGCGTCTCGGTTTCGATGCGCAACACGGCGACGAACTTCACGAAGATCGAAGTCACCAACAGCACCGGCTTCTATCGCGGCGTGCTGTTGCCGCTCGGTCCGTACGAAGTGAAGGCGACGCTGGAAGGCTTCGCGCCGCAGGTCGTGAAAGGTCTCGACCTCGGCGTCGGCCAAACGCTGACCGTGCCGATCAAGATGCAGCAGACGACCGCGTCGGAGCAGATCGTCGTCTCCGCACAGTCGCCGCTCATCGAAACGGCGCGCACCGAAGGCGCGACGCGCATCGATCAGAAATCGGTGAGCGGGCTGCCGAACAACGGCCGCAACTTCCTCGACCTGACGAAGCTCACGCCCGGCGTGACGGTCGTGCAGGGTCCCGACGGCGACGAGCTGTCGATCAACGGACAGAAGGGAATCTCGAACAACATCTCCGTCGACGGCGCGGACTTCAACAATCCGTTCTTCGGCGAGCAGCGCGGCGGACAGCGTCCTGCGTTCACGTTCAACCTCGACGCGGTGAAAGAGATCGTCGTCGTCGCCGACGGCGCGAACGCCGAGTTCGGACGCTCGACTTCCGGCTTCGTCAACGTCATCACGAAGTCGGGCACGAACGACGTGCAGGGCTCCGCACACTTCGTGCTGAAGAACGACTCGCTCAGCTCGCGCGCGAAGAACCCCGACGGATCGGAGGCGGCGAAATTCGACTCCGATCAATACCAGGCCGGCTTCACGCTCGGCGGTCCGTTCGCGAAGGACCGCATCTTCTACTTCGCCGCGGTCGACGTGCAGAAGGCGTCGTCGACGAAGCAGACGAATCCCGCGCGCATCGAGCAGCGCGTCGTCGACGCGCTCGCGAAGCTCGGAGCGGTGAACGAGAACGGACCGATCGAGCGCACCAACGACGCGCGCGTCGCGCTCCTCAAGACCGACTGGAACACGAGCGCGCGCAGCATCCTCACGCTGCGCTACAACTACACCTGGTCCGAGCAGAAGAACGGAACGTTCGACGTCGACTCGTGGGGCCGCAGTGCGAACTCGATCGAGCGCGACTCATCGAACGCCGTCAGCGGACAGCTCGTGTCGACGTTCCGCTCGGACATCCTCAACGAATTCCGCTCGCAGTACGCGAAGGAAAATCGTCCGCGTCCGTACAACGGACCGCTCGTCACGGGACAGAGCCGGCCGCTGCCCGACACGGCCTTCGACTTCGGCAAGAGCTATCGCTTCGGCGAGCCGTTCTTCATCCCGGTCAAGTATTACGACACGCGCGTGCAGTTCAACGACAACCTGTCGTATCTGCGCGGCAATCACTCGTACAAAGCGGGCGCCGAATACAACCGCGTCAACTCCGTGCAGACGTTCGTCGGATTCGCGAACGGCCGCTACATCTTCGATTCCACCGACGGATTTCTCAATTACGTCGCCAATCCGAAGTATCTCGAGTGCCACGACCCGAAGGACTCCAACCCATTCTCGTTCGTAGGAACGACCACCGGAGCCTGTCCTTCCGGGTTCGACATCGTTGGCCCGGTGCTGCTCTATCTGCAGCAGGCCGGTGTCGGCGGACTCTCCGTCGAAGAAGCGGGAACGCAGAGCATTCCGCAGACCGAGCCGGCCCTCTTCATCCAGGACAGCTGGCAGGCCAACCCGAATCTCAACGTTCAATACGGACTGCGATGGGAAGCGGAGATCGAGCCCGATCCGATCACGCCGCCCTCTCAGGTCTTCTACGCCGGCTTCATCGGCAAGACGTCGAAGGGACAGGAGTTCCCGTCGAACGGAAAGATCCCTTCTGACTACGGCATGTGGCAGCCGCGCCTCGGCATGGCGTGGACTCCGAACGGCGACGCGAAGAAAGTGCTGCGCGCGAGCGCCGGCATCTTCTACGGACGCGTGCCGGGACTCACGCTCGCATCATCGCGATCGACCAACGGCAGCCGCGGCCAGACGCTCTTCCGCAACAGCGCGCTCACCGGCATCCTCGGTCCCGTTCCCGCGTATCCGAACATCATTCCGCAGTCGGCGATCGGATCGCCGTTCGATCCGGATGTCTTCGTCTTCGACAAGCACTTCAAGAATCCGCGCACGACGTCGGCGAGCATTTCGTGGGAGCAGGAAGTCATCGCCGATCACGCGGTGCTGATCAAGTACAACTATGCGAAGGGCGATCACATCACCCGCTTCGTCAATCGCAACGATCCGCTTCTCGGCTCGCCGTGGGCCACAGGCCTCGGACCCGGCGGCGCGAACGGCATCGCTACGCTGACGACGATCGAGTCGTCGGCGAAGAGCCTCTACGAAGGCGTCACGCTCGGACTGACCAAGCGTCCGTCGAACAATCTCCAGTACCAGATCTACTACACGTACTCGAAAGACAAATCGGATGACGACAACGAGCGCGATCCGTTCACGTTCCGTTATGCGAAGGTCACCGATCTCGACGCCGAGTACAGCTACTCCGATCGCGATCAACGCCATCGCGTGAACTCGTGGCTGTTGTGGAACGCGCCGATGGGACTCGACGTCAACGTGCGCTACTCGTATCGCTCCGCGCAGCCGCAGTCGATCACCGCGAGCGGCGCGGTCGCCGCGACGCCGCAGGATCGCTGCTCGAAGCGCAACCCCGACGGATCGTGCACCGCCGACGCCGTCGTCACGCGCCGCAACCTCGGACGCAAAGACAATGAGTTCTCATCGCTCGATTTCCGTCTGACGAAGCGATTCGCGGTCGGCGCGTACACGATCGAGCCGGCGCTCGACGTCTTCAATCTCTTCAACAGCAAGAACCTTCATCGACCGGAGGTCACGAATCTGATTTTCAACTTCGACGGAACGGTGCAGAGCGGCGCGGGCGATCCGCGGCAGATGCAGTTGGGAGTGCGCTTGCTCTGGTGATTCGCGCAGCGCTCTTCGATTGGGATGGGACGCTCGCCGACACCGCGGAGGCGAGCTATCGATGCTACGTGCGGATGTTCTCGGCGTTCGGGATTCCGTTCGATCGCGAGATCTACGCGCAGTCATATTCGCCGAACTGGTATCACACGTTTCGAACCCTCGGCCTGCCGGAACATCGGTGGGCCGAGGCGGATGAGGAGTGGCTGAGGCACTTCGCGGAAGAGCGCGTGGACTTGATCGACGGCGCGCGCGAGTTGTTCGAGACGCTCGACGAACGCGGCATCGCGATCGGCATCGTCACGAGCGGCAGTGCGCCGCGTGTGAAGCGCGAGCTGGAGATGCACGGGCTCGCGCCGCTCATCAAAGAGTGCGTGTTCGGAACGGACGTCGAAGAGAAGAAGCCGCATCCGGCCGCGCTGGAGTTGTGCATGTCGCGCATCGGCGTCGACGCGCAGTCGACCGCATACATCGGCGACAGCCCCGAGGACATTCACATGGCGCGGGCGGCGGGTGTGTATTCGATCGCGGTGCCGGGCGCGTATCCGAATCGCGAGGCGCTGCTCGCGGCGAAACCGGATTTGCTGGTGGCGTCGCTGGGCGAGGTGGCGTTACGGCTTTTGAGTTGACGTCGCCGCTTGCGGCACGCTGATGTTCGGCGACAACTGCGGCGTGCTCGTCGCACCCGGCGGGAACTTCGAGACCGGGACCATCGACAGCCCTTCCATGATCGCTTCGATCTCGGCGTCGTCGACCTGCGGTTTCTTGTCGGGCGCCGCAGCGACCGCAATCGGCGGCGCCGGCGCGATCACCGGCATCACGCAATCGTTCGCGGGCGCTTTCTTCGCATCGAGCTTCAGCGCGCGCTGTGACTTCGTCGTCGATAGCTTCGCCTTGCTCTGTTTCACGGTCGCGTTCGTGATCACGATCGCTGCGGGCTTGTCCTTCGGCTTCTTCGCCTCTTTCGCAGCCTGCACGAGCGGCGAATCATCGGCCGCGACCGTGAGCGCGGCAACGAAAATGAACGCCCATTTCATGATGTTGCGATTATAGACTTCTGCTGCCATGGCTACTTCAGTGATCGAAAACGACGTCGCCCTTCGCGACGTGAAGCGCGGCGAGAACCCGCTCAAACTCAAACGCATCCACCACGTCGAATTCTGGACGGGCAACGCCAAGCAGTCCGCGTACTTTTATCGGAAGGCCTTCGGCTTCTCGCAGCTCGCGTACTCGGGACTCGAGATGGGCAATCGCGAGGCCGCGTCCTACGTGTTGTCGCAAGGCAAGATCCGCTTCGTCATCACGTCGCCGTTGATGGCGTCGCATCCGGCGAGCGATCACATCAAACATCACGGCGACGGCGTGCACGACATCGCGCTCCTCGTCGAAGACGCCGACTTCGCATTCCATGAAGCCGTCAAACGCGGCGCGCGTCCGGCCGTCGAGCCGCACGACATCAAAGACGAAAACGGCACGGTGCGCCGCGCGTCGATTCACACGTACGGCGAGACGCTCCATTCGTTCATCTCGTACAACGATTACAACGGTCCGTTCCTCCCCGGATTCGCGCACGCGGAGGTCGCCGGCGACAGCGCCGGGCTCCTGCTCACGGATCACATCGTGGGCAACGTCGAGCTGGGAAAGATGAACGTGTGGGCGGAGTGGTACTCGAACGTGATGGGCTTCTCGCGCTACATCACGTTCGACGACAAAGACATCTCCACCGAGTACTCCGCGCTGATGTCGATCGTGATGTCGGACGACAACCGCGTCGTGAAGTTCCCGATCAACGAGCCGGCGCCGGGCCGCAAGAAATCGCAGATCGATGAATACCTCGACTGGTACGCCGGCCCCGGCGTGCAACACGTCGCGCTTCTATGCGGCGACATCATCGAGACGGTGAAGAAGCTGCGCGCGAACGGCGTTGAGTTCCTCTCCGTTCCGGACAGTTACTACGAAGAGTTGCCCGCGCGCGTCGGCGAGATCGAAGAGCCGATGGACGAGATTCGCGCACTCAACATCCTCGTCGACAAAGACGCCGAGGGATATCTGCTGCAGCTGTTCACGAAGCCGGTGGAAGATCGCCCGACCGTGTTCTTCGAGATCATCCAGCGCAAAGGCTCGCGCGGATTCGGCAAGGGAAACTTCCGCGCGCTGTTCGAGTCGATCGAAGCGGAGCAGGCGAAGCGGGGGAATCTATAGGTTGCGCAGTTGCGGAGGGTTGCGCGGTTGCCAGGTGACCACCGCGTGACCGCGCAACCACGCAACCGCGCAACCATGTACAACTCGGGCTTCGGCAACGACTTCGCCACGGAGGCCATCCCCGGCACGCTGCCGGTTGGACAGAACTCGCCGCAGCGCGTCGCGCACGGGCTTTACGCGGAGCAATTGAGCGGCACGCCGTTCACGGCGGCGCGGCATCTCAATCGCCGATCTTGGTTGTATCGCATGCGACCGAGCGTGCAGCACGAGCCGTTCGTGGAGATGCGCGGCGCGGCGCAGTACGTCGTCACACCGAATCAATTGCGCTGGGATCCGTTTCCGATCGGCGATGCGGATTTCGTCGACGGCTTGATCAACATCTGCGGCAACGACGTCATCAACGTCTACGTCTACGCCGCGCATCGCTCGATGGGCGATCGCTTCTTCTACGACGCCGACGGCGAGCTGCTCATCGTTCCGCAGCAGGGTTCACTGCGCATTCGTACGGAGCTCGGAATCATCGAAGTCGAGCCCGGCGAGATCGCGGTCATTCAGCGCGGCATCCGATTCAACGTCGAAGTGAGTGAGCCGTCGCGCGGCTACATCTGCGAGAACCACGGCGCGCTGTTTCGCTTACCCGACCTCGGCCTCATCGGATCGAACGGACTCGCGAACTCGCGCGACTTCCTCACGCCCGTCGCCGCGTACGAAGAGCGCGACGGCGACTTCGAGCTCGTCGCGAAATTCGGCGGCCGGTTCTTTCGCGCGGCGATCGATCACTCGCCGCTCGACGTCGTCGCATGGCACGGCAACTACGCGCCGTACAAATACGATCTGCGGCGATTCAACGCGATCAACAGCGTGTCGTTCGATCATCCCGATCCGTCGATTTTCACCGTGCTCACGTCGCCATCGGACACGCCGGGCACCGCGAACATCGACTTCGTCATCTTCCCGCCGCGCTGGATGGTCGCCGAGCACACGTTCCGCCCGCCGTACTTTCACCGCAACATCATGAACGAGTACATGGGCCTCATCTTCGGCGCGTACGACGCGAAGGCCGAGGGCTTCGTGCCGGGCGGCGCGAGCCTGCACAACTGCATGTCGGGACACGGTCCCGACGCGGCGTCCTTCGATCAAGCCTCTAGCGCGAAGCTCGAGCCGCGCTATCTCGGCGACACGCTCGCGTTCATGTTCGAGACGCGGCTGCCGCTGCAGCCGACGCAAACGGCCATCGGCGCGCCGCAGCTTCAGCGCGACTACTGGAAATGCTGGCAAGGACTACAAAAGAACTTCTCACGCGATTGATCGACTACGCGGGGATGTTTCCGCCGGCGTCGTTGTCGCTCGAGGACGCGGTGCGGAATTACGAGGAGTACGCACGCGGCGAGTACGCGTGGATGTTGGGACGTTTCATCGTTCCTGCGGATCGCGCGCGCGAAGTCCCTTCGACGATTCCTCTGTCGGTCCTCGGCGACGCGGCCTTTGACGTCATCGAAACGAAAGAGATGGTCGAGCCGAATGGACGCACCGTGTACGTCGAAGGCGCGCCGATTCCCGAGCTCGCGAAGCGCGGTTTGCGCGCGAAGATCCGCACCGGTGGCGTGACCGCGGACGCGTTTCCGTCCGTCGAGAAGATTGCGAACTTCATTCGCGAGTGCTTGCGATTCAACGTGCCGTTCAAGGCGACGGCAGGACTTCATCATCCGCTGCGCTGCGTGAAGCCGCTCACGTACGAGGCGAACGCGCCGACCGGCACGATGCACGGATTCATCAACTTGTTCATAGCCGCGGCGATCCCCGATCGCGCTGAGGAAGTACTCATCAACAGCGATTTTTCGTTTGGTGATGACGTCGCGCGCTGGCGCGACGTGCGGCTCACGCGCGACGACATCAAGTTCATGCGGACGCGCGCGATCTCGTTCGGCTCGTGCTCGTTCGAAGAGCCGATCGCCGATTTGAAGGAGCTCGGATGGCTTTGAAATCGTGGGTCGAGTCCGCGAACGGGCATCCTGAGTTTCCGTTGGAGAACCTGCCGCTCGGAAGATTTCGATATCGCGGCGAGGTACATCACGGCTTCGCCATCGGGGATTTTGTGTTTCTCGAATCGGATCGCGCTCGTGCGCGTGAAGCACTTCGCGAAGGTGCGACATCCCGCGACGAATCCCGCCTCATCAAGCAATCCGACGTCGAGATGCTTCTCCCGGTCGACATCGGCGACTACACCGATTTCTACGCCTCCATCAATCACGCCACGAACGTCGGCTCGATGTTCCGTCCCGACAATCCGCTGCTGCCGAACTACAAATGGATTCCGATCGGCTATCACGGGCGCGCGTCGTCCATCGTCGTGAGCGGCACGCCGTTTCATCGTCCGAAAGGACAAACGCGCGACGACGCGGAAAAGCCGCCCGTCTTCGGTCCGACGAAACGACTCGACTACGAGCTCGAAGTCGGCATCGTCATCGGCAAAGGCAATGACCTCGGCGACACGATCGCCATCGATCGCGCCGAGGATCACATCCTCGGGTTGTGCATCGTGAACGACTGGTCCGCGCGCGACGTGCAGACTTGGGAGTACCAGCCGCTCGGACCATTCCTCGCGAAAAACTTCGCGACGTCGATGTCGCCGTGGATCGTCACGCTCGACGCGCTCGCGCCGTTCCGCATTGAAGCGCCGGTCAACGATCCGCCGCCGCTGCCGTATCTCTCGCCGCCGGGCGCGCTGTACGACATCACGCTCGAAGTGTGGCTGCGCAGCGCGAAGATGCGCGAGCCGATGCTCGTCAGCCGCGGCAATTTTCGCGACATGTACTGGACGATCGCGCAGCTCGTCGCGCATCACGCATCGAACGGCTGCAACATGCGCGCGGGCGATCTGCTCGCGAGCGGAACCGTGTCGGGCACGACGAAGGAATCGCGCGGATGTCTGCTCGAACGAACGTGGCGCGGCACCGAGCCGCTGGAGCTGCCGAGCGGCGAGCAGCGTCGATTTCTCGAAGACGGCGATGAGGTGATCATGCGCGCGTATTGCGAGCGCGAAGGCGCGACGCGCATCGGATTCGGCGAGTGCCGGGGCACCGTTTTGCCGCCGCTATAATCGCGCGCATGTTTGCCGCGATCGTTCTCTTCTTCGCCGTCCAGCAAGCCACTCCGCTCAATCCAAACGCAGCGTGCGCGAACGCGCGCGACAAGGAGTATTGCGAAGCGATTCTGCCGCTTGGCGATTCCGTCGATCCGCACGCGAGTCTCGCCGCGCTCCAGGATCTCATCAAGAAATTCGGCTGGCCGGGCCAACCGAAAGTTGGCGACGCTGCCTACAACGTCGTCATGCGGGTGATGGAGCGTGCGTCGGCAGCGCCGAAGAAGGCCGCGGTCGCGCGCATGTGGCGCGGTCGCGTTCCGACGCAGCGCGCGAACGAGTACGAGCAATACCTCGACACCCAGGGCGTGCAGAAGCTGCGCGCGATCAAAGACAACCTCGGCGCACAGATGTTTCGCCGCGACTTAGGCGACAAGAGCACGGAGTTCGTCGTGATCTCGTACTGGCCGAATCGCGCCGCCATTCACGCATACGCCGGCGCAGACATCGAGAAGGTGCACGATCTTCCCCGCGACAAGGAATTCCTCATCGATCCGGAGAAGACCGTGCGCCACTACGACATCGTGTTGGACAAGTAGCGAGAGCTACTTCTTGCCGACGAGGCCGAGGATCGCGTCCTTCGCCGCTTTGGCGACGCGGAACTTGACGACCTTCTTGGCCGGGATCTTGATCGACTCGCCGGTGGCCGGGTTGCGGCCGATGCGCGCCTTGCGGTTCACGAGCACGAGCTTGCCGAGGCCGGGGACGGTGAAGCCCTTCTTCGCTTCTTTGTGAGCGAGGTCGGCGAGTGCTTCGAGCATTTTCGCGGCGGTCTTCTTCGAGACCTCCGCCTCTTCAGAAATGTGGGTGATGATCTTCGATTTACTCATCGGGCCGGACGCTGCTGCCATTCGCTGTTTCTCCTTTGTTTTCGACGAAAATCGCGGCACTCTACCCGATCAACTGTCGCGTCGCAATGCTTTCTCGACGTGCGCGACGAACGACAGGAGCATCGACGCCTCGCGCGTCGAGAGCTGCGCCCGTCCGGCGAGAGCTTGAAGCTCCGCACACATCCGATCCGGCGTCTTCTCCGCAAAAAACCGGACGTCCTCGAGGAGTTTCCGTGTGCGTGTGTTCAGCGCGTTGAGAAGCTCTCCGGAAGCTGGGTCACGATTCGCCGGCGGGGGCGCCGGCGCGCCACTGAGCTCGTAGCAAAAGACGGCGACGGATTGCGCAAGATTCATCGTCGGGTACAGCGGCGAAGTCGGAATCGACGCGGTGCGCTGACACATCGCGATCTCCGCGCCGCTGAGTCCGTACTCTTCGCGGCCGAAGACGATCGCGAGCGTGTGATCGTTGCCGAGGGTTTCGTTCGCGAGGGCGACCACTTCGCGCGGCGTGAGCTGCTCGAACACATGACGCGCGCGAACGGCGGTCGTGGCGACGCTGAGATGAACATCGGCGAGCGCTTCTTCGAGCGTGTCGACGCGCCGCGCCGACTCAACGACATCGACCGCGCCTTTCGCCCACCAGTCCGAAATGTCGTCAGGTCGTTGCGGACGCGGGCCGGCGATCCAGAGATCGGTGAAGCCAAAGTTCTTCATCGCGCGGGCGGCCGCGCCGACGTTGCCGGCTTCGTGCGGCTCGACGAGAACGATGCGGAGTCTCACTTCGTGGCGAACACGCGCTCGTACCACGCTGTGATCGTGGCCGCGTAGTCCTTGAAGGCGTCGGCGCTGACGACGTCGATCCACTGACGGTCGACGCCGAGAACGCGTGCGCGCTCGACGCGGCACCACGGAACTTTCGTCAACTCTCCCGATTCGTTGACCAGCATGAGCGGCGACTCGATCGACACGATCGGATGGAACAGCAGCACATCCGATGCGGCCATGCGCAGCACGCGCGCGGCGTAGTCGATTGTATCGTCGGCCGGCGACTTGCGAAGCGACAGGCCGTCGCGAATCTCTTCGAGCTCCGCATCGGTCTCGACGGCGATCGTTCCGTTCATCGCGGCGAAGACCTGTTGCGTCGCATCCCACGTCGCGCCGCTGTCTTCGCGGTCCGGCTCGCGCGTCGCGCTGGCGCGGCATGGCGCCTTCGGAGCGTTGACGAGCAACCGCTTCACGATCGCGGCCCCGCGCGGGTAGAGCGCCGATTCGAAGCCGGACATCACCTTGCGCTCATCGAACCGCGCGGCGTGAACGATGTCGCGGATCTCGCCGCGCAGGTTGTCGTCGTCCAACCCGAGCCAGTGGTAATAGAGCGGATCCGGCGTGCGGACGTCGCGCTGCTTCGCGAGGAGTTGAGCCGGAGGCTTGCGCGGACTCTTGCACTCGACGAGCAGCGTCACGTGCGCGCGAAGCTCGCGCTTCGTCGTCCAGACGCGCGTCGCGCTCACGTCGAGCTCGCGCTCTTTTCCTTCGCGCGGATCGGTGTAGTACGGCCCATGCGTGGCGCGCCACCCTTGCTTCTCGAGGATCGAGCGGACG
>Ga0207687_10001175_pt1 | contig 17884 bp, 19 predicted proteins | sample KBSM54metaG_FD_184399 | JGI IMG/M metagenome (GOLD analysis project Ga0207687, IMG submission 184399) | Miscanthus rhizosphere microbial communities from Kellogg Biological Station, Michigan, USA - KBS M5-4 metaG (SPAdes) (version 2) | ecosystem: Host-associated > Plants > Roots > Rhizosphere >...
CAGGTTCGGATATGGGCGGCACCGGTGGCAGCACCGGCGGCACGGCCACCCAGGACAACCGCCCCGTGATCCTCGGTGGCGGGTTGTGCTCCGTTTCCGCACCCGGCAACTTGGGCTCGAGCGGCATCGCGTTCGTCACGCTAGCGGCAGGGCTGGCAATGGCGGCGCGTCGCCGTCGTCGCCGCGCCAGCTGAGATACCCAATTGGCACTATGCCGCACACGCGAAAAGCGATGTGCGGCATAGTGGGATGATGGGACGGATCGACGATTTGTACGGTTTTTAAGCCAGAAACCGCGCAGGAAGAAAATTCTGGGCCGTTTGCGTCGCTGCCGCGGAGAGTAGACTGCACTGCATGGCAGTGTCCCGTGCTTGGGTTTTGGGTTTGCTCTGTGCGTGGGGTTCGGCAGCGTTGGCGCTTGGTTGCTCGAGTGACAACTCCGGCAGCAACGGCGCGAGTGGCAGCAGTTCGATGGCGGGCAGCTCGAGCGGCGGTAGCTCGAACGGTGGCGGCGCTGGTGCAGCCAATGGCGGATCGACGCACGACGGAGCGGCCAACGGCGGTTCAGCAAACGGCGGAGCGGCGCAAGGCGGCACGGGTGCGTGCGTGCCGGACTACGCGTGCAAGCCCGTCGCGCCGAACACGGGCGACGACGAAGCAGATTGCGTCGCGCGCGTGAATCAATTCCGCGCCTGCGCCTGCCTCGCGCCCCTCGCCGCCGATCCAGCCGGAAAAGATTGCGCCGATCAGCAAGCCAAGTACGACGCCGACAAGAACCAGGCGCACGCGGGCTTCGGTGCCAACATCTGCACCCCGCAATTTTTCGCCCAGAACGAGTGCCCCGGTTACAGCTCGATTCGCCAAACCATCGACACCTGCGCGCAGCAAATGTTCGGCGAAGGGCCGCCGCCGATGCAGCCGTGCAACGGCACTTGCTACTCGAAATACGGCCACTTCATCAACATGACCGGCAAGTACAAATCGGTCACGTGCGGCTTTTACACGACAGCTGACGGCAAAGTTTGGACTGTCCAAAACTACCGCTGAGTGAAGGGGGGACAACGAATGTCACACTATCGATCATTGGTTTTGGGTGCGCTGGGCGCGAGCTCCGCGGCATGGCTCGTCGTTGGTTGCTCGAGCGTCGACGAGATGGGCTCACTCACCGGCCGAGGTGGCTCCAACACCGCACTCGCCGGAGCGATGAACGTCGCCGGCACGACGACGATCGGCAATGGCGGCAATGGCAATGGCGGTACAGGTACCGCTGGCGGTAGCAGCGGTACGGCCAACGGCGGTGCGAGTGGTGCGGCCCAGGGCGGCCTCGGCAACGGCGGTGCGAGTGGTGCGGCCCAGGGCGGCCTCGGCAACGGCGGTGCGAGTGGTGCGGCCCAGGGTGGCCTCGGCAACGGCGAAGGCGGTGGCGTGTCGGTGGGCGGCGCGGGTACCTCTAATGGTGGCGGAGCCGGAACTGCGGATGGCGGAGCTGCGAATGGCGGAGCTGCGAATGGCGGAGCTGCGAATGGCGGCAATGCAAACGGCGGAAGCGCGGGGACCGCGAATGGCGGCAGCGGCGGCACGTCGACCGGCGGCAGCGCTAGCGGCGGCAGCACGGGCTGCGTACCGAACTACCAGTGCAAGCCGGTTGCACCCAACACCGGCGACGCAGAGGCCGACTGCGTGGCACGCGTGAACCAATTCCGCGCCTGCGTGTGCTTGCCACCGCTCGCCGCAGATCCGGCGGGCGACGCCTGCTCCGACCAAGAAGCGAAGTACGACGCCGACCACAACTCCGCGCACGCCGGCATCGGCGCCAAGATCTGCACCCCGGCCTTCTTCGCAGAAAACGAATGCCCCGGCTGGCCCTCCAAACAATCGACCATCGATGGTTGCTCCCAACAGATGTTCAACGAAGGCCCGCCTCCAACCCCCAAGTGCACGGGCGCTTGCTATTCGGCCCACGGCCACTTCATCAACATGACCGGCAAATACAAATCGGTGAGCTGCGGCTTCTTCACCACCGCCGATGGCAAGGTTTGGACAGTCCAAAACTTCCGCTAACCTCATGTTTGAGGCTCCCGGCCCGCCAAGCGCGCCCAGCCCCCAGGCCGAAATCCCCCGGATTTGCCTCCGTAACCGCCGAGCATCACAAAACAAAATCAGATGCTTGACTCTATCCCCCCCGTGAGTACTTTACGCCTCCTTCTGACGCGCGGTGGAGCAGCCTGGTAGCTCGTCGGGCTCATAACCCGAAGGTCGGAGGTTCAAATCCTCCCCGCGCAACTACTGAACCGCGGAATCGAGAATGTCTCGGTTCCGCGGTTTTCTTTTGTGCTGTGATTCCGCGGTATACAACGCGAGTTGCGGGTTGAGCGGCGCGCAATAGGCGGGCCTGGTCGGACGATTGTCAGCGCGTGATCGGCTCGCGCCGCTGGTGGTAGATGCGAACCACTCGGAACGACGCACTGTCGCGCTGGTAGTAGATGCGGAACGGCTTCATCGGCCAGCCGTGAACCACGTCATCGTTGCGCAGAACGTGGCTTGGACCCAACCGCCAGCCACTCGCTCAGGCCGAGCACACTTGCCACGAGCCTTCGTGCAGCAGCCGGGTTCACTCCGAGCAGATAGGTGACCGCGCTTTCGAAGTCGTCGGCGGCTTCAGGAGACCAAATGATCTTCAAGTGGCGAGAAGCTTCATCGTTCGTGCACGAACATCGTCATGGTCGATACCGTGTCCCGCGCGAAGCGAGTCGAGAGCCTGAATCAGGCCGTCTTCCTCTTCCGGTGTCAGGGAGACCGAATCATCCAGAGCTTCAACGATGTACCGCCCGGCAGGCAGCGGGCGTAGGGCGTCGGGCAGGTCGCTGCCGTTCCAGTTGATGATCGCCATGGTCAAGGATACCCGGCGGCGGCAGCCTTTGCCAGGGGAGTGGGCACCCTCAGTGAGCAGGCCGTGTTCTAGCCGCGGTCTTTCGTAACCGCCGATAAGCCCGTGCGTGACGCAGCCGCGACAGACCCCTCGAATCACGGTGGGCACGAAAAGCCCGGTCTCGGCGGAGCTACCTCGACCGGCAGTATTCCGATGCAGGCGCCTAGGTTCTGTGGGAGTGGGCCCGCAAACGGCATCTGGACAACACCGCACGCGCACGGCGCCAAATCGGCCCCTGCCAACCAGGCGGGCACCGCCGCGTCGGCGAACGCGTCACAGGGCAACTCGAGAAAGCACTCGTCGTAGGCGTTGACGTCAGCCAAACAGCGTTTGACCTCGCCGACGTCAGTTCCTTCGATGCGGCTGCGAAGCGCGTCCAAGGCGGACTTCGTTAGGAGACCGTTCGCGGATGAGATCTCGGCTCTACGCACTGCCTCGCAGGGGTGAGCCCGCTGAATCGAGCCGTTCGTCGCAGTCGCGAACAATGCCTCGCGATCCGGGTCTGGCTCGGCTCGACCGCCGCAACCTTGGACGAGGCAAAGCGCTACTGGACCGAATCGCCGCGCTAGTCTGGTGAGGATCAGGAACACGTGCATCTCAACATATCAGGCCGAGGCGCGAGGTACCGCGAAGCGGACGACAAATGAAACCGACTAAACTCCAAGACGCGCGTAACCGCGCACATCAAGACTTTCCAATCGTGTCCTGAACGATTGGCTCGGCGAGTTTGGCTAACGACCGGCTGGGCGAGTCACCCGCTCGCTCTCAGCTGTGGCTCCCGAAAACCAACCCTACGATGACCGCATTGTAAGTCATGTGCGTCGCCATTGGGACGATCAGGGAACGTTCGTGCTCGTAAACCAAGGCCGCTGCAAACCCGAGTAGGAATACGGGCGCGCTTGCGATCGCCGGATGGACGATGGCGAATACAAGCGCGCTGGAGGCGGCCGCAACCACAGGACCGAAAGAGCGTCGAAAGCCGCCGAAGAGCACGCCACGGAAGATGAACTCCTCGAACACCGGCGCCGCAAGGACCGCCAGCAGCGCAAACCACGGGGCAATGCTTCCACTATCCGGGCTGGATAGCGACACCGTCTCATCGCGCAGGCGGCGCAGCACGTCTACGTGATCGACCACGAGTAGGTAACCTTTACCCGCAAGGCCGCACAGTAAACCCACGGCAACGCCCGTCAGAATGCCGCGCACAAAGCCGCGCCGGGGTGCGCTCAGCCCCAATCTACCGAACAGCTTGGGGACGCCCATGCGCCAAAAGCTGAACAGCATGACGACGCCCGTGACGAGGCCAGCTAAGCTGAAAGCCAGAAGAAGACTCCCGCCGGGCGAATAACCGATGCTCCCGAAGTAAAGCCCGAGCAAAGCTTGCAAGATGAAGAACATGAGCGCGGCGATGATGCCATCGGCGACAGCGATGGTGGGCGGCGGCCTTTCGTTCGGATCGAGCAGAAATGGCGCGTGATCGCGAACCTTTTGCCACAGCGCGTACGCGAGCAGTGTCGAAAGCACGACCTGCGCGAACTTTGCCCATGCCGATGGCGCGTACAGCGCATAGGCGAACGTGCTCCCGACGGCCAAGTACAAGTACGTCATCGCCGGCGAAATACGGCGCTTGGTGTCGGTCTCGAGGGCCCTGGTGCCGAGCACGCCGATGCCGGTAGCAATGAAAGCGTTCAGCGTCACTCCGACGAGCACCAAGCCGAGCATGGCCACACCAGCCAGCGGAGACCAGGAGCCGAGGGCCGCCGCAACGCCGTACACGAGCACCGCGATCAACGCGGCGAGACAACTCCAAAACACCGCCTTGTCTAGGAACAGGCGATCGAGAGCCTTCGGAACCGTGAAGTAAATCCACAGCACGGGCACCTCTACGGCGAGCGTGTTGCAGGCTCCCGTCGACAACACCAGCCCCGCGGCAGCGAATGCCATGCCCGCAGCGTGTTGCGGGGTCGCAGTGAGCGACTGCGCGAACCTGCGATTCATCAGGACTTGCATGCCCAAGATCATGCCGGGCAGCACGAATGTCTGGGAAAACAGGGTGCGATCGCGAAACAGGCTCAAGAGCTCTTTGCGGACCAGTGCGCTCGGGATGAACGAACGCCGCGCGTTCTCGTCGAGCGCTCGCCCGCGACGGCCCTGATGCGACCCGGCACTGGTCGTCAGTCCGTCGCGGAGTACCCAACCGCCGAAGGTCGTGGCCGCCAATGTCGCTATTGCTGCGAAGCTCGCGCAAGCGAGCAAGGTTTGCCAAGCATGAGCCCCGCCGGTGGCGATCGCGATCGGTGAAAGCCGATTGACGAGAACCACGAACGGCACCGTCTGCGAGAAGTGCGCGACCTTCTCGAGCCACTCGGGCGAGCTGGTAGCGATCGCGGCCACCATGGGCAACACACCGACGACTGAGAGCACGGCCTGCACGCGCGCGACGTTGCGCAGCGCGACCCAGCGCCGGAGCACGGTCTCCGCGACAACCCGCAAACAACCCGCGAGCAAACCGATGTAAACGACGCTAAACAGGCCGAGTGGAAGCCCCAGCCAGCCATACCCGGCGCAGCAATAGGTCACCGAAAAGAACGGCGCCAGCACGAACCAGCCCAGCGGACTGCCGAACGCCGTCTCCAGCACACGCGCTAACAGCAGGCCACGTGCAGGCACTGGGAACGTGAACCACCACTCGAGCACCCACTCGACCTTGGCGAGATCCTGATTCGGTCCCGCCACAGCGATCAGCATGAACGAGGTGGACAGGAGCCAGGCCACCACGCCGAGCGGAGCCAACATTTGGGGAGAATCAGCAGCGCCGTACCAGAGAGCTCGGGACGGAAGGCTGCTGCGCTTCAACTTGCTTTCGTGAAACCCGGCGACGCCCCGCTCAGAAAAAAGCTGCAGGCGCCAGTCCGTGCGCTTCGCAATTTCAGCGTCGTCGTGAAGGCCCTCCGTCTCGGCCAGACGATCGAGCGCATCGCGCAACTGGGTGCGCTCATGTGTTCGCAGGCCAGCATGTGCGTGATCGTCCGCCCACGCGATCCAGGCCATGGTCGAAGCGTCGACGAGTGCGATGCTGCCCAAATCGCGGCGCTCCGCCGACGCAGCTAGGTTGTAGACCAGTCGGGTTGCCTGAGAAACGCTGCTGAACAAAATGAGGGCGCTGAAAATAGCGAGCAGGAATCCGCCGGTAGACCCTTTTCGCGCGGTGCCCTCCCGCGCGGCCGACGCCTTCTTGGGCTTCTTGCGCAGAGCGGCGATGCGATTCAATGATCGACGCACCGAGAAGGCCACGACCAGCCATGCGACGCGGAACATGGAGGGCAGTGGGCGCGGCCCAGGCAAATGGGTGGTCATGGCGAGCGCGGTGTGGAGACTGCGGCGTTTGCGATTGACTCGGTCGCGACGGCGAAGAATATCTCCTCGAGCGAGCTTTCTGCGGTGGCGCGCGATCGCAGTTCCTCCAGCGTGCCGATAGCGGCGAGCCGGCCGCCGCTGATGATGGCCATCCGTTGGCAAAGCTTCTGCACTTGATCGAGCAGATGCGAGCTCAAGAGCACGGTCATCCCCGAGTGGACCTTTTCGAGCAAGAGCTCGTTGAGTCGACGCGTCGCGATCGGGTCCAAGCCGCTCGTCGGCTCGTCCAAAATGAGTAGTTGCGGCTCGTGCAACAGCGCACACACCAAACCCAGCTTCTTCTTCATGCCGCGCGAGTAGTTCACTGCAAACTCATGGGTGGCGTCCGCCAGCTCGATGCGCTCAATCAGGGGCCAGGCACGCGCCTCGACCTCGGCCGCAGATAACCCGTGCATGCCGCCCACGAAACGAATGATCTCGATGCCCCGCAGGTAGTCGTGGAAGACCGGTTCGTCCGGCAGAAAGCCGACCAAACGCTTGACCGCGACGCGGTCTTCGAAGCAATTCAGATCGCTGATGCACGCCGTGCCGTCGGAGGGCTTGAGAATGCCCATCAGCATGCGCATCGTCGTGGTCTTGCCCGCGCCGTTCGGACCAAGGAGAGCAAAGAGCTCGCCCCGCCGAACCTCCAAATCGAGGTCCGAGAGTGCGCTAAAGCCCCCGTACTTCTTGGTCAGTCCCCGAATCTCCACAATCGATGAGCCCACGCGACCTCCAGGCAAAAACCCCTCAGCGAGGTGGCTCACCCTAGCAGATACGGTTGATCACGTTCATGTCCTGCCCTATGTGATCGGCTTGATCCTTCCCGGCTCATGTCGAGCGGCGCAAGGGGTCCCGAGCGAACCATGCGCACCCGGCAGAAGATCTCCCTGTTCGGCGTCCATTGGTTTCACAAGTTCGCAGGCCTGTGTCTTTGCTCGGCGCTCGTTGACTGCGGGGGCCCGCCCGCACTCCGCTCGGGGGTCTCGGTCGCGCCGCCGACCAGGAACGCCGCGACGGTCACGCCAGTGATCGCTTCAGCAGCCTCGACCGCACCACCATCGACGCCCACGACGGACGCTTGGCGCGACTTGTGCGAACGCGAGCGAGTGTGGAGCCGGCCAGACCTAACGCCCGCTTGCCCCGCCACGTTCTCGGGCGCTTACCTAGCATACGCGCCGGGAGCGGACGCGATTGCGGTCCTCACCAGTGCGGGCTGTGTTCCACTAACGCCTGTGCCGCGAGGGGCAGCTCCGGCCACGCAGGCAGCGAGCCCAGAGTATTGTTGTCCGATCGCCCTGCCCCGAGCTCCGCTCCCGCATACGGGAGGTTTGAGGAGTTGCGAGCAAGCCGTGCGCGAGTACGTGCAGGCCGCCCAGCCCAGCACCGTTCCCAAAGCGGCTTCTGCCCCTCCGTCACGCTACGGGGACGTGCTCAATCGCGGGACCTACTTCGCGCACTGTCCGGTGCCAGACTCGGCGGAAATTCGGATCTGTGCGGCCATCCAGGACGGACAGCCCCTCGGCGTGACCGTCAGCACCGTGCCCGCGCTCGCCGAGGCCGAAGATTGCATCGCAGCGGGCGTCGCGGGGCTCCGTTTCCCGCCGAGCCCTGGCGTCGACGTGGTTCGCACGCAGTTCTGACGACTACGCACCGCGCGTACAAGGCGCTCCGTCAGGGTTACGCAACCAGTCGTCGCTCGAACTCCAACCATATCGCGCTATACCGCCCGCGTTGCGCCCCCGCGCAACGACTGAACCGCGGAATCGAGAACGCCTCGATTCCGCGGTTCTCTTTTGTGCTCCCATACCGCGGTATACAGCGCGTCGAGCCTCTTATGCGGACCACAAATCGGCAAGCCGAATCGGCGGCGCTTCGAAGGGTTCCCCCTGCACCTTGGCCCTGCCGCCTTGGGTTCTGATGGCGCGCATCAAACCAACGGTTTGCCGCCGTCGACGCGAAGCACCTCGCCGGTCGCGTATGTTTGGCGCATCGCATACAGGTACGCCTGCGCGATTTCCTCCGGCTCTGCTACGTGACCAACGAGCAGATGCGCGGCGCTTTCGCGGTACAGCGCGTCGCGATCTGTCTCTGGAATCGCGCCCCAGAGGGGCGTTTTCACGATTCCGGGCGCGACCACGTTGACGCGAATGGGTGCTAGCTCGACCGCGAGCGCGCGGGTGAGACCTTCCACCGCAGCACAGATGCTGCTGCCGAGGGCCCAGCCCGCCTGCGGACGAATACTGGCGCTGCCCGAGGTGAACACCAGCGAGCCACCTGCACGAACGTGCCGAGCCCCGTGCTTCGCTGTCGCGAATGCCCCCCAGTAGCGCAGGTCGAAGAATTGCTGCGCGACCCTGAGCTCCGTGTCCCGGACCATGCCGAGCTGCAATTGCTCGCCGGCGGTAAAGGCGAGGTGATCGAATGCCCCGAGCTGCTCGAAGAAGTCGCTGATGGACGACTCGCGGCTCAAGTCCACCGCGTGCCCTTCGTTGCCTTTGGGCAAGCGTGCGACCGCTGCTTCGACGCGTTTGGCGTTGCTCGAGGCGATGACTACGCATGCGCCTTCGCGCGCGGCGAGCTGCGCTGTCGCGAAGCCGATGCCGGATGTTCCGCCGAGAATCACGATCCGTTTACCTACGAGGGACATGTTGCGCTCCTTTTTTTGGTCAGTCGCGTGCGCCCGCGGTGACTCGTATGATTTGCGCGCAGCGCAGCGGCAAAACCAACGCCAAGGGTGAATCCCACCTATGCCTAAAATTCATACCTGAGCGGCTTGGCTTGAGGGAACGGACTGGGCGTGGTTTTCTGGGGCGATGAGCTTCGATACGCGAATCTTGAGCGGAATGGGCGTGCTGGTGGCAGCGGTCGAAGCGGGATCGTTCGTGCGCGCTGGAATCGCGCTTGGGCTCACCCAGTCGGGGGTCAGCCGTGCAATCGCGCGCCTGGAGGAGCGGGTGGGAGCGCGTTTGTTCCAGCGAGGTCCACGCGCGCTTTCGCTGACGGAAGAGGGCAAGCGTTTCTACGACCGAGCCTTACCGCTAATTTTGGCCCTGGAAGACGCCGCGAACGAGGCAGGCTCCGGTACCACTGCGCCGCGCGGTAAGTTGCGCGTGGTGATCGACGCGCTATCCGCGCGCATGCTCGTCGCTCCGGGTCTGGCTCAGTTTCTCGCCAAATATCGCGAGCTGCAGCTTGAGCTCGTGATTCAAGACAGCGTCAGTGATCTTGCAGACGGCTTCGAGGTGGGGGTGCGCTTCGGGCCGCCCGAGCCGTCTTCACTCATCACTCGCAAGCTGCTGGAGACTCGCGTCGTCACGTGTGCATCGCGCGCGTACCTCGAACGGCATGGGCACCCCCAAACCCCAAAGGACCTGACGAAGCACGAATGCATCCTATTCCGCGACCCGCGCACCGGGCGCCCCTTCGAATGGATGTTCCAACGCCGCGAAGAAACGATCACTGTGCCCGTTTCTGGGCGCTTGTGCGTCAACGACAGCGCTACACAACTCGCGGCCTGCGCCGCTGGTCACGGCATCGCGCAACCACTCGAGCTCGTGCTGCAGGGGCGCAAGCACCCCCACTTGGTGCGTTTGTTTCCCAAATGGTCGGACGAGCGCTACCCGCTGTATGTTTATTACCCATCACGCAATCTACCTTCGGCCCGGGTTCGCGCCTTCATCGATTTCATCGTCGCTGCGGGTAGCGCCGCCGTCTCGCGCGCGCCAAGTGACGGTTGATCCGCCAGAAAAAACCTGGCAGTGGACGAGCTGGTGAACCCAAGCCGGTCGATCAAAGCTCGCGGACGGTGACTGAAGTCTAGCCGGTCAGCCGCTTCTCAAACCCCAATGATATCGCGGTATACAGCCCGCGTTGCACCCCCGCGCAACAACTTAAAAAGCCCGGTGCGGTCGGAGGTTCAATGTTTTTGGGGCTCGTCGTGGGCAAGTGGGAGCTCGACCGGAACCGGATCCATCATTCCGTTCGCCCATTCGGTGTCTTGCCAGTTGTAGATGAAGGCCTCCTCGGTCTTACAGACGATGCAGTGCGCGACGATGCCATCGTCACGGGGTGGGCACGCCGTCGGCTTCGGTCAACGCGACCTCCCAGGCGAGCGCGCGGACCTGCGTGGGTAGCGGAATGACCGGGACTTGGCTCAACGAGGGCAGCACGTCCGGTTTGCCCAGCACCAAGACGGGGCGGCGCTTATCGGGGCTACCAAAGCGAAACCATCGAATGTCTCCGCGGGTGATCACGGAAACTCGGGCTCGCCATCGTCTTCAATCGGTCCGTCGGGGCCGTGTGTCACCCATGCGTTCCAAGCAAGACCCTGCTCCGCCGGGGCGAGGCGGACGTCGTCGTCTACCAACTCCAAGACGACGCGAACACGCTTGCCTTCGAAGGGCGCGCTCGGCACCGCGTCGAGGTCGATCGTGCTTCCGTGAACTCGGCCAGTCAGTGTACCCACATCGTCAGCCTAGCACGGGGACGCGCGCCGGTCGGCAGCGCGGCGGGGTGGGGCGGCTCCGGCGGTCAAGCCACCCGCTTCACGAAACCCAGGAAAAAGCTCGTTGTCCACGCGGGGTATCGCCCCCGCGCAACTGCTGAAAAGCCCCGGTAAAACGGGTTTTTAGTCGATGCACTGACGGCGCGCCTGCCTCGACTTCGCGTCCTCGCGACGAGCCGCGAGCCTCTCTGGATCGAGGGCGAGGCTACCTTCCGACTCGCGCCGCTCGAAGCCGAGCCGGCGGCGCAGTTGTTTCGCGAGCGCGCTGGAGTGCGGGTCCGCTCCGCGCTCGACACCGAGAGCGCTCAGCGCGCGTGCGCGGAGATTTGTCGTCGGGTAGATGGTCTTCCGCTCGCGATCGAGCTCGCTGCGGCGCGCGTGGCCTTCGTTCCATCCAAAGGAACAGACGCCGAAGGAACGCCTCACTCATGGAAGCAATGCCCCGGCTGTTGGGGACAAGGAGACGACCATGAGCAATGTGGAATTCGTAAAGGGTGTGTACGCAGCGTTCGGCGCCGGGGATATCCCCAAGGTGCTCGGCTCGATGCATCCGCAGATCCAGTGGACCCAGACCGCGGGCTACACGTACGGCGGCGTCTGCCGGAGCCCGCAGGCCGTCCTGGAGAACGTCTTCGCGAAGATCCCGGTCGGCTTCGAGTCGTTCTCGATCGACGTCGAGCGGCTGCTCGACGCGGGGAACGTGGTCGTCATGCAGGGGCACTACGTCGCCAAGGGCAAGGAATCGGGCAAGAGCGTGCGCGCCGCGGTCGCGTGCGCCGGGGACCGATGCTGCACAGCCTTCACCGACCCGCCACCCGTCACGGTTTGGCTCGCCACCGAGTGCCGCCCCAACTTGCGGAGCATCCGGAGACCCGAGCTTGTCCAGCCCTCGCGCTGGACCGCCTGGTCGACGACGAGCCGTGCAGGCTCGCGACGGATCTGACGGTGGGAGATCGCGTACACCTCGCCGGCGCGCAATCACGCGCTGATCATCCGGGGCGCGGCGTAGGCGGTTTTCCGTGGTCGAAGGTAGCAGGGCAACGTTTTCGAGGGTGACAACGAGCCGCTAAGCTTCAACACTCGAAGCCGTGCACCGGGTCGACGACCATCCGAGTTCGCGAGCAAAGAGCGCGAACTCTTTCACGCGCTCGTGGCGAGCGCGAGTCGCTGCTCGGTCGCTATTGCTTGCGGCAACGAGCGTGCTCTTCGCGTGCCAGCCGAAGCTCACCGTTGGTGAATGGGAGTGCTCCGAGAACGGCGCACCCGTGGGCGTGCCGCCAAACACCGACCCGATTGCCGTTCCGTGGTCCACGAGCTTCGAGAACGGGTTCTGCGACTACACTCAGCTGGCCGGATTCTGCTTCGCAGACCCGGCTGCATCGTACAGGACGGTTGCCTCGCCAGTGCATTCCGGGCAGTTCGCGGCGGCGTTCAGCGTGACCACGGCCGACTCCACGGGAACTCAGACCCGGTGCGTGCGACAGGGCGCGCTGCCGCCCGCTGCCTACTACGGCGCCTGGTACTACGTTCCGGCGCGCGCAACCAACTCCGCTTTTTGGAATCTCCTCCATTTTCAAGGCGGAGACCCTTCGGTTCAGCACTATCTCTGGGACGTCTCGCTCGTCAACACACCGAACGGCGACCTCCAACTCACCGTATACGACTTCTTGGCCAACAACGGTTTGGGCATGGTGCGGAAACCCAACGCGCCGCCGATCCCGATCGCGGCCTGGTTTCACATCCAATTTTACCTCAAGCGCGCTGCCGACGCGACGGGCGAGATAGTGCTCTATCAGGACGGGCAACGGCTGCTCGACGTCTCCGGCGTAATCACGGATGATTCGACCTGGGGTCAATGGTACGTCGGTAACATCGCTACCGGGCTGATGCCTCCCGATTCCACCGTGTACGTCGATGACGTCACCATTGACACAAAACTCTAGCGGCGGCTGCGCTCGGCACTTTGCCGCGATGGCGCTGTCCGCGCTGTCCGCGTGGCTGGCGACCGCGACGGCACTCGGGCAGCCCGCCCCGGGCCTCGACCTCCACTGGCAGGCCCCCGTTGGCTGCCCACAGCAAAGCGACGTGCGAGACCGCTTCCGCAAGCTGACTGGCGCCACGAGTTCAACTACGGGTCAACTGCAAGCCGACGGCGCGATCACGCAAACGGATAGTGCACGCTTTCATCTGCGGCTCATCGTTCACTCGGGCAAGCTCGTTGGTGAACGCAACCTCGATTCGTCATCGTGCGTGGATCTCGCGGGCGCAGCCGCGGTGACCCTCGCTCTGCTGATGCGGTCGGAAGCGCCGCTCAACGAGCAGGACATCCGCGGCTCGCAGCAGCCGAGCACCGCGACCAGCAGCGCGGCGCCTCCCGGCGGGGCGGCGAGCGAAACCGCCGAGCGAACCGAACCCGAAAAACCAACCACCAACGACGCGCACGAGCCATCCCCGGCTTCCCCCGACGCTCGCTCGCCGGGCCCAAGCGAAACGTCGCCACGCCCGTGGCGCGTCGTCCTACAGGCGCCACGGGCGGCTCTAAGCATCGGACCCCTGCCGCAACCAAGCTGGGCGCTCGCATTTGGCACCGGTGCCAACTACAAACGCTGGCGGTTCTTGCTCGAAGGCGCCGACTGGAAGCAACAGCACGTGCCGGCCCAGAACTTCCCCGGCTACGGCGCGGACGTCGATCGCGCAACAGCGGGGCTTCGGACCTGCCGTGCGGAGCGCTTTTCCGCGTTCGAGGTCGCTCCCTGTCTTCTGTTGTCGCTGGAGCACATCTCCGCGCGAGGCACGGGGGCACATATCGCCCCTCGGTCGGAACAAGTAACGTTCCTCGGCGTAGGCGCCGGTGTACGAGCGGGCGTCTATCTCGCTCGCTGGTTCGGCTTTTTTGTGGGGGTTGACGCCCAAATCGAGACAGCCCGCCCTCGGATCTCGATCGACGGAGTCGGCGCCGTGGGCGAGCTGGGGCCTGCTACACTCACGGCAACGGTCGGCCCCGAGTGGATTTTGTGACGGACAGCAGCGCACGCCGCTACTGCTTCAGAAGATGGTCGGACGCAGCTCAGACGCCCGCGCACTTGCCCTCCTAGAGGCCGCAGAGCCCGATACTGCTCCCGCCCCCGTGCCGTCCTTTCACGTCCTTTACACTCAGTATTTCGAATTCGTGTGGGCCTCTGCGCGACGGCTGGGTACGGACGAGCATGCGCTCGATGACGTGGTTCAGGAGATCTTCATCGTGATTCACTCCAAGCTTCACACCTTGGAGAAGCCGGCAGCGCTGCGCAGCTGGATCTACGGCATCGTACGGCGCACGGTGAGCAATTACCATCGGTCACGACGCGCACGCGGTGACTCAAGCCCCATCGGGGTCGACAGCGAGCTCGAGTCGTCTCAGCCGACACCGCTCGAAGCCACGCAGAGGAATTCCGACTTGGAATTGCTCGCCCTGCTTTTAGCGGAGCTGGACGAACCCAAGCGCGAGATATTCGCCCTCGTGGAGCTCGATGAGATGACTGTACCCGAAGTGGCAGAGGCGCTCGAAATCCCACTGAACACCGCCTATTCTCGACTGCGTGCGGCGAGAGTTGCCTTCGAGGCAGCACTCGCTCGACACGAGGCGCACCACCAGGGGAAAGGACGATAATGTCTGAGCTAGGTCCGAGAGCTCGCGAGCTCGTCCACTCCGGTCGCGGACGGCTGAACCGCCCCACGGTCGCGGACCGCGCGCGAGTGCAAATCGCGCTGCAGGCGAAGTTGGGGGCGGCAGTCTTGCCCGCCGAAGTGAGCAGCCCAGCTCCGGTCGCGCGTCCGCGCTGGCCGTTCATTTCGAGTGCCGTCGTCGGCGCTGCTTTGATTGGCGGCGGCCTATTGCTCGTGCCCCGTCACGAGCAGCGAGGCACGAATGCTCCGAGCGCGCGATCTCTCGTCGTGCCCGTCGCAGCGTCGAGCGCCGCAGTCCCGGTTGCGACGGCGGGGGATACCCCTTCACCCACTCCGGCGACGCCACCGGCAATGATTTCGGCTGAGCCTCCCGCGCCTTCGGTGCGCCCCGCGCAGGACAGGCTTGCTCAAGAGGTCGCGCTCCTCGCGCGTGCGACCAGTGATTTGCATGCGGGCCGCGCGGCCAATGCACTCAAGGTACTCGACGAGTACCAGCGCCAATTCCCCAAGGGTCTACTCACCGAAGAGCGCCGGGCCGCTCGAGCACAAGCGCTGTGCGCGCTCGGTCGGCAAAGCGAGGCGCAGGCTGAGCTTGCGCGTCTCGCGCCGCAATCGCCAGCTGCCGCGCGTGCGAAGCAGGTTTGCGAGACACACTCCACCACCGGGCGCTGACGCGGGGCGCTCGAGCAGTTATCCGTGACGGAAATTCCGCGCTGCCGCCACTGCGGAAGGCAATGAGTCACGCGAAGAACGAATTCTACAAGGCGTCCGCAAAGTTCCGCACGCACCGCACGGCACCGATTCGGGTGCTCGTGGGATCACTGCTCGCTCTGAGTTGTAGCTCTGGAACCACGGCACCAGGCAACGCAACGACGGGAGGCGGCTCGAGTTCGAGCGGTGGCTCGACAACGCAAGGCGGCACGAGCAGTGCGGCAGGAGAGGCCGCGGCAGGAGCCAGCAACGCTGGCGGCGGCTCGACCGCAGCGGGCGGAACGTTCGCTGGCGCAGGCAACGGAGCTGGCGGAAATGCCGCAACGGGCGGCAGCGCGGGCGCGGCGGGCACGGGCACGGCGGGCTCCGGTACAGGCGGCGCGAGCGGCTCCGGAGGCGCGGGTGGCGGCGGAGTCAGCTGCGGTGGCGGCAGCGCAATGCCCGGCGACGTCGTCGTCAATCTCGCGGAAGTGCACCAGAAGATCTCCGGTTTTGGCGCGTCGACCGCTTGGGGCTCCACCATGAGCGCCGCGGATGCCGACACGCTCTGGTCGACCACCACGGGCGCTGGGCTTTCATTGCATCGGATCCGGATCGACTACCAAACGGGGCACACGAGCGAACTCAACATCGCCAAGCTCGCTGTCGCGCACGGTGTGACCGTGTGGGCCACACCCTGGACTCCGCCGGCCGCTGACAAATCGGGCGCGACGGGCGCGAATGGCGAGGTCGAGGGAACGCTCTCCAATGGTCAGGCGTTCGGCACATTTCTAGCCGGCTTCGTCAGCTACATGAAAGGTCAGGGCGTAAATATCTTCGCAGTTTCCGCTCAAAACGAACCGGACGCGAGCGTCACTTACGAGTCGTGCAAATACAACGGAGCCGAGCTGGCATCGTTCATCGGGACGTACATGGGGCCCGCGCTCGCGAACTCCGGCGTGAAAATCATGGGCCCGGAGACGCAGAACTGGTGCGGCTTCCCCAACTTCGAGCCGGCCATTTTGAACGACACGAACGCAGCCAAGTACACCTCGATCATCGCGACGCACGAATACGGCTGCAGCCCCAAGGCGTATCCCGAGATTCAGCAGGCGGGCAAAGAGTTCTGGGAAACCGAGATCTACGACACCACGACCAACACGCCCGATCCAGGCATGCCGAGCGCACTGCGCATCGCCAAGCTGATTCACGACGCGCTGACGATCGCGAACATGAACGCTTGGCACTATTGGTGGGTGTTTCCGGCGACCGCAGACAACGGCGCCCTCTGGGATAAGGGCACAGGCAAGCCGACCCAACGGCTGTGGGTCGAAGGCAACTACGCCCGCTTCGTCCGCCCCGGGTTCGTCCGCGTCGGCACGACCGGTAGCGCGCCGAACGGCGTGTTGGTGAGCGCGTACAAGAATCCAACGGATGGCACCGTGGCCGTTGTCGCCATCAACAACAATCAGAGCAGCACTCCGATTTCGCTGTTCGTTTCAGGTGCCGCGCCGTGCTCGATGACGCCTTGGGTGACGGCCTCGAGCGATAGCTTGGCAGCGAAGACCGCGCTGCCCATCAGCAGCTCGCGGTTCAGCGGAACCCTCGCCGCGCAAAGCGTGACGACCTTCGTCGGCAAACCTTAGCACTCGTGCCGAAAATGTTTCTACATCGAGCCGTCGCCCACGCGCGTTTGGTCAATCCCCTCGCCTGCCGCCTGGCATTGCCCACAGCCATCGCCTGCGGAGTGTTCGTCTCGACGTCGGCCGACGCCGCGTCCTTGTCAGGGCCCATTTCAGGCTGGAACTCCGGCGTGCCGGCGTACATTTCGATGTACGAGTACGTGCCCAACAACGTGGCAGCCTCGCCACCCATCGTCGTGGCGGCTCACTTTTGCGGGGGGAGTGCCTCGGCCATGTTTGGCGCTGCTTCGAGCATCGTCGCGAAGGCCGACCAGTACGGCTTCATCATGATCTTTCCGCAAACGACCAACCCGGCAAGTTCGGCCAAATGCTGGGACGTCGGGTCGAAGGCGTCACTCACGCACGACGGCGGCGGCGACACGCAAGCCATCGCCGAAATGGTCAAATACGAGATCGGCAAACGCAACGCGAACGAAAGCCGCGTGTACGTAATGGGTGTCTCCTCCGGCGCGATGCTGACCCAAGCCATGCTCGCGGTCTATCCGGACATTTTCAAGGCGGGCGCCGAGTTCTCTGGTGTACCCGCTGGCTGCTGGTCAGACGGTTGGACCGCTGCGAGCAATTGGGGGGGCACGTGCGCCCTTGGCCGCGACACGATGAGCGCATCACAGTGGGGCGCTCTCGTGCGCGGAATGTACCCGGGCTATTCGGGTTATCGGCCGCGAATTCAACTCTGGCATGGCACTGCTGACACGACCATCGACTACAACAACCAGACCGAAGCGATTAAGGAGTGGACCAACGTGCTCGGCCTGAACGCGACACCGAACTCGACCGACACGACTTCGGTGCCGAATTTCACGCTTCAAAAGTGGATGAATCCCTGCGGGTTCACTGTGCTCGAGGCGCACACGCAAGCCAACGGCGGGCACACTACGCCGATTGACGCGAACTCGGTCATCGGCTTCTTCGGCCTCGACAAGACGTCGGCGACCGATCCCGAGGTGGCGATGTGTAGCGGCACTGGCGGTAGCGGTGGTGCCGGCGGGAGCG
>Ga0207687_10001176_pt1 | contig 17877 bp, 13 predicted proteins | sample KBSM54metaG_FD_184399 | JGI IMG/M metagenome (GOLD analysis project Ga0207687, IMG submission 184399) | Miscanthus rhizosphere microbial communities from Kellogg Biological Station, Michigan, USA - KBS M5-4 metaG (SPAdes) (version 2) | ecosystem: Host-associated > Plants > Roots > Rhizosphere >...
CTTCTTCGCTTCGAGGTACTTCCGGGTGGTGGTCGAGGGGGCGATCTCGAGCGGCACGCGCTCGATGATCTCCAGGCCGAAGCCTTCGATGGCGACGTACTTGGCGGGATTGTTCGTCAGCAGGCGGATCTTCCGGACGCCGAGGTCGCGCAGGATCTGCGAACCGGTGCCGTAATCGCGGATGTCGGGGGCGAAGCCGAGTTTGGCGTTCGCCTCGATGGTGTCGGCCCCCTGATCCTGCAGCTCGTACGCCTTCAGCTTGTTGATCAGGCCGATCCCGCGCCCTTCCTGCAATAGATAGAGGATGACGCCCTTCCCTTCCTTGGCCACCAGCGCGAACGCGCGATCGAGCTGATCGCCGCAGTCGCAGCGGTTGGAGTGGAAGACGTCGCCGGTGAGGCAGGAGGAGTGGACGCGGACGAGGACCTCGTCCGATTCCTGGATCTCCCCCATCACCAGCGCGATGTGCTCCTCGCCGGTGATGTCGCTCTTGTACGCGTGGACGCGAAAGTCGCCGTACTCGGTCGGCAGGACCGGCGACGCGAGACAGCGCACGTGCTTCTCGTTGTGCATCCGGTACTTGATCAGGTCGGCGACGGTGATGATCTTCAGCCCATGCTCGCGGGCGAAGACGCGGAGGTCCGGCATCCGGGCCATGGTGCCGTCCTCGTTCATGATCTCGCAGATGACGGCCGCCGGATTCATCCCGGCGATCGACGCGAGATCGACCGAGGCCTCGGTCTGGCCGGCGCGCTTGAGCACGCCGCCCTTCTTGGCTCGCAGCGGAAAGACGTGTCCGGGCCGCACCAGATCGAGCGGCCGGCTCTTGGGGTCGATGGCCACCCGCACCGTCTCCGATCGATCGAACGCCGAGATGCCGGTGGTGACGCGGCCGCGCGCTTCGATCGACACCGTGAACGCGGTGCCGTACGGCGAGGTGTTGTTCTCGACCATCAGCGGCAGGTCGAGGTCGCGGCAGCGCTCCTCGGTCAGCGCCAGGCAGATCAGGCCGCGGCCGTAGCGGGCCATGAAGTTGATCGTCTCGGGCGTGACCTTCTCCGCCGCGATGCAGAGGTCGCCCTCGTTCTCGCGGTCTTCGTCATCGACGATGATGACGAACTTTCCGTTCCGGTAGAGCTCTGCGGCTTCTTCGATGGTGGCAAAAGGCATGTCGGGGTTACTCGATCCTGAAGTCCTGCGTGAGATTGTAGCTCTGCGCGCCGTCATCGAGCTTGACGACGAAGGTGTACGTCGCCCGCTCGAGAGGAAGACCGGCCAGGGGAATCGCGGCGCGCACCATACCGCATGACGACTTGCTCGTGCTCGCATGCGCCTTCACGGCGACCGGCGGCATCAGAATCTGGAGCGGCTTCTCTCCCGCCGTCCCGAGGATCGACGTCGTCATGTTCAGCGTCTCGGCGGGACCGCAGTACTCGAACGCAAACCCGATCCTGCCGCTCTTCGCGAACGTGACGACGTTGCGGCCGTTCAGCAACGCATCGGGCGACGCGGCGGAGACGTCGGTCATCAGCACGAGCGCGTGCGCGCCGCTCGGCGTCTGCTTCGCCCACTCCGGGACGTTCTTCAGATCGGGACTGACGAGCATCGCCTTCATCGCCGCCGGAACGGCGTTCGCGAAATCGGAATTGGCCGTGACGAGCCGGAAGACGCCCTTCGAGTCGCGCACGAAGTCGACCTCGACGCGCGGCAGACCGAACTTCGCGTTCGCCTCGTCCTTCTCCCAGACCCAGACGTCTTTCGTCTCGGGCGTGTCGTCCTCGCGCCGGACGTTCGGAGGAACGCCGAGAACCAGGAGCACGCGGCCCCGGTCGCTCATCGCGCCGCGGCCGATGACCGTACCGGTCGAATCCTTGTCGGGGAAGTATCGATCGGCACGCTCGACCCGATTCTGGAAGTCGGTCAGAAACTCGTTCTGCGGCGTGCCCGGCGTCGGGTCGCGCCGGGCCCAGAACAGGTCGATGAAGTGCTGCGCCTCGCCGTCGGTGGCGAGCTGCTTCCACTGACGCTGTTCGGCAGCGGTCATGATCCACTGCACCGGACCGCTCCCCCACTCCTGGTAGGTCGGAGAGAGGGCGGCAAACGACGAAACGGCGAGCGTGAGGATCGCCGCCAACGCGGCGCAGCGCACGAACATCATTCGATCTTGAAGTCCTGCGACAGGTTGTAGGTCTGCGTGCCGTCATCGAGCTTGACGACGAAGCTGTAGGTCCCCGCGGCGATCGGAAGATCGCCCAGCGAGATCGCCGCACGCACCAGTCCGCAACCGGGCACCGTCATGATCGGATCGGGATGGGCGTTCACCGGAAGGCCGTTGATGCTGACCCGTTTTCCGTCCGACATTCCGCGGACCGCGACCGAGACTTTGACCGGGTCCTTTTCGCCGCAGTACTCCACGGCGTACGCGAGGTCGTCCTTCTTCGCGAACAGCGTCGCGGTCACGACGTCGGCGAACGGGTCGCCCGCTTCGGAGTTGACGATGGCGTGCGGATCCTTCAGCAGCAGAAGGTGATGCGCTCCCGGCTCGCCCTTCCGCACGGCAGCCGCCTGCGGTAAGGCGGCGGTGACAGCCTCGGGCCTGGCCCAGTCGGGGACATCTTTCAAATCGGGACTGACCAGCATCTTCCGCATCGCCACCGGTGTGGCATTGAGGAAGTCGTGACGCTGCGTGTCGCGGTGAAAGATCATCTTCGGATCTTCGACGAAGACGACCTCGACCCGGGGCAGGTCGAATTTCTGCTTGGCGCTCTCTTTTTCCCAGAGCCAGATCTCGCGCCGTCCCTCGCTCTTGAGGACGTCGCGAGAGTAGAAGTTGATCGTCTCCGGATATCCGAGGACCATCAGCACGCGCCCGCGGTCACTCATCGAGCCGGGGGTGATCACCGTGCCGATCGAATCATGGTTGGCGTAGCGCGCGTCGGCGTCCTTCACCCGCGCCTCGAAATCGGCCTTGAACTCGTTCAGCGGCGTGCCGGGCGTCGGGTCGCGGCGGGCCCAGAAGAGCTGAATGAACTTCTCCGCGTCTTCGTCGGAGGCGATCTGCTTCCACTGCCGTTGCTCGTCGGCGGTCATGATCCACTGCGCCGGCCCTTTCCCCCACTCCTGGTGCTCGGGAGAGAGGGCGGCGAAGGCAGTGGATGCGGCGAAGGTGAAGGCGAGGATGAGCGCTGCGTTTCGTACCGGGCTCATTCGACTTTGAAATCCTTGGAGAGGTCGTAGCTCTGCGATCCGTCGTCGAGCTTGATGCTGAAAGCGTACGTGCCGGCCGCGACCTTCATGTCGCTCAGCGGAATCGAGGCGCGCACCAGGCTGCAGCCCGGCACGACCTTGATCGCTTCGACCGGAACGTCTTCCAGCGGCGCGACCATGTTGATCTTCTGGCCGTTGGCCGAGCCCTTGATGGAGATCGTCATCTTCAGCGTCTCGGCGGGCCCGCAGTACTCGAAGGCGTACCCGAGATCGTCGCTGGCGGAGAAGGTGGAGGTGCCCGACACGCCGGCGAACGGATCGGTGCCGCTCTGCGGAGCGGCCAGCGCCATCGCGTCCTTGACCAGGAGGAGCGTGTGCACGCCCGGCTCGCCGTGACGCGTGGAGAGGACCGGCTTGGCGCCCGTCTCCTTGTTCACGGTGACGAACTCGATCTGCGTCGGCGGCCGCCTGGCCCATTCCGGCGCGACGGTCATATCCTTGCTGACGATCGATTTCTCGGGCGCGTTGGCGAAGGCGGTCAGGATGTCGTTGCGCTGCGTGTCGCGCTGCACGAGGCCGCTGATCGGGTCCTCGATATAGACCGCTTCGATCTTCGGCATGTCGAATTTCTTTGCGTCTTCCTTCTCCCAGAGCCACACCTCGCGCGCGCCCATCATGGTGCCCTGAGCGAAGCCGGGACCGCCGCCTGAGGATCCTCCGCCGCCGTTGCCGTAGAAGTCATTCGGGGCCGCGCCGGTCGCCCCTTTCTGCTTGAAGAACTGGTTGTTGTTGCTCGGGAAGCCGAGGACGATCACCGCATGACCGCGGTCGCTCTGTTCTCCCTTGACCTGGCGATGCCCGTAGTTCTCGGACGCGTACTTCACGCGGGCGTCGTACTCCTGCTTGTACTCGTTCACGTACGTGCCCGGCGTCGGATCGCGGCGGGCCCAGAACAGGTCGATGAACTCCTGGGCCTGCTCGTCGGTCGAGACCGCCCTCCACTTCTTCTGTTCGTCGCGGGTCATCAGCCACCGGGCCGGACTCTTGCCGAAATCGACATACTTCTGCGAAAGCGCTGCATACATCGACAACGAAAAAAGTGAGAGGAGGACGACGACGGCGCCGCGGACGAGAGTGCGCATGGGGCTATTTCTCCGATCGAATTTTGAACGCTTCTTTCAACTCGAATGTCTTGCTGCTGATGGTGTCGACCACCTTGACGGTGAGCGTGTAGTCGCCTGACTTGAACGTTTCCAGCGGAATGGACGTACCGACGGCGAAGTGCCCGGGCATGCCTTTGAGCTCCAACGCCTCGACGTCGGACATCGGCAGCTCCATCCGGATCTTCTTCCCTTCGCTCGAGGTCCCGGTGAGCGAGACCCGCGACTGAAGCTTCGGCTGTTTCGACGTCGCGTCGAGGCCCGGATTGCGTACCTCGAAGAAGTACCAGAGCTCATCCGCGTTGGTGAACAGATGATCGGACTTCGGCACGACCTTCATGCCGCCGAACGCGAACGGGTCGGTCGGCCGCTGGGCCTCGGCGAGCGTGTAAACGTTGTTGGAGAGGATGAGACGCGATACCGCCGGCGCGTCCTTGTCGAGCGCGGCGAGATCGAGGTCCTGGCGAACCATCGACAGCGGCTTGCCGTTCTCCGCCAGTCCGAACGTTCCCTTGTACTTCCCGGGCGGCAGCGTGATCGACTTGTCGAAGAAGTAGTCGTTCTTCGTGGCCATCAGCTTCGCCGGCTCTTCGAAGACGGCGGCCGGTTTGCCCGACTCGTCCTCGACCATGCCGAAGAACGTCAGATCCTGAGTGGCGGAGAAGCCGGCCACTTTCGGGACATAGAGTTGAACCGGAACGAAATAGTCGCCCTGCGGCGTGATGAACTCGCCGTAGCTGAGGAAGAGATCCTTGTACGACGACTTGCCGGCCTTGAGGTCGTCGACCGCGGCGCGCAGCGCCTCGTTCCTGAACGCCAGCGCCGGCGCGGCGGGTGCAGCCACCGCCGCGGCGACGGCCACGGGAGCGGGAGCGGCGACCGCGGCGGCCTTCGGCAGTTCCGTCAGTCCGGGCTGCACGAGTGACGCGGCGATCGCCTTGTTGAAGACGTCGGCGACGTCAGTCTTCCCGGTCCGCTCGAGCTTCCACTCGTTCGAGCCGTATTGATCGACGAACGCGAATTCGGCGATGGGAGGCGTGCCGGCGGGGAGCCTGGTCTTGCTCGCGTCGTACGTCCAGAGCTGCTTCGGGCTGTACGACTGGAGTGATTCGACGGCCTTGTCAGTGCCGGCCGAATTGGTGTCGGGGGTGAGAATGGTGCTCTTCGGCTCGGGATTCGTGCGGTCGATGCGCGTCGGCCGCCCGAGGAGGATGAAGACGTGACCGCGATCGGTCATCGAGCCCTTCGAGCGTCCCTGCGGGAACTGCTTGTCCGCGGCCGCCACACGCGCGTCGAAGTCGTCCTTGAACTCGTTGGCCGGAGTTCCCGGCGAAGGATCGCGGCGGGCCCAGAAGAGATCGGCGAAGGCCTGCGCGGCCGCGTCGTCATTGATTTTCTTCCACTGCCCCTGCTCTTCCTTCGTCATCAGCCACTGAGCCGGTCCCTTGCCCCATTCCACGAAGTTCTGGGACAACGCCGCGGATGCGGTCGCGGCGAAGGCCGCGATCGCGAGAACGAGTACGACGCGCGTGAGCGTTCGCATCGGCTATTTTCCTTCGACCTTGAAGTCGTCGCTGAGGTTGTAGGAAACCTTCTTCACCGTGTCCGTCACCTTCACCTTCAGCGTGTAGTTGCCGGGCGCGAACGAGGCCAGGGGAATCGAGCTGCCGACTCCGTAGTGGCCCGGCACGCCCTTCAGCTCCTGGGCTTCGACCGAGCGCGGAGGCGCGGTCATCTGCACCGGCTTGCCGTCCTTCGACTTTCCGGTCATCTCCAGCTTCACCTGGACGCCCGGCACATTCTGCTCGTTGAGTCCCGGGTTGCGGAGCTCGAAGAAGTACCAGAGCTCATCGGAGGTGTGGAACGTCTTGTCGCCCTTCGGCACGACCTTGATGCCGCCGAACGCGAACGGATCGGTCGGGCGCTGCGCCGCCGCCAGCGGGTAGACGTTGTTGGAGAGGATCAGCGCCGAGATCGCGGACGCGTCCTTGTCGAGCGTGCCGGCGAGATTCATGTCCGCCGACACCATCGAGATCGGCTTGCCGTTGAGGGCCAGACCGAACACGCCTTTGTGCTTGCCCGCGGGGAGCATGAGCGACTTGTCGAAGTAGAGGTCGTCCTTCGAGACGGTCAGCTTCGCCGGCTCTTCGAACACCGCGATCGGCTTGCCGTCGTCCTCGACCACGCCGAAGAACGTCAGCTCGGCGGCCGGATCGAGGTTCGCCACCTTCGGCACGTACAGCTCGACCGGCACGAAGTACTCGCCCTGCGGCGTCACGTACTCGCCCCAGGCGACGTAGAGGTTCTTGTACGGATTGGTCTTCGCCGCCTCGAACTCGCTGACCGCGGTCTGATACGCCGCCGTCTTGAAGGTGGTCGGATAGACCGGAGCCGCCGGAACGGCCGCCGTCGTGACCGCGGCCGGAGCCGGAGCCGCGGCAGGCGCCGCCGGTGCTGCGCCGAACTTCGGCGCGGCGGTGAGGCCCGGCTGGACGATCAGCGCGTTGATCATGTTTTTCTGCAGGGTCGGGACGTCGACTTTGCCCTTCTGCAGGCGGAAATCGCCCACGTTGAACTGATCGAGGAAATCGACTTCGGCCCTCGGCGCGCTGAAACCCTTCTGCGCGGCCTCGCCTTCGTAGATCCAGACCTGCTTGGCGCTCTTCTCGGTGGCGGCGCTGGCCGATGCCCCCATCGCCTCGCCGTTGACGCCGAAGCCGCGGTCGTCGCCCGTGCCGCCGGTCGGACCGGTGCCGGTGCGGGAGATCGACTTCGGCGGACCGAAGAGGATGAGGATCTTGCCGCGATCGCTGACCGCGCCTCGGGTCCGTCCCGCCGTGAAGTGCTCATCGGCGTACTTCACCGCCGTGTCGAACTGCTCTTTGTACTCGTTGCGCGGCGTGGCGGGCGTCGGATCGCGACGGGCCCAGAACAGATCGACGAAGGCCGACGCGTCGGCATCGTTCTTGATGTTCTTCCACTGCGCCTGTTCTTCCGGGGTCATGAGGAACTGGACGGGGCCTTTTCCCCAGTCCGCGAACTGCGGGGAGAGCTGCGCGAACGCACTCACCGCTGCGGCCGCGATTGCGACCGCGATCAGAAATTTCCGCATTTTTTTCAATCTCCTGAATGAGTTGTCCCGAATTCAAACAGGCTGCGGGACTGCCTATTCCGTCGAAAACGGCCCTTCCGAGCCGCGCTTACTGCTGCTCGAAGTTCTCCATTTCGTCGTAGAGCTTGTCCATCTCCGCGTCGATCTCTTCCTGCTTCAAAATTCCCTTTCGCACCAGTAGCGCGGCCAGGCTGTGCAGCAGGATGCCGTTCTCGATGATCATCTGCTCGATCTGTTCGTCGTATTCCTCGTCAGCGCCGTCGTCGTTCCGTTCGATGTCGTCCATCGTTTTCCTCCGCGCGACGATGTACCACATTTCAGAGAGCAGGTGGCAGGTTGCGGGAGGCAGTGATCGGAGCTCCTGCCACCGGCCCCCTGTTGTCTGCCAACTGATCCCTGCTATCTAATCAGGCCATGAAGCGAATCGTCGTTCTGATCCTCTCCATCCTTGCACTCGCCTGTCCTCGGAAAACGGAGACGCCGCAGACCAACCCGGCGTCGCTGAAGAAGACGATGAAAGTCGGACTTCTTACCCCCGGCTCCATCAACGACAACGGTTGGAACGCGATCGCCTGGGAAGGCCTGCAGCGGATCCGGAAAGAGCTCGGCGCAGAGATCTCTCACCAGGAGACGACCACCCCCCCGCAGATGAGCGAGGGCTTCAAGTCATACGGCGCGAAGGACTACGACCTCGCGTTCGGCCACGGCTTCGAGTTCCAGGGCCCGGCAAAGGAAGCCGGCGCGCAGTATCCGCACACGATCTTCATCACCACCTCCGGCAATACGCTCGCGCCGAACGTCGCACCGATGGTCTTCCAGCTCGAACAGGCCACCTACCTCCTCGGCGTGATCGCCGCGGGTGAATCGAAAACCGGCAAGGCCGGGCTCGTCGGCGGCATCAATCTCCCCTCCATCGCCTCGACGTTCCAGGCCTTCAAGGCAGGAGCGCAATCGGTCAATCCGAAGTTCGAAGTGAAGGAGGTCTACACCGGCAACTTCGACGACCCCGGCGCGGCCAAGCTCGCCACGCTGTCGCTCATCAACGCCGGATGCGACTTCATCTTTCACCAGGCGAACGAGGCCGGACGCGGCGTGTTCCAGGCCTGCCAGGAGCGGAAGGTCCGCTGCTTCGGCTCGAACAAGAACCAGAACGATCTCGCCCCGGATGTGATCGTCGCGTCAGCCGTGCTCGACGTTCCGAGCGCCTTTGTGACAATCGCGAAAAAGGTGCGCGATCATCAGTTCAAGCCGGAGATCCAGTACCTCGGCATGAACGAGGGAATCGTCTCGCTCGTCTGGAACGACGCGCTCAAGCCGTCGCTGAAGCCGGAGACGGTGAACGAAGTCGCGAAGATCGAGCAGGGCATCCGCGACGGATCAGTGAACGTGCCGCGCGGATTCTGATGTGCTGACGCTGCGCGGCATCACGAAGCGCTTCGGCGAGAACGTCGCCGTCGACGACGTCACCCTCGAGCTGCGCGGCGGCGAGATCGTGGCCATCGTCGGCGAAAACGGCGCGGGGAAGACCACGCTGATGCGCATCGCCGCCGGCGAGCTCGCGCCTGACTCCGGCACGATCACAGGCGCTGACGCCATCGGCTTCGTCCACCAGCACTTCCTCCTCGTCTCCGACTTCTCCATCGCCGAGAACCTCGCGCTGCAACGCGCGTGGTCGTTCGCGTCGCTGCGCAAGCTCGAGGACGAAGCGGAGCGGATCATCGCCGCGACCGGCATCGACCTCCACGGCCCGTCGCGCCGGGTGGAAGAGCTCTCGGTCGGCGAGAAATCGAAGCTCGAGCTGATCAAGGCGATCGCCAAGAAGCCGCGCGTCCTGATCCTCGACGAGCCGACCTCGGTGCTCACTCCCGCCGAATCAGATGAGCTCTTCGCCGTCATGCGCCGCGTTGCGAGCGAAGGAACCGCGGTCGTGTTCATCAGCCACAAACTCCCCGAGGTGCTCGCCATCGCCGATCGAATCGTGGTGATGCGCCGCGGGCGGGTCGTGCTGGAGACGAAGTCGATGACGGCGGACGAGCTGGCGAACGCGATGGTCGACGCGCCATTGCCGACGTCCGTCGCGCCCGCAAAAAACATCGTCGCCATCGTCGGCGTCGCCGGCAACGGCCAGTCGCAACTCGCGGAGCGTTTCCGCGATGAGCACCCCGACGCCGGTCTCATCCCCGAGGACCGCACGCGCGACGGCATCATCGCGGAGATGTCGATCGCGGAGAACCTCGCGCTCCGATCGAAGACGAACGCCGACGCGCTCATCAAACTCTTTTCGATCAAGGCCACCAGCGCGAAACAGAAGGCCGGCTCGCTCTCCGGCGGCAATCAACAAAAAGTCATCCTGGCCCGCGAGCTCTCCCGCAAACCGAACCGGATCCTCGCCGCCGAGCCGACGCGCGGCCTCGACATCGAGGCGACCGCCTTCGTCCACGCGCAACTGCGCGCGGCGGCCGACGCAGGCGCGTCGATCCTCCTGATCACCTCCGATCTCGACGAAGCCTTCGCCCTCGCCGACGAGATCCAGGTCATCTACCGCGGCAGGTTGTCGGAGCGAATGCCACCCGCGGTGGCGAGAGAAAAAGTCGGCGCGCTGATGGCGGGCCTGCCATGAACCGAGGGGTGCGTACGTCTCGTCCGCACGTCCGACGCCAAAATGAGCGGACGAGACGTCCGCTCCCCTCTTTTGAGATGGCGGGCATCGGATGAGAGCGATCGCCGCGGCGGTCGCGGCCATCCTGCTGCTCTCGCTCTCCGCGCTCGCCTTCGGCCGCTCGCCGGTCGAGCTCCTGAACATCCTCGTCACCGGCTCGGTTGGATCGCGCTTCGCCATCGAAGGGACGCTGTTGAAATCGGTCCCCCTCCTGCTCACGGGACTCAGTGTCGCGCTCGCGTTTCGCGCCGGCGTCTGGAACATCGGCGGCGAAGGGCAGTTCATCGTCGGCGCGATCGCGGCGATCGTCGCGTCACGCTACGGCGTGATCGCCTCGCTCGCCGCGGCGATGCTCGCCGGCGCGGTGTGGGCGTCGATCGCGACGGCCATGCGGCTCTGGCGCAACGCGCCCGAGGTGTTGACGACGATCCTGTTGAACTTCACCGCCATCCATCTCCTCGGCTGGTGCGTGAACGGACCGCTGCAGGAGCGCGGCGCGCAATATCCGCAGACCGACGTCGCCGCCGTGGCGCTGCCGCAGGCCGGCGACGTGCACGCCGGGATTCTCATCGCAATCACCGCCAGCGTCGCCGCCTGGTTCCTCCTCTACCGGACGGCGGAAGGACTGCGTCTGCGCGCCACCGGCTTCAACGCCCGCGCCGCGAAGTGGGCCGGCATCGACGTCGACCGCCAGCTCGTGCGCGCGATGGCCATCAGCGGCGCGCTCGCGGGTCTCGCCGGAGGCATCGAGCTGCTCGGCGTCACGCATCGACTCTTCGAGCGCTTCGCCGCCGGCTACGGCTACTCCGGCATCGCCGTCGCGCTGCTGGCGCAACTCCATCCCCTGGCCACCATCGCCTCGGCCATCTTCTTCGGCGCGCTCGCCACCGGCGCGGGCGAACTGCAGCGGACCGCCGACATCTCGTCGAACGTCGCGATCTTCGGCCAGGCGGTGGTGATCCTGGTTCTGATTCTTTTCGGGAGCTGGCGCGCACGTGATTGACGTCATCCTTCACGCATTGCCGATCGCCATCGTCGCGTCGACGCCGCTCCTGCTGGCGGTCGAAGGTGAGCTCGTCGTGCAGCGATCCGGCATCATCAACCTCGGCATCGAAGGAATGATGCTGACCGCGGCGATGACCGCGGTCCTCGCGCAGCAGGCGACGAAGAGCGTGCTCGCCGGATTCGCCGGCGGCGTCCTCGGCGCGCTGTTCGTCGCGGCGATCTTCGGGCTGTTCGCCATCCGCTATCGCGCCGACCAGATCGTCACCGGCACGGCGATCAATCTCCTCGCCCTCGGCCTGACCGGCTTCGTCTACAAAGCCGCGGGCGGCCTGATCTTCTCCGCCTCACCGGTACGCGAGGTCGCGCAGTATGCGGTCGTGCTGTTCGCCTGGATCGCCGTGCCGATTGCGCTCGCGCTGCTGCTCTGGATGACGCGCTTCGGACTGCGGCTTCGCGCGTCAGGCGAAAATCCCGACGCCGTGCGGCACGCGCAGCGGTACCGGTGGTCGGCGCTGGCGATCGAAGCGCTGCTCACGGGGATGGGGGGCGCGTATCTGTCGCTCGCGCTGTCGAGCGGATTCGCGGAGAACATGACCGCCGGCCGCGGCTTCATCGCGCTGTCGATCGTGATCTTCGGCCGCTGGAAAGTGCGCGGGGCGATCGTCGGCACGGCGCTGTTCGGCGTCGCCGCCGCGCTGCAGTACACGCTGCAGGCGATGAACATCGGCCTGCCGTTTCACCTGCTGCTCGCGGTGCCGTACGTCGTGACGCTGCTGATCCTCTGCGGCATCGCGGGACGCGTGCGCGCACCCGAGGCGTTGGGGCGGCGCGACTAACGTCCCCACGCGCCGAGCGAATCCCACACGCTCGGCAACCGCGCCTCGCCGCTGACCACGAGCTCCGTCTCGTGCTTCGACGACGCGAGTGCCGCGGCCAGCGCCGGCACGACGTCCGGCATCGCATGCGTCATCGGATGCTCTTCCAGGAATCGCGTCGAGACCAGCCCCTCGCGAAACGCCGGGTGCGTCACCACGCGCCGCAGCCACGAGACATTCGTCTTCGTGCCGAGGATCACGTAATCGCGCAGCGCGCGATCGAGGCGATCGACGCAGTGCTCGCGATCCTCGGCGAAGCAGATCAGCTTCGCCAGCATCGGATCGAACTTCACGCCGATCTCACTCCCCTGCATCACCCCGCCGTCGACGCGCACGCCCGGCCCCGCCGGCTCCGCGTAGAACGCGATCGTTCCCGACTGCGGCAGGAAGCGGTCGTCCGGATCCTCGGCGTAAACGCGCACTTCGATCGCATGTCCGCGCTGCCGCAACTGCTCCTGCGTCCACGGCATCGGCGCGCCGGAGGCGAGCTCGATCTGGGCGCGGACGAGGTCGACGCCGAGGACCTGCTCCGTCACCGGATGCTCGACCTGCAGGCGCGTGTTCATCTCCAGGAAATAGAACTCGCCGTCGGGCGTGACGATGAACTCGACCGTGCCGGCGTTGCGATAGTCGACGCCGCGGGCTGCGGCGATCGCCGCCGCGGCCATCCGCTGCCGCAGCTCATCGGAGTAACGCGGCGCGGGCGACTCCTCGACCACCTTCTGATGCCGGCGCTGGATCGAGCAGTCGCGCTCGAAGAGATGAAGCACGTTGCCGCGGCCGTCGCCGAAGATCTGGAACTCGACGTGCCGCGGCTCCTCGATGTAGCGCTCCAGCAGGAGCCGCGCGTCGCCGAACGCCTTCGAGGCCTCGCGCTGCGCCGATTCGATCGCCGCGTGGAGCTCACCCGCGGAACGAACGATCTTCATCCCCTTCCCGCCCCCGCCCGCGCTCGCCTTCACCAGCAGCGGAAATCCAACCTTCTCCGCCTCGGTCGTCAACGTGTTGACGTTCTGATCCTCGCCGTCGTAGCCCGGGACGACGGGGACGTCGAGGCGCTGCATCAGGTGTCGCGACTCGGCCTTCGATCCCATCGCCGCGATCGAATCGGCCTTCGGTCCGACGAAGATGATCCCGGCCTCGGCGCACGCGGCCGAAAGCTCCGCGCGCTCGGAGAGAAAGCCGTAGCCGGGATGAAGCGCGTCCGCACCACTCTTCCGCGCCGCGTCGATGACCTTGCCGATGTCGAGATACGTCTCACGCGCGTCCCCTCCGCCGAGCGAAACCGTCTCGTCGAAAAAGCGGCGGACGAAGCGGACGTCGTCCGATTCGGAGTACGCCAGGACCGAGGCGATCCCCATCTCGCGGCAGGCGCGGGCGATGCGCACCGCGATCTCGCCGCGGTTGGGGACGATGAGTTTATTGATCACTTGCGGTTGCCTCCGAGCGTCACTTCGCCCACGGCGCCTTCTCCTTCTTCAAAAACGCCTGCATCCCCTGCTGCCCCTCTTCCGACACGCGCCGCGCGGCGATCGCCTCGATGGTGTACGGAATCGACTCCGCTTGTTCGTTCCCCGCCACGAACGCGATCAGTTTCTTGCACTCGCGCACGGCCTCGGGGCCCGAAGTCTTCAGCAGCGTCACCGTTTCGGCCACTGCCGCGTCGACGTCATCGACCAGCCGGTGCACCAGGCCGATCCGCAGCGCGCGCTCCGCGTCGAAACGCTCGCCGGTGAGGAAGAGCGCCCGCGCGTGGGTCGTGCCGATCTTCGCGATCACGTACGGCGAGATCACCGCCGGCAGGATTCCGAGCTTCACCTCGGAGAGTCCGAACTTCGTGTTCCGCGCGGCGATCACGATGTCGCACACCGCGACCAGGCCGACGCCGCCGCCGATCGCGGCTCCCTGAATCGCGCCGATCAGCGGGATCGGGCATTCGTTCATCAGCGCGAACATCTTCGCCAGCAGCGACGAGTCGTGGATGTTCTGGTCCCGCGTGTACGAAACCATCTTCGACATCCAGTTCAGGTCCGCGCCGGCGCAGAAATTCGCTCCGGTGCCGCGCAGCACGACCGCGCGAGCGTCGCGCGAGCCGATGTTCTGGAAGAGATCGATGGCCTCGTGGATCAGCTCATCGTTGAACGCGTTGTGGACTTCGGGACGGTTGAGGGTGACGGTGAGAACTCCGTCACCCTCGTCGATCAGCAGTGTCTTGTAAGTCATGCGCGCGGCATTTTAGTGCCGCGCCACCCGCGCGCGTCCCAGTGCGACCGTGGGGAAGGTCGCCGAGACCGTGTAGCTGCCGGTCGCTCCGAGCGCGCCGTTCGCAGTCACCTGCAGGAAGTAGTCGCCCGGATTGAGCGCCTGGCTCACCGCCGCCGGGCCGCCCGACGCGAGATCCGTGGTGATCGCGCCGATGCCGGTGCCGGTCAGCACGGTGTGCAGCGCCGTGTCGGCCGAATTCAGCGTGAACGTCACCACGCCGGCCTTGTCGAGGTGGATCTTGAAGAAGTCGACGTCGGTGGCGGAGCAGAGGCGCGCGCCGACGCTCTGTCCCGATCCGATGCCGAAGGCCTGCGCCGCGGTCTCGTTCGGCTCGGTGGCGTCGGTGCACGGCGGCGGCGCGCTACCGAGCGTGCCGGCGGTGGAGACGAGCACGAAGCTCTGCGGCGAGTGCGAGATCACGCGCGAACCGGTCACCAGGAGGTGATACGTCCCCGCCGCGGCTCCCTTGATCTCGACCTCTTCGACGTTGTCGACCGTGTTCACGCCGCGCGTCGCGGCGGCGCCCGGATTGTTCTTGTCGAGGACGTACGGCAGCGTCTGGACGTTGCCCGCGTCTTTGACCACGAGATCGAGATCGTTCATCAGCGCGGCGTCCGCGAGGCTGTCGCCGAGGTGCAGGACTTCGGGGTCCGTCCAGACGATCACGACGCGAAGATCGCCGGCCGACGAAAGGGTCAGCGGGAAATCGACCTGGCCGCCCTGGGCCACCGAATTCGTCACGACGCGCCGGCCGGCGCCGCCGTCGGCGAGGATCAGATCGACCGAGTTCTTCGCGTCGACCGCGCCGAAGCCGTTGTCGTAGTCAGGGCCGACGTTTCCTCTGTCCGCCGCGCCCGCGATCAGCAGCGCCTTCAGCTGCGCCTGCGTCGGCAGGGCGTTGTTGAATGTCTGCTTCCACTGCTGCGTCAGCAGCGCGGCGATTCCGGTCACCACCGGCGCCGCCATCGACGTGCCGTTCTCCCGGCCGTACTGGTTGTTCGGGAACGTGGACAAGGTGTTGAAGCCCTTCGCCGTGATGTCCGGCTTCACGCGGCCGTCGCGCGTCGGGCCGCGCGAGCTGAAGCCGACGACGTTGCGCGACGAATCGGTGGCCCCCACGGCGACGACGTTCTTCGAGCTGGCGGTGAGGCCGATCGAGGTGATATTCGCGTTCATCGGGTGGCGGATGATCTCGCAGTGCGAGGGACCGGCCGAACAGATCGGCGGCGCGGGGCAGTCGGCGCCGGTGCCGTCCGAGGAGTAGCAGAACGTCTGCCCCGTGATCAGGTTTCCCGCCTCGTCGTTGTGGCTGTGCTGGAACGGCGCGGTGCCGGGACCGAAGTTGGTGCCGTCGTTGCCGGCGGAATGGACCATGAGCGTCGAGCCGGTGCGGGCGATCTCGTCGATCGCCGCGTCGGTCGAGTCATACCCGCCGATGTACTCGTCGTTGCCGGTCCAGACGAAGCCGCTGCAACCTTTGCCTTCGTCGCACCAGCCGAGGATGTATCCCCACGAGTTGTTGTCGGCGATCGAACCGACGATCGGAAGCTGGGTGTCCTTGTCGCCGAGCCAGTCGCAATCGTCGCACGCGTCATAGCCGTGCAGCGTCGCGGCCGGCGCCATTCCCTTCGCCTGCGGATTGATGCCCGCGGCGATCATCGTGCCGCCGGTGTGGGTGGCGTGTACGCGGTCGCCCGTGCTGGCATTGGCGGGGAAATGCGTCGTCAGGCGGCCCTGGAACTCCTGATGCGTCGAATCGGCGGCTGAAAGCTCGAAGTACGAAAGCACCACACCGCTGCCGTTGAGGTTGTACGGCGCGGCCTGCACGATGTCGACGCGCGCGGTCTGAGCGGCGGCCAGGTTGTCATTCGCGATGCGCGGCGCCGGGCCGTGAATGGTGAAGACGCGTTCGTCGGCCGCGAGCTGCTTCACTTCCGTCGCCGGCACACGCGCGCGCAGATTGCGCGGGAGATCGAAGCGGGTGGCGAACGGCCGTTCCAGCTCGCCGCCCACGGCCAGGATCGCGGCGCGCGCTTCGTCGAGCGTCACCTCGTCGTTGAAAACCACGTTCACACGCGCATACGACCGTCCGGAGACTGCGGCGTGCACGGCGCTCGGAGCGAGCTTGCGATCGGCCGTGATCGGCTCGAGCGAGCGGACCTGCAGGTCGTGCCCCTCGGTCACCGCGTCATTCGCGACGCGCACCAGGTACTTGCCGTTGGACATCGGACGGACGACGGCGATGCCGTCGGCCTTCAGCGCGGCCCGCTCCGCGTCGCTCAGCACATGCTGCGGCGCGAGGATGAAATGCCGCGCGCCGATGAAGCGCGCTCCCGCATGCTCGTTGAAGAAAATCTCGGCGCCCGACTGCTCCTGGGCGACGGCGGCGGTGGTGATGATGAGGAGCGTGGCGAGAAGCAGAGAGAGCGATCGCATCCTGAACATTCTACGGATCTCCGTGAGTCGACGTTTTGTGAAGCGACGGCTGCTGTGATGGTGCCCGAGGCCGGACTCGAACCGGCACGACCTTGCGGTCAAAGGTTTTTGAGACCTCAGCGTCTACCGTTCCGCCACTCGGGCAACCTGCTGCGACTCGGCCCAGCGGTGGGCACAGGCGTGCAGCTCTTCATCGGTGAGTACTCGATTCGTGTTTTTGGCGAGCTGGAAGAGCTCCTTTGCCAGCGGCTCCTCCTGCGGATATCCATGTGTGGCCAGCCAGTAAATGACGTTGGACAGACCGCACATCGGACCGACTTCAATGATCTGTTGCAGGCCGAACATGCCTGCCGGAACGCCCGAGTAAACGCGATCGGCAAGCCATTCACTTCCTTTTTTCTGTCTGGCCTTGATGATCGCCGCCGCGTGAACGCCGGTGCCGGTGCGGAACGCGTCGCGGCCGAACACCGGATACTGATCGGGCAGCGGGATGCGAACGGCGTGCGAGACGAACTTCACGTACTCGCCGAGTTGTGTCAGATCGTTGTCAATCCATCCCATCAGCTTGAGGTTGACCATCAGGATGTCGATCGGCGTGTTGCCGACGCGCTCGCCAATGCCTGCGGCCGATCCATGTACGCGATCGGCCCCCGCCTCCAGCGCGGCGATGGAGTTGATCACGCCGAGGCCGCGGTCGCTGTGGCCGTGCCAGTCGACTTTCACTTCGGGATTCAGCCGGTCGCGCAGCGCGACCACGAAGCGGATCACGTTGCGCGCTCCCCACGGCGTGGCATGACCGACGGTGTCGGAGACGCAGATCCGTTTCGCTCCCGCGTCGATCGCCGCGGTGTAGAGCTTCTCGATGTCTTCCGGCTTCGCCCGCGTCGTGTCCTCGGTCACGTACATGACCGGGATGCCGTTCTCGGTGGCGAAGCGGACCGCGTGCGCCGACTGCTTGACGATCCAGTCGAGCTCCCACTCCTCCGCGAACTGGCGGATGGGAGACGAGCCGATGAAGAGGTCGGCCTCGATGGCGATGCCGACCCGCTGCGAGATGTCGATGATCGGCCGGACGTCGTTCTCGTGCGTCCGTCCCGCGGCGCTCGGATAGACCGTCAGCTTGTTGTCGACGATCTCACGCGCCAGCCGCTCGACCGT
>Ga0207687_10001177_pt1 | contig 17869 bp, 11 predicted proteins | sample KBSM54metaG_FD_184399 | JGI IMG/M metagenome (GOLD analysis project Ga0207687, IMG submission 184399) | Miscanthus rhizosphere microbial communities from Kellogg Biological Station, Michigan, USA - KBS M5-4 metaG (SPAdes) (version 2) | ecosystem: Host-associated > Plants > Roots > Rhizosphere >...
CATGCCCCACGCGACGCGTCAGCCCTTGTCCAGTTTCGGACATGCCCCAGCGCGACGCCTCAGCCCTTGTCCAGTTTCGGACATGCCCCAGCGCGGCGCGTCAGCCCTTGTCCATTTTCGGACATGCTCCGCCGCTTCACACAGACCGGCGTCGGGTCCACTCAAGGTTGATCTCATCCCAAAAGCGCTTCACCGATCCCGTGTCGATCACGATGCGTAGAATCTTGAGGGATTTCGGACATGCCCCACCGCAACGCTTAGACCCCTTATCCGGCTTCGCCCCAGGATTGATCACATCCCGAACCCGTATGCACCGCCGGGCAGGCGCGGCCGCAAAGCAGGCGCGCGCCGGACTCTGTCACCCACGGTCGACCATCACGGGCAGCGCGCCCGTTTATTTGTGGCCCCTAACCCGCATTAGAAGCGCACACGCGTGGAAACACGCCAATAAGCGCGACCGATTCTGTTGGAATGACTCAGCAACTAGTATTAAGACGCCGCTATGGGCGCACAGTGGAAACAGAAAGGCCGTGAGCAAAGCGCAGATGCCAAAGGGCGCCTGTTCACGAAGTTGTCGAAAGAGATCATGGTTGCCGCGCGCACGGGCGGCCCCGATCCCGCGACCAACTCACGCCTTCGCTTGGCGGTAGAACAAGCCAAGCGCGCCTCGATGACGAAAGACACGTTGGAACGCGCCATCAAGAAGGGCGCGGGCTTGCTCGACGGCCAAGCTCAATACGAAACCGTGGTTTTCGAAGGCTTCGCGCCGCACCAAGTGCCCGTCATCGTGGAGTGCTTGACCGACAACAAGAACCGCACGGCACCCAACATCCGCCTGTTGTTCAAGAAGGGCCAGCTCGGCGCGGGCGGCTCGGTCAGTTGGGATTTCAATCATCGCGGCGCAGTCGAAGCGGCACCACCAGCGAGTGGTGAGGACGCAGAAGAGGCAGCCATCGAAGCCGGCGCGCAAGAAGTCGAGAGCGCCGAAGATGGCCAATCGCGCTTCATCACCGAATTGACCGACGTCGATCTGGTCTCGAAAGCGCTCGCGGCGCGCGGCTGGCACGTCACGGCCGCTAACCTGATCTGGATCCCGAAGAACCCAGTCACGCTCACGCCCGAAGCCCGCACCGAAGTCGAGGCCTTCTTGGCCGCGCTCGACGCGGACGACGACGTGCAAACGATCTATGCCGGCCTCGCCTGAGGCGGACGCGAAAGGGCCGGGCTCAGGGCCCTGAGCTGACGAGCTTCATTTCGTCCACGTCCGGGGCGAGATCGCCATCCTTGTCCGTCCATTCGTAGACGTACCAGGATTTGTCGAACGTGTTCAGGTTGGGCAAAATGCCGTTGGCGAAGAAGTAAGCAGCCGCCACCGTGCCGCTCTCCCAAAAGCCTTCCGCGTTCAGCACCAGAGATCCGCTCGTGGGATCGCGCATCAGCTGAATCACGAAGAAATCGTGCATGGTGTTGTCTTCGGTAGTCTGGCGCGTCACCACGACTTCGTCGTTGGAGTTCTTGCGGAACTCGATGGTCGTTACGCCATCGTAGTGCCAATAGATGGGCGATATCTTCTGGGCGTCGACATAGCCCAAGAGCCGCGCATAGTAGCTGCCGCCAGCGGCAACCAAGAGCTCGTGAGCGCCGGAGACCGGCCTGCCGTTGGAGGGATTCAACGCGTCCGGCACCGTCTGCGATACTTCGCGGATTGTGGGCGCGGGCGTGCATTGCGCGGCCAGCGCCGCAGCCATGGCCCGCCCCGGAACTTGATTGCCATCTTGACCGTCCAAGACGACGGCCACTTTCGGCAGCGCGCAAATGTTGGCGAGAGTGGTGTCGTGGCACGCCACGCACGCAGAGGTTCCCGCTTGACCGCCGGCGCCAGCTTCACCGCCAGCACACGCGGTGAGCCCGCAGAATTGCCCATCCGCGCAGGGCGAACCGCACGCGCCGCAATTTTGACTGTCGGTCTCGGCATCGATGCAATGCAGGCCGCAACAGGTGAGGCCGGTGCCGCAGCCGGCGTTGGTGCCTTGCTGATCGGCCGTGCATGCTGGCGCACAACGATTGTCGCCACACAGGTTGCCCGCGCCGCACTCGCTATCCCCGATGCAACTCTGGCAATCGTGGGCGTCCGCACAGACACCGCTCGCGCAGCTGGTGTTGTCGTCTTTACAGCCGGTCACGCAGGTATTGGTCGAACCGCAGACTTGCCCGGACGGACATTGATCGTCACTCAAACAATCGACGCACGTGCCATCAGGAAAGCACAGGCCGCTCGTGCATTTGGGGTTCGCGCACTGCACCGTGACCGCGCCGGCTTCGCCACCGGAGCCCGCGCTGCTACCGCCCGTGCCGGCGCTCGCTCCGCCGCCACCCTGGCTGACGTCACTGCCGCCGCTGCCTCCCTTGCCGCTGCTGCCCGCTTTGCCGCCGGAACCGCCGTGCGCCGTGGAGCCCGAGTGCCCACCGGAATTCGTCGTGCCACTTGCCCCATCGCCCGCGCTCCCGCCGGCGCCCGCTGAACCGTTGTTGGAACTCGAGCTGGAACAAGCCGCGCTCACCAGTAATCCGCCCAGCACAGCGGCCCCCATCGCTCGCATTCTCTTCGGCATCGACGAAACCTCCGATGAGCGAGGGTAGCGCCGATCTTCACGCTCGGGGAGCGATCGATCAAATTGACTACTCGCGCACTCCGGCACACATCACTACCAGGGCAGACGAATTTTCAGCTGCGCTCACGAACGAGTGCGACACTTCTGCACACCGGTACCGCTCCCAGCTGCCGAGTCAACAATGGCAGCACGGTGTTTCAGGGCGTAATTGCGGGCCTGAGCGCGAGCGCGGCGGACGCGCTGTACGAACAACCGGGCGTCACGTCCCAACTCATCATCCGACTTCCTGGGCTGAGCGGCCCCCAGTAGCCCGCCACTCCGCCGAGCACGTTGGATCGCAAATCGAGCACCTGCGTTTGCAAGCTGCCGCCACTCGGCCCGCCCGCGTCACCCGCGGGCGCGTACACCGACACGAGGTCGTAGGCGTACGCGCCATCCGTCACGACACCCAAGGTATCCTTCACGGTGCCGCAGTTGGACGAATCGAGTGAATTCGAAGTGCTGGCATCGACTGGGGTCGTTTGATCGACTCCGTTGAACTCGGTGACGTTGGCCACGATGGCGTACATCGCGCCGGTGATCGTCACGTTGTACGTGCCGCCGGCCGTGGCGGGCAAACCGCTATCCAGCAAGTAGTAAACGCCGCCCCAGATTTGTCCGCTGATGGAGGACTTGGCCAGGGTCATGGCCACGTTGTTGTACTTCACGGTCGTCGCCCCAGTGCCGTAGTTGGCGACGCCGACGACCATCAAGCGGTACTTACCGGAGGACGAACCGAGCTTGTGGCTGAGCGTGAGCGAGGTTCCCAAGACCAAGTCGGAAACGTTGGAATTGACGACGGTGATATCGAGCTTGTTCTTGCACACACGGCCGATGCAAAACGGCGAAGTGCCGGGGCAAACGTGGCCACACGAACCGCAGTTCGCCGGTAAATCAAGGCTCGTCGTGCAGCCATTCTCCGGATTCGAACAATCGTCCCAGCCGGAATTGCAAACGGGCTTACACACGCTGGAGCCGCAGCTGGTCGCGCTGGCGTTGGTCAGCTTGCAGGCGATGTTACAGCCGCCACAGTTGCTGGTATCGCCCGAAACGGGGCGTTCACAGCCGTTCGTAGGGTCGCCATCACAATCCTTGTAGCCGGTGGCGCACGTGGGGCTGCAATTGCTGCCGCTGCAGGTGTTGCTCCCGTGCGCGTTCGTGCATTGAATGTTGCAGCCGCCACAATTCATCGAATCCGAAGCGCTGTTCGACTCGCAGCCGTTCGTGCCGTCCTTGTCGCAGCTCTGATAGGTCGAGTTGCACATCGGCTGACACGAGCCGCCGGAACAGTTGTTACTCGTGGTGTTGATATCGAGGCAGGTGTTGTTGCAGCTGCCGCAGTTTTTCTTGTCCGAGGCGAGGACGGTCGAACAACCGTTCGGCAAAACCCCGTCGCAGTTGGCGAATTGGGTGCCGCAGCTCGGTGAGCAGGCGCTCGAAACGCAGCTATTCGTGCCGTGCGGGGCTTTGCACACCGTGCCGCAGCCGCCGCAGTTGTTGTTGTCACTCGTCTTGTCCGACTCACAACCGTCGGCGTCCATCTTGTTGCAGTTGAGGTAGCTGCCCGCGCAAGTGTCGATCTGGCAGCCGCCCGTCACGCACTTACCGCTGGCGTGCGCAAACGCGCCGGCGCAACTGGTGCCGCAGCCACCACAATTGCTGCCGTTGGTATTGGTGTTCGTGGCGCAGGCGAGCCCGCTGCCATCGCAATCAGCGAACGGCGCGACGCACGTCTTTACCTTGCAGGTGCCGGTGTCACACTTCGCGTTCGCGTTCGCGATGTTGCAAACGGTGCCGCACTTCCCGCAGTTGTTGCTGTCGGTGGTGGTCGTGACTTCACAACCATCGGTGTAGCCGTTGGTTGTGCCAGCATTGCAATCCGCGTGACCGGGGTCGCACGCGGTGAGTTTGCACGCCGAGGCCACGCACGCCGCGCTGCCATTGGCGACCTTGCACACGTTGCCGCACGTCTTGCAGTTGTTGCCATCGGCGGTGAGATCGGTCTCGCAACCATCGGCCGGGTCGCCGTTGCAATCACCGAAGCCGGCCGGGCAATTGCTGATGCCGCAAACGCCGGCTTTGCAGAAGGGCGTGCCGTTCTTGGCGTCGCAAATCTTGCCGCAACCGCCGCAGTTGTTCACGTCGCGCGTGGTGTCTTTTTCGCAGCCGTTCGCGCGATCGTCATCGCAATCATCGAAGCCGGTATTGCAGGTGATTTGGCATGCGCCGCCGCTGCAGGAGGGGGTGCCGTTCGTATCTACGCAGGCCTTGCCGCAGCCGCCGCAATTGACCGGATCGGTGCGCGTGTTGGTCTCACAACCGTTGCTCGGATCGCCGTCGCAGTCTTCGTAAGGGGCGGTGCATTTACTGACCCCGCACTTGCCACCCAAGCAATTGGGCTCCGCGTGCGGAAGCAAGCAGGGCATGCCGCAGCCACCGCAGGCCGTGGCGTCGGTCTTGAAATTGGTTTCGCAGCCGTTCTTGATGTCGCCGTCGCAGTCACCCGTGCCGTCCACGCAGACCAACGCACAGGTGCCCGCGGTGCAGGTGTTGCTCGAACAATCGGTGCCGACCTTGCAGCTTTGGCCCGGATCACAGGCGCTGCACGTCGAGCCGCCGCAATCGCGCTCGGTTTCGTCGCCGTTGAGCACGCCGTCAGCGCAGGTTGGCTGGGCGCACACGCTGTCGGTGCAAACGTGGCTTTGGCAATCGTCGCCGCTGACGCAGGCCAAGCCGGACGCACACGCCGTACACTCGCCGCCGCAGTCGACGTCACTCTCGCCGTTGTTCAGCTGCCCGTCGCTACAATGCGGACCGGGGATCACTCCGCCGTCGGTGCTCGTGCCACCCGAACCGCCTTGACCGTTCTGGAATTCGAAATGAGGAATCCCGCACGACATCGCGTTGACGACGAACAGACAGGCGAGCAGGCATACGCAGCGTCGCAACCAGACGGCGTAAGCGGACGCCACACGAAAGGGCATTCCTGAGGGCTATCACAAGATGGCCCGCAAATTTGCGCCATTTTTACTCGAATTAATGCGCACGATCCCCGAAATCGCGCCACGGCTACCGGGACGTTTCAGCAACATGGCGCGAGGCGCTTGGCGAAGTAGGGAGCTGGAGGCGGTATGCGGGCTATGTGCGCTCGAAGTCACGCTCGTGCCAGCCGCAGCGCGTTAACGATCACCGAGACGGAGCTCAGGCTCATGGCGGCGGCGGCGAACATCGGATTGAGCAGCGTACCGGAGAAGGGATACAGCACTCCCGCTGCGAGGGGCACGCCAAACGCGTTGTAAACGAAGGCAAAGAACAGATTCTGTTTGATGTTGGCAATCGTGCGTTGGCTGAGTGCGCGAGCTCGAACGATGCCTGCGAGATCGGCGTGCACGAGGGTGATGCCCGCACTGTCCATCGCCACGTCAGTGCCCGTGCCCATGGCAATGCCGACGTGCGCTTGCGTCAGCGCAGGCGCGTCATTGATACCGTCACCGGCCATGGCCACGATGCGCCCGGCTTGCTGCAGGCGCTGGATGGCCTCGGATTTCTGCGCTGGTAGCAGTTCCGCGCTGACCTCCTGGATGCCGAGTCCGCGCGCGACGGATTCTGCCGTGGCTCGACTATCTCCGCTCAACATCACGAGCCGGAGGCCTGCCGCTTGCAGCGCGCGCACTGCGCTTTGCGCACTTGGTCGCACCGGATCAGACACCACGAGCGCACCTGCCAGCTTCCCACCCACGGCCAAGTACATCACGCCGTGCCCCTGCTCTTGCTCACCGTGAACCCGCTCCGCGAGATCGCCCAGGGTGAGCCCCGCAGCGGTCATCAGGGAGGCGTTGCCGAGCTCCACCTGCTGGCCGTCCACCGCGCCGCGCACGCCTTGGCTCGTCAGCGCTTCGAACGCGGTCGGCTTCGAAAGCGGCAGCATGCGAAGCTGCGCCCCCGCGACGACCGCGCTCGCCAGCGGATGCTCGCTCTGTTGCTCGAGACTGGCCGCAAAGTGAATCACCGCCGCCTCGTCGAACGGCGCGACGGGGAACACCGATGTCAGCCGTGGCTTGCCTTCGGTGAGCGTGCCGGTTTTGTCGAGCACCAGCGTATCGACTTTGCCCAAGGTCTCCAAAGCTTCGGCGTTCTTGAACAACACCCCGAGGCGCGCACCTCGACCACTCGCGACGAGAATCGACATCGGTGTCGCGAGCCCCAAGGCACAGGGACAGGCAATGATCAGCACCGAGATCGCGCACATCAGGGCGTAGGTCAACCGGGGCTCGGGGCCGAAGACTGCCCAGCAAATGAAGGTCACGAGCGCGACGCCCAGAACCGCGGGGACGAAGTAGCTGGCGGCGATGTCTGCCAAACGCTGGATCGGCGCGCGCGTGCGCTGCGCCTCGGCCACCATGGCCACGATGCGTGAAAGCAGCGTGTCTGCCCCCACTTTTTCGGCGCGCATGAGCAGTGAGCCGCGGCCGTTCACCGTGGCGCCAATGACGCGATCTCCGGGCCGCTTGGCGACGGGCAAAGGCTCGCCGCTCATCATCGACTCATCGACGGTACTCTCGCCCTCCAAAACCACGCCGTCGACCGGCACCTTTTCGCCGGGGCGGACCCGCAACCGATCGTCCACGACGACCTGCGAGAGGTGCACATCTTCTTCACCCTGAGGGGTAATACGACGGGCCGTCTTCGGAGCCAGCGTCAGTAACCCCCGAATGGCTGCGCCGGCGGTCGCGCGAGCGCGAAGCTCGAGCACTTGGCCGAGCAGCACGAGTGTGACGATGACCGCGGCGGCTTCGAAGTAAAGGCTTGCCTGCCCGTGCTCATCGCGCAAAGAGGCAGGAAATACGCTCGGAGCGAGCAGCGCGAGCACGCTGAAGCCGAAAGCCACGCTGACACCGAGCCCGATCAGCGTGAACATGTTCAAGCTCTTGTGCTTGATGGAGTTGAACCCGCGCTCGAGCAAAGGAAAGCCCGCCCAGAGACAAACCGGCGTGGCCAAGACGAGCTCGACGAACCCGATGGGGCGAGCCGCGGTGTGCACGAATGCGACTCCGAAGAACATGCCGCCCATGGCAACCAGCACGAGCGGCACGCTGAACGCGAGCGCGATCCAAAAGCGCCGCGTCATGTCGCGCAGCTCCGGATTTTCTTCTTCGTTCGCGGCAGGCTCCGCGGGCTCGAGTGCCATGCCGCACTTCGGACAAGGCCCTGGACGGTCGGAGCGAACCTCCGGATCCATCGGACACACGTAGACGCGCGCCGTGCTCGCGGGCGACGACCGCGCAATCGGCGCAGGCGACACGCTCGGCGCAGGCGTGACTGGGGGCAGATTGGCCGACTTATTTAGATATTTCTCGGGATCTGCGGCGAACCGCTCCCGGCACTTCGGGTTGCAAAATGAGTAGCGCTCACCACCGTGTTCGAAGTGACCGCCGCGCGGCGCCTCACGATTGACTGACATCCCGCACACGGGGTCCGTGGTTTTTTCGTCGGACATCAGGCTCCGAACCTCACGCTGTCATCGGCTTGCCCGCGCGGAGCGTGGCTGGCATCGATGCCATCGCGCTCGAGATCGGTTGCCACCGCGGCGATTGATTGGCTGCCCGGAGGCAGCTCGTACCATCCCGGATCGCCGTAGCTTCGGATGCCCTCGCGAACCTTCAGGTTCGTGAACATGCCGCCCATGGTGATGATGTCGTATTTGCCGCGCGCGCTCTGCATGGCAATGCTGTTCTTGGGCGCGCCCATCTGCATGTCTCCCATGCCAGCCTCACCCATGGTCATGTAGCCGGGCAGCACCCGCTGCGCTTTCTGGTCCAAATTGCCGGCTTTTACGCCAATCATGTTGGGAAATCCGTGCCCCATCTGATTCATCACGTGGTGAGTCATGTGGCAGTGCATGGCCCAGTCGCCCGCTTCGTCGGCGACGAACTCGATCGTGCGAGTGCTACCCGTGGGGACGAGCACCGTGGTTTCCGGCCATTGTGCCGACTCCGGGATCGGCCCCCCGTCGGTCTCGGTGATGCGGAATTGATAGCCGTGCAAATGGATCGGGTGATGATCCATGGCGCTCAAGTTACCGATCCGAATCCGCACGCGCTGACCCTTGCGCACGACGAGCGGGTCCGTCGCCGGGAACACCTTGCCGTTCAAGGTGAGCACGTTGAATTCGACCATCTCGTTCGGGTCGGGGCGCGCGGTGCCTGGACGAATGCGCCATTCGTGGAGCATCAGCGCAAACTCGCGGTCGACGCGCGGGCCGCGCGGATGACGAGGATGCATCACGAATAGGCCCGTCATACCCAAGCCCATTTGCGTCATCTCGTCGTGGTGGGAGTGGTACATGCCCATCCCCGATTGCCGAATGGTGAACTCGTACTTGAACGTCTCTCCGGGCTCTATCGCTTTTTGGGTCAGGCCGCCCACGCCGTCCATGCCATTTTCCAAGAGCACGGCGTGCCAGTGCACCGTGGTCGGCGCCGAGAGCCGATTGCTGACGTAGATGCGCACACGATCGCCCTCCACGGTTTCGATCGTCGGGCCGTGAACGCAGCCGTTGTAGCCCCAGCAACGCGCGCGCAATCCAGGCGCGAATTCGTGATCCACTTCTTCCGCGACCAAGTGGAAGACTTTGACCCCATCGACGACCTTCCAGGGCAATTTCGAGCCATTGGGCACCACTATCGGTCGATAGTCGCGACCAGGTTGACCGGGCGGCGCTCCGTCGCGAGCCGCATGCCGGCGCGCGCCGCCAGCGGGTGCAGATGCGACCTCGGGTTCCGCGCCGCGCGCGACTTTTGTCACGGTGTCCGCAATCAGTGTCGCGGCGAGCCCGCTCACCCCGCCGCCAAGCAGTCGACGGCGCGTGACGGCCGCACTCTGCTCGTGATCTCGATCGATTTTGCTGGAGCTCATCGTGGCCCGCCTTTCGTGACAACGTCCGGAATTCGTCCGCCAACGGCGCTTTCGAGATCGGCTCGCGCGACCCAGTAGTCACGCAGCGCCGAGAAGTACTCGCGCGTAGCGGCGAGCTGCTCCTTTTTGGTCTGAACCAGCTCGTACAGGCCAATCTGCATGGCATTGTATTCGAGCTGCGTTTGTTCGAGTTCGATGGCTCTTTGCGGCAAGAGCCGGCGCGCGTAACGCTCGCTGGCCTCGCGGGCCGCCGCCAATTTGGCGCTCGCTACCCTCACCTCCGAACGCGCATCGACCGCCAATTCCTCGAGCCTGCGCCCCGCTTGACGGCGCTGCGCGTCGAGCCGCCCGATCATGGCCTGCCGCTGATCGAAGATCGGCAGCTCGAGCGAGAGCGTTGGCCCCAAGAGCTGCGCCCCATCGGCATCTTGATGCGCGTGCACACCGATATTCACCACTCCGGTGTAGCGAGAGGAGCGCGCCACGCCGAGCGCGTCGGCGAGCAGCTCGTTTTGCGCGCGCGCTGCCGCCACATCGAGCCGCTGCCGCATCGCGATATTTTCCAGCTGTTCAGGAGCGGGATCGAGCGCGGGAAGCGCGGGCATTGGACCCGCCACGCGCCACGCGACCTGATCGCCCCAGAGGCCGAGCAAGCGGTTCAAGTGCTCTCGGCGTTCCACGAGCTCGAGTTTCGAGCGCTCGAAATCCAAGCGCTCCTGTTCGGAGTTGGCGCTTTCGGTCGACAGCATGCGCTGGCTGATGTTGCCGGCCTCGAATTGGCTGCGCGCGAGCATCGCGGTGGCTTCGCCTGCGAACGCGGTGCTTTGCTGTAAGGCAACCATCTGTTCGGTAGCCTGCACTTCGACGAGTGCGCGACTGACCTCCGCCGACACCGCCAATGCCTCGTGCGCTACCCGAAGCGTGGCCGCCAAGAACTGTTCTTTGGCGATACGCTTGCGCATCGGCAACAAGAAAATGTCCAAGAAGCTTTGGACCAACGACCCCTCGTATTCGAGATGGCCCGGGCCACCGACGTGGAAGCCGACGCTGCCGCTGAGCGTGGGATTGGAGAGCAACCCGGCTTGCACCAAATCCGCCTGGGAAACGTCCAAGTCTGCGTAGACTTGCTGCAAGTGCGGGTTATTCAAGAGCGCGATTTGAGTCGCACGCTCTTTCGTCAGGCCGGGCGCCAAGAGCTCGTGAACGCGCTGCTCGATCGCGCGCTGGGCAGGCTCGCCCTTTTGCCAACCGGTACCGCGACCCGTGCGCTCTGCCACGAGGCGCGACACGTCATCGTGACCGCGTTCCTTTTCCATGGACGCGCACGCGCCAAGCAGCAAACAAAAGACCGATCCGAGCACACGAGCGCGCGCGGAAGGCACCCACGGCGAGCGGCCTTCAACCAGCATGCTTGGCCCAAACCGACACGAGTTCATCGACGGCGCGAGCCGCTTCCTCGTCCGATCCGCTGAGCGCTTTGCGGGCGCAGTGTTGCAAGTGGTTGCGCACGAGCTCCTTGGCGACGCTCTTCAGTGCCTCCTGCACCGAGCTCACTTGCACCAGAATGTCCGGGCAGTAGCGGTCTTCCTCCACCATCTTGGCGAGGCCGCGCACCTGCCCCTCGATCCGCTTCAAACGCATCAAGTTCGCAGACTTGGCCTCGGGGCTCACGAAGGCCGCCCGCCGTTGATCGGGCCCGCCCTCATCGTCACAACAGTGTTTTTTTGGCGCCGGCATGAGCAATACCTATACCCCCTACCCCTATCTGTCAAGTCAGCCTCTGCCGGCTTTCCGGGAGTGCGCGTCGATTCGGACAGTGCGGCTCGTGCTCTGTGCGCTGTGCGCTTGCGCGACAGAGAGCGCACCGCGAGACGAGCGCGCGAGTGCAACACCCCACATTGCAGTACCGGTGCGCGCACTGACGTAATCAAACGTAGCGCGTTGTGCGGCCGAGTGCGCGTCACACTGACTACTTCAGAGCGCGCTTGTCGTGGGCCCGCAATGGAAACGTTCGACCAATATGATACGTTTGTCTGTCGTGGAAGCGCACGCTCAAGAACCCTTAGGGGTGAAGCCCAAAAGGCGGATCGGGCGTTACGCGATCTTCGGTGAGATCGCCTCGGGCGGCATGGCCACCGTGTACTTCGGGAGGCTGGTCGGCGCGGTCGGCTTCTCTCGTTCGGTCGCCATCAAGCAGCTTCACCCGCAATACGCGCGCTCCCCCGAGTTCGTGGCGCAGTTTCTCGACGAAGCGAGGCTGACCGCCCGCATTCGGCACCCGAACGTCGTTTCCGTTTTGGATGTGGTCGCCCGCGACGGCGAACTGTTCGTGATCATGGAGTTCGTGCAGGGCGAGCCGCTCTCGCGTCTCACGCGCTTCGCTCGTGAACCAGTACCGTTGCCAGTTGCCAGCGCCATCCTGGTGCAAGTGTTGCTCGGGCTGCACGCCGCCCACGACGCCACGACCGATCGCGGTGAACCCCTCGAGATCGTTCATCGTGACGTGTCACCGCAGAACATGCTGGTGGGCGTCGATGGCGCCTCGCATATCTTGGATTTCGGCGTCGCCAAGGCCGCCTCGCGTGTCCACACCACCGAAAACGGCCAAATTAAAGGCAAATTGGCGTACATGGCGCCCGAGCAGCTGCGCAACATGCCGCTCGATCGGCGCGTGGACGTGTTCGCGGCGGGCATCGTGTTGTGGGAGCTCATCACGGGGCGGCGGTTGTTCGCCAAGGGTGACCCGGGAGCGACCGTCACCGCAGTGTTAGCGGGCCACGTGCAGCCGCCGAGCCAGCTCCGGCCGGAAATCAGCCCGGAGCTCGACGCGCTGCTGCTGAAAGCGCTTGCTCCCGCTCCGGACGATCGCTTTGCCACCGCACGTGACATGGCGGTCGCGCTGGAGGCCTGCGTGCCGCCCGCGGGTAGCTTGAAAGTCGGCGCTTGGGTCGAACAAGTCGCCGGTGACTCACTGCAAGAACGCGCGCTCCGTTTGCGTGAGGCGGAGGAGAGTACGGGCGTCAACGCGGTGCTGGATCAGGCAGCGTTGCAGCGCAGTCTGGCGGCCTCCCCCATTTCATTCGCTCCGCCGGCGCTCGAGGCGCCGCGAGTCACGAGCAACTCGAACGCCGAAACGGTGACCCAACGTTCGTCGTCATGGGTGCGAAGGCAACGCACACGCGCGCTGTTGTTGCCGGCGTTGGTGGGCATCGGGGCGGCATTGTTGACTGCTGCGGTATTTGGGCTGCGCCCGAGTCACGAGTCGAAGCCACTCGCGAACACTGCTGCCTCCACCAGTTTGCCTTCGGCGGCACCGGCAGCGAGCCCCGCCCCGGAATTGACCTTGCCACCGGTCACCTTAGCCAGCGACTTGCCGCAAGAAGTCACGAGCAGCCAAGCCACAGTCCAAGAGCACGCCCCAAAAAAGGCCGTTAAACGCCGGGTTTTGGCCAACTGCGTGCCCCCTTACGTGCTCGACGCGCAAGGCCGTAAGAAATTCAAACCCGAGTGTTTCTAATGCCTTACGAAAAGGTCGTCTCCGGCCTTCTCATCTCCTGCTCGCTGTTCGTGGCGCGCGTCGCGGCTGCCGACGCGAAGCAATGCGTTACCCAAAACAACGACGGCGCCGATCGGCGCGCCGAGCATCACCTGCTCGCTGCGCGTGACGCGTATCGCGCCTGCGTTGCCGAACCGGAGTGCCCCGCCGTCGTGCGCGACGAGTGCGACGCTGCGCTGACTGATCTGAAAACCGCCATTCCCACCGTGCTCATTTCAATCGTGGACCAAGCCCAGCACGACGTCGCGGGCGCCACCTTGCTCATCGATGGCAAAAGCGTGCCCGTCGACGGCAGCGCCATGGAGTTCGACCCTGGCGCGCACGAGCTCGTGGCGAGCAGTGGCTCGCTGTCGACCACCGTACAGCTCGTCGCCATCGAAAATGATCGCAACCGGCGCGTCGAGTTGCGACTCGTGCCACCCGTCGAGGCGTCTCCACTCCCTGCGCTCACGGCGGAGCCCCCGCGCCCTGCGCCCCGATCCCTAGTGCCGAGCTATATCCTCGGCGGCGTCGGTGTCTTGGGCGCCGCGAGCTTCAGCTACTTCGCGCTGAGCGGGCATTCCGAGTTCAATCGTCTTCAGAACTGCAAGCCGAACTGTCAACCTGACGACGTGCGCGAAGTGCGCACTCGCTACTTGCTCGCCGACATCTCGCTCGGTGTTTCGGTGGCCGCGCTCGTCAGTGCCGGGTACTTGTTCTTCCACACGCCTCCACCTGCTCCGAGCGAGCGCTCCGCCTTGTCTTTGTCCGTCGCTGCCGTTCCGGGCGCCACGGGCTTCAGCGTGCGCTGGGAGCAATGAGCTCGCAGAGTGGGCGAAAGCTCGCACTGCCTTCACGCTCGCTGCTGGCGGTGCTGACGATGCTCGCGCCGTTTGCGCCCGCTTGTTCGTTCTTCGCGCCCACGCTCAGCGAATACGCGAGCGGCGCGGGTGGCAGCTCCGCGGGCATCGCCAGCGCGGGTAGCCTTTCGAACTCGAGCGGTAGCGCGGGCGAGGCGGGTCTCGGCGCCGGCGCTCCGAATGGTGGTCAAGGCGCTGGCGGCCAGGCTGGTTCCGACACCAGCGCAGCGGGCGAAGCCGGCGCCGCGGGGACGCTCGAAACGCCCGATCCCGATCCTATTCAGGGTCATCCGGTCGCCCCCGCCGAGACGGTATTGGACAGCGTCGTCACCATCGGGCTTCCGGTGTTCGGCGCACTCACCCGCTACGATGTCGACGAGAGCACGGCCGCCGCCAGCGCGGAAGCTCCGCTCTTCCAGCCGTTCGACGCCAATTCGCCGGCTTTTTGGGACAATCTCGTGGCCGAGCAGACCCAAGCACGGCTCGCGCTCATCGCGCTGCCGACGCGCGGCGCCACGACACTCGACACCACCGACATGACCGGCCCAGGCAACGAGAACCCGCGACGCCTGAGCGCGTGGGTCTCGGCCCTGGAACGCGCCAACAGCGGCGCGCTCTTCAGCGCGCTGTGCGTAGTGGACACGCACTACCTGCCTGCGGTCGCGAGTGCGTTCCACGGCACGAGCGACGGCACGCAGCTCGATCTCGCGCCGGCTTCAGACTACGACCACGTGTTTTGGGCGCGCACCGTCCAGCCTTGGTTCGATACCATTCCGAGTTCCTATTGGTACACCATCGCGGACCACCCCATCATTCAATGGGGACCGATCGATGGCGGATTCAAGAACACGTCCGGAAACCTGAGCAAGATGCTCTCAGCCGTGGCGCTCTCGTTCCATGACGCCTACGGGGTCTACCCGAACTTCGTAGTGGACGCGACGTGGTTTGCTGCGGACTCGTCGTTGCCGAGCAATCGTTACGTCATCGGCAAGAGCCCTTGGCTCACCCCATCGGCCAGCAGCGACGGCTTCGTTTCGTATCAAGGGCTCACCTGGGGCACCGGGCTTGCCGGCTTCGTGGACCCGAGTTCTACGCCGGTTTTTCCGCGCAAAACGTTGGATTCCTACAATAACCCGGTCATCACGCTCACGACCAGCCTGGCCGACGCGATCGAAAACGACAGCGTCGTCACCTTGCTACAGGGCTTTACCGACATTCAGGATTCGGCAGGCCTGTACCGCAGCGAGGCGAGCGATTGGGCCACGCCCAACCAATACTTGAATTTGGTTCGTCGCTACGGCGACCCCAAGACGAGCACGCTGCGTTTGGAAGCAGAGGGCTGCGATCGCTATTCCGACACCACGAAAGGCAACTCTGGAGGCGCGTTTCGGCGTGACGGCGACCTGGACGTGCGTAGCCTCACCAGCAACCCGGGCTGGGCCGTGACCAGCACCGCGGCCGGCGAATGGATCGAATTCGATGACGTGGATTTCTCGGCGGGAAACTACCGCTTCATCGCCAAGTACGCGACCAACGCGGACGCGGCCCGCATCGAGCTCGTCGTGGATGGCGTGAAGCTCGCCCCGGTGATCTTGCCCAAGACGGTCAACGCCGAGACATTTGCGACGACGAGCTTGGGCGAGCGCATCATGAGCCACGGCCCGCACGACTTGCGCTTGCGCTTCCTGGACGGGCTCGTCGACTTGGATTGGTTGTTCACGAGGAAGCTAGATCCGAAGCTGAGCTTGAAAGTGGCTGCTGGCACCTACGTCTCCGCTGCCTATGGCGGAGGCGGGGACGTGAATGTAAACGCGGCAAACGCCCAAATTTGGGAGCAGTTCACGTTCGATGCGATCAGCGCTGGCAGCCTCGGCAATGGCTCGCAGGTCTACTTGCAGACGTACAACGGCCTGTACTTGATCGTCGCCGCTGGCACGAACGCCGTCACCGCTGATTCACGAACGCCACGCGCGGCCGATGTGTTCACCGTCGAGCTGCAATCGGCGGGCGATCTGGTTCCGGGAGCCAACATCGCGCTGCTCTCCGCGGACAAGACCCACTACGTGTCGGTCGGCACGGACAACCTATTGAACGCGTCGGCCACCTCGGTCGGCCCGAACGAGACGTTCACGATCGATTTTTACTGACGCCGTTCAACGCTTGAACATCCGTGCCCAAGCAGCGAGGCGCAAGGCGTCTCCCCAGTTTTTCGCCCCGTTCCCGGCGAGTTCACGGGGCGGCGCTGCGGCACGCCACGAAGCATTCTCGAAGGCTGAAGCCGCCGCCGCACGGCCCATGCGACCGATCTCGTAATCGACCGCTTCGACGGCAGCCTCGAGCGTCGAGAAGCGCTCGCGCTCTTTGCCGTCGAGGGTCACCTGCCAAGCTTTCCCGCGCGCTGTGCGTTTCACCACGAGCACCTCGCACGGCTGACCTGGCCGCCGCTCGAAGTGCAAACCGAGCCCATGGCGGCCCAGAGAAAACCAAGAAAAACCGGAAATTGCCCGCACTTCGGCGTTGGCTTCTTGGGTCAACGGATCGAAGCTTTCCGCGCGCTGTTGAATCTCCGGCAGGGTGAGCGCTCCGGCTTCGAGCTCGAAACCAGGGCGATCGAACAAGATTTGTAGCCAGGTGCGGCGCGCCTCGCTGGCGTCTTCCCCGCGCAAATCCAGCTCACGGGGCACACCGAAAAGCGAAGGCAGTGTGCACAAACTGAGCACCGAGACGTCCACGAAATCCAAAATCAGGCAATCGGCCTTGCCCGGGTGTAAGCGCGTGCCACGCCCCACGCACTGCGCGTACAGCCCCTCGGAACGCGTGGGCCGCGCCATCGCCACGCACGAAACGCCGGGGTCGTCGAAGCCTTCGGTGAGCACGGCCACGTTGGTCAGCGCTTGCAAGCGACCCGCGCGAAAATCGGCGAGCACCTGCGCGCGCTGCTCGCTCGGCATCGCCCCGTGGACGATGCCCGACGGCACACCGAGTGCATTCAGCGAACGGCACAGGTTGGTCGCATGGCGAACCGTGACGCAAAACGCGAGCGTGCGGCGATCGCGCGCCAGCTCTTGAATCGACCGGGCAACGAGCGCATTGCGCTCCTCGATGTCCACCGCTTCGGACAATTCTTCGTCGCGAAAATCAGCCCCTCCCGCGGAGAGGCGCGTCAAATCGGCGGCGGTGGAGACGCGGTAGCCACGAAGCTTGGCGAGGTAGCCTTGCTCGATCAGCTCCGGCAAGGTGCGCGTATACACGATGCGCTCGAAAGCGAGTTCCAACCCCTGCCCGTCACCGCGCGCCGTGGTCGCGGTAAAGCCGAGCAGTGTGCCAGTGAAATCGCTATCGAACACGCCGAGCTGGCGCAACACGCGCAGGTTGTCTTCTGCTGTGGCGTGATGGCATTCGTCGTAGATGACGAGCCCCGGTTCGCGGCCTCGTAACAGGCGAGCCAAGCGCTCTTCGTGGAGCGAACGCATCGAACACACGACCACCCGCGCGTTTTCTGGTGCACGCTCGGCGCCGCGTTCCAGAGCCACCACGGCCTCACCGCCGAGCGCCCGCTGCAATTTCTCCCGAGCTTGGCTGAGCAGCTCCTCGCGGTGCGCCAGGACCAGCACGGGGCGCCGCGCGAGCCGCGCCAGCTCCGAGAAAATCACCGTTTTGCCCGCGCCCGTCGGCAAACACACGAGCAAGCGTTTTTGCCCGGCGCGCCGCGCCGAGAGCACGGCCTGAACCGCTTCCCGCTGGTAAGGACGAAGCTCGGGTGACTGTGACAACGCTCCAGGGCATAGCGCGCAATCGAGCCGCATGCGGCTAGAAAAAAGCGGATCCGAGTCGCGGCTGGCGTCCGCCGCTGGAACGTGGCCCCGATCCTGATAAGCTGAAGCGCATGTGCCTGATTTGCGTCGACT
>Ga0207687_10001180_pt1 | contig 17850 bp, 22 predicted proteins | sample KBSM54metaG_FD_184399 | JGI IMG/M metagenome (GOLD analysis project Ga0207687, IMG submission 184399) | Miscanthus rhizosphere microbial communities from Kellogg Biological Station, Michigan, USA - KBS M5-4 metaG (SPAdes) (version 2) | ecosystem: Host-associated > Plants > Roots > Rhizosphere >...
GATCCCGGGCGTGCTCAAGAACGCCCTGGACTGGGTCTCCACTCCGTTTCCCGACAACGTGCTGCGCGGCAAGCCGGTCGCGGTGATCGGCGCCAGCACCGGCGGCTACGGCGGCATGTGGGCGCAGGCCGAGCTGCGCAAGGTGCTGGGCCTGACCGGTGCCCGCGTGGTAAACGGCGACCTGTCGCTGGCCCGTGCGCACGAGCACTTCGACGAGGCCGGCACGCTGGCCGCACCGCACGACACGCGCCTGTCGGAGGTGCTCGACGCGTTGCTGGCAGAGGTGCAGCCCGTCGCCGCCTGACGGTAGACTGGTTGCATGGAGACGGTCCGCTTCACCAGGATGGCCGACGGCACGGCCGAGGACTACGCGCTGCTCGATCACTACGAGGAGCAGTACATGACCGGCCTGCCCGACCGCCTGCTGGACGCGCTGGAGAAGCTGCGCGCCTCGTTCGCCGGGTACCAGGTGTCCCGCTACGAGCACTCGCTGCAGTCGGCCACCCGCGCGCTGCGCGACGGCCGCGACGAGGAGTACGTGGTGGCGGCCCTGCTGCACGACATCGGTGACGAGCTTGCACCCTGGACACACGGCGAGATGGTGGCGGCGATCCTGAAGCCGTACGTGCGGCCGGAGGTGTGCTGGGTGGTCAAGCACCACGGCCTGTTCCAGCTGTACTACCGCGCCCACCACTCCGGCGGCGACCGCAACGCCCGCGACCGCTACATCGACCACCCCTGGTACGCGGCCTGCGCCGAGTTCTGCGAGCTCTACGACCAGAACTGCTTCGACCCCGCCTACGAGGCGCTGCCGGCCGACCACTTCCGGCCGATGGTCGAGCGCGTGTTCTCCGAGGTGCGCTACCTCGACCTGCTTGAAGAGGCCTAGAGCTCCGGCCCGTAGCTGAGCTCACCCGGCCGCGTCAGCCAGGTCAGCGCCAGCAGCTCCAGCCATCCCGCCCGCACCATCGGGTCGTCCGATGCCAGCTCCAGCGCCCGCTCGCGGTCGACCAGGTAGATGCACATACCCCGCCAGCGCTCGTCCGCGCGATCGCGGAAAGGCCCGGCGGCAGCCATCACGCCGTCGTCGCGCCGCGCTTGCAGGAACGCGAGGTGCTGCGCCTGGAGGGCATCGACGGCATCCTCGTCCAGCTGGGGCGGATCGGCCGCGCGCATCAGCAGCACCAGCGTATGGGCGTCCATCTGCGGCTCAGCCACCTCGGGGGTCCTGGTCCGCGTCGAGCCTCTGGGCCAGCATGAAGCTGTTGCCGTCCAGGTCGTAGAAGGTCGCCAGCCTGACCATGCCCTCGATCTCACGAGTATCGCCGTCGAAGCGGACGCCGTTTCGCTCGAGGTGCCCGCGCGCGGCCGCGATGTCGGTCACGCCGAACGTGAGCGTGGCGCCGCCCCGCGGGGTGACCGTCTCCTCCTGGCCGATGCCGAGGTTGACGCCGGGAATCGGCGTGCGCAGCTCGCACCACCCCCACTCGGCCAGCGTGTAGATCGGTTCGAAGCCCAGCAGCTCCTGGAACCAGCTGCGAGAGCGCTCCATGTCGGAGACACCAATCGCCGCCGTCATGTGGCCGGCGTAGCCGATCGGCCCGGTCTGCTGGGCGGCGGATGACTGATCGAGGCTCACGGGTGCCCTCCCTTGCTCGGTGGCGAATAGACCGGTTTTTATACTAGAATCACTTTCATGTCAAACGCTTCGCCGCAGCTCTCCCGGCTGTTTCACCACCGCTGGTCGGTGCCGGTGCTGGCGGAGCTCGGCGGTGGCAGCGGCGACCGGTTCGTGAACCTCTCCCGACGCCTCGGCATCGGCCGCGACTCGCTCAGGCGCACGCTGGACTGGCTGGTCGAGCAGGGGCTGGTGGCACGCAACCCCGGCTACGGCCATCCGCTGCGCCCCGAGTACGTGCTGACCGCGCGCGGCGCCGAGCTAGCACCCGCCTGCAGCCAGCTGATGTTCGCTCTGGATGCCCTGCAGGCCGAACACGTCGGGCTGAACAAGTGGTCGATGCCGATCGTCGCCGCCCTCGACGACCTCGGCGACGGCCGCTTCGGCCAGCTGCGCGACCGGCTGCTACCGATCAGCCCGCGGGCGCTGACGCTGGCGCTGAAGGCGTTGTCGGATGCCGGCCTGGTGGAGCGGCGCGTGGTCGACGGCTTCCCGCCCAGCACCCTCTACCGGCTGTCGCGGCGGGCACGTGCGATCCGCCCACCGCTGCGCCGCATGGCCGTCGCCTGAGCAGGAGTACCTCCCGTCCGCGGGCTCCAACACGGACGGGAGGCTGGTACTCCTGAGGGCCGCCGAGACGGAGAGGCAGACTGCTCGGCCGCGACCCCCACACCTGTTGTAGCACCTCGTGACAGATTCGCCCACGGTCCAGTGCAATCTCTTACAAAGTGCAAACGGATCAGAGCAGGCGGGGAAGCGTCACAGAACGCGTAGAAGAACCACCACCACGATGATGATCACGATCAGTCCGACGATACCGATTCCGGTACCCAGAGCCAGAAGTGGAGCAGCAAGTATTGGTGTCATGGCCGTGAGGTTCCCACGTGACGCAGCACCCAAACCGGCCGGTGCGCGTTTGCCGCCCGCGATCATCGGGCATGCATGCGGCGATGACCCTAACGGGCGAGTCTCTCGACGTTTACCTGACCGAAATAGGACGCCACCGACTGCTCGACAAGGACGAGGAGCGCCAGTTGGCGCGCCTCGTCGAAGCGGGCGACGACGGCGCGCGGCGCCGCATGATCGAATCCAACCTGCGCCTGGTGGTGTCGATCGCCAAGCACTTCCGCGGACACGGCGTGCCTCTGACCGACCTGATCCAGGACGGCACTGTCGGGTTGATCCGGGCCGTCGACAAGTTCGACTGGCGGCGTGATCTCAAGTTCTCGACGTACGCCACCTGGTGGATCCGCCAAGCCGTGCAGCGCAGCGTGCACAATCACGGCCGGCCGATCAGGGTGCCGGTGCACACGGCTGAGCGGGTGGTCAAGCTGCGACGCACGCGGGCGACGCTGGAGGTGCGGCTGGGACGTGCTCCCACCGACCGTGAGCTGGCCGAGGCCATGCACGTACCGGTGCGGCGGATCGCACAGCTGGCGGCGATCGACCACGTCACCAGCGCGGCGGAGAGCATCGACGAAGGCCAGGCCTCGCGCTGGGCCGGGCCCGAGCGGGCCGAGGACGAGGTGATGACGACCGAGCTGCGCGAACGCGTGCGCGATGCCCTGTGCCATCTCAGCGAGCGGCAGCGCACCGTGCTCGAGCTGCGGTTCGGGCTGAACGACGGTGAGCCGCGCACGGTCGAGGCGATCAGTCAGGTGATGGCCGTGTCGCGGCAGCGGATCGGCCAGATCGAGCGGGACGCGCTGGATACGCTGCGCGGCCTGGACGCGATCGTGCCGTGGGGCGACCAGGCCGCCTGAGGCTTCCGGCGCGGCCTACGAGGCGAGCAGAGCGGGGTCGTCGTCCATGACCTCGCCCATCGCGTCCAGCGCCGACCGCAGCAGGCGCGACACGTGCATCTGGCTGACGCCGATCTGAGCGGCGATCTCGGCCTGGGTGAGGTCGTGCAGGAACCGCAGGCGCACGATCTCGCGCTCGCGCGCCGGCAGGTGCCGCATCGCGCGTGCAACCTGGTCACGGTCGCGGACGGACTCAAAGCCGGACTCCTCGACCATCAGCGCCGCTACCGGCCGGGCATCGTCGTCGCGGTCGTCGCCGCCCTGTTCGGACAGGGGCTCGGCGATGTAGGCACGCTGAACGGCCAGCGCTTCCTGGATCTCGTCGTAGGTGCGCCCCGTGGCCTCAGCCAGTTCCTCGACGGTGGGCTTGCGGCCGAGCTTGTGGCCGAGTTGCTCCGACACGACGGCCAGCGAGCGGCTCAGCTCCTGGAGCGGACGGGGCACGCGCACGGCCCAACCGCGGTCACGGAAGAGGTGCATGATCTCACCCTCGATCGTGCGGGCGGCGTAAGCCTGAAGCGGCACGCCTCGGGCTGGGTCGTACCGGTCGACGGCCTGGATCAGGCCCAGGTAGCCGCTCTGGAGCACGTCGTCGTGTGCCATGCCGCGCCGCGCGAACCGGCGAGCGATCGCACGAGCCAACCCCGAGTAGCGCAGAATCAGTGCCTCTCTCGCCGAGTCGTCGCCCTTCTCACGGTGGGCCATGACTAGCTCGCGGTCGGTTCGGGGATCGGTGGTCGGCATCGCTCTCCTCGTCTCGCAATCGCGCCCGACAAAGCCGGCGCACCCTCTAGGTGTGCAGACCGCTCTCCACTGAAACATGCATCCACGGGCGCGGTGACGGTTCGTTGCGCTTGGGTGACGTGCCGGCTTCGTCACAGCCCGTACCAACCCGGTCACGAGCCCTCGTCGCAGTGCGCGTCGTAGTCAAACCCCGGACGCGGGCGATTTGGCCCGGTTGAGCCACTTCCATGTCACGGCATCCGTGACGCGTGTCACGGGCGTGTGACGAGACGCCGACCGCGGCTGTAGCGGTGTTTGACACCGGGCCTGGCCCGCGCTGGCGCCGTTTCGTCGCCTCTGCTAGCGCTCAGACCACGTCCAGCTGCGGCCGTACGAACCGCAGCTCGAGCCGGTCGTCGACGCGCGCGGGCGAGAGCTCCGCCAGTAGCCTGCCCATCGCGGCGAGCTGCTCGGGGGCCGCCCGGATCCGTGCCGTCAGCACCCCCGGATCCGCCGCCAGGCCCAGCTCAACCGCGCCCGTGCAGGCGCCGAGCGCCTGGGCCAGGCTGGCTCGTACACGCTCGGCCCGAAGCGGGGTGAAACCGGCAGCCGCCGCCATCGCCATCGTCACGTGCCCGGCGATGGCCGCTGCCGAACTCCCGTTTGCGGCACGCAGAGTCACGGTAGTCTCACCAGTAGATGTCAACTCAGGCCCCTCCCTTGGCAACACTGACCGTCCCCTCGCAACCGGCGTACCTGATCGTCTGCCGGCAGGCGCTGATCGGCGCTGTGGCCGACCTGGCGATCACCGACGACCAGCTCGACGATCTCAAGCTGCTGCTCTCCGAGGCCTGTTCCAACGCAATTGTGCACGGGTACGACAACGATCCGGACGGCGTAATCGAGATCGAGTTTCGCACGTCGCCGTACGAGATCGAGGTTGCCGTCAGCGACAACGGCCGTGGATTCCCCGGCGGCCGGCTTCCCGACCAGCCCGGCTTCGGCCTGTCGTTGCTGCACGAGCTGAGCACCCGGCACCGCATCGATCCCCAGCGCCCGGAGGGCGGCGCGCGGGTCAGCTTCGCGCGCTCGATCAACCGCTAGGCGCATCGTCCTCACCCTCGTCTGCGATCTCGGCCATCGCCGCCCGCAGCAGTCGCGACACGTGCATCTGCGAGATGCCCAGGCGCTCCGCGATCTCCCGCTGCGACAGCTCCATCCCGAACCGGAGCACCAGCACCACTCGGCTACGCCGGTCGAGCCGGTCCAGCCGCGTTCCCAGCTCCAGCCGCCGCTCCACCGCCTCCAGCGTCTCGTCGGTCTCTCCGAACCGCTCCGGATCGATCTCGTCCAGCGACACGGACCTCGCCGCCATGCCCGCGCGCAGCGCATCCAGCACCGCCTCCTCATCCAGCTTCGCCCGCTCGGCGATCTCGGCCACCGTCGGGCTGCGTCCCTGTTCCGACGTCAGCAGTTCGACCGCCGCCGCCACGGCGCGCTCGTTCTCGGCCACCGAGCGCGGCACCCGCACCGGCGCCGACTGCTGCCGCACGCACGCCAGCATCTCACCCATCACGAACGGCGCGGCATACCCGCCGAACGGCGTGCCATGCCCCGCGTCGAACGTCGCCGCCGCCCGCAACAGCCCGACCACGCCGGCCTGCTCCAGGTCGGAGCGCGGCACCCGCCCCTGGAACCGCGTCGCCATCGAGGACACCAGCGGGCGCATCGCCTCCACCAGCTCCTCGGCCGCCGCATCCTCGCCCCGCGCCACCCGCCCGGCCAGCAGCTCTGCCGGCTCAGACATTGACTCGCAACCTCACCCCTCCGGCGTCGAGCTCCGTCTCCGACACCAACACCGCCAGCATCCCCAGGTGTTGCTCGAGCCACGCCTGGTCGACCTCGCTGATGAACACCTCCAGCGATCCCGGCTCCGCCCGGAACTCCGCTCCGCGCTCATCGCGGCGGTGCCGCACCACCAGCTCGATGGCCATCGCCAGGTCGTCGATCTGCTCGAGCGAGAGTCCCGCGCGCGACCCCATCACCAGCGCCAGCGGGCCCAGCACGGCCACCTGCGGTGCCGCCGCCGAGAGCCGCGTCCGCACGGCTGGAGTTCGCTGTTCCACGATCGCAGGGTAGATCGATCGCCGCCGTCCCGCCCGTCGGCGTTTCTCCGACCTCCCCAGCGGGTATCGTCCTGACATGGGCCCGCACGCCGAGGACTCGCACGGATCGGCTCGGCGGCCGTGAACGGCGGCCGCGTGGAGCTGCAGCTTTCCGTGCCCGCCACCGCTGACAACGTCCCGCTGCTGCGCCACGCCATGGCCGGGTTCCTCGAAGGCCAGTCGGTCACCGGCGAGACCGCCGCCGACGTGCTGCTGGCCGTCACCGAGGCCTGCACCAACGTCGTCCAGCACGCGTACCGGTCCGACCCCGCGGCGGTCGACCGCCACATCGAGCTCGCCGCAGAGTGCATGGACTCGATCCTGGAGGTTGCCGTGCGCGATCTCGGCCGCGGCTTCGCGCCGCGCGTGGACAGCCCCGGGTTGGGCCTGGGACTGCCGGTCATCGCCGCGCTCACGCGGACGGTGGAGATCCGGCCACTGACGCCGCATGGCACCGAGGTCCTGATGACCTTCGCGATCGCCGCCGGCTGACCACCCGTTTGCGGGCGGTCCCGTCGCGGTAGGTTTTCACCATGCAAGAACGTGGCGACGCCGGCACCAACCGCGACCCGCACTTCGTACGCCGCCGCGTGGACGAGGTCGTTCTGCTGCTGCAGGTGGACGGCGAGCTCGACATCAAGTCCACAGACTCGCTACGCGCCGCACTCGACGCGGCTGAGCGCGAGGGCAACATCGTTCGCATCGACGCCGCCGGCGTCAGCTTTGTCGACTCAACCGCGCTCGGCGTGCTGCTGGCCTCTGCGCAGCGGCTGTCCGCACGCGGCGGACGGCTCGAACTGATCAACGTCTCGCCGCCGGTTCGCCGCATCCTCGACATGACGCTGATCGCGCGCACCGTCCACGTGATCTCGTAGCCGAGCGCCGCGCCGGCCTAGCCGATCGGGTCGCGCACCCGATCCGGCGACAGCTCGGCCACCTCGCGCAGGAACGGCGTCTCGTCGGGGTCGGCCGGCTCGGCGTCGAGCTCCTCTGCGTAGCGGCGCCCGTCCCAGACGGCGGCCGCGATCGTCCCTGGGCTGTACGCGTCGCCCACCGCCCGCACCGAGCCTGCTGACCCGGCCAGGCTCTGGGCGAGCTCGTCGTTCGGCAGCCGCGACGTCACGAGCAGCAGCGCGTCGCACTCGAGATCGCTCTCGCGACCGGTGTAGGTGCAACCCAGCTGCACGCCGCCCGCGTCCGCGCGCAGCAGGCCCTTGGACGTGAGCGGCTCGACGCCCAGCTCCATCAGCCGGCCCTGGATCCGCTCCTGTTCCATCGTGTGATCGGCCCACTCCGAGACGCGCGGAGACGGCGTCACCAGCGACACCCGCCGCCCCTCCGAGACCAGCAGCTCGGCCAGTGCCCCGCCCATGTAGTAGTGATCGTCGTCGAAGATGGCCACGTGCTCGCCCTCGGGCCGCTTGCCGGCCATCACATCGTCAGGTGTCAAAACCGGCAACGATGGATCCAGCTCGATCGGGTGCGTGCGCCAGCGGGCGACACCGTCCCGCCGCCAGGTGGCGCCGGTCGCGACGGCAACGTGGTCGAAGCCGTAGGACGCGACCTCCTCGGCATCGAGCGTACTGTTGAAGGCAAGCTCGACGTTGCTCAGCCGCTCCAGCTGCGCTTTGCGGTAGTCCAGCACCCGAATCCACGCGGCCAGCCCCGGCAGCTGCGCCTCGCGCGCCACCCGCCCGCCCAGCTCGCCGCCGGCCTCGGCCAGCACCACCTCGTAGCCACGGCGGCCGAGCATCATCGCCGCCTCCAGGCCGGCCGGTCCGGCGCCCACCACCAGCACCCGCGCATCGCTCTGGCTGGGGCGGATCCGCTCCGGGTGCCAGCCGCGCCGCCACTCCTCGCCCATGCTCGGGTTCTGGGTGCAGCGGATCGGCGAGATCGTGAAGTCCCCGGACACGCAGATGTTGCAGCCGATGCACTCGCGGATGTCCTCGTAGCGGCCCTCCTCCAGCTTGACCGGCAGGAACGGGTCGGCGATCGACGGCCGCGCCGCTCCGATCATGTCCAGCACCCCGTCCCGGATCATCCGCACCATCGTGTCCGGCGAGGTGAACCGGCCGACGCCGACCACAGGCTTCGTGGTCAGCGCCTTCAGCCCGCGCACGTAGGGCTCCTGGCCACCCTCCTGCTGGAACCGCGAGGTGACCGAATCATCGGGCCACGACCCCAGCATGAAGTCCCAGCAGTCGGGCAGCTCGCCGACGAGCCCCAGCACCTCCTCGATCTCGCTACGCTCGAGCCCGCGGGCGCCGATCATCTCGTCGACGGCGATGCGGCAGACGACGCCGGCCCGCCCCTCCGCCTCGGCCAGCGTGTCCTCGAGCACCTCGCGCAGCAGCCGCGTGCGGTTCTCGATGCTGCCGCCGTACTCGTCGCTGCGCTGGTTGTAGCGGCGCGACAGGAAGTGCTGCACGATGCTGAGGTTGTGGCCGGCGTAGACGTAGACGATGTCGTAACCGGCCTCGAGCGACCGCGCCACGGCCTGGCGGTGCCAGCGGCGAACGTCGGCGATGTCCGCCCGGGTCATCGCGCGCGCTTGCACGGGGTCGTTCCACTTGACCGGCAGCGGCGACGGCGCCATCGGCGAGATCCGCGAATAGCGGTTGGGGGCGGCGATGCCGTTGTAACAGAGCTCGATCCCGGCCAGCGATCCGTGAGCATGCACCTGCTCGCAGAGCCGCGCGTGCATCGGGATGTCGCGGTCGTCCCAGAGCCTGCCCTCGATGAATGGGGCGACCTCGGATGAGGCGTGGATCTCGACCTCCTCCGTGCACACCACCGCCCAGCCGCCCTCGGCCTTGATGCCGCGCATGTGCGCGTGCGCCGTGGGATCGCGGTAGCCCATGCCGTTGCAGTGAGGCACCTGGAAGAACCGGTTGCGGGCGGTGACGGGGCCGATCTGCACCGGCTCGAACAGGACATCGAAGCGAGGCTCGCGCATGAGGCCGTGAGGTTACCCAACCGCGGGTCGATACGATGCCTCACAATGCGCGCACTCGTGAAGAGCCGGGCCGAACCTGGCCTGTGGCTGGAGGAGGTCCCCGAGCCGGAATACGGCATCAACGACGTGCTGATCCGCGTGCACCGCACCGGCATCTGCGGCACCGACGTGCACATCCACCGCTGGGACGCCTGGGCGCAGCGCACGATTCCGGTGCCGCTCGTCGTGGGCCACGAGTTCGTCGGTGAGATCGTCGCCGTCGGAGACAACGTCAGCGACTTCCACGCCGGCGACCTGGTCAGCGGCGAGGGCCACGTGGTCTGCGGCCGCTGCCGCAACTGCATGGCCGGCCGACGCCAGCTGTGCGCCCACACGCAGGGTGTCGGCGTCAACCGCCCCGGCGCGTTCGCCGAGCTGATCGCCCTGCCGATGACCAACATCTGGCACCACTGGCCCGGCATCGACCCCGAGATCGCCGCCATCTTCGACCCGTTCGGCAACGCCGTCCACACCGCGCTGGCCTTCCCCGTGCTGGGCGAGGACGTGCTGATCACGGGCGCCGGCCCGATCGGCTGCATGGCCGCGGCGGTCGTGCGCCATGCCGGCGCCCGCCACGTCGCGGTCAGCGACCCCAACGCGTACCGCCGCGATCTGGCGGCACGGCTGGGAGCGACGATCACGATCGACCCCCGGACGCAGCCGCTGACCAACGTGCAGCGGCAGCTGGGCATGACCGAGGGCTTCGACATCGGCCTCGAGATGTCGGGGAACGGCGAGGCGCTGCACGCGATGCTGGCCAACATGTCGCACGGCGGGCGAATCGCGATGCTGGGTATCCCGACCGAGGAGATCGCGATCGACTGGACGCAGGTCGTGTTCAACATGCTGACCCTGAAAGGCATCTACGGCCGTGAGATGTACGAGACCTGGTACCAGATGACGGTGATGCTGCAGTCCGGGCTGGACATCTCACCGGTGATCACACACCGCTTCCGCTACGACGAGTTCGAGGCCGGGTTCGCCGCGGCTGCGTCCGGCGATTCGGGAAAGGTGCTGCTCGACTGGAGGGCGATCTGACCACAGGTGCGCTGACAACCGACCTGGTTGCGCGGATCGCCGATCTGCGCAGCCAGGGGCTCTACAAGACGGAGCACGAGATCGAAGGGCCGCAGGCGGACATGGTCGACGTGTCCGGGTCGGGCCGCGTCCTGAACCTCTGCGCGAACAACTACCTGGGGCTGGCCAGCCACCCGGAGATCGTGGCGGCCGCGCACGAGGCGCTCGATCGCTGGGGATTCGGGATGGCCTCCGTGCGCTTCATCTGCGGTACCCAGACCCTCCACCGAGACCTGGAGCGGCGGTTGAGCGAGTTCCTGGGCAGCGAGGATGCGATCCTCTACGGCTCCTGCTTCGACGCCAACGGCGGCCTGTTCGAGGCGCTGCTGGGCCCCGACGACGCCGTCATCTCGGACGAGCTCAACCACGCCTCGATTATCGACGGGATCCGGCTCTGCAAGGCGCAACGGCTGCGGTATCGCAACAGCGACATGGATGAGCTGGAGGCGCGGCTGCGGGAGGCGTCCGGCGCCCGCTACCGGCTGATCGCAACCGACGGCGTGTTCTCGATGGACGGCTACGTGGCCCGGCTGGCGGAGATCTGCGACCTGGCCGAACGGCACGATGCCCTGGTGATGGTGGACGACTCGCACGCGATCGGGTTCGTCGGCCCGGGCGGCCGCGGCACGCACGAGCTGCACGACGTGATCGGCCGCGTGGACGTGCTCACGGGCACCCTGGGCAAAGCCATGGGCGGTGCCAGCGGGGGCTACGTCGCGGCGCGGGGCGAAATCGTCGAGCTGCTGCGCCAGCGCTCGCGGCCGTACCTGTTCTCGAACAGCATCCCGCCGCCGGTGGCCGGCGCCGCCCTGGCCGCCCTCGACCTGATCGAGCGGTCGGCTGACCTGCGCGGAACGCTTCGGGCGAACACGGCGCATTTCCGGGCCCGCATGTCCGAGCTCGGGTTCGACATCCTGCCCGGCGACCACCCGATCGTGCCGGTGATGATCGGCGACGCCGCACTGGCCGGGCGGCTGGCCGACGCGCTGATGCGCCGCGGCGTGTACGCCGTCGCGTTCTCCTACCCGGTGGTGCCGCAGGGCAAGGCCCGGATCCGCACGCAGATGTCCGCCGCTCACACCATCGAGGAGCTCGACTTCGCCGTCGAGCAGTTCGTCTCGGCGCGCGACGAGGTGATCTAGCCGGCCGGCTCCGCCGCCGGCCGCGGCAGCATCACCACGGCCACCGCCGCCACCGCGCCGATCACGCCCAGCAGGATCGACGCGTTGGTTCCGGAGCGTGTGATCAGGCTGCCGCCGAAGGCAGCTCCGGCGGCGATCCCGACCACGATCGCCGTGCTCAGCCATCCGAACACCTCCGCCTGGGTGCCCGCCCGCGCGGTGTGCTGCACCATGCCGTAGGTGAGCGCGAAGCTGGGGGCGATCGGCAGGCCGGCGATCAGCATGAACACGGACATCATCCAGACCGACCCGGCCAGCAGCGGCAACAGCAGCAGGACGGCGAACAGCACGCTGATCAGCCGCAGGCTGCGGAGCGGGTCGTCCGGCCGGTGGCCGGCGGCCAGCAGGCCACCGATCAGGCTGCCGCCCGACCACGCGGCCAGGCAGATGCTGCCCAGCTCGCGGCCGCCGTGGGCCTCGGCGAACGCCGGCATCGCCACCTCGACCGCGCCGAAGGCCAGGCCGTAGCCGACGCTGAACGCCACGATCCGGCGCACCATCGGCGGCGCCAGCGTGCTCAGCGGATGGCCGCGCCGCGCGTGCTCGCGGGGCTTCAGGAGGTAGTGGCGCACCGGCCCGGTCATCACGAACCCGGCAATGCCCACGATCGAGATGACGCCTGCGGCGATCACGCCGGCGCTCGGCGAGAAGGCCGCGGTCAGGACGCCCACCACCAGCGGCCCGGTGATGAACAGCAGCTCCTGGGCCGTTGCCTCGAACGCAAACGCAGCCGAGTGGTGGCTGGAGACGACCAGCGACGACCACAGCATGCGCACGGTCGGCGCGACCGGGGGCTGCGAGGCGCCGGACGCCATCGACACCACGACCAGCGACCACAGCGGCGCATCCGACGTCGCCAGCACCACCAGCAGCGCCAGCGCGGCAGGGTAGACCACGCCGTAGGCGATCAGGACGACGAACGGCCGCCGCCGATCGATCAGGCGACCCGCCACCGGCGCTCCCACTGCGTACGCCACGGCTCCGCCTGCCGCGACCAACCCGGCGTCGGCATAGCTCTCCCCCGATCCCCGCATCAGCAGCACCTGCGCCAGGCCGATCATGCCGATCGGCATGCGCGCCAGCAGCCCCCACGCCACCAACCCCGCCGCGCCCGGTTGGGCCAGCAGGTCGCGGTAGCTGCGCAACCCCCTGGTCACTGTCAGTCCGGCCACCCCTGCATCATGCCCGCGCCCCGCGCCGCCGGGACGCACTGGACGGCCGCAGGTGCGCGTGCAGCGCCGCCCAGTCCCAGACGTCGAGCTGCGTCGGCCGGGCGTCGTCGGCCAGCCCGCGCGGCCGTGCGAACGCCGCCCAGCGTCTCCGCTCCAGGCCGAGCGCCAGCCGCACCGGCCGGTTGTCGCGCCGGAACGCCCTGCGCAGCAGCAGCCGGTAGTCGTCCGCCGCCACCGCGTCCACCAGCGGCCGGGGCCGGCGCCGCGCGCTGAGGATCGCGCTCTCGACCGAGGGCGGCGGCTGGAAGCAGTCCGGCGGCAGCACCCGCTCCACGCCCAGCTGCCACCACGGCAGCCAGCCGGCCGAGAGCAGCGTGCAGGGACGTGGCGAACAGCGCTTGACGGCGAAGCCTCGCTGGACGACCAGGTCGGCCGAGCGCAGTGGCAGGCAGGGATCGTCCAACAGGCGCCGCAGCATCGGGGTCGTGATCGCGAACGGCAGGTTCGCCACAACCCGGAACGGGCTGTCCGGGAGCGCCGCCGCCAGACCGTCCGCCTCGACCACGGTGACGCGGCCGTCGACCTGGAACCTGCGCCGCAGCTGCCGCGCAAGGCGCGGGTCGACCTCGATCGCGATCACGTGGCCGGCTCGCTCGGCCAGGGGTGCGGTCAGCCTGCCGGTGCCGGCGCCGATCTCGACCACGAGGTCGCCGCCGGCGATGCCTGCGGCGGCGGCCAGCTCGTCCGCGAGTGGGCTGCGTAGGAGGTGTTGACCGCTAGCGAGCCGCTGGGTGTGCCGGCGTTTGACGCCGGACACGGACCGTCACCGTGACGAAGGCCATGGGCGGCAGTATACGGTCAGGCGAAGCCATCGCCGCGGCGATCGCGGCGCGCGCAGCCGGCACGTCCGACGGGCTCTCCCCCAGCTCGAACCCGCCCAGTCCGATCGCGGACAGCTCGATGCCGGTGCCAACGGATGCCGTGCGCATGGCGACGACCATACTAGGATGGCCCTATGTCCGCGATCCGGCTGGCCGTTCTGGGCGACCACAACCCCGAGTACGAGACGCACCGCGCCATCGACCACACGCTGACGCTGATGCCGCCGGATGTGGAGGCCGCCTGGCACGGCACCGACCAGCCGCTCGCCGTGGACGCCATCGACGCGGTCTGGGTCGCTCCGGGCAGCCCTTACCGCGACGACGACGCCGTCTACCGCGCGATCGAGGCCGCGCGGCGAGGTGGGACGCCGATCCTCGGCACTTGCGGCGGCTGCCAGTACATGCTGGTCGAGTTCGCACGCAACGTGGCGGGACTCGACGACGCCGCCCACGGCGAGGTCGACACGGACGCGACCGAGCCGCTGGTAGCATCGCTCACGTGTAGCCTGGTCGGACAACGGCGCGAGATCCGGCCGGTCGCCGGCACGCGCCTCGCGGCGCTGACCGGCGACGCTCCGTTCTCGGGCTTCCACTACTGCAGCTATGGGCTGAACGACCGGTACCGTGAGGGGCTGGTCGCCGCCGGGCTGGTGATCGGTGCCTACGCCGACGACGCCGGCGTCGAGGCCGTCGAGCTGCCCGGCCACCACTTCTACCTGGCGACGCTGTTCCAGCCTCAGATGGAGTCCCTCACCACGGGTGTGCTGCACCCGATCCTGGGTGCGCTGATCGCGGCCGCCCGCGCGGCTCGCCGCAATGTGCCCTCCATCTGAGCTGCTAGCCGCGGATCGCCCGCAGCGCGCTCGCGCGATCGCTCGAGATCGGCAACACCGCCGCCACCCCCGCCAGATCGATGATCCGGTGCACGCTGTGTCCCGCGCCGGCGCCGACCACGTAGCCGACGGCGGAGCCGTTCGATGCCGCGCGCTCGTGCTCGGCGATCAACACGCCCAGCACGGCCGAGTCGATGAACGTCGCCTCGGTCAGATCCACAACCACAGGCGTCGACCCGTCGCGCGCTCGCTCGATCGCTTGGCGCAGCCGATCAGCCGTTGACAGGTCGTGCTCGCCCTGCAAGACGACCACCGCGACATCGCCGTCGCGGGCGATCTCTATCGAACTCGATGCGCTCATCACGCGTCAGCATAATCCCGCGGCATCGCCGGTGGGCCGAATCACCACGATCGCGACGTCGTCCTCCGGGGCACCGGAGGCGAACTCCATCACCGCGCGTTCCACCGCGATCGCGATGCTCTCGGCGGTCGCTCCCGAGCCGACGCCGGCGAGCACCTCGGCGAGCCCTTCCTCGCCGAGCATCCGCCCGTCGTCACGGCGCTCGATGACGCCGTCCGTGCAGAGCACCAGCACTTCGCCGGGAGCCAGGTGGAAATCGGCATCGGTCAACGTGACGTCGTCGCGGACGCCGAGCAGCGTGCCCAGCACTCCAGCCTGCTCGAGGACTCCATCGTGCCGCACGATCACGCCCGGAGGATGCCCGCCCAGGGCGATCGTGACGTCGATGCCGCCGTCGGCGCTCGGGAGCGCGTGCGCATACGCCGCGGTGCAGAACATGTCCGGGGGACGGTGCTGCAGGATCTCGCTGTTCAGCACCCGCAGCACGCGGCTGGGAGTGGGCTCGTGCAGCGAGGCGACGCGCACCGTATGTCGCGCCAGCGACGTCATCGCCGCCGCCCGTGCGCCCTTACCCGAAACGTCTCCGATGGCGACGCCGAAGGAGCCGTCCATCAGCCACACGTCGTAGAAGTCTCCCCCCACCTCGAGCCCCTCACCCGCAGCCAGGTACCGCGCGGTGATCTCGACGCCGGGAATCGCCGGCAGGGCATCTGGCAGCAGCCCGTGCTGCAGGGTGCGGGCGATCTCGGTCTGGGCCTGGTGCAGCCGGGCATTGTCGATGGCGAGCGCGGCGCGATCGGCCAGGCTGGCGGCGGTTGCCAGATCGTGCTCGTCGTAGAGCCGGCTGGAGGTGTCGTAGATGAGCGTGATGGCGCCGAGCGTGCGGCCACGCGCGACCAGCGGAACGATGATCAGCGACCGCATGCCGAGCGCATGCACGGCATCTCTGTGCGCCTGGTCGCGCGTCACGCTGCGCACGAACTCCTCGGTGACGGGCGAGACCAGCAGCGCCTCACCGCTGCGAAGCACCCCGCCCACCGCGCTGTGCGGCTCCGCCGGATCGGCCGGGTAGCTGGTCTCGAGCTCGGCGACGCGCGCGATCTTGCCCGGCTCGACGTGCACCGTCGCGAGCTGATGCAGTCCCGTCGGCTCGAGCACATCGACGATGCAGCAGTCCGCCATCGCAGGCACGGCCAGGTTCGCGACCTCACCCAGGGTGGTGCGGTAGTCAAGCGACCCGGCGAACGCCGCGCCGGCCTCGGCCAGCAGCGCGAGCCGCTCGGCTCTGCGCCCCCGCTCCGCGTCGAACGCCGTGCGCCGGATCGCCTCCGAGCACTGGCGGACGACCGCGGTCATGAACTCGAGCTCCGCTTCGCCGAACGTCTTCTCGCGGTCGTAGCCGAGCGCGATGCCGCCGAAGTCCCCCATCGGCAGGCAGACGAGCGCCGCCGACCGGCCCGTGCCCTCCAGCTTCGGGTAGCGGCGGATCAGCTCCTCGGGCCCGTTTACTATCACCGGCTGCCGGGTGCGGACGGCGTCGGACAGCGGGAACTCGTCGGTGTTGGGAAACATTCCCCAGTCGGCCTCGATCTGATCGGGGTAGCCGCGTACGGCGACGATGCGGAACACCGTGCCCGATTCGTCCAGCATCGCGATGACCGCTTGGTCGGCCTCGAACACGTCCAGGCCTGGGTTGAGCGTCGCCTCGATCGCCTCGTGCTCGGTGCGGGCCCCCGCCAGCGTCTCGGACAGCGTCTGCAGATGCCGGAGCCGGCTGCCCAGCCACGCGATGTCACTGCGAGTTTGGTCAGTGTCGGCGGTCACGGGATCCTCTCTGCGACCACTCTACAGGGTTCGGATCCAGCCGATCCGTCAGCCGCGAGGGCGCTCCGCGGGCGGCGCTCCCAGCAGCCGCGAGACGAACGGCAGCACAAACCAGACCACCGCGATCAGCCCGGCCACGAACGCGGTGGCGGCGGCCGCCCAGGTGTTGCCGAACAGCAGGCTGGTGACGAGGCCGACCGATCCCGCGATCGCGACCGCCAGGAAGGCCGTCCCGATGATGGCCAGCTTGTTCGATATCTGCAGCAGCTGGCGCTTGCGGCCGTGCCGCCAGACGATCCGGTGGAAGCTGGCCGGGGCGATCAGGAACACCGAGGCTGCCGTAGCCGCCAGGAAGGTGCCGTAATAGACGTTGCTCTGCAGGTCGCTGATGGTGCTGAAGCGCTGCGTGAACGGCACCGCCAGCAGGAACCCGAACAGCATCTGGACGCCGGGCAGCACCACGCGCAGCTCGTTCAGGAGCTCCACCAGCTGGCGATTCTTGCGGTCGTCCGCGGACTCGGTCTCGTGCCCGTCCGACGCGTCGATCGATGCTGGCATCACGGTGTGCATGGTCGAGGCGTTCCCCGCAGGTCGGCGCGGGAAACGCCTCTATGACGCCTGCCCGGCGGCGCCGTCGTCCCCGAGCACCGCCTTCACCTGCGGTGAGAACCGCTGCAGGAGCAGCGCCGCGACCAGCAGCACCGACCCTGTGACGATGAAGCTGACGGCACGCGCCATCGCGGTCAGGAACGCCAGGTCGTACAGGAACAGCTTGCCGAGCGCCGCGAACAGCAGCGCGATGCCGGCGATGCGGAGGCTCCGGCGATTGCCTCGTAGCGAGATCACGACCAGCGCGAGCCCGGTCAGCACCCAGCTGACCGACACGAGCACGTGACCCTGCTGGAAGCGGTCGTGCACGTCCTGGAAGGCGGGGCTCGCGTTCTGCACCAGCAGCTGCCCCGCGCCCAGGATCGCGGCCGCCAGCGTCCACAGCGCCATCGCGCAGGTGGTGACGGCCGCGGCCGTGGCAACGCGCACGCCGCCCAGCTGCCACCGCTGGCCGTCTGCGCGGGGAGTGGCGGCGCTTGCGATCAGGAAAGCGAGCGCGACCACCGAGGCCAGCGCCGCCGCCAGACCGTCGGCGGGATCGTGGTT
>Ga0207687_10001183_pt1 | contig 17842 bp, 17 predicted proteins | sample KBSM54metaG_FD_184399 | JGI IMG/M metagenome (GOLD analysis project Ga0207687, IMG submission 184399) | Miscanthus rhizosphere microbial communities from Kellogg Biological Station, Michigan, USA - KBS M5-4 metaG (SPAdes) (version 2) | ecosystem: Host-associated > Plants > Roots > Rhizosphere >...
ACCACGACCTGCTCGGCATAGGCGCCGGGGGCGTGGGCGGAGAGACCGGTGAGGTGGATCTCGCCGTCGGCGCCGCGCATGAACGGGACGGCGACGACTGGCGTCCCGGTCTTGATCCGCTTGCGCGTCTTCGGGCCGTGGTCGACCACCGTGCCGCAGAACTCGTGCCCGAAGACGACCTCCTGGCTGGAGCGCATCATTCCCGCGTAGCCGAACTCCTCGACGAGGTCGGCGACCCGGTCGGCGTGGTGGCGGGCGTGGAGGTCGGAGCCGCAGATGCCGCAGCGGGTGACGTCGACCAGCAGCTGCCCCTTGCCCGGCCGCAGCGGCTCACGCTCGACGACCGAGAGCACTGAGTCTTTGCAAATGACGGCTTTCATCAGACGGGGCAGAAACAGCCTAGTCTCCCCGCCGTGAACGTCCTCATCGCCGCCGACATGGAGGGAATCGCCGGGATCGAGGACTACGGCGACTGCCTGCCATCGCATCCGCGCCGTTACGCGCGCGGTCGCCGGCTGATGACCGACGAGGTGCTGGCGGCGATCGCGGCCTTGAAGGCCGGCGGGGCCGAGCGGATCTCGGTCGGCGACTGGCACATGGTGGGGACCAACGTCGAACGCGACCGGATGCCGGCCGGGGTCGAGGTGCGCCCGATCGCCGACCTCGCCCTGAACGAGGCCGCGCCCTCGATGGCTAAGGCACACGGCGGGTCCCTCGACGCGGTGGCGATGATCGGCCACCACGCCAAGACCCCGAGCCCGCAGGGGTTCTGCTCGCACACCTTCATCTGGGGGATGGAGGTGCTGCTGGACGGGGAGTCGCTGAGCGAGACGCAGGTCTACGCGCAGGCGCTGGCCGCGGAGGGCGTCCCGATCCTCGTCGCCAGCGGCGACCGCTGGCTACTGGAGGAGACGAGCGAGGGGGAGCTGGGGAGCGCCCGCCTGCTCACCGTCAAGGAGGGCAAGGGCAGGGGTCGCGCCCAATCGACCGACCCCGCCGCGGCCCACGCCGAGCTCGAAGCGGCGATCGCAGCCGCGCTCGCCGCGCCGCTGCAGCCACCCCCCGCCCGCGTCTACCCGGCGGAGCTGGTCGTCAAGGTCGACGGCGAGGAGATCGCCCGTGCGACCGTCGCCGCGGCTGGCGATCTCCTGACCGCGATCGCGACCGTCTTCCGCGACAGCCAGGTCTCCCGCGAGTACCGCCAGCTGGCGAAGCTGCTGCCCCCGGACAGCTCTCGCCTACGGAGCCTGCAGCGCCGCCTCGGCAGCCTGCTCGCCACCCCGGTGATGCGCTCGAAAGAGCGCCATTGGCTTGGCCAGGCCCCTCGCAGCCTCGACGCCTGAGCGGGTCGAAACTGACCGTTTCTCGTCCATTGCTGGAGCGAGTTCGGTGCAAAATAGGCGTTGAGGTTTCAGGGTGGCGAAGATCGGGATCATCATTCCAGCGCACAACGAGGAGCGAGCCCTCGCGGGCTGCCTGCGGGCGCTTGCCGCTCAGGACTACGACGGAGAGGTGGAGGTGGTCGTAGCGGCCAACGGGTGCACCGACGACACGGCCGCCGTCGCTCGCGACAGCGCTCCCTCCATGCCGGCCGGCTGGACCGTAACCGTCCTCGAGCAGGAGGCAGCCGGGAAGTCGGCGGCCCTGAACGCCGCCGACGCACACCTCGAAGCCCCACTCCGTGTCTATCTCGACGCGGACATCGTTCTCGATCCGTCCGCGATCAGGGAGTTGGCGGCGGCGCTCAGCGTCAGCGGGCCGTATCTGGCCCAGCCGAGACTCGTGCCTGCCCGGACTGCGAAGAAGGCGTTTGCCGTGAGCTCCTTCGTCAGGGTCTGGTCCTCCCTGCCGTACGTCAGAAACGAAGTTCTGGGCGTCGGTTGTTACGCGGTCAACGCGGAGGGCCGAGCGCTATGGGGCGATTTCCCTCACTTCGGAGCGGATGACACCTTTGTCCGGCTCCGGTTCGGCAGCGACCAGAAGCGGGTGGTGAGGTCGGCGACGATGACCGTCTTCTTCCCGATGTCGCTGACCGAGTTGGTGCGGGTCCGGGCCAGGTGGTGCCGGCTCGGGCGCGAGGTCCGGCGGGCGGAGGAGACGCTGCCGGAGAGTGAGCGGGGACGGAGCCTGCGTGCCCTTGCCTACCTGGCGAAGCGGCCGCGCCTGTGGGTCGACGGCGGGATCTTCTCGGTGATCTGGGTCTGCGCCATGCTGCTGTCGTTTGCCCCCGGGGGAGCGTCCTCGTGGGCACGCGCGAGCAGCTCGCCGGTTCGCGCATAGCCGAAGCCCGCCTTTGAGAGACTTCCTCGGATGACCGAGCAGGACGTCTTCCTCCAGAAGCGCATCCTCGATTGGTCACGCGGCCTGCCCGATTGGCAGCGGGGGCTGATGCGCTTGATCTGCGACGGTTCGCTCGACGAGGCGGGGCGGGCGAAAGTGCTCGCCGCCCTGCTCGGAGAGCCGGGTGCGCGGCCGTTGCCGCCGCTGGAGATCGCCGACCTGCCCGCCGACGAGGGCGACTACGGGACGGTCGAACTGCGGGAGATCCGCAATCTGCGCAACGTCAACCGGCTCGCCGAAGACCAGTCGCTGCGGTTCGGGCCGGGGCTGAACGTCGTCTTCGGCGAAAACGGGGCCGGCAAGAGCGGCTACGGGCGGCTCTGCCGCCGGGTCTTCCGCGCGGCGGAACCGGGCGAGGTCCTCCACGACGTCTTCGACCCGGGCAAGGCGGCCGCTGCGCAGACGGCCGAGTTCGTGCTCGCGGTGGATGGCGAGGAGCAGGTGGTCGAGGTCGACCTCGACGCGGAGACGCCGCGCCTGCTCTCGGCGATGACCGCCTTCGATTCGAGCTGCGCCGAGGTCTGCATCACCAAGCAGAACACGATCGAGCACACGCCGCGGCCGCTGCGTCTGCTGAAAGAACTGGCCGAGGCCCAGGACCAGCTGTCAGAGGTACTCGCGGAGCAGATCGCCGAGCGGCGCGAGGCGCTGCCGGAGCTGCCGGACGCCGAGGAGGGCTCCGAGGCCGCCGCCCTGTTGGAGCGGGTCGAGGCCGGAGAAGCCGCGCGGGAGGAGGTCGAGTCCTTCGCCCGCCTCGACGAGGCCGAGCTGACCGAGCTGCGCGACTTGGAGAAGGCCGCGGCGACGATCGCCGCCGACCAGAGCCTGGCGCTGGAGACCGCGGCGAGGAAGCGGGCGGACGCCGTCCAGCGGCTCGCAACCGAGCTCCGGGAGGCATGGCACCGCCTCGACGACGAGGCTCTGGCCGAAATCGCCGAGCTGCGCTCCCGCCTCGCCCGGGCCTCCGCCGCCGTCGACCAGGTCGCCGCCGAGGCCTTCGCCGACCAGCCGCAGCCCGGCACCGGCGCCGACGCCTGGCGAGAGATGTGGGAGGCGGCGCGGCGCTTCGTCGAGGCCGAGGACGGCTCCTTCCCGGACGAGGACGCCGACGCGACCTGCCCGCTCTGCCAGCAGGACCTGGAAGCGGCGGCGCGCGAGCGGATGACGCGGTTCGAGGCCTTCGTCTCCGGCGAGCTGCGCGAGCAGCTGCGCCGGGTGGAAGTGGCGCTCGAGGAGCACCTCGAGACACTGCCGGACCTGAAGCAGATCGTCCACTCGGCCGAGGTGGCCGTGGCCGCCGCCGGCGAGCAGCTGCAGGCGCCGGCCGACGCGGCCCTGGAGGCGCTCGCCGACCGGCTGGCGATCGCCACGGGCCAGGCCGAGCCCGCGCCGCGCTCGGACCTCGACCTCAGCGCCCTGCGCGACTACGTCGCGGTCCAGACCGCCGAAGCCGAAGGGCTCGCGGTCCTGCGCGACGACGAGGAGCGGGCCCGGATCGGGCGCCGCCTGCGCGAGCTGCAGGCCCGCCGCGAAGTCGGCGAGGCGCTCGCGGACGTGCTCGCCCACCTCGACGGCCTGGAGGCGATCGCCGCCCGCGAGGAAGCGCGCAAGCAGCTCTCGACCGGGGCGATCTCCCACCGGATCCGCGAGATGAGCAAGCTCGCGATCACGACCCGCCTCGAGCAGGCGCTCGAGCGGGAGATCGCCGAACTCGACCCGATCGCCGACCAGGTCGAGCTGAAAGCGTCGGCCAGCAAGGGCAAGCCGGCGGTCCAGTTCAAGCTCCGCGGCGAGGGGCGCGAGCGGGTCGCGAAGGTCCTCAGCACCGGCGAGCAGACCGCCCTCGCCACCGCCTTCTTCCTCGCCGAGCTGCAGGTCAGCAACGAGCGCAGCACGATCGTCCTCGACGACCCGGTCTCCTCCCTCGACCACCAGCGGCGCGAGCACGTCGCCACCCGCCTCGTCGAGGAAGCCGGCAAGCGCCAGGTCGTCGTCTTCACCCATGACCTGGTCTTCGTCTACTACCTGCAGGAAAAGGCGGCCGAGCTCGGCGTCGAGCTCCACGGCCAGGCGCTCGAGCGCGTCTTCCACAACGTCGGCGTCGTCGACCCCAGCCTGCCCTGGGAGGTGAAGTCGCCGATGGAACGGGCGAAGGCGCTGCGCGGAGAGCTGAAGGGCCGGCTCATATCGGCCTACAAGAGCAACGATCCGCTCTATCCGCAGGAAGCGCAGCGCTGGAAACTGGAGCTGCGCAAGGGCTACGAGCGGATGATCGAGGTCTACGTCCTCGGCGGCACGATCGAGCGCCAGGCGCGGAACATCCGCGTCCGCAACCTGCACAAAGTGCGCTGGAGCGCCGAGCTGGCCCAAGAGATCGACGCCGCGATCAGAGAGCTCTCGGGCGGCGCCCACCAGGAGCCGCTCGGCCAGCACCCCACCCCTCCAACCCCGGCCAAGCTCGAATCCCTGCTGGAAAAATTCGCCGCCCTCTGCGCGAAGACCAAGCCGGTCGCGCCCAGCAAGCAGGACGAGGCGAAGCCGGTCGCCGAAATCGGCGTCGCCTAGCGGGCTCGATCACCTGGATATCCACCCGATGGGTGGAAGTACTCTTCTCGGTCGATGGAGGTTGCCGGCATCGACGTTTCCGGGACGGTGATTTCCTCTGCGGTCGTCGCTGCGGTCGTCGCTGCGGTCAGCTCCTTCCTCACTCAGCGGTATCTCATGGAGCGCAAAGCTCAGGTTGATTACCAGTACGAGGCTCGTAAGCGGCTAAACGAGGCGATCGGCCCCCTGCGCATGCAATTGCTCTTCGCGGCGCGCGACGTCGTGCGCCGCACCCGAGGCCACATCGGCAAGGGCTGGGACATGGATCCTTCGGGAAGTTTCGTCCGCAGCTCCATTTACCGCCTTCTCCGGCCGTTGGCGATCTCGCAGCTGATCGAGCGTCAGATGTCGACCGCCGACTTCGGAGTCGACCCTGGGGGCATCGCACTCCTGCGTTTCAACGCGGCGGCGGAGCGAATGCTGACTGGCAACGAGATCGTCCTCAACCATCCGGGGGCGGACTGGGAGACGCAGTCTCAACATCTTTTTCGGGACAACCTCCGGGCGGCAGCCTTCCTCTTGATCAAAGGCGAGGAGGGTGGGCAGGAGGTGATCGGCTACGCAGAGTTCCAGCAGCGATACCCCGAAGTCCTCCATATCGATGAGTTGAGGGACCTGGCGCTGATCTTTCAGGAGAGCGGAGACAGCCTGACCAAAAACCCTCTCTTCTGGCTCCGGTTCGTCGGTTATGGGCACCTCTGCGCCCACTTGATCGCGACGCAGGGCACGTCGGTTGGCTTCGAAGACGTACCCCTCCCGGTCGAAGACCTGCTCCGCAGAACCGTTGACGACGACATCTCCAACCGCACCGGGGAGTACAAGCAGGCGTTCGACGGGATCCTGTCCCAAGGCCTCTAGGGGTCTTGCGGCTGGCGTCGAGTGCCCGCCCCCTTGCGCTGCCGGTAGCGACGCGTCTTCTCGCGGTTGCCGCAGACGTCCATCGAGCACCAGGTGCGGGAGCGGTTGCGGGTTGCGTCGTAGAAGGCCCATTGGCAGCCCTCGTCGGTGCAGGCCTTGAGGCGGGGCCAGGCGTCTTCGCACTGGAGGCGCTCGAGGGCGAGGAGGAGGCGGGATTCGAAGCCGGCGAGGTCGGCGCGGGCGGGGGCGAGGCTGAGCTTGCCGCCGGCGTCGAAGGCGAGGCGGTAGCGGCTGCGCTCGGCGGCTTCGCGCAGGGCCTCCAGCTCCCGCTCGCCGGCTGGGACGCCGTTGTTGGCGAGCATCAGGGCTCGCAGCGCCTCGCGCAGCTCCAGGACCCGCGGCAGGTCCCCGGTCTCCAGCTCCGGGAGGTATTCGCCGGCGTGCTCGGCGATCCAGGTCCGCAGCTGGGCCGGGGCGGCGATCGCGTCGGTCTCCTCCTCAACGTCCCGGGTATTGACGAAGTCGACCAGGAGGTCGATCTCCGGCTTCAGCGCTTTCTCTTGAATTGGCCTTGACACCAGCTATCTAGTTTAGCTAGTGTTGAAGACACTGGCAAGTTGATTTAGCCGGTGTTCAAATGTCGAAAGGAGGCCGATCATGAGGTTCCTCGCAAGCTTCACCCTCGCCAACGCGGCCGAGTCGCAGCGCCGGATGCGCGAGATCGCCGCCCGTGAGCGCCAGGTGCGGCAGCACCCCCGCCGCTAGAGCCTCTGCCGCAGGTACAGCAGGGCGATCACGGTGGTCGCGTCGCGGATCTGCGGCAGCGCCTGCTCGATCTGGGCCAGGTCGAGGCGGACGATCTCGATCTCCTCGTCGTCGTCGCGCTCGCCGGCGGCGGGTGAGAGACCGGTCGCCTCGAAGATCGTCACCTTCTCGGTCAGGAAGCCGGGGCTGGGGTAGATGACGTGCAACACGCTCCACTCCTCTGCCTGCAGCTCCGCCTCCTCAGCAAGCTCCCGCTGCGCGCACTCCATCTCGCTCTCGCCCTCGACGTCGAGCGTGCCGGCTGGGATCTCCAGCAGCTCGTCCTCCTCGACTGCCTCGCGCGGCTGCGCGACCAGGTAGGCGAACTCGTCGTCGTGGGCAAGCACCGCGACCGAGCCTGGGTGCTCGACGATCTCCCGCTCCTGCTCGCTCCCGTCCTCGCGCCGGTAGGTCTTGGCGACGAAGTCGACGTGCTTGCCCTCATGGAGGGGTTTGGTGCGCAGCAGCTTCATGCGGTCACTCCATCAAACCGAACATTCGCTTGCTCGGCTCAATCGGGGGCGGGTGGGACCGATAGGTACGCCTGAGTATGGAGACGGAGCCAAGACGGGTTGCGGGGCAGCACGCCCGCGCCAAAGCGAACTCGCTCTCGTGGAAGCGGTTCTTCGGCGGTGGCGCCAAGCGCGACTACGGCAACTGGGCGCAGGGTGCGGAAGGTGAGGAGGTCGTCGGCCGGGTCCTCGAGGGCCTCGCCGACGAGGGCTGGTGCGTGATCCACGACGTCTGCTTCGGCCGCGGCAACATCGACCACGTCGTCGTCGGCCCCGGCGGCATCTTCACGGTCGAGACGAAGAGCCGCGGCGGCAAGATCTTCCCCGACCGCCTCGAGCCGAAGATGGTGGGACAGGCCTACGCGGAGAAGAAGAAGCTGGAAGAAATCACCCTGATGGAGGTGCAGGCGCTGCTCGTCTTCAGCCGCGCCTACATCGTCGGCCCCGTTCCGGTCTGGCGCCGCGGGGTGGCGATCCTGCCGGCCCGCATGCTCGCCGGGTTCTTCGCCCGGCGACGGCCGGTGATGTCAGCCGAGCGAGCCGCCGTGATCCACCGGCGCCTGGCCCTGGCGGTGGGGCAGGCAGCGTCCTAGGCGCTCTCATCATATTTCCTTGAAAATCTAAATAACTGATTTACCATTGCATGGATGCTAGCGCGGAGAACCGCACCCGAGGTCGAGGCCTTACTTGGCCAGGCGCCAGCGGTCGTGCTGACCGGGCCGCGTCAGGTTGGCAAGACGACGCTTGCGCTGGAGATTGCCGACTCGCGTCCCTCCACCTACCTGGACCTCGAGTCGGAGGCGGACCGAGCGCGGCTGTCGGAGCCCGAGCTCTATCTGGCCGACCACGCGGACAATCTGCTGGTCCTCGACGAGATCCAGCGTCTGCCGGGCCTCTTTGAAGTACTGCGCGGGGCGATCGACCGTGGACGTCGGATGGGCAAGGGAACGGGGCGCTTCCTCCTCCTTGGATCGGCGTCCCTCGAGCTGCTCGCGCAAAGCGGTGAGAGCCTCGCGGGGCGCGTCGCCTTCGCCGAGTTGGCGCCGTTCGACGTCACCGAGGTCGGGGCCGAGGAGCTCGATCGTCTCTGGATCCACGGTGGGTTTCCGGAAAGCTTCCTGGCGCGCGGGGACAAAGTCAGCCTGCGTTGGCGACGGGACTTCATCCGCACTTACCTCGAACGCGACATCCCCCAACTCGGCCCACGGATACCGGCTGAGACCCTGCGGCGCCTTTGGACGATGCTCGCCCACACCCAAGGGGGTCTCCTGAACGCTGCCAACATTGCGCGCGGCCTCGGTGTCAGCGGCGTGACCGTCGGCCATTACCTCGATTTGATGGTCGACCTGCTCCTGGTCCGCCGCCTTGCGCCGCGACTGGCAAACGTCGGCAAGCGCCTCGTGCGCTCACCCAAGGTCTATGTGCGTGACAGCGGTCTTCTCCACGCGCTGCTCGGCATCGCCGACAAAGAGGCACTGCTGGGGCACCCGGTCGTCGGCGGAAGTTGGGAGGGGTTGGTTATCGAGAACCTAATCTCGATTGCCGGCGGGGATGTCGAGCCGAGCTTCTATCGAACCAGCGGCGGTGCAGAGGTGGACCTGGTGCTCACGTGGGCCGACGGTCGCGAGTGGGCGATCGAGGTGAAGCGGAGCCTGGCGCCGAAGGTCGAGCGCGGGCTCCGCTCGGCGCTCGCGGACATCGCGCCTGAGCGCAGCTTCGTCGTCTATCCCGGCGCCGAGCGCTATCGGCTGACCAAGGAGGTCGAAGCAATCGGGCTGCCCGAGCTCTGCGAGGAGCTGCAGGGACTTCGGTAACCCTCAGCTCGAGGTCGGGAAGTGCAGCGAACTGGCGTCGGCGGGACTCGCCTGCGACGCCGGCCAGCGGCTGGTGATCGCCTTGCCGCGGGTGTAGAAGCGGATGCCCTCGGGGCCGTGGATGTGGTGGTCGCCGAAGAGGGAGTCCTTCCAGCCGCCGAAGGAGTAGAAGGCCATCGGGACGGGGATCGGGACGTTGATCCCGATCATCCCGACTTCGACCTCGCGCTGGAAGCGGCGCGCCTCGTAGCCGGAACCGGTGAAGATCGCGGCGCCGTTGGCGTAGGAGTTGCGGTTGATCAGCGCGATCGCCTCGTCGAGGTCGCCGGTGCGGACGACCGAGAGGACCGGGCCGAAGATCTCGTCGCGGTAGGCCGACATTTCCGGCTGCACCTCGTCGATCAGCGTCGGCCCGACCCAGAAGCCGCCGCCGTCGATCTCCAGCTCGCGGCCGTCGACGGTCAGCCGCGCGCCCGCCTCGGCGCCCTGGCCGATGTAGTCGACGATCCGCTCGCGCGCCTGCGGCGTCACCACCGGGCCCATTTCCGAGGCCGGGTCGAGCCCCGGGCCGACCTTGATCTCTCGCGCCCGCCGCGCCACCTCCTCGACCAGCGGGTCGGCAACCTCGGCGACGGCGACGGCGACCGAGACCGCCATGCAGCGCTGCCCGGCCGAGCCGAAGCCGGCGGCGGCGAGCTGGTCGGCCGCGTAGCCGAGGTCGGCGCCGGGCATCACCACGGCGTGGTTCTTCGCCCCGCCCAGCGCCTGCACCCGCTTGCGCTTCTCGGTCGCCCGCGAGTGGACGTACTGGGCGATCGGGGTCGAGCCGACGAAGGAGACCGCCGCCACGTCGGGGTGGTCGAGCAGCGCGTCGACCGCGACCTTGTCGCCGTGGACGACGTTGAAGACCCCCTCCGGCAGCCCCGCCTCGGCGTAGAGCTCGGCGACGAGGTTCGAGGCGGAGGGGTCGCGCTCGGAGGGCTTCAGCACGAAGGCGTTGCCGCAGGCGATCGCCACCGGGTGCATCCACATCGGCACCATCGCCGGGAAGTTGAACGGAGTGATCCCGGCGCAGACGCCGAGCGGCTGGCGGAAGGACCAGGCATCGACCGACGAGGACACCTGGTCGGAGTACTCGCCCTTCAGCAGCTGCGGGATCCCGCAGGCGAACTCGACCACCTCGAGGCCGCGCAGCACCTCGCCCTTGGCGTCCTCCAGCACCTTGCCGTGCTCGGAGGAGACGATCCGCGCCAGCGCCTCGACGTTGCGGTCGAGCAGCTCGCGGAAGGCGAACATGACCTTGGCGCGACGGCTGACCGAGGCCTGCGACCACCCCTCGAAGGCGGCGCGGGCAGCGGCCACCGCGGCGTCGACGTCGGCCGGCTCGGCGAGCACGACCTCGGCCTGGACCTCGCCGGTGGCGGGGTCGTAGACGGGTGCGGTGCGGCTGGAGGTGCCGGCCGTCTCCTCGCCGCCGATCCGGTGTCGGATCGTGCGGGTCTCAGTGGCAGTGGCGTCCACCGACCCATTGTGACTGAGGTGCCCCCTTCCTTTGTACCGCTATGCGGAACAAAGGAAGGGGGCACCTACGCCTGTTTGGCCTACGAGGTGACCGGCGTCAGCGCTGGTTCGCCCCGCACGACGGCGATCGCGTTGCGGGCCGCCAGCTCGGCCATCGCCGTGCGGGTCTCGACCGTGGCCGAGCCGAGGTGCGGCGCCAGCACCACGTTCTCGAGCTCCAACAGGCCCGGCTCGACCTGCGGCTCGTGCTCGTAGACGTCGAGCCCGGCCGCGGCGATCCGCCCCGCCGCGAGCGCCTCCGCCAGCGCTCGCTCGTCGACGATCGGCCCGCGCGCAGCGTTGACCAGGACCGCGCTCGGCTTCATCGCCGCCAGCTCCGCGCCGCCGATCAGGTGGTGCGTCTCCGGCGTCAGCGGGCAGTGCAGGCTGAGCACGTCCGCTTCCGCCAGCAGCCGCTCCAGCGGCATCCGCTCCGCCCCGAGCTCGGCGACCGCGTCCGCCGGCGCGGGGCGGCGCGAGTGGTAGGCGACCTCCATCCCGAAGGCCCGCGCCCGCTCCGCCACCCGCCGACCAATTCCGCCCAGGCCGACGATTCCGAGCAGCTTGCCGCGCAGGTCGGTGCCGAGCATGAAGGACATCCCCCAGGTCCAGGGGCGGCCGGCGCGGACGAGGCGGTCCCCCTCGGCGACCCGCCGCGCCGCCGCCAGGACCAGCGCCAACGTCAGGTCTGCGGTGGCGTCGTCGAGCACCCCCGGGGTGTTGGTGACGACGACTCCCCGCCGCGCCGCCGCCTCGACGTCGACGTTGTCGTAGCCGACCGCGACGTTGGCGACGCAGCGCAGCTGCGGCCCCGCCGCCTCGAGCAGCTCCTCGTCGACGCGGTCGTGCAGCAGGGTCAGGATCGCCTCGGCTCCGGCGACGAGCTCCAGCAGGTCCTCGCGGGGAATCGCCTCGGTCCGTTCGTCCATCCGCACCTTCCCGGCTGCACGCAGAACCTCGACGGCCGCCTCGGGCAGCCGGTTGCTGATCGCGATGGTCGGCGCGCCGGAAACGCTCACGCCCACGACGCTACCGGCCCCTGTCGTCAATCCGTAAAGAAGCTCCCGAGAAGCCGATAGGAGGCACCTCGGGAGCCAGGAGAAATAATGAAGCTCCAGGGTTTTCTCAGGTATGGCTCGACATTTCAAGACCTGCCGAGTACCTAGTTAGGTAAGTGCCAAATTTCACTGTCGGGCAGTGTCACCCGCGCTCGGGCTTCAGCACCAGCAAGCAGAGGTCGTCGCGGATCGGCCGGTCCGCCCAGGCCAGGATCGCCCGTTCGATCTCCTCTGCGATGACCCGGGCGGTCAGCCCGGATAGGGGAGCGAGCACTCCCCGCAATCCCTCCAGGCCGAGCATCTCCCGCCCGCGCCGCACGTCCGTCGCTCCATCGGTGTAGATCACCAGCCCTTCGCCGCCGGCGAGGGCGTCCTCGGTGTTCTCCAGCTCCAGCCGATCCTCGGCGCCGAGCAGGAAGGTGGAGCCGTCGGCCGGTAGCTCCGCCAGCTCCGGTAGCCGCAATGGGGGTGGATGGCCCGCCCGCGCCCAGCAGAGGCTGGACTCTCCCGGTCCCAGCCGCATGCACACCGCGCTCACCAGCTCGTGCTTGGGACCCGGACGCTCCGCCAGCGCCGCGTTGGCCAGCGTCAGCAGCTCGGCCGGATCGCTGGTGTTGGCCGCGAAGGCGGCGAAGCGGGCGCGGATGAAGGTCGCCAGCTGCGCGGCGGCCGGACCGTGACCGACGACGTCGCCGACGATCGCCACCGTGGAGCCGTCGGGCCCGTTGGTGAGCAGGTAGAAGTCGCCGGAGACGCCGAGTTCGGAGGGGACGAAGGCGGCCGCCGCGTCGACGCCCGGCACGTCCGGCAGATCCGCCGGCGCCAGCGCCGCCCTGATCGCCTCCAGCTCCTCGGCCGAGTGCTCGAGCGCGCGCAGCCGCTCTCTCACCAAGGAGACGATCGCCGCGACGGCGAGGAAGAAAGCGCCGCGGATGGCGATCGCGAAGGCGAATTCCGGCACCGGGTTGACCGCGTCGTTGACCGCGTAGAGGCAGATGCAGACCACCGCCAGCAGCAGCCCCGCGCGTACCCCGAACCACCAGGAGGCGAGAGCGACCGGCAGGCAGAAGAAGAAGGCGATCCCGACGTTGGCCCCCGTCGCGGCCAGGACGCCGAAGACGGCGGCAACCGCGACGGCGATCAAGCCGATGCGGGCGGATCGCGAGAGAGCCCCTGGCAACTTGCGCTGACCATACCGCCCCCGCCCGCGTCCGGGGCGGGGACAGCGGGCGGGGGCGCTCTACTCCGGCTCGGGCGCCTCCTCGCCGGGCCAGGCACCGGTGAATTTGGCGAACGAGGTGCGGGAGCCGTGGTCGACCAGGCCTTTGACCAGGCGGAAGATCGCCCCCTCCAGCACCAGCGCCGCGACCAGCTTCGGCCAGGAGAATTCGCGGTGCTCGGGCTTCGGCGGCTCCTCGTCGTCGATCAGGCCCCAGACCTGTTCGAAGACCTTCTTTCCGAGCAGGCCGGCGATCAGCCCGAGGACGATGCTGATCGGGGCGAAGATGAGCTTCATTCGGTCGGTTCCTCCCTTAGGTCGTCTTCTGTTCCTTCGGCGCGTCGCGCGGTTCCAGCTGGATCTCCTTCTCCGCCCGCGGCTGCCCTTCCTCGATCTCCATGCTGCGCTCGCGCTCGGCGTTCAGCTGGTGGCCGAAGAGGATCGCCAGGTTGGTGATCCAGAACCAGAGCAACAGTACGACCAAGCCGGCCAGGGTGCCGTAGGTCTTGTCGTAGGAGCTGAAGTTGGCGACGTAGAGGGCGAACAGGCCCGAGGCGATCGCCCAGACGACGATCGCGACGAGCGCCCCCGGCGTCACCCATCTGAACCCGCGCAGCTTCACGTTCGGCGAGGTGTAATAGAGGACGTCGACCATGAGGATGAAGATCGCCGCCATCGCCGGCCACTTGGCGACGTTCCAGACGTCGACCGCGGTGCCGCTGAGGCCGATCGGGCCGGCGACCGCGCTGACGACGGGGCCGGTGAGGACGAGGCCGACGGCGAGCAGCGCCATCATCAGGATCATCGCCAGGGTCACCGCGATCTGCAGCGGCCGCAGCTTCCAGAACGGGCGCCCCTCGGGGGTCTCGTAGATGATGTTCGAGGCGCGGATGAAGGCGCCGACGTAGCCCGAAGCCGACCAGAGCGCGAGGGCGAGCCCGAAGACGAAGGCGAAGCCGGCGGCGGTCTGGTTTTCGGCGATCGATTCGATCGGCCCCTTGAAGGTTTCGGCGCCCGATTCGGGGCCGATTTCGGTGATGATTTCCGTCAGCTTCGCGGTCGTCGTCTGGGGGTCGCCGAAGATCCCGAGCAGCGAGACCATCGCGATCAGCGCCGGGAACAGCGAGAGCAGCCCGTAGTAAGTGAGCGCCGCCGCCCAGTCGCTGAGGTTGTCCTCCTGGAACTCGGTCAGGGTTCGCTTCAGCGTCGGCCAGAGGCCGGTCTTCGCGGCCTCGCCCTCGGGCCGATAGTCGCGGCGAACCGTAGTGCTCTCCATAAGCCCTACCTGCCCGTTGCGACAGGGTTCCTAACCGGCTGGGCGCTCCAGCTCGACCTCGGTCGCGGGCTTGTCCTCGCGCAGGCCTTTGTAGGCGCCGTGGCGCACCATCCCCTCGGCGGTGAGCTCGCGGAACTCGATCTCGGCGACCAGGCGCGGCTCGGCGAACAGCGCCCCTTTCGGCGGCTTGGGGCCGGCGCCGAAGGGGCTGGTCTTGCGCTCCAGCGGGGCGAGGCGCGCCACCAGGTCCGTCAGGTCCTTGGCTTTGAACCCGGTGCCGACTTTGCCGCCGTAGCGCAGCACCGGCTTGCCGCCGCCGTACTCGAAGTAGCCGACCAGGAGGGCGCCGAGGTGTTTCTTGCGGCGCCCTTCGCCAGGGGTCCAGCCGCCGATCACCATCTCCTGGCGGCTGACGTTTTTCACCTTCAGCCAGGCGCCGGTCCGCTGGCCGGGGGCATAGGTGGAGTCGACCCGCTTCAGCACCATCCCCTCCAGGCCCCGCTCCTTGCTCGCCGCCAGCAGCTCCTTGGCGTGGCCGACGGAGTAGCCCGGGGTCTGCCAGTGCTCGCCCGCCAGCTCCAGCCCCTCGAGCAGCTCGCGGCGGCGCGTGTAGGGCTCGCCGGTGAGGTCGCGGCCGTCGAGGTAGAGGAGGTCGAAGGCGACGTAGACGACGGGGTGGGTTTTCATCCGCCGCCGGATCACGCTCTCGTCGCTGTTGTGGATCCGCTGCTGGAGGCGCTCGAAGCTGGGGTTGCCGTTCTCGTCGAAGGCGACCAGCTCGCCGTCGAGGACGGCGTCGTGGGAGCCGAGCGCCCGCGCGATCCGCCGCACCTCGGGGTACTGGGCGGTGACGTCGTTGAGGTTGCGGGTATGCAGCTCGACCCGGCCGGGTTTGCAGTAGGCGATCGCGCGGACCCCGTCCCACTTCACCTCGACCGCCCACCTGCCGTCGTCGCGCGGCAGCTCGGAGAGGCGGGCGAGCATCGGCACCACGTCTTCGGGAAAGGGATCGCGCTCGCGCAGCGGCGGGTCGATCCGGTGGATCATCCAGTCCTTCTCGGCTTTGCCGGCGCGGAAGAGCGCGTAGCGCCCCTGCAGCCGCTCGCCGTGGAACTCGACCATCACTTTCTCCGGCTCCCACTTCTCCAGCTCGTACGTGCCGGCGTCCCAGATCTTCATCGTCCCGGCGCCGTACTCGCCCTTCGGGATCTCGCCCTCCCACTCCAGGTACTCCAGCGGGTGGTCCTCGGTGTGGACCGCCTTGCGGTTCTCCTCCGGCGTCTCAGGAATGCCGTTGGGGATCGCCCAGGAAGCGGCGACGCCGTCGTGCTCGAGCCGCAGGTCCCAGTGCAGCCGCCGGGCGCTGTGTTCCTGGACGACGAAGCGAGGCGCGCCCTTTTTCCGGCGCCGTTTCTTCGGCGCCGGCTCCGAGGTCTTCCCGAAGTCGCGCTTGCGCTCGTACTCGCCGAGCGCCTTTTTCGACCGTGGGGCCACGCCGAGGTTCTACCAGGCGTGGCCCCACCTGAAATGCAAACCTAGGGGCCTGCGACGAAGAAGACCGGTTTCTCTTCTGCGTTGTCTGTGTAGAACGAGACAGTCAGGTCGAAGAACTCTACTGCCGGACAGAGCACACTGCCTGCGAACTTCGTGAATTCCGATTTGCTCACCGTTATGTTGGCCGCGGTCGGACTTGTGGTGAAGGTCACTGGAACAGCTGCGGTTCTCTGGTAGGTGCATTCACCGAATACAGAGAAGTCCAGGACGAGCCGGATGGGTCGTGATGCTTCAGTGCAGCCGCCGCCGCGAATCTGCGCTTCATCTGCGGCCATCGCTGCGGTCGACCTAAGGCACCAATTCAGACCGTTGGTAGCAGGGTTGGTTGTGGGCGTGAGCGTCCCCCCGAGACTCGACGCGCAATGGGTCGTGTGCGGTGTTATCCCGACTGTGCCTTTGATTTCGGCTTTTTCGATCGTCGCTTCCACGGCTGCAGGTTCGTTTTTGACCAACGTTCCTGTCATGCTCACCGATGTGCATTCGGCGAGCGTGTTGCCGTTTGCATCTGTGATTTTTGCAACGACGTCTGTGTTTGTTGCTGTGAGCTTCGTGCCGACCGGTACCTTCGTCCCTATCGGCTCTTGGAGTGTGACTTCTTTCGCGAAGGAGCTCGTCGGCAATAGCGCGGTAAGCGCCATCAGCGCGGCCAGGCCGATGAAGGCCTTGACTAGCTTGCTCATTGCATACTTCCTTTCTTGAAACCCTGTCAGCGGCAGGGCTCGCTCGTGCCCTTGAGGCAGTTGGCTTCTCGACCTTTACCTCTGGGGCTTCTTATGAAGGGCTATCGCGAAGCCACGCCGAGTGTCTACCCGGCGTGGCTGTCGGTGTGGCTATTCGGGTTCGGCTGCGGTTACAGCCCAACTGCCGGTACCGAAAGCGACTTTTTCTTCTTCGATTGAAAATGAGCCTCTCCACCCGGCGGTTTCGTCGAACGGTGCGAATTCGTTCGCGAATGAAGCGGAGGTGCTGCTGAGATTCTGAGCGTAGATGCAGAGTTGTCCCGGTGCCGCTTCCGGTTCTGCTGCGGTCCCCGGGCATTCTTCCGTTGGGATAGCTCCTTCGCCGAGGAAGTGCCATTCAAGAGGGCGTGGTTCTACCCGCAATGGGAAGCTGATCGACACGAAAGCTTCCGTTTGGCCATCCGTTTGGAACTGCCAGAGGCCCTTCTCAGTTTCCCCCGCCGGCAGCTTCGTTTCAGTCGGCCCCGCCGGCCCTTCTTTGCCCGGGACGCCCTGGTCGCCCTTGGCCCCTGGGTCCCCCTTCGGCCCAGCATCGCCCTTGGGCCCTTGATCGCCCTTCGGACCCGCGGGCCCGGTGGCCCCCGGCTTGCCGGCGAACTGCTTGGCGATCTTCTTGACTTCCTTCTTCTGCTTGGAGTTCAGGCCCGCGGCCGCCAAGGCGGTGCCGCCGAGCGCGGCGATCAGCGCCACGACGGCGACGATCAGGCCCGCGGTGCCGAGCTTGTCGTGGATTCTTCTAAACATCTAGTCGTTCCCTCCCTGTGTGGGTGTTAGCGATGTTTTTTGTGTTTGCCGAGCTTTTCTTCGGGCAGCTGGTCTCGAGGCGAGGCCGCGTATGCACCGCCCGCCCGTTTTGGGCGATCAGGTCGAGCTTTGCGCGGTGGGTGCCCTTGCAGAGGTCGGTGCTGTTTTCGATCAAGCCCCGCTTGCCGCCGAAGAAGCTGAAGGTGGCCTTGGTCACCGGGGCGTCGGGGACGTGGAGGAAGCGGGTGCGCACCCGCGAGCTTTCCGGGCCGGTTTTGACCGCGTCGATGTAGCCGACGAGGACGACGTGGATCGGGCCCCGCAGGTCGGCGACGATGTCGGGCAGTTCGCGCGCGCCGCCGTTTGAGCGGAAGTAGATCTTGCCCTCAAGGGGCTTGTCCAGGAGCGGCGTGGTCGCCTTCGCCGTCCCCAGGACCGACTTCTTAGGACATTTGTCGGCCTGGAACTGGGGCATCGTGCAGGGGTTGCCGATGTGGGCGTTGTCGATGAACTCGCCCTGGGGAAGCAGGACGGTCGCCGCGGCGGTGTTGGCCTGGTGGGGCTTTTGGGTCAGAACTGCCTTGACCGCCGGGTCGCCGGTGCGCTGGGTCTGCCCGCGGAAGCTCAACTTCAGCTTCGGGGTGTATTTGAGCGCCTTGCAGCCGTCGACCTGAAAGCGCGCCTTCGGGTGGGCGACCGTGCCCAGGGTGGAGGTGACCTCGGAGGTGACCGCCATTTCGCGGCAGTCGGTCGGGTTCA
>Ga0207687_10001191_pt1 | contig 17761 bp, 15 predicted proteins | sample KBSM54metaG_FD_184399 | JGI IMG/M metagenome (GOLD analysis project Ga0207687, IMG submission 184399) | Miscanthus rhizosphere microbial communities from Kellogg Biological Station, Michigan, USA - KBS M5-4 metaG (SPAdes) (version 2) | ecosystem: Host-associated > Plants > Roots > Rhizosphere >...
AGCACGGCGAACTCGTCGCCGCCGAAGCGGGCGGCCGTGTCCTCGGGGCGCACCGTCGCGGCCAGCCGGCGGGCGACCTCGACCAGCACCTCGTCGCCGGCGCCGTGCCCGAGGCTGTCGTTGATGGTCTTGAAGTCGTCCAGGTCGCCGAACACGACGGCGATGCCGGTGCCCTGCGATCCGGCCCGGGCCAGCGCGTGCTCGACGCGGTCGGCGAACAGCGCGCGGTTGGCCAGCATCGTCAGCGAATCGTGGAAGGCCTGGTGGGCCAGCTGCTCCTCGAACGCCTTGCGCTCGCTGACGTCGCGGCTGTTCAGCACGATGCCGCGCACGTGCTCGTCGTCCAGCAGGTTGGTGTGCAGCACCTCGAACTGGAGCCAGCGCCCGTCGCGATGGCGCAGGCGGCAGTCGATCGCCTCGGGACCCGAGTCGGGCTGCTTGGTCTTGGACGACAGCACCGCCAGCAGCCGCCCGCGCTCGTGGTCGTCCATCAGGTCGTCGAAGCGGGTGCCGATCACCTCGTCGGCGGCGTAGCCCAGCACGCGCTCGATGGACGGGCTCTGGTAGAGCACCGTGCCGTCGGCCGCGACCACGGTGATCAGGTCGCTCGAGCGCGCCACCAGCGAGCTGAAGCGGGCCTCGCTCTCACGGCGGTGCAGATCCTCCGTCAGCGCCGCGCCCTCGAGTGCCAGCGAGACGCTGGTCGCCAGCGACTGCAGCGCCGCCCGCTGGCTGCCCGACAGGTTGCCGGGGCCGGCGGCCAGCAGCACGCCGCGAGCCTCGTCGCGCACCTCCAGCGAGAGCACGTGCGCCGTGCGCGGGCGCTCCGAGAACAGCAGCTCGTGGTAGACCTCCTCGGGCAGCTCGGTCGCGGTCGGGATCGAGGCCGCCAGCAGCAGGCGCTGCGTGGTGCCGCGGGAGAGCAGGGTGCCGCCGGTCAGCGCCAGCCCGATCAGCTCCAGCTGCTCGCCGGTCAGCAGGCACAGCCGCGCCGAATAGCCGGCCCCGGCCAGCGTGCGCGTGGCCGACAGCGCGGCCGCGCCGATGTCGACGCGGCCGGCCGCGCCCACCAGGGCCGTGCCGGCTTCCCGCAGCGCGCGTTCGCGTTCCACCGAGCGCTCCTGCTGCACGACCAGCACCGCCATCCGCGCCACGACCAGCAGGAACAGGCCGATCGAGGCGGCGATCATGACCAGCACGTCCACGCCGGCATCGTTGCCGCCGAGCAGTACCTGCATGCCGGGGGCGATCAGCGAGGCGACCGTGAGCACGCCCAGCCGCTGCCACGACAGGCTCGTCTCCTTCTCCGGTACCGGCTCCTCCAGGGTGCGCATCGACGGATGCAGAGCCGAGGTGCCCCAGAGCAGGTAGTAGGAGATCCAGCCGATGTCGAGCAGCACCTGGCCGTTGTAGGTGCCGTTGTTCAGCATCACGCCGTAGATGAAGTCGGTCACGAGCAGCGTCGTGATGCTGCCGAACAGCAGGTAGAAGGCGGGCTGGCGCTTGCCGTTGTCGACCGCCAGGCGCAGCGCGCCGGCCAGCAGCAGGATATCGGCGGTGGGGTAGGCGATCGAGACGATCCGGGCCAGCTGCGTCTGGCTGTCGTCGTGGATCACCGGCGAGATCAGCACCAGCCACGAGATCAGGCCGAGGCCGATCGTCAGGATCAGCGAGTCGATCAGCGAGGCCCACTCGCCGGACGGGTTTCGCCGCCGGGCGAGGATGAAGATGCCCCCGAACAGCGCAGGGTAGAGCGACAGGTAGATGGCGTCGCCCCACGACGGGAAGGGCACGTCTGCACCGAACACGCGCGGGTAGATGTACGTGTACGCGTCGCCCATCGCGAACATGAACTGGCCGAGCGCGAACAGATACCAGGCCCAGGCCGCGTCCGGCTTGTTGCGGCGGGTGCCCCAGATGATGGCGACCGAGCAGGACAGGCCGACGCCCGGCACGACGAACCCGTTGCCCGCGACCGGCGGCACGAAGGCGTAGAGCAGGCAGACCAGCGCGCCGAGCGCCGGATACACCATCCACAGCGCCGGCCTGCGGATGCGGGCGGCGACGGCGGTCATGCGGCACGCTCCTGGGCGGCCGTGTCGGTCTGCAGGAACCCGCGCTCGGCGAGGTCGGCGAGAGCCAGGATCAGCCGGTCGATCTCCACGTCGGTGTTCGCCGTCGTCATCTGCACGCGGAAGCCGACCTCGTCGCGTGGCACCAGCGGGTAGGCGGCCAGCGTCACGTAGATGCCGCGATCGAACAGCATCCGCCCGACCACGCCGATCTGCTCGTGGTCGGCCAGCGGCACCTCGATCACCGGGAAGCCGGAGTGGTTCGGCGTGTGCGCGCCCAGCCGTTGCAGGCAGTCCAGCACGCGCGCCGTCTTGCGGTTGATCGAGGCCCGCAGCAGGTCGCCGCGCGCCTCGTTCACGTCGAAGCCGGACAGCACGGTGGCCAGCGACGCGACCGGCGACGGGCCCGAGTAGAGGTAGGGCGGGGCGGCCACCTTCAGCATGTTCTTGACCGCGGTCGGGCAGGCGATGAAGGCCAGCAGCGACGAGTAGGCCTTCGAGAAGCCGCCCACCAGGATCAGGTTCTCGTACGTCTCGTCCGCGTGGCGTACCAGGCTGTTGCCGCGGCAGCCGTAGCTGCAGAGCTCGTCCGGGCGCCGCTCGCCGATCACGCCGAAGCCGTGGGCGTCGTCGACGTACAGCAGCGCGTCGTGCTCGCGCGCCACCCGGGCGAACTCCCGCAGGTCGGGCGCGTTGCCGGTCATGCTGTTGACGCCGTCCATGCAGATGATGCGCGGGTGGGCGCTGCTCTCGCGCAGCAGCTGGTCGACGTGGCCGGGATCCTCGAACCGGAACCGGCGGACGGTGGCGCCGTGGCTGCGGGCCACCTGGCAGCCGTCGTAGATGGTCTTGTGCGCGCGGCTGTCCAGCAGGATCGTGCCCGAGCCCGCCAGCACCGGGATCACCGACGTGTGGATGTGGGTGATGGTCGGCAGCACCAGCGCGTCCTCGCAGCCCAGCAGCTCCGTCAGCCGCGCCTCGATCTGCTCGTACAGGACGGGCGATCCCAGCAGCCGCGACCAGCTGGGATGCGTGCCCCAGGCGTCCAGGTATGCCGGCACCGACTCGATGACGTCGCGGTCGAGGTCGAACCCGAGGTAGTTGCAGGATGCGAAGTCGGCCAGCCAGTGGTCGCCGATACGGATCATGCGGCCGTCGATCTCGTCGATCACCGCGTCCAGCATCGGGTGCGAGTCCTTGAGCGTGGCCAGGTCGGCGACCGTTGCCAGCCAGCGGTCGATCCACCGCGCTCCGGAGGAGGCGGCGCCCTTCGCGCGCACGGGCGCACGGCGTGGGTCGGGCAGAGCCATCGAGAAAGGCATCGGCGCGCAGGCTCCCGGGCTTGAGCGCCGCTGTAGGGCGTGCTCAGGCGCCCAGGGACGGTTCACCGTCAGCGATCCGGCAGCCAGCCACCCTCATCCGACGGGTCGGGATCGAGCGCTACCGGCTCCGGGTTCGTCCAGGCCCGCCCGCCGTCGGCGGCCGCGACGTCCACCCGCGCCCACGGCCAGCGCTCCGGGAGCCGGAAGCGGGCGGCCGTGATCAGCCCCTGCGGGCTGCGCGAAAGCGCCTGGCCGCGCCAGTTCATGCGCCGCGGATCCGCGTTGACACGGCCCCCGTCCCACGGGCCCGATCGCAGCGTCACGGCCACCGCCGGGGAGCACTCGACCTCGATCGCATCGGGCTCGACCCGCACGTCGTGCAGCGCCGCGCCGCTGGAGCCGTAGAAGCGGCCGGCGTTCAGCGCCTCCAGCACCGCCGCCTGGTCACGCGACTGCGCCCGCACCATCGTCCAGGCCAGCAGGCTGTCGTGGCCGGGGTAGTGGCAGTCGTCGGTGGCGACGCCGGTGCAGGCGCGTCCGGCGTGGCTGACGAGGTCCCACAGCTCGTCCGACAGCCCGTTGCCGTTGGCAAGCTCGCTGCCGCCGTTGTAGAGCTCGATCCCGGCCAGGCTGGGCGCGTCGAGCACGTGGTGCGTGGAGAGGCCGCTCCAGTAGGGATGGGCCAGGAACGGCACGCCTCCCTGCTCCCTGACCCAGGCCGCGCACTGCTCGACCGTCGCGAAGTGCTCGCGGCGCTCGGGCACGACGCCGACGCCGATCGCCAGCACCTCGGCCTCCTCCAGCTCCTGCTCGGGCACCCGAGCGGACAGCTCGCTGGAGGCGATCACCGTCACCCGGTCGTGCTCGTGGGAGGTTGCGTGCCAGTGGTCGGTGATCGCCAGCACGTCGAAGCCGGCCCGGGCGTAGTGGTCGACCAGCCCCTGCGGCGTCGCGTCGCCGTCGGAGTTGGTCGTGTGCGAGTGCAGCTGGCAGCGCAGCCAGCCGCCGGGCCCCCGGAAGGGGCCGGTCATCCGGTCGGGTGCGGGCTCGTGTAGAAGCACTTGCAGTAACCCCACAGCTGCGGATCGAACCCGGTCCAGGAGTTGGAGTGGGCCGTGATCACGTCGGTGTCGACGAGCTGGATGTAGGGCCGCTTCTGGGCGAGGTACGCCTCCATCTGCCAGACCAGCTGCTGCCGCTGCTTGAAGCTGACAAGCCCCGCCTGCTTGCGCCACATCGCGTCGTAGGTGGGGTCGTCAAAGCCGGTGTCGCTGCTGTTCCCCCACTGCGCCCGTGTCACCACCGACAGGTTGTAGTTGGGGTCGATGTAGGGGTGCCAGTACCAGGTGAACATGTCGGCGTTCTTGTAGGTGTAGTTGGGGGCGGTGATCAGGTCGTAGGCCTGCGACACGTCGCCGCCGGAGATCTCGTGCAGCTGCACGCCGACCTTGGCTAAGGCGGCCGCCAGCACCGAGAACTGCCGGTCGCCGTTGAAGTCGAGGTCGTTGGGGACGATCACGTTGTAGCTCATGGGATGAGCCGGCTGAGCGTACTGGCCGGTGGTGGCGGGGGCCACCCGGATGCCGTTCGAGCCGCGCGCGTAGCCGAGCTGATCGAGGATCTGGTTGGCCTTGCTTACGTCGTAGGGCAGCGGCTTCACGTCCGGGTTGAGCCAGCCGGACGGCCCGGACCAGGCGGACATGATGTTGGCCCAGGGCTGGGCGTGGCCGCCGTAGACGACGTCCACCAGCTCGTGGCGCGGGATCGCGTACTCGAGCGCCTCCTTCACATGAGGGTCGAGCAGCTCGCGGTTCTTGGGCTTGACCGGGTTGGAGTTGATGCCAAGGTTGGTGACCTCGCTGCCGGGTGCGATCGAGACGGTGATGTTGCTCTTGCCCTTCATCGAGTTGGCGGCCGTGTAGGGCGTGGCGTCGATGAAGTCGAGCTGGTTCTGCTCGAGGTCGGCGATCATCGAGGTCGCGTTCGTGTAGTAGGTGAGGGCGACGGCGGCGACGTGGCTCTTGGGCCCGTAGAAGTACGGGTTGGGCTTGAAGACCGTCGTGCCCTTCTCCTGGAACTGCGTGATCGTGTAGGGGCCGCCCGACACCACCGGCAGGTGCTGCTCGGGGTCGAACGACTTCATGTCCTTGCCGTCGTTGCCGGTGTACTTCGACCAGACGTGCTTGGGCATGAAGTAGAACTGCTCGAGGTTCGCGAGCGCCGAGGGCACCGGCTTCTTGTAGGTCAGCACCAACGTGTTGGGGTCGGGCGCGGCGATCTTCTCGAGGCCGGCCAGCTCACCGGCCAGGTAGGAGGTCGCGCCGTTCTGGTACTTGAAGATGGTGTTCACCCACCACACCGCGTCCTCGGCCGTCAGCGGCACGCCGTCGCTCCACTTGCCGCCCGGCTTGAGGTGGAACGTCCAGGTGAGGCCGTCCTTCGACTCCTCCCAGCTCGTGGCCCAGTCGGGGGCGATCTTGAGGCCCGGGCCGTACTGGACGAGCTGCGGGTAGATCATCGTGAACGCGTTCGAGGCCTGCGGCTCGTAGGCCAGCAGCGGGTTCAGTGAGTCGATGTAGTAGGTGGTGCCGATCCGCAGGATCGTGTTCTTGCCGCTGGCGCTCGTGCCCGAGCTGCTGCTGCTGCCGCCGCCGCAGCCGCCGCCGACAGCGGCCAGCAGCGCGAGCGCCATCAGCATGGTTCGCGGCCGGGGCATGGTTGGGGCACACTACTGGCTGACTGATCAATCAGTCAAGGGGGCCGGAGGCCGCTCACGATAGACTGAAGCGGCCGGGGCGGTAGCTCAGTTGGGAGAGCATCTGGTTTGCAACCAGAAGGTCGTCGGTTCGATCCCGATCCGCTCCATGCGACGAGGTACTCAGCCGGCATTGTGCCGCTTGACACTTTTCAGGGGGTTTGCGAAGATCGGTTCGATCGGCTCCGAGCTGCCTTCGTGGGGGACTATGCGACGCGTCTGGCTTCCATTAGCGGTGGTGATGCTGGCGGCGACGTCCGCGGCACAGACGGCTTCGGCGAACACGCAGGTGAGAGCTGTGTCCCAGATCGACGACACAGCCGTCGATTCCGGGTTGTGCGCATTCGGCGTCACCTTCCGATTCGTCGGGTCGGTCACGTCCACCGACTACTACGACAACACCGGGTTCCTCTACAAAACGATCTCGAAGGGACGCCCCGGCCCATTCCGAGTCACCGCCACGGCGAGGGGAACCACACTCACCCAGCAGAACAGCAGCTTCACCGAAGTCGTTACCTACAACGCGGATGGATCGGTGCGGACGCGTACCGATACCGGGCTCTACAACAAGTTCACCGCGCCCGGACGCGGCATCGTCTGGCTCGACGCCGGACGGGTCGTCGTGGACGGCGACTTCAACATCCTGTTTCAGTCGGGGCCGCATCAGAACGGCGACTACAGAGCCTTCTGCGCGGCGTTTGGCTAGGGCCTCATACCTGAAGGAAGTCCGCCCGCTCCGTACTCGCGACGATCAGCTCAGCGCTTCGCAGAACGGCTCGTTGCCGCCCTCGAGCACGGTATGCGGCCCCGCCACCTTGATCACCTCGCCGGTGACGTCATTAAAGATGACCAGGCCGGTGTCGTGGATGACGTTCGCGCCCTTCCCACCGACGCCCATGAACACCTGGCCTGTGGTTCGCCGAATGCCGGTACGAAGGTCAACCGACTCGGTGTATGAGCCCTTCACGCGAACGCTGGTGCCGGTCTCTGAGTTCGTATCCGTCTCGCGTTGCGAGACCTTGCCACGAACCATGATCGGGTTGCCGTCCGCGTCGAAGAACGTCGTTGTCCTGATCGTCACCGTGCCGGCGTAGTCATCGGTGAAGCTGCCGCAATCCGCGCTATCCGAGAACGAGAAGCTGTCGGACTCTCGGTCGGGCGCGGTCGCGCTTGCAGGAGCCGCGACCAGCAGCATCATTCCGATGGCAACACCAGCGCTGAGGATAGTGCGCTGCATGGGAGCCTCCTTGACCGGAAAGTTGCGCCAATACTCACAAAGTCCGCGCAACCTGTCAACCAACACACATCGGAGCGGATCAACACAAGCCGTGCCACACGCCGCCGAGGGATCGACGGGTATGGTTCCGGTGTGGTCGTGCCCGCCCTCCCGCGCCGCTACGCGCTGCCGCTTGCCTGCGCCGGCCTGTCCGCCTCGGTGACGCTGCTTCTGTGGCTGTTCACGAGCCCCGGCATCGACGCACCGTCGCACCTGTTCCAGACCTGGCTGTTCAGCCATGGCGGCTTCGACATCTACAACAACTACTGGTACGCCGGACGCTACGAGTTCGTCAACTACAGCATGCTCTACTACGCGGTTGCCGCGCAGGTGGGGCAGCTGGGCGTGCTGATGCCGGCGTCGGCCCTGATGGGCGGCTGCTTCGCGCTGGTCTGCAGCCGCGAGTGGGCGTCGGCCGCGCGCGGGCCCAGCATCACCTTCGCCATCACCGCGCCGTTCATCATGATGGTCGGCGGCACCTACCCGTTCCTGGCCGGAGTGGCCTCGTCGCTGCTGGCGCTGGCGCTGTTGCAGCGCCGCCGGCGGGTCTGGTTCGGCCTCGCGGTGCTGGCCACGCTCGCCTTCAGCCCGCTGTCGTTCTCGCTGCTATGCGCGGTGCTGGCGGGTGTGCTGCTGGGCAAGGCGCAGCCGCTGGGTGCGCTTCGCTCGAACCGCGCGGCCCTCGGCATGGTGCTGGCCGTGTTCGTCGTGGGGGTGCTGCTGCAGCGCGCCTTCCCCAGCCAGGGCTGGTACCCGTACGACCTCTGGGACGCGCTGATCGTGCTGGTGTTCTCGCTGGTCGGCCTCTGGATTGCGGGCACAGCCGCGCCCACCCGCTCGATGCGGGCGATGTTCGTCGCCTACCTGGCGCTGAACCTGTTCGCCTTTCTGCTGAAGGGCCCGATCGGCTCGAATCCAAGCCGCCTGTTCGCGATCGCAGGGGCGCCGATGCTGTGGCTGACGGCGAACCTGAACCCGCGCCGATCGCGGCTGCTGGTGTTCCCGCTGATCGCAACCGCGGTGGCGCTGCAGGTGGTGCCGAAGATGCGTGATGCCTACTCGGCCTACGAGAACCCGGCGGCCGCGGCCAGCTACTGGCGCCCGGCCAGGCAGTTCGTCGAGGAGCACCGCGCTCAGATCGCCGGCTACCGGGTCGACGCGGTCTCCACCTGGGGCCACTGGGAGGCCTACTACGTGGCAAAGTGGCGAGTGCCGCTGGCGCGCGGGTGGTTCCGGCAGGAGGACTTCCCGCAGAACGGTTCGCTCTACAACGACGAGATGACGCCGGCCATGTTCCGGGCATGGATGCGCTCGCTGGGCGTCCGCTACGTGATGCTGCCCGACGCGCCGCTCGACTACAGCTCCGAGCGCGAGGCGGAGCTGCTGCGGACCGGCGTGTCCGGCCTGCGGGTCGTCGGCAGTTCGCCGCACTGGACGTTCTACGCGCTGCCCCACCCGACGCCGATCGTGACGGCGCCGCCCGGCCGGCGGGCGACGCTCACCTACCTCGGCCAGCAGCGCGTGGTGCTGTCGGTGTCGGGCCCCGGCAGCTACATGGTGCGCGTGCGCTACAGCCCCTACCGGCAGCCGACCCCGGTCGGCGCCTGCGTGCGCCCCGCGGCCAACGGCATGACCGAAGTGGTGGCCAAGCAGGCGGGCATCGTGCAGTTGAACATCGACACCGATCCCTCCGCCGTGGCGGCCGGCGCGGCGGACGGTGCGGCTGCGAGCACGCCCGCCGGCTGCTGAACACGCCCGCCGGGGGCTGAACAGGCCATCTTCGCCGTCGGTCCGCCGCGACCTCCCCGACCGCGGTATGCTCCCAGGTCCGCTCGAGGGGCGGAGGACGGATTTTGACCAGCATCGCCGAGAACACCGCAAGCTGCGCTCTCTGCAGGCGCCACCTTCTGGTTGGCGAGCCTGCGCGCCTGTACCAGGACCCGGCGTCGAAGCGGTTCCTGAAGGTATGCCCGCTCTGCTACGAGCAGGCCGACCGGCGGGGCTGGCGCGCCGACGGGCGCCCGATCGTTGCCGTGCACGCGAACCCCCCGCGCGACCACGCCCTGCGCGAGCGCGAGGGTCTGATCGACCGGCTGCGCGGACAGCTGCAGTCCGTCGAGTTCGACCTCGACCAGGTGCGCAGCGCGCTTGCCAAGGCCGAGCAGCAGGCCGGCGAGCTGCGGACGGTCAAGCGCGAGATGAAGGATCTCTCCAACGAGATGCGGCGGCGCGACCGCGAGCTGCGTGGCATGGCCGACGAGAAGCGGCGCAGCGATGAGCGCGCCGCCCAGGCGGAGGCTGCGCACCGAGCCGAGATCGCCAAGCACCATCAGGTGGGCGCACGGCTGGACGAACAGACCGCCATGGTGGAGCGGCTGGAGAGCCGGGTCGGGCAGCTCGAGCAGGAGCTGGAGCACGAGCGCCGCCGCTACGGCGAGCTGGCCGAGGCGCGGCGCACCGAGGGCGACGCCCGGCAGGTGCGGCGGATGGCGCTGGAGGCGTTCAACCGCTCGCCCCACGTCGAGCGGGTGGTCTCGATCTCGCGCAGCCTCGGCGACCCGCTCGTGAACGTGGCGGTCGACGGCTGCGAGCTGCCGCGCGTGGTCTCGATCTGCGTCGCCTGGGACATCTCCTGGTACGAGTACGAGGTGCGGCTCGATCTCTACGAGCAGACCGTGTCGGTCGACGAGGGGCGTCGCGGCGACGACCCCCGCGACCTGCCCGCCCACCGCCTGCACCCCAACGCCGTGCTGCGTTCCGACCGGGTGGTGCTGACGATGCAGGCGTTCGGCGTCGGCGCTACCGGATAGATCACCTGGTGGCGGTGGCGACCCTGGCCGCGCGGATGCGGTCGCGGGCCATCTGCTCGGCGGCCCGATGGGGCGCCACGCCGTCGCGGCGCGACCGCTCGAACACGTCCCCCAGCGTCTGCTCGATCCGTTCGACGCTTTGCCGGGCACGTTCCGCGTCGTACACCCGGCCGCCCAACTCCTCGCCGATGTTGATCACCCCGCCGGCGTTGATCGCGAAGTCCGGCGCGTACACCACGCCTCGCTGCTGCAGCTCGTCGCCGATCGCGGCGTCGGACAGCTGGTTGTTGGCGGCCCCCGCGATCACGCGGCAGCGCAGCCGTCCGATCGTCTCCGGCCGGATCACCGCGCCCAGCGCGCAGGGGGAGTAGACATCGCAGTCGACCTGATGGATCTGCTCGGCCGGGACCACCGCCGCGCCCAGCTCCTGCAGCGGCTCCAGCCGGTCGGCGTGGATGTCGGCGACGGTGACGGTGGCGCCGGCGTCGAGCAGATGGCGGACGAGGGCGGCGCCGACGTGGCCCGCGCCCTGCACGGCGACGTGGATGCCGTCGTAGGCGGTTCCCAGCCCGGCCTCCGCCAGCGCCGCGCGGATCCCGCAGTACACGCCCCAGGCGGTCATCGGAGACGGGTCGCCGGAACCGCCCTGCTCGACCGGCAGGCCCGTGATGTAGCGCGTGCGCGTGCGCACCTGCTCGGCGTCCTGCGTGGTGGTGCCGACGTCCTCGGCCGCCAGGTAAGCGCCCCCCAGCCGATCGATGAATCCGCCCAGCGCCTGGAACTGCTCGGGGGTCTTGTCGGTGCGGGGGTCGCCCACCACCACCGTCTTGCCGCCACCCAGATCGAGGCCGGCCAGCGCGTTCTTGTAGGTCATCCCCTCCGACAGCCGCAGCACGTCGGTCAGCGCCGCCTCGTCGCTTGCGTACGTCCACATCCGGATCCCGCCCAGGCCCGGGCCGAGCGTGGTGTCGTGGATTGCGATGATCGCGCGAAGCCCGCTGTCGCGGTCGCTGCAGACCACGATCTGCTCATGCTCGCCGAAGAGTCGCACGACGGGCGAGTATAGCCAGGGGGTGCTTACGGGATGGTGGGTGGTGGCGCGCCGGTGAGGTCGCTGGTGCCCGACCGCCGCAGCACCAGGCCGGTGATCAGAATCAGCGTCACGGTCACCGCCAGCATCATGGTGGCGAGCGCGTTCACGGCCGGCGTCACCCCGAAGCGGACTGCCGAGTAGACCACGATCGGCCACGTGTTGACGGTGCCGTTCGTGAACGCCGGCAGCACGTAGTCGTCGAACGAGAACGTGAACGAGAGCAGCGCGCCGGCGATCACGGCCGGCAGCAGCCGTGGCAGCGTCACCTGGCGGAAGGTGGCGATCGGGCCGCCGCCGAGGTCGAAGCTGGCCTCCTCCAGCGAGCTGCCCATGCCCACGAAGCGGGCGCGCACGATCAGCATCACCAGCGAGGCGCTGAACACGATCTGGCCGAGCAGGATCGTGTTCTCTCCCAGCGTCGGGAAGATGCTGAGGTTGTTGTGCGCCTGCACGAAGAAGATCAGCGACGCCACCGCGATCACGATCTCGGGCACCACCAGGGTCAGGTACACGAGCACGTCGAAGGGCACCCGCCAGCGCTTCTTCATCCGTGCCAGCGAGAGCGCCGCGGCGGTGCCCAGCACGGTCGCGATCAGCGACGCGCGAAACGCAATCCAGAAGCTGGTCTTGACCGCGGGCACGTAGGTGGGATCGTTGAGCGCGGTGTGGAACCAGCAGGTGGTGCCGCCGTTCCAGACGGTCACGTTGCCCATCCGCGAGGGGTCGACGCTGCAGGGGCTGGCGCCGTGGGGAACGGTCGTGGGCTGGTTGAAGGCGAAGATCACGACCACCACGATCGGCAGGTACAGAACGAGGTAGACCAGCACCGCCCAGCCGGTGAACATGCGCTTTCCGAACCGGTGCCGGGAGCGGCGGGGCGTGCCGGCGCTAGGCACCGAACTGCTCCTCGCGGGTCGCGAAGGCGATGTAGATGACCACGAAGATCGACAGCAGCACCATGAACGCGATCGCCATCGCCGATCCAAACGGCCAGTTCTGGGCGCCCAGGAAGTTGCTGCCGATGACCGTGCCCACGAACGCGAACTGCCCGCCGCCCAGCAGCTGGGGGATCACGTACTCGCCGCACATCGGGATGAACACGAGCAGCGCACCGGTGATCAGCCCCGGCAGCGTCAGCGGCAGGGTGATCTGGCGGAACGCCTTGAACGGGCTCGCGCCCAGGTCGGTGGCCGCCTCCACCAGCTTCCAGTCCATCCGCTCCAGCGAGGCGTAGACCGGCAGGATCAGCAGCGGCAGGTAGTTGTAGGCGAGCCCGATCGCCACCGCCTTGCCGGTGTAGAGCACGTTGAACTGGTTGCTGATCCCTGTCCACTCCACGAAGTGGGCCAGGTAGCCCTGTGGGTCGAGGATGATCTTGAGCGCGTAGGTGCGGATCAGGAACGACGTCCAGAACGGGACGATCACGAGCAGCAGCGCCAGCGTCTTGTAGCGGGTCAGGTAGCGCGACATCCAGTAGGCCACCGGGTAGCCGATCGCGATCGTGAGCGCCGTCCCGCCCGCCGCCATCAGCATCGTCTGGCGGAATACCTTGATGTAGAGCGGATCGTTCAGCGCCTTGAACTGGCTGGTGCTGAACGTGTAGGAGACCGAGCCGAACCCGGCCTGCGTGGCCACCGAGAAGACGACCAGGATCGCCAGCGGCCCCAGGAAGAAGATCATGTAGTAGATCAGCGACGGCGCCGTCAGCCAGCCCGGGTAGCGCGGGGCGAACGACCGCCGACGCGGGGATCGCTTCGGGGGCTGGATGGTCTCGGTGGTCATGTTCGATCAGGCCGACTGGAACGCCGTGTAGATCTGCGTGCGGGCGTTGACGATCTCCTGCGAAGGGTTGAGGATGAACTTGTAGTGGTCGGTGTAGGACGCGGGCACGTTGAACAGCGGGTCGTTCTTCAGATCGGCCGGCGTCTGGTCGAGCGCCGCCTGGATCGGGATCGGGTAGTTGTGGTACTCCATCTCCTTGACCGCCACCGCCGGGTCGCAGAGGTGGTTGATCCACGCATGCGCCGCCACCGGATCGGGCGCGGTCGCGGGGATGCACCAGTTGTCGGCCCACTTCTCGGACGTGTCCTGCGGCAGCACGGCGGTGATGTCGCCCTGCTTCTTGCGTGCCGAGAGGATCCGGCGCACGTCGCCGTTCCAGCCCTGCCCGAGGATGATCTTGCCGGCCGACGCGTCGTTGATGTAGTTGGACGAGTCGATCGTGGTGACCCCGCCGCGGATCGAGAGCAGGAAGCTCTTGGCCTTGTCGAGCTCGGCCGGGTCGCCGGTGTTCGGGTCGTAACCGAGCGCCATCAGCGCCAGCGGCACCACCTCCTCCGCGCCGTCCATCAGGTTGGTGCGTCCGACCTTGCCGTACTTGGGCAGCAGGTCGTAGAACTGCTTCATGGTGGTGGGCTTCTCGGTGATGATCTTGTTGTTGTAGAAGAACATGGTCACGCCGAAGTCCTTGACCACCTTGTAGTCGCCGGTTGGGTCGTACGACGTCTTCACCCAGGACGACTCCACGGCCGAGGCGTTCGGGATCAGCGCCTTGTCCAGCTTCATCAGCGATCCCAGCTCCACCAGCTCGCCGACGGCGTTCTGGCTGGGCACGATGATGTCGTAGCCGGTGCCGCCCGCCTGCAGCTTGGCCAGCAGCTCGTCGTTGGACGAGTAGTACGTCTCCTTGATGGCGACGTGGTTTTGGGTCTTGAAGCTCTTGTACGTGCTGGGGTCGTCGTACTGCGACCAGTTGTAGATGACCAGGTTGTTCTCCATCGGCTTTCCGGCCAGCGGGTCGGCCGCGCCGCTGCTCGAGGCCCCGCCGCCACCGCCTCCGGTCGAGGTCTTCCCGCCGCAGCCGGCGGCGGCCAGCAGCGCCAGGCCGCCCAGTCCCAGGGCCTCGGCCCTGGTCATGCGCCCGCCGCCGGAGCGGCGCACCAGCCGTTCCAGGCGATCGAGCCTGGGCCGGGTCTCGACCGGGGCGAGGATGTTCAGCTTCGGGTCGCGCTCGGTCATTCGGCATCCTTCTGTGGTTGGAGGTCGGCCATCAGCAGCGGAGCCGCCTCATCCCAGCGGGCGGTGGCCGTGTCGCCCGGTTCGAGGCTGTCGATGGCGGGTGCGGCGCTGGTGCGCTGCTCGCGCACCACGAACTCGCTGCCGTTCGCCAGGCGCAGGATCAGTTGCACCTGGTCGCCGAGATACATCTTGGTCAGCACCTCGCAGCGGGCGCTGTTGGCGGTGCCGGATCCGTTGCCGCGCTCGACGACGATCCGCTCGGGACGGATCCCGACGCGCACGATCGCCCCGCCGGCGGGGTGGCCGCGTCCGCGGACGACGACGCCTTCTCCGGCATCGATGGCGTAGCCGCCGTCGGCCGACTCGGCGACGCGGCCCTCGAGGAAGTTCATGTCGCCGATGAAGTCGGCCACGAAGGCCGTGAGCGGGTGGTCGTAGATGGCGCGCGGCGTGTCCAGCTGCTCGATCACGCCGTTGCTCATCACGGCAACGCGGTCAGACATCGACAGCGCTTCCTCCTGGTCGTGGGTGACGTAGATGAACGTGATGCCGACCTGATCCTGGATCCGCTTCAGCTCGATCTGCATTTCCTTGCGGAGCTTCAGGTCGAGGGCGCCGAGGGGCTCGTCCAGCAGCAGCACCCGCGGGTTCATGACCAGCGCGCGCGCCAGCGCCACCCGCTGCTGCTGCCCGCCCGACAGCATCGCCGGCCGGTGCGAGTCGCGGCCGGTCAGCTGCACCAGCTCCAGCGCCTCGCCGGCCTTGGCGCGGCGCTCGCGCCGGGACACCCTGCGCTGCTTGAGCCCGTAACAGACGTTGTCCAGGATCGACATGTGCGGGAACAGGGCGTACTGCTGGAACACGGTGTTCACGTCGCGGCGGTAGGGCGGGATCCCGACCGCGTCGGAACCGCCGATCAGGAGCTCTCCCTCGTCGGGCTGCTCGAAGCCGGCGATCATGCGCAGCGAGGTGGTCTTGCCGCAGCCGGACGGCCCCAGCAGCGAGAGGAACTCACCCTTGCGCACCTTCAGCGAGACGCCGTTGACCGCCACCAGGGAGCCAAAGCGCTTGGTGATGGCCCGGAACTCGACGTCGTAGTCGATGGTCTGGTCGCTCATTGGGGGGCGCCTAGGCTACCGAATCACCGCCGCCCCGGGAACCGTTGCGGTCGGTCCCCCGTCCAAGCGGGCATGAAGACGGTGATCGCGATCACGCTGGCGGCGCTCGCGGCCGGGTGCGGATCGGCTCCCGCGGCCGGGACGCGGCCACCGGCAGGTACAGGTCAGGTCACGCACGCACGCGCGGTGCACGCCGTCGCGCTGCGGGCCGGGGTGAGCGGAGGCCGCGCGTACGCGCGGGCGGTCTGGTGGGGTGGCGTGCCGGCCTGCTACGCGCTGGCGCCGGTGCATGTCACCCGCCACGGCACCACCATCGCGGTCGACCTGCGCGAGGGGTCGATCGCCCCTCCCGGGACGGCCTGCATCGAGCTGGCCATGCGTAAGGCGGTGCGCGTCTCGCTGGGCGCGCTCGAGCCCGGCAGCTACCTGGTGGTGGCCGGCGGCCGCACCGCTCGCCTGCAGGTGTGACCGGGGCTCAGCTGGCCTCTGCCAGCTGCGCCTTGCGTACAGCCCCGCTGATCGCGATCGCGTCGCGCTTGCCCCGGTAGTTCTGGTAGAGGATGTTGACGGCCATCAGCCCGATCGCGATCAGGAAGATCATCGAGCCGATCACGTTCACCTGTACCGGCACGCCGGTGCGGGCGGCACCGTAGATGAACAGTGGGAACGTGATGTCAGGCCCGGCGTTGAACTGCGTGATCACGAAGTCGTCGATCGACAGCGCGAACGCCAGCATGGCGGCGGCCAGCACCCCCGGCATGATCAGCGGCAGTGTGATCTTTCGGAACGTGGTGAACTCGTTGGCGTAGAGGTCCATGGCCGCCTCCTCCATGCGGCGATCGAACCCGTAGATGCGCGCCTTCACCGTCACCACCACGTAGCTGATGTTGAACATGATGTGCGCGATCAGGATGGTGGTGAATCCGCGGTTGAAGCTGATCGAGATGAACAGGGTCAACAGCGACGAGCCCATCACGATCTCGGGCGTGGCCATCGGCAGGAAGATCACGAAGTTGGTGACGCTGCGCCCGCGGAAGCTGTAGCGGGCCAGCGCCAGCGCCATCAGGGTGCCCAGGACGGTGGCGATGATGGTCGACAGAAACGCGATCTTCAGCGACAGCACGACCGCGTCCTGGATGCCCGGTGTCGCGAACGGATGCTGCCAGGCGGCGGTCGAGAACTTGTGCCAGGTGAAGTTGAACCGGCCCGGCGGGTCGTTGAAGCTGAACAGGATCACGACCGCGATCGGCACCAGCAGGTACAGGAATGCCAGTCCCGCGAACACGTTCAGCAGCTGGTAGCGGACCTTGGCCCAGAAACGGCTGGGCGCCTTACGGGGCTGCGCCGTGTCCTGCTGCGCCCCCGTGGCCGGGGTGACCTCGGTGCCGGCTGCCATCAGGCCAGGTCCTCCGTGCCCAGGATGCGGGCGTAGATGATCACGAACACCATGATCCCGGCCATCAGCGTGAACGAGAGCGCCGCGGCCGATGGGTAGTCGTTGAACGTCAGGAACTTGCTCTGGATCACGTTGCCGATCATGGTGGTCTGGGTCGAGCCCAACAGGTAGGCGTTGATGTAGTCACCGATGGCCGGGATGAACGTCAGCAGCGTGCCGGCGAAGATGCCCGGCAGCGACAGCGGCAGCGTCACCCTCATGAACGCGCGCGGACGGTTGGCGTACAGGTCGAGCGCGGCCTCGAGCAGCCGTTTGTCGATCTTCTCGAGGCTGACGTACAGCGGCAAGGTCATGAACGGCAGGTAGTTGTAGGTGATGCCGGTGACCACCGCCAGCGGCGTTGCCAGCAGCCGCTGGCCGGACGTGAACCCGAGCTTGTCAGTGGCCGTCAGGATGCCGAGCGACCGAAAGGTGCTGGTGACGATCCCGTGGTCGGCCAGGATCGTCTCCCAGGCCAGCGTGCGGATCAGGTAGTTGGTGAAGAACGGCGCGATCACCAGCATCAGCAGGAAGTTCTTGTACCGGCCGCCGCGAAACGCGATCACGTAGGCCAACGGGTAGCTGATGCAGAACGCCAGGGCCGTGGCCGACCCGGCGTAGATGATCGAGCGGATGAACTGCTCCTTGTTCTGACGGATCGCGTCGCCGTAGTTGGCGAACCGGTACACCTGGTTGAAGCCGTCCAGCAGGTTCCCCGTGCGCAGGGACATGTCCAGCAGGTAGTACATGGGCACGAAGAAGAAGATCGCCAGCCACACCATGCCAGGCAGCAGCAGGGGATAGGCGGGCGCGGAACGGAACAGCCGGGTGACCCTGGACATCGCCTAGGCGGTGCCCGTCA
>Ga0207687_10001193_pt1 | contig 17754 bp, 19 predicted proteins | sample KBSM54metaG_FD_184399 | JGI IMG/M metagenome (GOLD analysis project Ga0207687, IMG submission 184399) | Miscanthus rhizosphere microbial communities from Kellogg Biological Station, Michigan, USA - KBS M5-4 metaG (SPAdes) (version 2) | ecosystem: Host-associated > Plants > Roots > Rhizosphere >...
ATGACGCCGGGCGCGGACTTGAGCAACAGTTTGACCGCGATCACGGATTACGTTCCGGGAGCATGGGTGACCCACGACCAGCTGCATGTGCGCGGCGGACACCAGGTGACCTGGGCGATCGACGGCGTGCCCATTCCGAACACCAACATCGCGAGCAATATCGGACCCCAGATCGATCCCAAGGACATCGACTATCTGGAAGCGCAGCGCGGCGGCTATTCCTCGGCATACGGCGATCGCACGTACGGCGTCTTCAATATCGTTCCGAGAACGGGGTTCGAACGGAGCAATGAAGCCGAGCTGTTCGCGACCTATGGCACCTTTCACCAAACCAACGATCAGGTGAATTTCGGCAGTCACACGGAGAAGTTCGCCTATTTTGGCAGCGTCAACGGCAATCGTAGCGACTACGGCCTGGAAACCCCCGGTCCTGACGTTTTACACGACCGTGCTTTGGGATTTGGTGGCATGGCCACGCTTGTCTACAATCGGGACGCCAGCAATCAGTTCCGGTTCGTGACGTCGCTGCGGCGCGACGACTATCAGATTCCCAACGATCCGGATGCACAGACGGCCGGAGTCCGCGATCTGGAACGAGAACGCGACGCATTAGGAAGTCTCTCCTGGGCGCATACATTTCGGCCCGGTATGGTCCTTACGGTATCGCCGTTCTATCACTACAATCGCGCCAATTACGACGGGGGTCCGAACGACACACCGATCAGCACCACGCAGCATCGAGGCTCGCTGTACGCGGGCGCACAAATCGTTTTCAATGCCGTAACCAAGCGTCACAACGCGAGCATCGGTTTATATGGCTTCGGCCAGAATGACAACGAGTCCGTAAATCTGTTCGCCAATGATGGGTCGGGTCTTTCGCTCGCCCAGAGGAACAATACATCCGGTCATCTGGAAACAGCATTCGTGGAAGAGCAGTACAAAGCGCTGGACTGGCTCACGTTCACAGCGGGAGCGCGGTTTACGCACTTCAGTGGCGCTATCGCAGAGAATGCGGCCAGCCCGCGGCTAGGCGGGGCGATTCGCATCCCGCATTTGAATTGGGTCCTTCGAGGCTTCTGGGGCGAGTATTACCAGGCGCCGCCGCTTTCCACCGTAAGCGGTCCGCTCCTGGATTTCGCACTGTCGCAGGGGCTCGACTTCATTCCTCTGCGCGGCGAGCGCGATCAGGAACACCAGTTCGGGCTCACCATTCCACTGCGCGGCTGGGCGTTTGATGTGAACAATTATCATCAGCGCGCGCGGAATTACTTCGATCACAACGCGATTGGCAACTCCAACATCTTTTTCCCCTTGACGATCGACGGGGCCAGGCTGTATGGATGGGAGTTTACGATTCACTCCCCGCAGATCGCTCGGCGGGGCGAGGTGTACCTTAGCTACGCCAACGCCCATGCGCAGGGTTCCGGCGCCATCAGCGGCGGTCTGACCGATTTCTCAGCTCCCGCGAGCGGCTACTTCCTGCTGGATCACGATCAGACCCATACGCTCCATGCGGGCTTTAATTTCCGGTTGCCCTGGCGAACTACGGCCGGCGGGAACGTGTACTACGGCTCCGGATTTACGGACGGGTCCAGCGACATCCCGGCGCACTTAGGAGAGCACACCACCTTCGACCTTTCGCTGGGCAAGGCGATCGGCGAGAATCTCAGCATTGGCGTGACCGCGCTGAATTTAGCGAACCGGCGTTTTCTACTAGATAACAGTGAGACGTTTGGAGGAACGCACTACGCAGATCCCCGGCAGATTTACGTCCAGGTACGATACCGATTTCACTATTGAACGTTAGCCGCGCACCACCCAAAAGAGGATCACGGCGATGACTCCGATGAAAGCCGCGATCGCGTCGTAGGGGAATCTGGATTTAGCGCGAGTGCGGAAGTCGCCCCCCCCGCAGGCGCCACACACGGGAGTTCCCACGCGTAAGATCGTACGGCAATCAACACATTCCTTGCTGTCGTCCAAGTGTTGAGTTTGCTTCATGGCTTATCGTAAGCACCGGGGCGGATCCAGGCATGAGTAGTTGGTTCCACCTAGATGGGAAACAGTTCCAGAGCCACTTTGGATCTTAGGTACCAGGCAGGTCGACGCTTCAGGAGAGTACGCTTAGGCTATGAGGAAGGTCCCGCTGATGTTAGCCTCCGTCGTTCTGTCGCTGTTAGGTCAGGATCCGGCGGCAGACGCTGGCCAATCGAAAGCCATGGCCGCACCAGCCCTTCCGTATTACGACTGGAAGGCCTGTCCCTTTGAGGGCTGTACTTACCGTGAGTGGACGGCGCTCAAATCGACGGTCGTATATGACACCTGGAACAAAAACAGCCGGCAAGTAACGCGCATCGCGGTGAAGGAAAAGGTGATCGGCCTCACCGGGGTGGTCATTACCTTCCGGCCAGGCACCATCCGTATTGAGCGCGACCTGAGGGAAGACGGGCTAAAGCGCGGTGATATCATCCTGACGTACTCATATCGCGGCGAAGGTTTTTCGGCCGTGTGGTTCAAAGGCCGGTATTATCCCGAATTCGATATTACCTTCGTAAGAACAGACGGCAAACCTTGCACCGATAGGTCGTGCGCGGCCACCTACGTCGACATGGGCAGGAAGGTCTGGTGGGCCCAGGTCAAACTCCCGTCCGGCCGGATGGGCTGGGTGAATATGAATGAAGCCGAGTTCGACGGTGTCGACCAGCTTGCCGGGATCCCTTACTTGACAGCCGCTGGAGCATAATAGATGCTGTCATACGGGAGGAATTTCATGAGAAACGGCCGGCGCGTTTTGATCGGGTGTCCCATCCTGCTGGCGGCGGTGCTTCCGGTGCTCGCGCACCACTCCTTTGAAGCCGAGTACGACTTCAACAAGACGTTGAAAGTCACAGGCACCGTGACCAAGATGGAGTGGATGAATCCGCACGCGCACTTCTATGTCGACGTGAAGGACGCCAGCGGCAAGGTGACCAACTGGAATTTCGAGCTGGGTGCGATCCCCGTATTGCTCAAGCAGGGCTGGAGGAAGGATTCCCTGAAGCAAGGGGATCAGGTTACCGTGGAAGGCTACCTGCCTAAGGACGGCACCAAGTCCATGGCCAACGCCCGCCGAGTCACGCTGCCCGATGGGAAGAGAGTATTCGGCGGGTCTTCGGCAGATGTCGCGGATAAATAGAACGCCGTGAAGAAGATTTACGTCGGCGTCGCGTTCAGCCTCGCGGCCGCGAGCTTACTGTTTCCTCAGGACGAGGTTAAGGTCACAGGTAAAATCATCGTGCCACCCGGCGCGGTTGCTCCCAAGGGACTTCCTCCGGCGGGACCCAAGGGGCCGGTTCCGCACATGCCGGACGGCAAGCCCGATTTTTCTGGAATCTGGAACGGCCAGCGTGCGCTGCCCAATCAGGAGCCTCCGCTGATGCTGCCGTGGGCAGAAAAGCTCACGTCGGAGCGCACCAATAACTATTCGGCTGACGATCCAGAGGCACGCTGCCTGCCGGGAGGAGTGCCGCGGGCGGCGCCGTATCATTACCAACTGGTGCAGACGCCTAAACTGCTGCTCATGCTCTTTGAAGGCAACATTCACAGCTATCGGCAGATGTTTCTGGATCGGCGTGAACACCTCAAGATCGCCGAACCTCTGTGGTACGGCGATTCCATTGGGTCGTGGTCTGGAGAAAAGGACGGCGAAACGCTGGTGGTGGATACGGTCGGGTTCAATGACAAGTTCTGGTTCGATATGGCCGGCCATCCTCATACGACGCAGCTCCACGTGATTGAGCGCTACCATCGCCGCGATTTCGGGAACCTCGATATCGGAATCACCATTGAAGATCCCGGCACGTATACCAAACCCTGGAAGATTCAGCGGGTCTCGACGCTTGAGACGGAGATCGAAATGAGCGAGTACGTCTGCAACGAGAACAATTCGGACGTGCTGCATTTGGTCGGAAAGTGACAAGCCAAATGATGCGTCACCTTCTGTTGCTGGCGTGCGCGGCGGGGACGCTTCTGGCTCAGAGCGCTGCGGATTTATCAGGAGTATGGGTGGTGCGCGGATCCGCCAACCTGCCGGACGATCTGCCGTATCGTCCCGAGGCGCTGAAGCTATGGCAGGAGCGCAAAACAAATCTCTCCAAAGACGATCCCGCGGCTTACTGCCTGCCCAACGGAATCGTACGAGTGACATCGTTGCCCTACAAGATCGTGCAGACGCCGCAACTGGTAGTTTTGCTCTCCGAGGGCAATACGCACAGCTTCCGGCGAATCTTTTTGGATGGCCGCGCTCACAATCTGGATCTGGAGCCCAACAGTTGGACCGGCGATTCGACTGGAAAGTGGGAGGGGAACACGCTGGTGGTGGACAGCATCGGTTTCAACGACAGGACCTGGCTGGATGATACCGGGAAGCCGCACAGCGACCAATTGCACGTGATCGAACGCTACCGGCGTCCAGATGCCGGCCGCCTGGAGATTCAGTACACGCTTGAGGACCCGAAGTTCCTGACCAAGCCATATACTTTCACTCGCACGTTCGTGCCGGCGGGCCGCGAAATCCAGGAGCGGTTCTGCACCGAGCAGAACCATCTGGTCGCGAAGTAATCCTACGACAGCAGGCTATCGGGCTTGGCGGTGAACACGTCCATTAGCGTGCTGACCACGTAGCCCAGCGCCAGACCTGCGATCGCGGAGAATACCATTCCCACGATCGGCGTAAGCTCCAGGGCGTCGCCAATCTTCCCCGAAAGAGCGAATCCGAGAAGCCCTCCCGATATGCAGCACACCAAGCGCTTCCGCATTTGTGTTTCTCCTTGATAACAGCATGGGGGAAGACGGGCGGGAAAGCACTAGGTAAGGAACCCCTGGGGCGATGAAAGCACCCCTAGGCGTCTCCATGTTTCTCTTCAGTACCAATGTGTTCGGGGGACTAGAACTACGCGCCTTACTTTCCTACCAGGTGGTCTGCATCGACGTTAAACTCGTTGCAGACGTATTCCTGGATCTCCCAGGTGGGCCTGAGAAGATAGGTTCGGTTGAAAGTGTGGGGCTTGGTGAAAGCCTTGGGATCCTCCATGGTGATCTCGAGTTCCAAGTGCCCTAAATCCGGGCGCTTGATGCGTTCCACCACGTGCAGATCTTCGCTGTGCGGCAGACCTTGTCCGTTCAGCCAGGTCTTGTCATTGAGATACTTGGTATCCACCACCAGGGTGTCGCCATCCCATTTGCCGATGGAATCGCCCATCCACAGCGGCCCGGGATCATCCAGATGCGGGCGGCCATCCAGAAACACCTGGCGGTAGCTATGGATGTTGCCTTCGTCTAGGATCACCAGCAGGGTCGGCGTCTGAACGAACTTCTGCAAAAAGGGCGAGATTCGGGGCACGCCCGCGGGCAGGCAATGGCCTTCGGGATCATCCTTGCTCAAGTTGGCCCGGCGTTGCTTGTAGACTTCGTCCGCCCAGGGCTGCAGTGGAACCTGACCCATTTGGGTGAAGCTCAGGCCAGGGGTCCAGACTCCGGAAAGATCCGGCTTGCCGTCGAGCATCTTGGGAGCAGGCCCGGTAGGTGTTGGCGTGGAAGCCGATTGAAAATCCGCCGCGTTCTCTTTCTGGCCGGCCTTGCCCTTACCCGTCTTGGCATCGGCCTTAGCATTGGATTGGGCGACGCTCGCAACCGGCAGAGATAGGGTTGCAGCGAAGGCCGCAGCGGCCAGCAGGGAACTGAGATGACGCTTGCTCATTTGTAAGTTACGTCGTCGGCGGAAGAACCTACGAACACTTTTCGGCCGTCAGCTCGCGTGATGGCTCGGGAATTCGCATGAATCGAACCATCGGCCAGCGGCTTGCCGTCTTTCGCCATGTAGCCATCGACGGTCACTTCTTCCCCTTGCTTCAGAGAGTTTCGATTCCAGCCCTGGCGCGAGAGTGCATTGGGGCTCAACGATTCGAAGGCCCAGGTAGTCACTTTGCCGCTCGCGTCTTTCACGTCGACGAACACATACGCATGCGGATTCACCCAGGACAGCTTGTTAATGGTTCCCTTGACGGTGACCGTCTTGGTGGAGTCATACTCGGCGGCGAACGAATGATGCGCGAGAATCGGCGCAACAGCTCCGAATAGAGCGAACCCGCTTGCCAACGTCACCCTGAACCGGAACGTCATCTGGACCCACCTCCTGTGCGATGCGCTGCGGCCCAGTCTATCGTCCTGCCGGATTCAAGTCAAACGAGAGTCGAAGGATGTATTGTGGTGGGATGTTCAAGGATGCCGCCTTGACGCCACGGCCTGTTCGCGTACGGTTGCCTAGTATTCTGGCTGTTGGACCTGCCCTGTTGTTCGTATTGCTAATGCTGATACCTGGGTTGGCTGTCGGGGTTGCGTTACGGTTTGTAGACCTAACGGACGCCTATCCCGTTTTCGTAATCGTACTCGTCTCAATCCTGATTGCTCACTTCGTACGGCCCGGTTGGCTGGAATTCGACCGAGTCCGTCAGACCGTCCAGATGGTGTCAATAGTTCAGCGGCAGTTTGAAATCGCATCTTGGCTTGTCGTTCTTAAACCTTTGCCAACCATCTCCCTCTCTCAGGCGCAAGAAATTCTTATCTGCCGGGATGAGGATCTTCAGTTCCGTGTCCGGATGCTGGAAACTGATGGGAAGGAACACATTATTTGCGATCTCTGGCCCGTGGGATATCGCGACGCACTTAAGTTTGCGCGATGCATAGAGGCATGCACGGGGATCGGTACGCGTTTGCGAGCTATTGAATTGAACGCTACCGGCAAGCATGAAGTCGAATGGACAGAGCAATCCAATCGACAATTTCGAGTTTTACTCCTGTTCGGAATGTTTTATGCATTTTGCGGTCTCGTCGTCACGGCTCTCGTCTATCGCCACGCCCGGCGGTGAATCGGGCCCGAGGCCACCCGTCAAACCAGTGTTTGGTAGATAGTGTTTGGTAGACTCTGGTTTGCGGCAATTATCGAAGCGCACCCAGTACAGCCTCAGAGCTCTGTACGCGCTGGCACGCGGCTACGGCCAGGGCCCAATGCTGATCAGCGACCTGGCGGAACATGAGGCGATTCCCAAAAAGTTTCTCGAGCAGATTCTGCTGTCGCTGAAAGGCCTGGGGCTGGTATCCAGCAAGAAAGGCAAAGGCGGCGGCTACATGCTAATGCATCCGCCCGATCAGATCACCATCGCGACCGTTATAAGAATGATCGATGGACCCCTCGCCCCGCTCCCGTGTGCCAGCGAAACCCGGTTCCGCAAATGCGATGAGTGTATCGATATCGAAACGTGCGGGACCAGGATCGTCATGAAGGAAGTGCGCGATTCCATTGCCGAGATTCTGGAGCGCACCACGCTCGCCTCGGTTTGCCGCAAGGTGGAGCAGGCCCGGCAGAAGCAGCGTCCTCCAGGGTCGCTAGCTTACGACATCTAAGCTGCAGGGAAGGTCCGCAAATTCCGCGGCGTCACGTCGACCTTGTCCCCGACGACTAAGGCGAGTTCCCGATACCGGTCGCGGCTGATTTCGGCGTCCAGGGAGTTGCCGTTGTCGTCACGCAACAGCTCCAGTCGAACCACCGGACCGGCTGAGGCAATATGCCGGATCGACGCGACGACTGCGCCGGCCGCCGCACCCGAGTGTCGCGTAACGTCCAGCTCATAGGGGCGCACGTAACCAGCGGTCTCCGCGACCTCAGCGCGTCCGTGGAACAGGTTGACGTCGCCGAGAAATTGATACACGAATGCGCTGGCGGGATTGTCGTAGACTTCGATGGGTGTTCCCACTTGTTCGATCAGCCCGTGGTTCATGATGGCGACGCGGTCGGCCACCTCGAGCGCTTCCTCCTGGTCGTGAGTGACGAAAACGCTGGCGACGTGAAGCTCATCGTGCAAGCGCCGCAGCCAGCGGCGAAGCTCCTTGCGAACTTTTGCATCGAGCGCTCCAAAGGGTTCGTCGAGAAGTAACACCCTGGGCTCCACGGCTAGTGCTCGTGCCAGCGCCACACGTTGACGTTGTCCTCCGGACAACTGGTTGGGATAACGATCACCCAACCAGTCGAGCTGGATCAGTTCGAGCAGTTTGCGCACGCGATCGCGAATGTCCTCTTCCGAAGGCCGGGCAGTCTTGGGACGCAAGCGCAACCCGAACGCGACATTCTCGAACACGGTCAAATGCCGAAATAGTGCATAGTGCTGGAACACAAAACCGACCTGCCGATCGCGAGCCGTCGAATTGGTCGCGTCTTCGTTGTTCAGGCGGATGGTCCCGCTATCGGGGATATCGAGCCCGGCGATGATGCGCAGCAGTGTCGTTTTCCCGGAGCCGGAGGGGCCCAGCAGCGCGACCAGCTCGCCCTTTTCGATCCGCAGACTGACATCCTGCAACGCTTCGAAGGCGCCGTAGGTCTTGCGGATGTGGTCGATTTCGATGCTCACAGGCTCTCCTGACCGGTCTTCCGCTCCACAAACTTCTTCAGCGCGAGCGAAATTACCGCGATCACGCTTAACAGCGATGCGACCGCGAAGGCGCCGGAATAGTTGTACTCGTTGTAGAGAATCTCGACGTGAAGGGGCAGGGTATTGGTCTGGCCGCGAATATGCCCCGACACCACAGAGACTGCGCCGAACTCTCCCAGGGCCCGAGCGGTGCACAGAACCACGCCGTAGAGCAGGCCCCATTTGATGTTCGGCAGGGTGATCTTCCAGAACATCTGCCAGCCGGACGCGCCCAGGACCAGTGCGGCTTCTTCTTCATCGGTGCCTTGGGATTCCATCAGCGAAATCAGCTCGCGCGCAACGAAAGGAAAGGTGACGAAGGTGGTTGCCAGGATGATGCCCGGCACCGCGAAGACGATCTGAATGTCGTGGTCCGAGAGCCATTCGCCAAACCAGCCTTGAGCTCCGAACACCAGCACGTAGATTAATCCCGAGATCACCGGTGACACGCCGAAGGGAATATCGATCAGCGTCACCAGGATGTTCTTGCCTGTGAACTGAAACTTGGTGACGGCCCAAGCCGCGGCCATCCCGAACACCGTATTCAGGGGAACCGCGATTCCAACGGTTAGCAACGAGAGGTAGATGGCGGAAAGGGTTTCCGGCGACTGCACCGCCGCACGATAGCCTTCCCAGCCTTTTGCAAACGCCTGAACGAAAACCGCCACCAGCGGCAGCACAATAAATAATCCCAGTGCGAGCAGCGCCAGCGTCGTTAGACCCAGTTGCACGGCTATCGGATCACGCTTGACTGCGGGTACGGTTTGGACCGCGAGCGTACTCATGCGGCTTCCATAAACTTGCGTGTGCGCCGCTGGAGCACATTGATCCCGAGCAGCAAAATGAACGAAGTGATCAGCAAGACGGCCGCGATCGCCGTGGCGCCAGCGTAATCATATTGCTCGAGTTTGGTGACGATCAGCAGGGGAGTGATCTCTGTCTTCATCGGCAGATTCCCGGCGATGAAGATGACCGACCCGTATTCGCCCAAGGCACGCGCAAACGCCAGGGCAAATCCCGTCAAGAGCGCGGGACGGATCAACGGAAAGATCACGCGAGTGAAAACTTGCCAGCGCGTCGCCCCCAGGCTGGATGCCGCTTCTTCCAACTCTTGATCCGCATCGGCGAGCACCGGCTGCACGCTGCGGATGACGAAAGGCAGGCCGATGAATGTCAGCGCGACGATTACGCCCAGAGGAGTAAACGCCACCTTAATGCCGAGCGGCGCAAGATACTGGCCGATCCAGCCATTCTCCGCATACAAGCTGGTGAGGGCGATTCCCGCTACTGCTGTAGGAAGCGCGAAAGGCAGGTCGACTAGAGCGTCCACCAGCGCCTTGCCCGGAAACTCGTAGCGCACCAAGACCCACGCCACCAGGAATCCGACTGCCACGCTGATGAGCCCCGCCGCGATCGAGGCTCCGAAGCTCAAGCGATACGACGCCACCACTTGCGGAGACATCACCACGGTCCAAATGTGATCCCAACTCGAGGTCGCCGTTTTGAAGAAGATCGCGCTCAGGGGAATCAGCACGATCAGGCTCAGATAAATGACCGTGTACGTGAATGCCGGCCAGAACCCTGGCAGGATACTCGGTCGTCTGAAAGAAGTTTGCATTCGCGCTACTTGCCAGGCGTGTAAATCTTGTCGAATACGCCCCCGTCATCGAAATGCTTCTTCTGGGCTTTCTGCCACCCTCCAAAGAGCTCGTCGATGGTGAACAATTGCAGCTTCGGAAAGCGGTCCGCATACTTCGCGGCTACTTTTTCCAGGCGCGGGCGATAGTAATTCTTCGCTCCGATCTCTTGGCCTTCTTCGGTGTACAGGAATTCGAGATATGCTTTGGCGACTTCCCCGTTGCCGTGCTTGTTCGCGTACTTATCCACCACGGCAACGGGCGGCTCAGCCAGGATGCTGATGGTGGGAACCACCACTTCGACCTTGTCCTTTCCCAACTCGTTCAGCGCGAGATAGGCTTCGTTCTCCCAGGAGAGCAGCACGTCGCCGATGCCCCGTTGGGCGAATGTGGTGGTCGATCCGCGCGCACCGGAGTCCAGCACCGGAACGTTTTTGTAAAGCCGCGTGACGAAGTCCTGAGCCTTGGCTTCGTCGTTGTTGTTCTTCTTGAGCGCGTAGCCCCACGCAGCCAGATAGGCCCACCGCGCGCCGCCGGAAGATTTCGGATTCGGCGTGATCACGGAAATGCCGGGCTTAACCAGGTCCTCCCAGTCCTTGATGTGCTTGGGATTGCCCTTGCGAACCAGGAACACGATGGTGGAGGTATACGGCGTGCTGTTGTTCGGCAGCCGGCTCTGCCAGTTAGCCGGAAGCGCACGGGATCGTTCCGCGATCGAATCGATGTCATAGGACAGCGCCAGCGTCACAATGTCCGCCTGCAGTCCGTCGATCACCGCACGCGCCTGCTTTCCGGAGCCGCCATGCGACTGGCTGATGGTCACGTCAGCTCCGGTCTTGGCCTTCCATTGCTTGGCGAAGGCTGCATTGATGTCCTGATACAGTTCGCGAGTGGGATCGTAGGATACGTTCAGCAGCTTGATGGAGCTCGGGTTTGCGGCAAACATCACCGCCGCGGCCGTCAAGGCCCAAACGATTCGAAGTGTGTGTTTCATGATTTGTTTCCTAGAAGTTGATCTGGAATCGTTGCAACAGAGCACGCTCCGTCGGACGATTCCCGCCCGCAGCGGCCGTCGCTCCGCCTCCAAAGTTCGTGTTCCCGTAATCGAGTGAGATGCGGATGGCGCGATTCAAATACCAGTTCACGCCGCCCACCCATTCCTTCGCGTGCCGCGGTGTCGTCGCTGCGGTTCCGAATCCATAGTCGAAAAACCCGCGCTCGACGCTGAAATCGCCCGTGCGAACCGCGAGCTCGATCGCTCCCCAGCCGTGATTCGCGGGATCGAAAGGCTTGCGCGGCGCAAGGGTCGTGAATCCCTTGTTTTCGCCCGTTAGCAGGTAGGACGCCTGCACTTGCCAGGCCCGAAATGCGATATCTCTGCGGACCGTGCCCTTCTGCAAGCCTTCCTCGGCCAGGGTGTATTCGGCGAAAAGCCCGAAAGGACCCTTGTAGTAATACCCTTGCGGAGCCAGGCGAGTCCGGTGGCCCATGGCTGTTACACCCGATGCGAAGGAAAAGAAAGTGTTCTGGCCGAAGGTCTTGTAGGACGGCAGAGGGATGCCGTCATCACTCCCGCTCGACGCGCCGATGCCGAATCCCAGGCCTTTCAATGGGCTGTGATCGTCCGGCAGAAAAGGGGTGAGGAAAATACGCGCGGCGTAATCGCGATGGTCGCTCACGGATGCATCGCTCAAGCCGTTATCCGGCACGCCATTGAATACGCCCACCGTGTAGCTGATGCGCCGCTTCACGATATCGCCGGAGACCTGATAGCCGATGTCGCGGCTGGGAACCAGCAGGGTAGGGAAGCCGCGCTCGACGAAGCTCGTATCGTCGTCCGATTGCAGCCGCTCCAGTCCCACGGGAGGTTTGAACTTGCCTACCCGGAGATTCGCGCGCGAGAAATAGTTGAACTGCACGTAGGCTTCGTAGAGCACCGTCGAGCCTTGGCCGAAGTCCGGCCGCAGGTAGAAGTCGACGTATTTGTAGACCGTTCCTGAAACCGCCGGCCTGGCACGGCGGATGAGAATCTGATCCGTGAGCGGAACGCTGCTCTCCCCAGGAAACGTGCGATTGTCGATCTGAATGTCGAGGCCGATCTTGAGCAGGAAATTTTGGTCGTTGGACCGGATGGTGATGCCGGTGGGCTCGGCTCCCACGGTCGCGCCGCTGCGTGCTTTGTCGGCAGCTGCTTCGGCCTCCAATTCCCGGGTTCGCTCGGCGACGCGCTCGCGCTGGTCCAATTCCTCCACCTTGCGTTCCAGCTCCTGAATCTTCTGCTCCTGTGACTGCGGATCGGGGGCTTGCGCCTTGACTTGGATCGGTTGGACGGCCAGCGTTAGGGATAACCCCAACCACCACTTGCGGATGAACATTGTATGAGAATTTGCTCCAGTAAAAGTTCGATTCAAATGATACTATACTATCTCGATAGAGTAATAGTATATTGAGAGCGGACGGTTGTCAAGAGCCAGCGGGCGAATGCCGGTATTCCATGTAAGATGATGATAAGGAAGTAATTGTGTTGGATGTGGAGGGTGGATCGACAAAAAAATAGCGGGATAGCCCGGAAGCTATCCCGCGTTGGTCTTCTAGCTAGACTACTTAGCTGTGCTAATCCGCCAAACCTTGCTTCCAGTGTCGTCCGTGACGTAAAGAGCGCCATCCGAACCGGTTACGACGCCGACCGGACGTCCCCACGTCGAATCCCCACCAGGGAAGGTCATGAAGTCCTCGTAGGCTCCGCTGGATTTGCCCTTCTCGAGCGGAACCCGAACCAGCTCATGCCCGGACGGTGAGGACCGATTCCACGATCCATGCTCCGCCGCGAATAGATCGCCGCGGTACTCCGCTGGGAACATGGTCCCGTCATAGAACGTCAGCCCCAACGAAGCGTTGTGCGGTTGCAGCAGCACGTCGGGTACGATGACTTTGTCAATCGTCTTGTCGGCGGGGCGTTCCATTTTCGCGCGCGGATCTTCGTGCTTTCCGATGTAGAACCAGGGCCAGCCGTAGAACCCGTCTTCCTTCACGCTGGTGATATAGTCCGGAACCAGGTTGTCGCCCAGGTTGTCGCGCTCATTGACCGAGACCCACAGCTCGCCGGTCGTCGGATTAATGCCCAGGCCGACGGGATTGCGAATCCCCGACGCGTAGATCTTCACGAACTTGCCTTCCGGAGTGTACTGGAGCACGTTAGCGCGATGCTCTTGCACCGGCTGCGTGTCGGACACGTTATCGGCCGAACCCACTGCCACGAACACTTGGTGCCGTCTTTCGAGAACACCACATCGCGAGTCGAGTGGTTGCCGCGCGGCGGGATATCCGAAATCAATGTTTCCGCCGGCCCGGTCGCTTTCAGGTCCCCGTTCTTATACGGAAAGCGCACGACGCTGCCCGTGTTGCCGACGTAAACCCACTGCGGATTCGGACCGTTGGGATAGAAATTGATGCCGAAGTTCGTGCTCAGCCCGGTGGCGTAGACCGACGTGGTTTCGGGCTTCCCATCCTTGTTTCCGCGGAGGATAGTGATCTGGCCTGCATTCTGCTCCATCACGAACAGATCGCCATTCGGCGCGCGGCGAATCTGCCGCGGAGCCTTGAGGTTTTCGGCGAATGTCTCCACCCTGAAGCCTGCGGGAACGGCTGGCATCGCTCCCGTGGGTGGCGCTGGGGCCTTACCAAAGCCTCCGCCACGTCCGGGAGCTGTCGGAGCGGGCAGATCGGGTACCGTGATCTTGCGAAACGTTCCGGGTACCAAGTCTTTGGAACTGACGAACACGTTGGGGCCCGTGATCAGGCCGGCGATTTTCGCGCCGTCCCCGAATAACGCGCAGCCAAACGCGACGAACGCAAGCGCGCCCGTGAATATATAGGGATACTTTTTCATTTTGGTTTTCTCCACGAGGAGTCTCAAGGTCTATTGTATGCTGCTAGAAGGCTATGAAACATCTATTCAACAGACGTAATCTCGGTATTACTTCGCTGGCCGTATTCGTGGCGAGCGCGGCTTATGCTGCGCAGCCCATCACCGAAATCGTGCTCCCGGGGAAGGGGATTTTTCCGGAGAGCATCACCTCGACCTCGGATGGCACTTTGATCATTGGGAGCCTGGGGCATGGCAATGTGAGCCGGATCGCGCCGGGGAAGACGGCCGCCGAGGAGTGGATCAAGCCTGGCACCGGCGGTCTTAACGGCGTGCTCGGAGTCTTCGCCGATGAGAAGGGCAAGAATCTGTGGGTCTGCTCCAACAACCTGGAGAACAAAGGCGAGGCAACCTCGGTCAAGGCTTTCGATCTGAAGACCGGCGCGCCTAAGGGCACCTATCCTCTGCCTGGAGATGGCGCCTTGTGTAACGACATCGCGACGGCTGCGAACGGCGCAGCCTATATCACGGACACACGGCAGGGCAGTGTGTTGATGCTTAAGCCCGGTAGCAATAATCTGGAGCTGGTCGCGAAAGATCCGCTGCTGGCAGGGGCCGACGGCCTGGCATTTGGTGATACGACCATCCTCTATGTAAACAGCGTCAGCGCAAATAAACTTCTGCGCCTGGATCTGGGACCGGACGGCAAATCGAAAGGCGTGATCGAGCTCAAGCTCCCGCGCGCGATCGATCGTCCGGATGGCATGCGCGCGATCGGCAAGAATCGTCTGCTTCTGGCCGAGAACTCGGGCAAGATGAGCATCGTCACGTTCGACGGTCCGGGAATGCAGAACGCGGTGATCAAGATCATCAAAGAGGGACTGGAAAGCACCCCCGGCGTAACCGCCACGCGCGGCATGGCTTGGATCGTCGAAGGGAAGTTGAATTATCAGAATGATCCGGCCTTGAAGGACAAGGATCCGGGCACGTTCAAACTGTTCGCCGTCCCGCTGCCTAAAAAATAGGCCACGCTTACTTTTTGTGCGCCTGGATGTAATCCAGCGCGAAAGCCTTCATCACCGGGCTCATCGAACCGAGCTGCGTGGCTTCCTCCAGCGCGCGATCGTTGTCCCACTTATCGATTAAGACGCGTTTGATAAGCCACATGGCCGCTGCGCGGTTTCCGCTGGCGCAGTGAATCATCGCCGGCTGATTCCCAGGTTCGGCGATGATCTTGAGAAAGCGATCTGCCACCGCTGGGTCCGGTGCAGTTCCACTCAAGGGAAGGTGCACGAAGTTGATGCCGGCCGCTTTGGCCGCCGCGGCTTCCGCGTCGATGTTGGCGCCCTGTTCGGTTTCCAGCCGCAGGTTGATGATGGACGCGAATCCCATCTTCTTGATCCCCGCGACTGCTTCCGGCGTCACCGCGCCAGCGCAGGCGACGGTCGTCTCCACCTGGGCAAAATTCGTGATGCCCGGGATAGTCGATTTCTTGACCGGGGATTGCGCGGCAGCGACAGAAACTCCCATCGTGACGACGGTAAGAATCAAAAGCAGTTGTCTCATGATTGGCTCCCCACGATTTTACTAGCCGACGAGCGAATAGCCCCGCTCCTGGGCGCGATTGACGGCCACGATTCCCGCCGGAACCATGCGGGCATTTGGCACCAGATTGGCCATCAACTCGCTGTTGATGGCGTCGCCGTTGCCGCCCACCTTTCCAGCCAGTATATCCGCGATCCCGCGAGTGGCCATCGAGCATACGGCGATCTGTACGCCTCGTTTCGTGAGGGAATCGAGCGTCGTGCCACGACTGGGCATTAAGCCGGCATACTCGTCGGAATTGTAAAGGTTAACCTTCGGGGCTTGCTTGCTTTTTGGATCTTCGATGGGAGTTATGGGCGCAAGCGCCGATCCGTATTTCGCCCAGATCGCATCGTTGTAGCCAAAAGGAGTCGACCGGTGGCGGACGACCACAACCACCGCCAGTTCCTTGCTGTCCACTCCGTAGTCGGACTTGTTCACCAGAATGAAGTTGTTGGCGAAGGCAAGCGCGTCGCCCAGACCGTCAGGATAAATCGTGTCGAACAGCAAGCGGTGCTTGCCCGGCACCTGATCCAGCCAGTCATCTTTTTCGTGCCGCGCCGGCTCCCAACGCGCCGCTGACTTCGGCTTGGCCATGGCAACGCCGCCGATGGCTAACGCTGCCAGGGAAGTGACTCCCGCATTGAAGCTAGTGAAAAATGAACGCCGTTCCGGCGAGGATGGGGATAGTCCGCTCATGTGCGATCCTTTTCTGTTCGCATCGTTTGTCGATCCGAAAACTGCGAACATGTTACCACCCTTTGCGCTCTTCGATTTTGAGAAACGCGTTACCCTTTAGATTTGCCAAAAAGCCGTAATGAAGCCCATTGACTGGATCGTGATGTTCGCCTGGCTCGTGGCTATCGTCGGCTACGGTCTGTATCGCGGCCGAGGCAGCAATACCGTCGATCGCTATTTGTTGGCCGGCAAATCGATGCCCTGGTACGCCATGGGGTTATCGATCATGGCCACTCAAGCCAGCGCCGTCACCTTCATCTCGACCACGGGACAAAGTTACACGGACGGGATGCGGTTCGTGCAGTTCTACTTTGGGCTGCCTTTGGCCATGGTGATTCTTTCCGCCACGGCCGTTCCGATTTTTCATCGGGCGAATGTGTACACCGCGTACGAATACCTCGAGCAGCGTTTCGATGTGAAGACGCGCGCGCTAGTGAGTGCGATTTTCCTGATCCCGCGAGGCTTGGCCGCGGGCTTATCCCTGTACGCTCCCTCAGTTGTCCTATCCGTGATTCTGGGATGGCCGGACCGCTGGACGACGATCCTGATGGGCCTCCTCATCGTCATCTATACGTCGATCGGCGGTAACAAGGCAGTCATCTGGGCCGACGTGCAACAGATGATGCTGATCTCCTGCGCGCTGGTGCTGGCTCTGTTCATGGCGATCCATCTCATGCCGCCAGATGTTTCGTGGGCCAAAGCCGTTTCGCTGGCGGGCGCCGCCGGCAGGCTGAATGCCGTGACCACGCATTTCGATTGGGACGACCGCTACAACCTGTGGAGCGGCCTCATCGGCGGAATGTTCCTGGCCCTGGCTTACTTCGGTTGCGATCAATCCCAGGTGCAGCGGTATCTCACTGGTAAATCAATTGCCCAAAGTCGCCTGGGATTGCTGTTCAACGCGCTGGCCAAGATCCCGATGCAGTTCTTCATCCTCTTCATCGGTGCGATGGTCTTCGTGTTCTTTACCTTTGAGAAGCCTCCGCTGCTGTTCCAGCCCGTGGAACTAGCGCGCTTGGCCAAAGATCCTCGTTTCCCGGCGGTCGAGCAGCGCTACGACCAAGCCTTCGCACAGCGCAAGCAAGCCGCGGAAGACTATCTTCAGGCGCGGGACTCGGGCGCGCAACAGGAAACGCGTGCACGTTATCAGAACGCTCAGCGCGAACTGGACAATGCGCATGCTGCGGGCGAGAAGCTGGTTAGCAAGGATTTTCACGACACCAATTACATCTTTCTGTCGTTCGTGACCGGATACCTGCCCGTCGGCGTGGTGGGATTGATTGTCGCTGTGATTTTCACGGCAGCAATGTCGTCCACCTCGGGTGAGATCAATTCGCTCGCCGCCGTCACTGTGATCGACATCTACCAGAGACACTTTCGCAAGGATGCGTCCGACGGCCACTACCTCGCCGCGTCGCGCGTGGCTACT
>Ga0207687_10001195_pt1 | contig 17745 bp, 16 predicted proteins | sample KBSM54metaG_FD_184399 | JGI IMG/M metagenome (GOLD analysis project Ga0207687, IMG submission 184399) | Miscanthus rhizosphere microbial communities from Kellogg Biological Station, Michigan, USA - KBS M5-4 metaG (SPAdes) (version 2) | ecosystem: Host-associated > Plants > Roots > Rhizosphere >...
GTTGGCGTAGGTGCTCATGCGTTCCATCACCTGGATGAATTCGGCCGGAGTGTGGCGCGAGCGCGTGATGAAATCGAGACGATGGCAGTTGACGCAGTTGAGCAGAAAACCTTTCTGGTCGTCCGATCCGGGCATGCTCATGAGCCACTCGGCATTTGAAAGCTGCGAGGCGAGGTCTTTGGTGCGGTGGATCTTCAAATCGGCGGATGCGGTTTTGGCGGCGGTGATGGCGACTGGTCCAGGGTCGTCAAGGTCGTACCCGGTGGCGCGGATGCGGAGCGCATATTGCCCGGGATCGAGACGGTTGCGCGGAAAGCTGTATCGTCCGCTGGCGTCGCTTACGACGGTGACGGTTACGGGGGTGTTTACGCGCTGGGCGCTGACCAGAACGCCTTCGAGCGGCCCTTCTTCAGCGGAGCGAACGACGCCGGTGAGGGCTTGGCCGTTCACGAATCCGAATGTTCCGAGAGCTATCCACAGAATGCCGCGTGTTGAGCGCATCAAGCGAAGCATACTCCTAAAGTGGGGGTTGTCACAACTGAGCGCGAGCGAGGCTAGAAGCTCTCACCGTACGTTCACTGTCGGTGAATGATGGAGCCATTGCCTATAACCTGCGTCGTATGCGGTTCTAACTTCTCCCCGCAACGCGGCCTCGAATCGTGTCGTAAGGTCTGCGATTACAGGAGCGTACTCGTCGTAGTAGTCCCAAGCTGGTAGCCTTTCTTCCCAGCGGATCGCCGTGAAATGTGCTAACAGCTTGTTCAAGTATCGTGAGACCTCGGCTGTGTGTTGAGTGCGCTCGTGAATGGACGGTGGAAACGCGGCAGTGAAACCGGGCTGTGAACGAAAATGGTCCACATGAAAGTCGTCTTGCTCAGCCTCAGAAAAGAAGAAGTCCATGAGAACTCGCAAATGCAACAGTAAGGTGTACCCGACCGCTTGGGACGCGGCGGGACTCACGGTTCGTAAGTCGTTGTTGTTCTTGAGTACTGCGTAGGTACGGAAATGTTGCATCTCAAAGGCGATGTGTTTGGCCGCCTTCACTTGCTCATCGTGCGAGTACAGCCTGCAAACCTTCTTCCTTCCCATGCCAGGAGTGTAGCGTCTCTTAAGGCGCTAGGATGATAAGGAAACTCAGGAGGAGTGCAGGCTCATGCCCAGACGATCCTATTTGCTCTACGGGGCGGCGGTAACGATCTTAGCCGTTGTGCCACCGGCTCTCTTCGCGCAGTGGCTGGATTATCCGACCGCTGCCGTGCCGCGCACGCCCGATGGGAAGCCCAATCTAACGGCACCGGCTCCGCGCACCGCAGACGGGCACCCGGACTTCACTGGAATGTGGGGCTGGGAAAACCGCGCCAATTGCGGCGCACGCTGCAATGATGGACAGATCGGGCGCGAGTTTATGAACATCGCCTCCAACCTCAAGGGCGGCCCGCCCTATCAGCCGTGGGCGGCCGCGATCGTAAAGGTGCGCACGGGCGACCAGGTCCAGGATCCCAATGTCCATTGCATGCCTCGGGGAGCTCCCAGAATCTGGACCGATGACTATTACAAGCGGCTCATTCAGACTCCCGAGCGCTTGATTATCCTGACGGAACGCAATATCCAGTATCGTCAGATCTTCATGGATGGGCGGCCTCTTCCAGTGGATCCGAACCCTACCTGGAACGGCTACTCGACGGCTAAGTGGGATGGAGACACTCTGGTAGTCCAGACGATCGGCTTCCGCGACGATCTGTGGCTGGACGCGAATGGGAATCCGCTTACCGAGGCCGCTAAAACCACCGAGAGAATCCGGCGTCCGAATTTTGGAACGCTGGAAATCGAAATCACGATCGACGATTCCAAAGCCTATACGGCGCCGTGGACCATAAAGATGACCCAACCCATTGTTCTGGATAGCGAGCTGCTGGATTACTACTGTCTGGAGAATGAGAAGGACGCGTTGCACATGAAGAAGTAAGTATGCTCATTGCGGTTGGAGTTGTTGCGGTCATCGTCGTTGCTCTGGTCATTATCCTGATGATGGCCGCGTCCAAACCGGACGTGTTTCGCGTGGAGCGCACTGCCACGATCAAGGCCGATCCGGGAAAGGTCTTCTCCTGCATCAACGACTTCCACAATTGGGCCGCCTGGTCGCCGTTCGAAAAGCTGGATCCGAATATGCAGAAGACGTTCACTGGCGCGGCCAGCGGCAAGGGCGCTGTTTACGAGTGGAAGGGAAACAAAAAAGCTGGTGAGGGGCGGATGGAGATCCTGGATACTTCAGTTCCCCACAAGATCGTGATCAAGCTGGATTTCCTGAAGCCTTTCGAAGGACACAATACGTCCGAATTCACGATGTCGCCCCGGGGGAACACGACCGAGGTTTCCTGGGCCGTGTATGGCCCGTCCCCTTTCATGATGAAGATCATGCACGTCTTCATGGATATGGACAAGATGATGGGTAAAGACTTCGAGGCGGGGCTGGCCAACCTCAAGACCGTCGCCGAACGATAAAAACGAGTAAGATGTACCTGTTATGAAACTGGGACTCGGCTTTCTAGCGGTGTGCGTGTACCTGGGCGCGCAGACAGTACCGAAGTTCAAGTACGATCCGGACTGGCCCAAGCCTCTGCCGAATAAATGGAAGCTGGGAGGCGTGACCGGGTTAGCCGTCGATAAAGACGACAACGTCTGGGTGTTGAATCGTCCCAACGATCTGACGGACATCGAACTGGAGGCGGAGCTGACTCCTCCGCTGGCCGATTGCTGCGTGCGGCCGCCGGCGATGATCCACATCGACAAGAACGGGACCGTCATCGGATCGTTCGATGCGCCGCAAGGGCACGGCATGGCGGTGGACAGCAAAGGGTTCGTTTACATCGGACAGAACACGGTCCGCAAGTACGATCCGAAGACCGGCAAGGTGGTAGGCGCGGTGCCGCGTACGCCCGAGACGGAGACAGGCGGAGCGGCGGGCGCGGCCGAGCCCACTCTTCCTCCTCACACTCCGGGGCGGGGAAGCGCGGGACCGGTTGCAGGATTTCTCACGCCGGCGGGCGGGCGTGGTCCAGCCGCGAATCCGGCTCGCGAGGCGGCGATCGCGGCGTTTCGCGCGAAGTATCCTCCGACCACGCCGATGATCGTAGGGGGCATCGAAGAGATTCGGCTGGATGAGCCGGCTCGGGAGCTTTACGCGGCTGATAATTATCTGGGCGGACGGGTGATGGTGTTCGACCTGGACTCGTTGAAGTTCAAGCGCGGCTGGGGGGCGTACGGGCACGCGCTGTCGGAAATCAGCACCAGCGATGCGGATCGTGCGTATACTCCGGGTGGTCCGATGCCCAAGGAGTTCCGGGGTCATCTGACGCTGAACATTTCGAACGATGGGCTGGTGTACGCCGCGGATCGCAACGCGAATCGCATCCACGTAACCACCAAGCAAGGAAAGTTCGTCAAGGAATTCATCCTGGCGCCGATGACGGGCGTAGGCGGTTCTACGGGCGGAGTGATGTTCTCGATCGACAAGGCGCAGCGGCTGCTGTATATTTCCGATCTGACCAACAATCACATCTGGTTTCTGGATCGCGAGAGCGGTAAAGTGCTCGGCCAGATGGGCAGCATGGGCGATGGCGGCGGCCTGTTCTACGGGCTGCATATGATCGCGGTGGATTCCAAGGGGACGATCTACACGGGCGAAGTGTTCGCCGGCGAGCGGGTACAGAGATTTATCCCGGCTAAATAGAGGAGCACATGAAAATCATTATTACGTTCGCAATCCTGGCGGGCGCGATTTCCGCGCAGAACATCAGCAAGTTCGTCATTTCAGACGAGGCCGCCAAAAAGACGCTGGTGAAGAATGAGATCTCGGCGGATACCGCCGCCAAGATCACGCAAGCCTGCGTGGATTGGGCCACCAAGAACAACCAGGCGGTGAGCGTCTTCATCCTGAGCCCCACGGGACAGATTGTGCACGCGCATCGGATGGACGGCCAGGTCCCGATCAATACGGAGACCGCGCTGCTGAAGGCGCAAAGCGTCCTATACACCCGCGATTCGACGCACGCGCGGGCCAACCAGGTGGCGAACAACGTAGCGCTCCAGCTGCGGTGGTCCAAGCTGCCGGTGTTTCCGACCTCCGGCGGGTTGCCAATTATCGTGGACGGCCAGATGATTGGGGCGATCGGCGTGGGCGGCGGGAGTCGCGATGAAGACTGCGCCTATGCAGCGCTGACCACGGTGGTCGGCCCGCAACCGCCGCTGGCTGGTCCGCCACCTGCCGCGCCGGCGAAGTAGGATTTAAGTAGCGATCATGATGTTTTTTGGAAGCCCGACTATCGCGGTGCACCTGCTTCGCGGGATCGTCGGCATCGCATTCGTAGTGGTGGCGCTACAGTACGCGTCCACGTTGGGATGGTGGACGCTGGTACCCGCGATCATCGCCTTCGTGTGTCTGGGCGGATGTCCGATGTGCTGGACGGTGGGTCTGGTGGATACGATTCTTCGCCGCAAGAAAGCCAGTTGCCCGACTTGCGGGCACTGACCTGATTAGGGCGCAGGCTCGATCCGCAGTACGGCTCCGTCCTTCTCATCCGTCAGGACGTAGAGGTATCCATCGGGACTCTGGCGGATGTCGCGAACGCGCTGGCGCAGTTCGGTGAGCAGAGACTCGCGGCGCAGTTCCTGCATTTTCTCGTTGAACAAGATGCGCTCCACGTGGCCGGTTCCGGGAATCTCGCCGGTGCGGAGCGAGCCAACGAAGACGTCGCCCTTCCACTTGGGCAACTTATCGCCGGTATAGAAGGTCATGCCGGAGACGGCGATGGCTGGCATCCAATAAACGACGGGCGCTTCGAACCCCAGGTGACCGGGCACCTCATTGTGATATGGTCCCGGGTAATCGCGGCCGTAGCTCACCACCGGCCAGCCGTAGTTGCGGCCAGGCTTCAGGATGTTGATCTCATCGCCGCCGTTGGGACCATTTTCGTTCTGCCACATTTCGCCGGTCCCCGGATGCATCGCCAGGCCCAGCGTGCCGCGATGTCCCAGCGTGTAGACTTCGGGTCTCTTGCCAGCCTGCCCCACAAACGGATTGTCGGGAGGAACGGTACCGTCGTCCCGCAGGCGCAGCACTTTGCCGCCGAGCGTATTGGCATCCTGAGGATCGTTGCCGGTCATGCTCATGAACAAGCTGCCGTCGCGGCCGAAGGCGATGCGCGAGGCACCGGCTACATCGGTCACGAAAATATCCTTCATGCCGGTGATGGCCTGGCCATCCCATTTCCCGCGCGCCAACGCGGCGACATTCTTCTGCGCGTCGATGGGCTTAGTGTAGGTGAGATACACGAAACCGTTCTGTGCGAACTGGGGGTGCAGTGCGATATCCATATACCCGTGAACCGCGCCGGGCAGGCCGGATTCAACAGCCCAATACGATGCAGGCGTTCCGGCGATGGGCTTGGGATCGAGCACGCCTTTGCGGATGATCCTGAGCTGACCGGTGCGCGTGGTCACCAGCATGTTGCCGTCGGGCAGAAAGGCGATGCTGAACGGCGACTCCAATCCTCGGGCGACGGCGACGACGCGAATGCGCTGGCCTTCGCCGGTATCGAACTCCATGGGTAGTTTGGGCATCGGACGATGCGCCAGGCCGCTGGGGGCCACCGGAATTCCTTTATCGAACGGGACTTTTTGCTGGCTGGAGCCAACGGTTGCCGCAAGCAGCAACGCCATCGGTCCGGCGAACCAGACGAGTTTCTTCCACATGGGTGACACCTCCAGGAACGCTTCCGATCCTATCAGATTCCAAATCGTTCGGCGGCGCGGAGTTTGGCTTTTTGGGCTTCTTCCTCGCGATTCTTGGCGGGTGCGGTGGTTTCGAGCGAGGCGAGGAGCCGGATCGAAATGCCGGCGATTTCATCCACCGCGGAGAGGAACGCCGCTTCGTTGGCTTTCGAAGGCTTATTGAAGCCGCTGATTTTTCTTACGAACTGGAGCGAGGCTGCCCGAACCTCATCGCCGGTGACGGGAGGATCGAAGTTGAAGAGAGTTTTGATGTTGCGGCACATAACGATTTCAACGTAGCAAAAGAGCGTGGCGGCTACAGCCAGTTCAGGTCGGCGGAGCGTTCGCCGGTGAGGTGCAGGAACAACGCTTCGAGCGAATCGAAGTGCTGGCCATTGTGCTGGAGGACGTTGATATCGCCCTGCCAGACGAGTTTTCCCGGCTGCGTGATGATGGCGACCTCGGTGCAAATACGCTCGACGGTTTCGAGGACGTGGCTGGTGATGAAAACCGTCCGCCCCTGATCGGTGAAGCGGCGCAGCCACTGCTTCATCAGCGAGACGCCTGCGGGATCGATAGACTCGAAGGGTTCGTCGAGGAACAGGACTTCGGGCGAATGAATGACGGCCGCGGCAAAGGCCACGCGCTTGCGCATACCGGTGGAGTATTCGGAGAGAGTCTTGGACGTGTCTTTAAGTTCCAGCGCGTCGAGAAGCTCAGTGACGCGGCGGCGGGTGGTGGTTTCATCCAGGCCGAACATGCGGGCGACAAACGCCAGAAACTCATGCGCATAGAGCGGCTCGAAGAGGCCGAGCGTTTCGGGCATCACGCCGATGCGGCGTTTGATGGCCGCGCTATCGGCATCGAAGCGCTGGCCCAGGATCTCGATCTGGCCGCTGCTGGGATCCAGCAATCCGGTCATGCAGCCGATGGTGGTGCTTTTGCCGGAGCCGTTGGGCCCCAGGAATCCGAACATGGTTCCGGCGCGGACGCTGAGCGAAAGATTTTCGACGGCGACGACGGGTCCATACTTCTTAACGACGTTGGTGAGGCGAATCGCGTCCATTAAGCTTTTCCTTCGACCACTGCAAGCAGCTGCTCGCGCCGGGCGGTAAAGACGGGTCCGGCGGCTTGCAGGCTTCCGATGTAAAGCGCGGCGGCGAGCAGCGGGAGCGGCAGGATCATCCACCAGAAATCCGGCGAGACGGCCTCCGGCCACGCCCGGTACAGCGCGGCGGGCACGAAGAATGCACTGATTAAGCCGCCGATCACCACGATATTGCCGCCGAGAGAAAGATCGTTGCCGAAGCTGCTGTTATATTTCCCGCGGCGCGGGTTGAACAGCGTAATCCAGATGCCCAGCGCGTTGAAGACCAACAGGCCCGTGATCCCGGAGCACGCCAGCATGATGAGCATGCGCGCGTCGAAGGGTCCGGGAGCGAAGGCGATCCAGGCTAGCAGAACGACTGGCAGCATGAGCGCGCCGAGCACCAGGGACGCGTAGCTGGCCGAGCGGACGATATCGACAGGCTCGATAGGCAAGAGCAAGTAGCGCCGAAACGCTCCGCCGACGTAGCCGAATTGATTGACGGCGATGCGCGAGGTGAACATGAATGTGGCCATGGGAAACGTTCCCAGGGCGGCGACGAAGAGACCGTGGGGGCCCAGCCGCTCCGAAGTGCGAACGGTAATAAACGAGAGCAGGGGCAGCGAGATCAGAACCATGAGGCGGGTGCGATTGTTGCGCAGGTAAAAGCGCAGCCAATGGCCGACGAACGGTCCGATGCGCGGCCCGAAGAATGCGCCGGCGCTATCGAAGACGCTCTCCCAGGACATCTTTACGGAAGCCGCTGCCTGGCGCTGCGGCGCGCGCTTTTCGAGCAGGATCAGCAACAGGGTGAGTCCCGCAATCCAGACGGCAATGGTGATGAATCCGTACACAGCAGTCACGTCGTAACGGATGATGGCCGCGGCTGCGCCGAAGGGCGGGGTGTATTGGAGACGCGCGACTACGGCCGGGATGATGGCGGGGTTCTTCTTGAGAACCGGGGCTATCAGAGAAGGCCCGAGCGACAGCACCAGAATCAGCGCGAGCATGATGGCGGCGCCGCCTTTGCGCTGCATCAGGCGCTCGACGAAGAGAGCGACGACATTCGCGAATAAGTAGTTGCAGACAAACAGGAGCAGAACGGCGGAGGTCCCGCGCCAGAAACTGCCGGCGCCCATGACGGATATCCCCACGGCGAGGCCGAATTCCAATGCCAGGAAGAAAAACCAGAAGGGATCGACGATGCCGATCAGGTGGCGCGCCAGGCGACGATCCAGCGCGCCCACGGGATAGCGGCGAAGCTCGGTGTCGCTGAAGATCGCGTTCAATCCGAAACCCATGATGTTCGAGGCGAACACGGCTTGCAGGAACAGCGCGAATAAAACGGTTTGAACGATCCGCTCGCCTTGTCCGGCGCGGATGGCGACGATGCCGGCGGCCAATCCACCGGCGGCGAGCAGTGCGATCAGCAGGACGACCAGAAGGTAGCCCACCATGAACAGCGCGATGCGGCCGTTGCGCGAGCGAGTCTTCGCCCACATGAGCTTGTAGCGCAGCTTGATCAGTCCGGCGATGAGAGAAGTATCCAGGTTATTTGACCGCGTGGGCGTCGTCTCTCTCGTTGTCGCACACGTCCTCGATCATTTCGGTGTCGGCGAGAAAATCGAACTGCATGGGGAAAGACCAGGGCTTGGCGTACACTTCCGGATCGTCGATGGTGATTTCGACGTCCATGTGACCGAAGTCGCGGCGGCGGAATTTTTCGACGGTGTGCAAGGCTTCGCTGTGCGGGCGGCCGCTGTCGTCCAGCCAGCTTTTGTCGTTGAACCCACGAGTATCGACAACGAACCATTCGCCATCCCAATGCCCGATGGAATAACCCAGCCAGGCGGGATTCAGCATAGGCGCCGGGGGACGTCCATCGGTGAAAATCTGGCGGAAGCGCGCGAACTCCTCGTAAAGGATAAATGTGATCCCGGGATTCTGGACGATCTTCAGGGGCACTCCGATCAGCATCTGGTCGGGAATGCTGTGCGGCAGACATCGCGAAGAGGGCCGGTCCGCCATGAAGTTCGCCATGCGCGACTTATGCAGCGCGTCGTAGGGCGGGAGCAATGCCGGAATTTCCTCGCCGGGCCGCATGAAGTCCGCCAGGTTGGGACCCATCGCCAGGCCGGCGCCTCCGGTGCGTTGCACCGGCCGGTTCGCGCCGCGTGCGCGCTGCCAAAGTCCGGTAAGGTCGGGCTTGCCGTCCGCGGCCTTGGGGACCGGCGCGCTGAGATTCACTTTGCCGTTGGGCAGCCGGGGGATGCCGGGAGTCGGATAATCCAGCCACTGGGCAGAGGCGGCGAGACTGCTCATCGCAACTGCGAGACAGATTCGGAGAATCATGACGGCGCTCCTATTGCCGAGAGTGCATATCAGATCATAACTCGTAAGGTTATAGCGCGATATACTAGCCATGTTTTAGGATGACGCCGAACCGCTGGCAGCAGATCGAGGACCTGTATCGCAGGGCGAGCGAGTGTACTCCGGAGGCAGCCGAGGCGTTGCTGGCCCAGTTGGATCCGCAATTGCGAAGCGAAGTGGAGGCGCTCTTGGCACAGCGAGAGAGTACGGCCACAAAGACGATATTCTCCGCGCCGCTCACGCGACTGGGTCCTTATAAGATCGAGGCCAAGCTGGGTTCGGGCGGCATGGGCGAGGTCTACCGTGCTACCGACACGCGTCTGCATCGGACCGTGGCAGTGAAAATGCTGCGGGGGCAGGCATCGCTCGACGCGGCGGTTCGGGAGCGATTCAAACGCGAGGCGCGCGCGGCCTCCGCCTTGAATCATCCGAACATTTGCACGGTTCACGATATTGGCGAAGAGGATGGCCAGCCCTATCTGGTGATGGAGTGCCTGGAGGGTGAGACGCTACGGGATCGTATCGCTCGCGGGCCGCTCGAAATCGGGCAGTTGCTGGATATCGCCATCCAGGTAACGGACGCGCTGGATGCGGCGCACACTCACGGCATTGTGCATCGCGATATCAAGCCCGCGAACATTTTCCTGACCAAGCGCGGCCAAGCCAAGGTCATGGATTTCGGCCTAGCCAAAGTAAGCCGCCCTGCCGACGATGAGACGGATGCGATGCTGACGGAAGCCGGCGTGGCAATGGGCACTGTCGCTTATATGTCTCCCGAGCAGGCCCGCGGCGAGCCGCTGGATGCGCGAACCGACCTATTCTCTTTCGGCGCGGTGCTGTACGAGATGGCGACGGGCGAGCGGCCGTTCAAGGGCAACACCACGGCGCTGTTGTTCGATGCGGTCCTGAATCGCGCGCCGGCGGCGCCTGGTACGCTGCGGCCCGGCCTGCCGCGCGAGCTGGACGGATTAATTCAGAAAGCCCTGGCGAAAACGCCCGATGCGAGGGTCCAGACGGCTGCGGAGATGCTGCGGGTGCTGAGAAGTACTCGCGTCGAACCGCAGGCTGGTCCCAACAAGCCACGGAGGAGTCTGGCTGCCGCCCTGGTTGGCGCGGCGGTGTTGCTGGTGGCCGGCGCGGGGCTGGCCTCCTGGAAGCTTGGTCCGGCATCGGGACCGCCGATCCATTCGCTGGCGGTGATTCCTTTCGAAGACAGCTCGGGAGGCGCGTCCAAGGAGTTGGCCGCGGGCCTCAGCGATGCAGTGACCGCGGATCTGGCGCGGATCCAGACCCTGAACGTCGCGCCGCTGTATCGCGGCAAGAATAAGACTGATTCCGACATCGGCCACGAGCTGAACGCGGACGCGATTCTGCATGGTGCGGTAACGCGGGCGGGCGATCGCGTTCAGGTTAAAGCAACATTGATCCGCGTCGCGACGGGCAGGCAGGTTTGGAGCGACTCGTACGAAGGCGGGGCCCGTGATTTGTTTACGCTGCAGCGCGAAATCAGCCGCGCAGTTTCGAAAGTGGCCCGGGTGGAGGTTGCCGAACCCGAGAAAAAGAAGCTGGCGGAAGTGCGGCCTGTGAATCCCGAAGCATATGATCTTTACCTGCGCGCACGCTATCACGTTTATCGGGTAAATCAAGCTGAGAATCAGCAGGCGATCGATCAGTTGGAGAAGGCTGCGGCGCTGGATCCTACATTTGCGCCGGCATTAGCCCAGCTCGCGTATGCCTACGCGAACAAATCTTTCATGTTCAATGCGAACGATCCGGAACTGCAGGCCAGAGCATCCGCGGCGATTCGCAAAGCCCAGGCGATCGACCCCGAATTGCCGGAAGTTCACTATGCACTGGGACAACTGTTGTGGAGTCCCGCGCACGGCTTTCAACATAAGGAAGCGCTCACCGAAATCCGCAAGGCGTACGAGCTTCAGCCCAATCTGGAGGATGCCTGGCACCATCATGCCGTGATCCTGTTTCACATCGGCCATATTCAGGAGGCCTGGCGCGATATCGATCGAGCACTAAGCATTAACCCCGCCAATGACACGGCGCGATTCCGCCGCGGGCCGATGTTGAATTACCAGGGCAAGTTCCAGGAGGCGATTGACCTGTTGCGTGGCGTTCCGCGCGAGACGTATCCCGTGCTGTGGACCTACCAGATGGCTTGGGCGCTGCAGTCTTTGGGGCGCCTTCCGGAAGCGTCCCAGGTGGTGGACCAGGCTTTGGGGGAGAACGTGAGCGATCCCGGCGGGACCATTTACGCGGCTCGCGCCATGATCCGCGCCAAGTCCGGCGATCGCGCGGGAGCCGAGTCGGATATCGCTACCGCCATGCGCGTCGGCAAGGGTTTCGGGCATTTTCATCACACCGCTTATTCGATCGCAGCGGTTTACTCGGTTCTGGGCAAACTGGACCAGGCGGAGCAGTGGATTGAGAATGCCTCGAATGACGGATTCCCGTGCTATCCGCTGTTTGAAAACGATCCAAACCTGGAGCGCGTGCGGACACTACCGCGGTTCGTTTCTTTCATCGGGAAGCTGCGCCAGCAGTATGAGCACATTCCGGGCGAGACGGAATAGCGGCGGCCAAGACCGGCGAAGAATCCCCGATTTTTCCAAGTGAGCGCTTTTGAACAGACGGTGGCAGAGCCGAGTGTTACATTGGATCTCCTCCGTTGGAACAGCTCACGGGTATTACTCCATCTGGGGACAGAACAGAAGGCGAATATGGGTAATATAGCCACAAGAATCGATGATCGTGGTTGGTCGGCAGAGCCGCGGCTTCCGGTATTCGCCATTCACCGCGTGCCGGATGCCGATCCGCGGGAGCCGGGGATGGGGAGTCTGGTGGGAACCGGACCCGCCATGCTGGAAATCTTCGCCACCATCCGGCTGTTGGCGCCCACGTCCGCGCCGGTATTGATCGGCGGAGAGAGCGGCACGGGCAAAGAGCTGGTGGCGCGTGAAATCCACCGGCGGAGCTCGCGTTCCAGTGGTCCTTTTGTTGCAATCAACGCGGCGGCGTTCTCTGAGAATCTCATTGAGAGCGAGCTGTTCGGGCATGAGAAGGGCGCATTTACGGGTGCGGCCCAGCGCCACGCGGGATGTTTTGAGCAGGCCCAAGGCGGCACGCTGTTCCTGGATGAGATCGGCGAGATGCCTCTATCCGCGCAAGCTAAGCTGCTGCGTGTTCTGGAAGATTCCCGGATACGCCGCTTGGGCGGGCAGCACGAAGTTCCGGTGGACGTGAGAGTTCTGGTGGCCACCAGCAAAGATCCGCAGCAATGCCTGCGCGAGGATGTGTATTACCGGCTGAGCGTATTCCAGATCGTGCTGCCACCTCTCCGTGAGCGAGGCCAGGATATTCCAGCGCTGGCAGAGACTATGGTCACTGCTATGAACGCGAGGAACGGCACCCGGGTCACCTTTATCCATCCGGATGTCCTGGGCCTGTTCGGCAAATATGCGTGGCCGGGCAACGTCAGGGAGTTGCGGAACGTGATTGAGCGGGCCAGCATCGTGGCCGGCACAGGCGGCATTCTCCTGAACCACTTGCCTCCCACAGGCTTTGGGACTCCAGCCCCGCGAACAATACCGGTTCAGGTCGAGAGCGCGAATTCGCTGACCGTTCAGATCGGCCAGCGGCTGGACGAGATAGAGGCGGCCTATACAGAACTCACGCTTGCGTCGGTCAACCAGAATCGGGGAAGAGCGGCCATCATGCTGGGGATCAGCCTGCGAACTCTGCATAACAGGCTCGCGCAGGCGGCCAGCAGGATGGTCAGTTAGGCTCCATGCTCAGCCGAAAGATCACCGGGTTATCCTAAAAAGGGAACAAACCGATGACCACAACCACGCGCAAAAAGAAGCCCGGATTCCGTCCTGAGACGTTTCTCGCTGAGGTGGGTAAGGGCCGCACGGTGGTGGCCTATCAGAAGGACGCGGTCATATTCGCACAAGGAGAAGCCGCGAACTCGGTCTTTTACATCCAAAAGGGCAAAGTTAAGCTGACGGTGGTATCCGAGCAGGGCAAGGAAGCCGTCATCGCCATGCTGGGGGCCGCCGATTTCTTCGGAGAAGGATGCCTGACGGTACAGCCGTTCCGCATGGCGACGGCAACCGCCATGTCCGAATGCTCGATTATGCGGCTGGAGAAAGCTGTGGTGATGCAGATCCTGCATGAGGAACCCGCTTTTGCGGAACTGCTGCTTTCCTACATGCTGACGCGCACCATGCGAATCGAAGAGGATCTGGTAGATCAGCTCTTCAATTCGAGCGAGAAACGGCTCGCGCGGGCGCTGCTGATGATGGCAAACTTCGGAAAAGACGGTCAGCCCGAGACTGTGATCCCCAAGATCAGCCAGGAAACACTGGCTGAGATGATCGGAACTACGCGTTCAAGAGTGAGTTTCTTCATGAACAAGTTCCGCAAAATGGGGTTCATCAAATACAACGGGACACTGGAAGTTCACAGCTCACTGCTAAACGTCGTTTTACACGATTAGTTTTGCACCACTGACTTCAGCCTGAGGCGTCTGTTTTGGATGCGCCGCCAGTGGAATGCGCGGGGCTTCGGAACGATAGCGCCGAGTTTTGGAGAGCCGGTCCGCCGCGTCCGGCTTCAGGGGCACGGCTGGCTTCGCGCGCGGCTTTAATCTGCTCGGGTGTCCGGAGGTCGGGCTCGGATAGTTTCACGTGCTCTTTGGCACGTGCTACTTTGCGCTTGTGTCGCTTGGCTAATCTCTTGTCCATACCAATTCCTGCCTGAGTAACTATCATAAGTGAATCGTCATTGCTTGTAAAGATGCCGGGTGCGACAATAGGGCTCGCTAATTTACTTGCTGGGGTGAATTGGCTGGAGCCTGTGTGGACGTCTCACTGCTGATCCGACATCGCTTAAAGGAGCTTGGGCTGGAGCAGAAAGACCTTGCTTCGGCAGCCCAAGTGACTGAATCGTATATCTCACAGCTGTTGGGACGCAAGAAAGCGCCGCCCGCGCCCGGCCGCACGGATCTGTACGACAAAATCGGCGAAGCTCTGAAGCTGCCCAAAGGCGAGCTTTCGAAGCTGGCGGGGCTGCAGCGGCAGGAAGAGCTCAAGAAAAAGGTGGCGGAGCCGCCGAGCCCGCTGTTCCGGGAGTGCCGGCAGCTGATTCTGCGTAAGTGCGATTCGGGACGGCGCAGCGAGATCGAGCGGATCTTCGAGAAGCAGCCCTTTGGCGAGCTGGAGCGCCTGATTACGCAAAAACTTCTGGATGTTGCGCAATCCGTCGCCCGCGAGGAACTGCGCAGCAAGGAGTGGCTCAGGCTGATGGCGCAGCTGAGCGGCCGCAGTTACGAAGAGATGCGCGTGGCGATCCTCGAATTCCTGGACGCGGACGTATTCTCCATTTCGATGGAGAATTGGGTGTCGTTTCTGAATCCGATGATCGAGTCGTGGGATATCGATCTCAAGACATTCGGGTTGGAGATTGTTCTGAACCGCCGCCTGGCGCCGGGACGCATCCAGCGATTTGAGTTCGTGGAAAAGAAGCCGGAAGACGGAGTGGAGCCAGCCTTGGAGCAGTTTCTGAAGGACACGGCTTTAAGCGGGGACATCACGGAGGAAGAAATCGCTTTTCTGAGCCGGCTGAAATTTGGAGGGCGACGGCCTTCGCCCCTGTATTACTATCGCGAGCTGCAGAATCTTCGGGACCCGCTGCACTTTCCGGCAGCGGCGAAACCGAAGCACTCGTCCTGAGTGGCTATTCCGGCAGTGAAAACAGGTAGGTCACCAGGCTATCCAGATCTTTCTGCGGGAATTTGTAAGCCGGCATGACGCTGCCCGGAGAAAGCTTGGGCGGATCGTCAAAATGCTCTTCCACCCAGCTGCGTGTGCGGCGTTTCGCCAGACCGTTGAGCGACGGTCCGACTTCGGTACCTGCGCCATTCACGACGTGGCAATCCGAGCATCCGCGGGCCTGGTAGACGAGCGCGCCCTGGATCGCGAAATCCGGAGTGTTGCTGAGCGTCGTCGCATTGTCCGGATTCAGTTTCAGCAGAAACGCGGCCAGGGTATTCAACTGCGAGTCACTAAGCTGGATGGGAGGCATGGAGGAGCCCGGCCGCACGCCCGCGGGACTCTTAAAGTGCTGGATCATCCAGGCCGCGGTGCGATGGCTGGCCGTGCGGGTCAGGTCGGGGCCGATACCGGTGGTGCCCTCGGTTAGGGAGTGGCAACTGGCGCAATTCTCAGCGCGGAAATATCCAACGCCGGCCATCTCTTCGGGAGAAAGCTGCATCCACTCGGTGGGCTCGGAATAATCGATGGCGGCCTGCCGGGCTTCCGGCGGCGTCGTCAGGACCGCAGCCGCGGTCAGCCCGCCCCAGCCGATGGCGGCCAAAAGCACCACCGCGGCGGCGAACGTCCGGCGGGTCACCTTGATCATGGCGGAGCGATCGATGAACGGCACCAAAATCAGGAGCAAGACCGCCAGGCCCGGCAGCACGGTGCTGCCAACCACTTCCAGAGGTCCGCTGAACAGCTTCAGCGTCTGGAACAGGAATAGAAAATACCATTCGGGGCGGGGAATGTAGGAGGTGTCGGTAGGATCCGCCAATTGCTCCAGTGGAACGCGTACCGCCACGGCCATCAGGAACAGAATGGCGAAGGCGATGAAGATCGCCACGGTATCTTTCAATACCTGCTGCGGATAAAATTTTCTGGTGGGAAGAACTTCATCGCCGGGGGCGGGCGCGACGCCGTGCTTGCGAACCAGGTAGACGTGGATTCCGATCAGCAATGCGGTGGCGGGCGGCAACAGAAGCACATGCATCCCGAAGAAGCGCGCAAACGTCACCACGCCGATGGAATCCTCGCCGCCGAGAAGACGCGTAAGGTATGAGCCCAGCAAGGGAGCTTGCGCGGCGATCCGCGTGGTGACGACGGTTCCCCAATACGCCCGGTTATCCCAGGGCAAAAGGTATCCGGTCAATCCGTACGCGAGAGTCAGAAGCAGCAGAAGTACGCCGACCATCCAGGTGGTCTCGCGCGGCTTCTTGTAAGCGCCGTACAGGAACACCTGCACCATGTGAAGCACCACCACGACGATCATCATGCTGGCGCCCCAGTGATGGAGGCCTCGCATCAATCGTCCCGCAGTGACTTCCGTCAGGATGTAGCGCAGACTGTTATAGGCATCGCCGGGAGTCGGCGCATAGTTAAACGCCAGCAGCGCACCGGTGAACGCCTGGATCAGGAAGAGAAACATCGCGACGCTGCCGAAAACCTGGTGCCAGCCGGCGGAAGCGGGGATGTCCTCGTAAAGAAACGTCTGGATCGCGGTGGGCAGCCCGGTGCGGTGATCCACCCAATCATTGATCGCCTTCAGTTGGCGCTTCATACGGTTTGCGAGGGAGTCTGCTGTACCGGACCCAACAGAAGCTTGTTGCCTTCGATCTTGGTCTGATAACGATCCAAGGGGCGGGGCGCGGGACCTTCCTGAACTTTGCCGTCCAGCGAAAACACCGAGTTATGGCAGGGGCAGACGAAATGAGTCCGGCGCTGATCCCAATGATAGGCACAGCCCAGATGGGTACATTGCGGCGCGTAGGCGACCACGCTGTTATCGGGGAACTTTACCACCCAGGCGGTGCTCTTCTCGCTGACGACTCGCCAGCCATCCACGCGGTTCCGGCGAAAGGCCAGTTCCAGGGGAGCCTGGGGACTGAGCTGAGAAATATCACCGGCCTCCACAAAGTCGTTCTTACGGCGGAACTTGGCCGGGATCAGCAAATAGCCGGCCGCAGGGAGCCCAAGAGCGGCAACAATCACGGCCCAGATCCCGTGAATGGCGATGGCACTGAAATTACGGCGGGTGGGCGGCAAACCCTGCTGGGGGCTACTCGCCCGGGGCGTCTGGTCCATTAATGAATTTCGTTCTCCTGCATTGAATAACTCTAGCAAACTGCCCTAGGTTACCCCTTGAAGGTTTAGACGCCCGAATTGTTTCGTAAGAACAGTTAGTCGAGGGCGAAAACCATGAGCGTTCCGCCCAGGTTGGTATAGTCGGCGAGCGTGGTGGTCAAGCCTACCGCACCCAGTCCTTCGGTGCCCTTGGTAAGACCTTCCGCCAGGCCGATGGCCGCCCATCCGCCTACACCGGTGAGCACAGCCACGTACTGCTTGCCCTTGTAGACATACGTCATGGGGTTGCCGATGATGCCGGAGGGCGCTTTGAACTGATAGAGAACCTTGCCGTTGCTCTGATCCACTGCCTTAAACCAGCCGTCCAGAGTGCCGTAGAACAGCACCCCGGCGTCCGTGGTCAGCGGTCCGCTGTATACCTGGAACTGTTCGTTGACGGCCCACTTGGTTTGTCCCGAGACCGCGTCGAAGGCGATCAGCCTGCCGCGAATATTGCCGTGATCCGCGGGGAACATGCTCAGCGTGGCGCCGACGTAGGGGAAGCCGCCACGATATTTGACGCTGAAGGCCTGATAGTCCATGCAGATATGATTGGTGCCGACGTAGAAC
>Ga0207687_10001196_pt1 | contig 17744 bp, 10 predicted proteins | sample KBSM54metaG_FD_184399 | JGI IMG/M metagenome (GOLD analysis project Ga0207687, IMG submission 184399) | Miscanthus rhizosphere microbial communities from Kellogg Biological Station, Michigan, USA - KBS M5-4 metaG (SPAdes) (version 2) | ecosystem: Host-associated > Plants > Roots > Rhizosphere >...
GCCCTGCGTCACGTCACCGCCGACGTTGATCGACTGCACGATCATCGTCTTGCCGGCGAGCGCCGCGGAGCCTGGATCGGCTCCGTATTGACCCTGGCCGGTGAACTGAACCTCATAGCACTTGCCGCAGGAGTTCGTGCCCGTGGGTGTGGCCGCGTACCCGTACGCTAGGGTGCTGCTGACGGCCCAGGGCGTCAGGCCGTAACACATGTACGCGCTGCCACCGGAGCAAGCGCTCTGCGCGTCGTAGTTGGAGCCGTTGGATTGATTTTGCGCATTGCAGGACGACAACGCCGGGCCGCTCGAGACATTGCCAGACCAACCGCAGTGCGGCTTGCAACAGTCCCAGTACCTCGACGCCCAACCCGGTGACCCATTGATGGCGGGGCAAGTCGCGCCGCCGCCACTGGTCGCGGTGCACTGACCGTTGCTGCAAGTCTGCCCGCCGCCACACGAGCCGCACGAGCCGCCACAGCCGTTGTCGCCGCAGGTCTTTCCAGAGCAGTTCGGCGTGCAGCCTCCTCCGCCGCCCCCATTGCCTCCTGCAGGGAGAAGAGTCGGGTGGAAGCGCTGAGCGTTGGTGCCATTGCACGTCCACAGTTGGATGGCGGTGCCATCGGCCGTGCCGGCGGCAGCGACGTCGATGCACTTGTTGCTATTCGTGTTGATGAATCGCACGTCTCCGCCGTCCAGGTATTCGAAGCGGAACTGTTGTGGGGGCAAGCCGTTGCACGGCCACTGCTGAACGATCGTCCCGTCGGCGGTTCCCCAATTGGTCGCGTCCACGCACTCGTTACTATGCGTGTTTCGAAGTTGGACTTTGCCGCCTCCCATGTCTTCGACGCGGAAAGCCTGTGCGCCGTTTCCGTTGCACTGCCATTGTTGAAGGTGCGCGCCATCGGCCGTGCTCGCTCCCGTGACGTCCAGACACTTGTTCGAGGTCGTCCCCGTCGCGAAATTGTAAGTGCCCCCGGCGAGCGTCACCGTCGTGGGGTGCCACGCCTGCGCGGCGGTTCCGTTGCAGGTCCAGAGTTGAACGTTGGCGCCAGCGGCTGTCGAGCCCTGTGACACGTCGACGCACTTGTTGCTGTTCGGATTGACGAGCCGCACGTTGCCGTTGCCGACGTCTTCCACGCGGAACGCTTGAGCGCCGCCGCCGTTGCACGTCCAGAGCTGAATGTTGGTGCCGTCACTCGTTCCCATTCCGGCGACGTCGAGGCATTTGGCGCTGTTCGTGTTCAGCAGGCGCACGGTTCCATCGTGCAGATCCTGCAGGAACCACGCTTGTGGCCCGAGTCCATTACAGGTCCAGTTTTGAATGTTGGCGCCGTCTGCCGCGCTTCCGCCAGCGACGTCCAAACAGTTTCCGGGAGCGACGACCGAGCCGAAATTGTAGGCTGCCACCGACAGCGAGCCCGTTGTTTCGGTGATGTTGGTGGAGGAGTCAGGGCCCGACGCCGTGCAAGCCGGCGCGATCACTGCCATTGCCCCAATAGCGATGGCCACGACGCAGAACTTTTTCATGACTTTCTCCTTTCGACCACGTGAGTGAAGAACTCGCCGTCAGCATTCGCATGCTACGCCGCCGCGGATCGATTGCCCGATAGCGGTGTTGCTGAGCAGCACGCTCGATGCCGCGCGCTCGATGCTTCACTAGATGTACGCCTTTGATCTCGGGATTGCGACCATCAAGATCGTATTCAATGTCGATTGCAATCAATCGACAATTCGCGCGTCACTATGGAATCGGTTCCGTAGCGAAGATTGCGCTGAGTCGACAATTCACGCGCTGATATGGAATCGGTGCCATGTCGATGATTGTGGTGAGTTGGCAATTCGCGCGCCTCGATGGAATCGGCTTTGCGAGGCGTTTCTCCTTCTAGTCGGCTAGGTCGGCGCTTCGAAGCCCGAGAAGTCAGCGATGAAGAGGCCAAACGGCGGGAGCGAAGGGGCTTCTCACTTGCCGCCGACGACACGATGCCGGCTCGCCTGATTGCGCGCGCGAATGGATGTTGGAACACCAACATTCATTGGAATTGCAAAAACGCGCCTTCGTCGCGAGTTACCGAGTGGGGCTTCTCACGTGCCGCCGACGATCCAGCCGGCACCCTCAGCAATCACGGGTTCGTGGATAGCCCTTGGGCCTGACGAATCAGTGAAAACAGGTGGTCGGCGCGGACGAACACGACGTCCGTGTTCGAGGCGTAGTGCTGCCCTACGGCGAGGAACGTCGTCGGGTTGATGGTCGTCTGGTTCATGTCGCCCTGCACCGCGACGAACAGCGGGGCACTCTTGTTCCAGCCCTGAAGTTGGGCGTCGATGCCCGCTTCGAGAGCGGCCTCGGTCGCCGCGTAGCCGGCTGCGAAACTGAGTTGCGGCAGCTTGGAGTCGATGATCTTGAGGCCACCCGAGCCCGCTTGGTCCGTCACGCCCAGCAGGTGCGGCAAGTTCGCCGCGTAAGACGTTGCTGGTGCGCCCGACAGCAGGCTGCCGCCATTCCAGACGGTGATCACGCGCAGACCTGCGCGGTCGAGGTAGTCCGCCGAGCGAGTCGTGTAGTCGTTCAACGCGAGCGCGGGCCAAGCCGCGGGATACGTGTACCCAAGCCCCGAGGGTCCTGAAACGAGCACGTCGTTGGGCGTTGCTGTCGTCCAGTAGTAATTCAGGATGATGGGTGCCGTGTCGACGAGTGCTGGTTGCACGGTCCAAGAGATGGGCACCTTGCCGCGATTGGGATCGGCCCATTTCAGCACCATGAGGTGCTCGTTTTCTTGGAGATTGTCGCCGTCGCTCATGAAGATCGCGACGTAGGCTTTATTCGCGAGGGTGGGAGTCGGCGGCGGCGCAGGCGGGGTGATCGTGTACTGCACTGCGCCGAGCACGGTCAGGTTGGTCGAGAAGTCCGCGGCGAAGGTCGGGATGCCATGCTGCGACGCCAGATTCACGCCCGTGCCCTCATCCATCCACCAGCCCGCATACGGCGAGTTCGGCTCGAGCCGCGAGAAGAAGCTGTCCAGAATGCCCTTCTGCGTCGCGTCGCGCGGGTCGAGCCACACGACCATTGCCTGCGTCGCAACGGCGTAATCGCGGAGCGTGCGGGGGAGCGTGGGGTCGAGACCGATAATGATCCGAGTGCTCGCTTTGGCGCCGTAGGTCGAGAGCTCGTATTGGTAGACGGCAGTGGCGGAAGCAAAATGATTGAGTCGCAGATCGGCGATGACGGGCAGGTTGTAGGGCGCTGCCGAGAGCGTCGGCGCGAGGGTCGGCGATGCGACGAGGCCACCCTCGATGCCCGCGATCGTGGTCGCCAGGTTGACGGTGTCGAGCAGTGCGGCGTCATAGATGACGATGCCGGCAATCTCACTTCGATACTTGGTAATCAGCGTCAACGGATCGTGGACGACCGTCTTCGGTACGTTGAGCTTGTCCAACCAGAAGGTGGGTCCTTCAGGCGCGCCATCTTGCAAATGGATGCGCGTCTTCGTGCGATTGATGAGCCCCTGAAGCGAGAGATAAAGGTAATCCTGTTCGGGGGTGCCGCCGCTGATGACCTCGAGCTGATCGATGGGCTGGAATTGGGGGAAGGATCGACCGGGGGGCCACAGGAGCCCTTTGGTCGGCGTTATGTCGGGGCCACCAGAAGCGCCACCCGAGGAGTTGCCGCCCGATGCACCGCCACCGCCTGATGCACCGCCACTGCTCGATGCTCCGCCACCCGATCCGCCGCTGCCGCCCGATACGCCACCACCGCCGCTCGTCGCTCCACCCCCCTGCGAAATGATCCCGCCGGCTCCTGAAATGGGCGACGTGCCGCCGAGGGGCGAGGTCGACGCCTGATTCGAGCAAGCGCTCAGCGCGCGTGCGAGTGAGAACCCAGCGATCGCCAGGAGAACCTTGGTACGTGGAACAGCTCCGCCAACCATCGCCGATACTCTACGCTAGAACCGTTCCAACGCGTTACGTCGAGGATGACTGTGCGCCCGTTTAGCCGGGCGCTCAATTCGAGCCCGAGGCTTGCTGAGTCGGTGTATCGTGTCGGCACCTTTCGAGACCGGAACTCCGGGATGGGGGACAGTTGGGCAACATGACGAGCAGGGGTAGGTCCAGAAACGCGCTCGCCGCCGCGGCAGCGCTGGTAACGCTCAACGGGGGCTGTTCGGCCACTGATCACTCCGCGGGTGAACGCTCGTCCGGCGAGGACGTCGCGCAAACATCCGAAGCGCTCGTCTGCGGCGCCAATCGTCACGTCGTGTGCCCGGATCCGGATTTGCCAGCGCTGCCACGGCCGCCCAAGTGCCACTGTGAGTTCAACACCAGCGCGAGCATCGGAGCACCGAGCGTGTTTGGCGTGCAGCCGGGTTGGGTGCGAGCCACGTTCGACTACTCGCTCTTCGGTGACACCTCCACCGGTAGCTGGAACGTGAACCTCACGTGCGCGGATGGTACGCCCCGCGCCTCCGTCACCACGGAATTTCACTACTTATCGTCGAGCAAGGCCGCGGTAGACGTGCGCGCGGACCTGGATTGGCTGGCGAAAAACGGTCTGCCTAAAGCGTGCCAAGTGACGAGCCTCGCGCTCGAGTACGACGCCAATGGTCTGGCCCTCGCCACCTCGACCTTTGCCACACCCTTTCAAATGGATCTGCCGCTCTCGCATTTGCTGGCGAGCCAGTTCCCAACGGTTGTCGGCACTGAAGTCAATTTGCGCCCGACCGCTCGCCGGCACGTGGCGTATCCGCCGCAAATCATCGCGGTGCGGACGAGCTTGGGCCTGGTGGGCTTCATCGAAGTCGAGGAACTGCGGACTCGCAACAGCGTCGGTTTGCGCGCCCTGAACATGCAGCCCGACTTTGCGTTTGCACAACGTGAGCTGGGCGGAGGAGCGGAGATCTTTCCCGATTTCGGTCTCGATATCGACAGAGAAGGCATCACGAAGAACGTGACCCCGGTCGAGGAATCGCACCCGGGTTTCAACGAGTACGCCTACTCTGGATCCATATTTCCCCCCATCGCCTCCGGCGACAAGTCACTCTTCGTCTATCCCGCGCCGCCCACCTTTAGCGATGCCACGTACCTGAGCAACGTACTCGACAACCGAGGCGTGCCGCGTTGCACGGGTGGCAGTTGCTTGGACGTGCAGTTCGATGCTGCCACGCACACGCTGCGCGCGGTCAACGGTGCGGCAATCCAATGGCTCGACGACGGGCCGATCCAACCCGGCGCGCCGTCAGCCTCGTCCGTCGTGAGCCTCGCGCTCCTCAATCGGCCGGTTGCGCTTCCGGGCGTGCTCGGCCAGCTGCCATTTCCGCTGCTGACTTCCGCACTCGAAGCATTCGTGTTCGGTAGGCTCGCGAACACGAGCACGTTCGGCGGCGCGGGCGTGCTGAAAACCTCGGCCGTTTCGCAATTTCAGCAACAGAATTCCCCGCCCGTCCATCCTCAGAGTCCGGAAGAACAAATCATTACCGCGCGTCGCGTGCCGCCGCCGGATCTCGTTCCACCCGGCGCCGGTCCCGTCTGCGGACTCGACGCCGCGAGAGACGGCGCGGCGACGCCGCTCACTCATTGCGGTGGAATCTCGACTCCCAGTCATTGCTCGACCCGCGGCAACCCGGCGCCGATTTTTTCGATGCCGGCCGCCCCTGGCACGGACGCGGAGCTGAGCCTCACGAGCCTCATGCCGTACTACGCGGGCCGTGCGAACCGAAACGGTACCTGCGGAAGCCACACGCTCGTCCAGCAATACGAAGCACTCGTCAACAAGCTCGCTGACGACGTGAATCCGAAACGCACCTACTACGTCAACGGCGAGCCCGTCGTGGTGCCAGAGCCCCGCATCGCTTACTCCGTTACCGGCAACCTGCAGGGCCTTTACACGTGGGGTGGCGTGAAGGCAGGTGATCCCGATCTCGAACCCACTGCGTGGCCCACCGCGGCGGATCACGTACGCGCCCAGCCGCAATTTTTGGAAGCGTATTGGCCTGCGCGCGAGCCCGATTTCGATCATTGGCAATATGCGTCCGTTGCCGATCCACGCGGCGCCGCGGCGCTCGCACGTTGCCGCGAAAAAGGTTTTTGGTTCAGCGCCTTCTGCGTTGGCCAAGGCTCGCCGCCCCCAGGCGCGTACCGCAACTACTCACAACAAGTTGCCATGAGCGGCGGCTATCCGTTCTTGGATGGCATTTGGTCGCTCGCCAACAGCTACTTCGATTTGTACGAACAAGATCTCTCGCTCGCTAACCGCGACCAAGCGATCACCGATGTCGTGGCTCAACTTCGAAGCGGTTTTCCGGTCACCCTGGCGTTCCTCGCCTATTCCCAAGACATTCCCGATGGCGCGGGCGGGCGCTTCAACCTGCTGGACAACATGGGCTGGTACCTGCCTCCAGAGCTCGGCGCCTGCACGAGCGCCGACCTGAACGCCGCGCTTCAGCCCGACCCTCATAGCTCGCACGCCGTGAACCTCATCGGTTATTCGATCGTTGGCTCCATGAGCGCGCCCGACCCCTACAAGTCCTTCTTCATCGTCGAAAACAATTGGGGCAAAGACTACGGCTACAACGGCTATTTCACGATGAACTTCGCCGCTTTCAAATACCTCGCCGGAGGCTTACAAACTTACCGCCTCGTGTGCAATCTGCCCTCGTCGGTCTGTCACGCGGGCGCGCCGTAGACCGTGCGGAGGCCGCTTGAACCTCGGGCTTGCCGCTACAGCTCGAACCCCGCGCTTAGCACGTGAAAGGCCGGCTCCGTTGTTTCGCAAAGCGTCCGCTTTGTTTCCGGTTCGAGCCGAAGTGCGCTGATCGATCTCGCCTCACGCCACGACGAGGACGATGAGCCCCCCGATTGTCACCCGTCGGACGTCTTTGACCATGTAGCTCCGAGGCTAAAGGTGCTCTGATTCGGCGATGCAAATTCGCGTGGGCTACGAGCTCCTGTACACGTTCCCTCAGCCCACGCCCATGATCCTCACGCTGAGTATTCACTACTCCCGCGCTTCGGATTTGATCCGCCCCGACTACATGATCACGACGCCATCCGTCCCGATGCGCGCGTACCGCGACGGCTTCGGTAATTGGTGCACACGGCTCGTCGCGCCGGCAGGCTCGATGCGCATTGCTACGGACGCGATCATCAACGACAGCGGTGTGCCCGACGTGCTCTCGCCGGGCGCCGCGCAACACCCCGTCGATCTTCTGCCGGAAGAGACGCTCGTTTTCTTACTCGGTAGTCGCTACTGCGAGACGGATCGCTTGTCGGAGACGGCGTGGAATTTGTTCTCTGGCACGGAGCCGGGGTGGGCGCGTGTGCAGGCCGTGTGCGACTTCGTGCACCAACACATCACCTTCGGTTACGAGTACGCGAACGCCACGAAAACAGCCTGGGACGTATTCAACGACCGGCATGGCGTGTGCCGCGACTACGCGCACCTCGCGGTCGCCTTTTGTCGCTGCCTGAACATTCCTGCGCGCTACTGTACGGGTTACCTGGGAGATATCGGCGTGCCCCCAGGTGGACCAATGGACTTCGCGGGGTGGTTCGAGGTTTATCTCGGCGGCCAATGGCACACGTTCGATGCGCGCAACAACACTCCGCGCATCGGTCGCGTGCTCATTGCGCGCGGTCGTGACGCGGCCGACGTCGCACTGAACACCACCTTCGGTCCGAACACGCTGACCTCGTTCTTCGTTCGCACTGACGAAGTCGAAAACAACGCGTTTCCCTCGGGTAATTGACGTGCCCTTCCGCTCGGGGAAGCTGTGCTTGGTCGTGTGGCGAAGCTTGACCGAAGGCCGCGAACCTCGGACTGTTCCGAGTTGCGCATCGAGCTGTGCGTATTATGCGCTTGGCGTGCTGTTCTCGGTGGCTGTCTTGGGCTCTTAGGTAGGCGTAAAGGCGGGCCGGGGAGAGCCAATGAGTGTTTGGCCTGCGGCTTGCAACTAGGTGACGCGCGTTCGAGTCTGATGACACACTGTTGCAGCCTGCACCGACTCGCGACCGGCGCAACGGCGCCACCTAACACCGAGGATCCCCACCCATGCGAATTTCGTCGATTGCGTGCGCTCTGTCGCTCGCGGCTACTCCATTTGTCGTGGCGTGCGGCACTTCGAGCGACAGCTCCGGCAAGGTCTCGAGCTCGTCGGGGGGCTCTGCGGGTTCGACGGCCGCGGGTTCGTCCTCTGGAGGCGCGTCGTCAGGGGCGACGTCTTTCGGGGGCACATCGTCGGCGGGTTCGTCTTCTGGCGGCAGTGGCGTTGGAGGTAACGGCAGTAGCGGCAGTGCGGGTTCGTCTTTCGGGGGCACGTCGTCGGCGGGTTCGTCTTCCGGCGGCAGTGGCGTTGGTGGTAACGGCGGCAGTGGCACTGCAGGCAGCGGCGCCGCAGGCAGCGGTGGGAACGTCTTGGCTGGCTGCACCATCGACGGCGGCTGCCCTGGACCGATCAACTGCGCGTACGCCAACCCTGCCGATGACCCGCTCGCCTCGACGAGCCCCAGCGAGTACGACCTCTATGATGCGTGTCTCGTTGGTGCATTGACGGCGGCTGGCTTTCCGGATCCCTGGGTCGGCCAGCTGTTGAAGGGTCAGGCGCTGCAGGAGGGCGGTTCAATTGCTCCGTCGAGCAGCAACGGCGCAGCCTCCGATCAATGCGGCGGCCAGAACTGCGGAATGTGGGCGATCAGCGCGGGGGCCATCTCCGGAGACACGATGGCCGGCGGGGTGTGCGGCGTCACCGCTAAAGACCCGCTGACGGGCAAGACCGACAACTCCCATAGCTACGGGCTCTTCCAAGACACGCCGGGGTGCGAGGGCACATTTTTGATCCCCACTCTGCCGACGGGCTACACCTGCACGGGCACAGGCACGGCCGACATCGTTCCTTGGAGCATGACGCAGAAGTCCTTTTACTGTGAGAGCGAGGCATCTCTCGGCGTGCAGGATCTCACGGGCAAGACGGTCAAGGGCGTCATCGACGCGGTGATGGATCCGAAGGACCCATACTACAAGCTGTCGATCTTCAACCCCGCCTACAACCTGTTCGTGCACATGACGTACACGTTCAAGCAAGAGTACGACCAGGCCAACGCGACCGCTACGGGCTGCGACCCATACCAGAAGGTATATAAGGTCGTGGCCTCCTGGTTGAACGGCGACATCAGCAACAACTGCAATATCCCCACCGGGGGCGGCCAGGAGGGGGACGTGAAATACGTTCAAGAGGCCCTCGCAGGCTACAAGACGATCTACGGGAAAGCCTGGCCGTACGAAGCGCCGAAGTGATCACGGCACGGCGCTCCGCGACGAACGATGCTCGCGACTCGCACTCAGGTGGCGAGTCGCGCGCTATTCGCTCGAATGAACAACGTGTCACGAAAGACGTCCGTGACGCTCGAACGGAGCGTTTCGAAATCGCCGTAGCCTTCGCGTAGCTACGTTCGTTACTATGCGAGCCTCTTCGGGTCATGGGACGAACCGACGTGGGGGGCTTCGCGATGGACAAGCAACGGCTGAGGGATTCCGACCGTCACTCGTGTCGACTCACCGACGACGAGTTGAGAGCGATCGGTTCGTCGATCGCCGCGATCCTGAGGGCCGGGAACACTAGCGACGCTCGTAACGACGAGCAGCCCGGAGAACCAAGGGCAGAGACAATGCCGGACGGGCACCGTCGCTTCGTCGCTAGCCTTGAAGAGGGACCGCGCGAGATTGCGGGACGAATCACGGCTCGGGTCGGGCAGCTCGCGGCACGCACGTCGCTCGAGCAGCTCGAGCACGCGCGAGGCGAGGTCGTTCGGAGCGATGCCGTATCCGGCGGCTAGAAATCGGCGGTCATGTCACTACGAGAAGTATTGTTGGCGCTTCTACTCACGGGATGGTGGGCGCTCAGCGCGCTCAATCAGTTTCGCAGCGGGGCTTGGACTGCGCGTGTTCGACGCCACATTCCAGGAGTGCTCGTTCCGTCTTGGATCTTTTTTGCTCCGGAACCACCCCGGTCGGATTCACGGCTCGTCTGGCGCAACGAAGTCGATGGCCGTTGGGGGGAGTGGGACGAGCTCGACTTCGGATTCGCGCCTGTCTCCCGCCGCTGGTTGTTCAACCCCGAGGTCATCGAATACAAGGCCGTCAGCGGCCTCTCCGACGCACTGTTGAGTCTCGGCTCCGTGCTGGGGAGGCGCGGTTTCCTGCTGACGTCGTCGTATGTGGCGCTGCTCAGCATCCTCGTCTCTCGGTCGCCTGCGCGTCGCTCGACCGGAATTCAATTTGCCGTCGTTCGGACGAACATCGCCCCACACGGTCGACGATTCGAGGTCGCGTTCGTGTCCGAGATTCACGACGCTCGCGAGGCCGCCCATGTTTGCTAACCCGGAGTTCCTCGCGACGAGATTGGTCTTCATCGGCCTGATCGTGGAAGCCCTAGAAATGTTTTGGTTGCGGCGTCGCTTCGACTCGAGCGGGCTGTTCTCGCGCCGCACGTTGGGAATTCTGCTGAGCGGTGCGCACCTTCAACTGCGCGTGATTTCGGCGCTCGGCGGAGGCGCTTTCGTTGCAGCGGCCATGGGCGTGCAAGCCGTCGCCGCCACGGTGGTCATCCTTCGAGGCACCGGCAGCCGCGCCGGCATCGTCGCCGCGCTAGTGTGTTTGGCGACGAATGCGCTCGTGCGTGCAAGAACGAAGTTGGGCGGGAGCGGTGCCGAACAGCTGACGTTCATGGTCCTCGTCACGTTCGGCCTCGTCATGATCGCGGGTGACACGGTGGCCGCGCGACGGATCGGAGACGCATTCCTCGCCGCGCAAGTCACGCTTGCCTACCTGGCGGCAGGGGTTTCCAAGGCCATCTCGCCGACCTGGAGATCCGGGCGAGCACTGGGCGCGATCCTTTCGACCGAGGGTTACGGTTTGCCGTCGCTGGGAGTGTTCTTGGTGGCGCACCCCATCGTTGATCTCGCGCTCTCTTGGTCGGTCATCGTCTGGGAGACGGCGTTTCCACTCGCATTCTTAGCGCCGCGGCCCGTGCTCCTCGGCACGCTGGCGGTGGGCGTGCTCTTCCACACCGGGTGCGCCATCTTCATGGGCCTCAATCGATTCCCCTGGGCCTTCTGCGGCTGCTACCCCGCGATTTTGACGAGCTGGGCGCTGCTGCACCATTAGTACTAGCGCGCACGCGCACGAAACATTCGCGTTTGGTCTCAGACCTAGACAACGTTTCCTGCCGGGACAAAAAAGCGTTTCGAATGAGGCGGGTCTGCGGGTGCGTTTCTGTCTGCGTGCGAATTGGGAACGGATGGCGGGTTTTTGAGGCCAAATCAGTTGGGACGCGCGTTGCGGCATCGTCTCGCTCGATGTTAAAGAACTCGCGCCGCTGATGAACGACCAATCTGGAGACGCGCCACCATCCTCTCCTTCCGCTAGCTCATCCCGCCCGACGACGCGCTTTCCGGCGCTTTGGCTGGTGGAGAGTGAGCACGACGCGGCGACACCGCTCTCGGATTGGGAGCCCGCCGACGCGTGGACGTTCCCGGCGCGTGAGGTGCCGGCGGCAGCTGCGCCTCCGCTGGCCAAATCCCTCGATCACCAGCAAATTTTACAAGGGATGGCGCGCGTCGTCGCCAGTGCGGGTGAGGCGGTGTTCGAGACGACTCGGCTCTCCGCTGTTGCCGCCGAGCGCGTGGCGCCACCTGCAGCAGCACCGCCCAGTGAGCGGCCGCTTCCGTTCGTCACGTTGGGCAAAGACCGCACTTCGAGTTCGCCGGCTCCCGCGCTGGCGGACATTCCTCCGAGCTCGCGCTTCATTCTGCACGATGAAGAGGCCGTGTCGCGCCGCATCGTCGACTTGCGTCGTTCGTCACCTCAACTCGACGAACAGGCGCAGCTTTCACTTCCGTCGCAGGGCCGGCCGAAACTGTTGCCGCTTGCGCTGCTCGGCGGCGCGGTGCTGGCGATTGCGCTGACGCTCGTGCTCGCGTTCGTTGGAACGCGAGTGTTTGCCGTGCATGGTGATGAGAGGCGAGGTGCGGTCATTGCGCTGCCCACGCGTCTCGTTCCGGTGGCGCCTCGCGAGGCACAGGCACCTCCACCGCCACTGGCTGTCGAGGCGCCCGTGCGAGAACGGCCGGCGCCGCCGCTCGTCGAATCAGCGCGCGCTCCGGCCGAGCCGAATAGCCACCGTCAGGCGCCGTCGCCCGTGCCCGCCCCGAGCAAGGGGCTCATCGTGCGCGACGCGCCTTTTTGATTGAGGCTCACCACTCGGCGAGCGAGGGCCCGCTTGCGGGATCGGTTTGGAAGTAGAGGGTCGTGCAGCGGGCGTCGGGTACCGCGTCGGGGAAGGCGCCGACGTCTTCGAAGCTCGAAAACTCAGACGCGAGCGTATCGCGCCAGGCGGCGCGCTCGCGATTGACCACGCCGTCGAAGAAGAACAATGTCAGACCGTCCGCGGAGGTGCCCGTGGGGCGCCGCGGATGAGGTGCGTCGCTCGAGATGAGCTCGGGCTGCGCGGGGCTCGTCGGCACGCTCCACGCGTGGTCTTGCATCTGCCAGCGCGACTCGAAGAGCACCACCGTTCCGCTCTTGCGCGTGATCAGATAGAAGAGCGAGCTCTTGTCGGCGCTGAGGACGGGCTCAGAGCCGACCGCGCCCCCCTCGAACAGCGTTCCGAGGTTGCCAAACTCGAGCCCTGGCGACACGGTCCAGCCCGCGCCGCGGCTCGCGCGGGAAAAGCCCACGAATCCGCTGCGATCCGCGCGAAATGCGACCACGGTCGTGCCGGTGGGTGCCAGCGCCACACGATCGGCGGCAAGGGCGACGCCCGTGTTGACGCGTGATGGTTCGCCGAAAGGATCGCTCGGCGTCGCGCGGTCGGCGACGAACGCATCGCCGTCCGCGTCACTCCAAGCGATCGTGAGCTCATCGCCCGTGACACCGCCGAAGCGCACCATCGCGCTGGCCGGTGCCGGAGTGAGCAGCCCCACGTTCTGCCAAGCTCGACCCGGTTTGCAGCGCGGTGAGAGGGTGCTGCTCGCGCCGCCGGAAGCGCCTGCGCCGCCCGCTCCACCGCTGGTGCCCGCTCCGCCGGCTCCGCCAACATGACTACCCGCCGGTGTCCCGCCTTGCGCGGTGCTCGGGTCAATCGAGACGGATCCCGAGCCGCCATTGGCCGGGCTGGGTGTCGACGGGATCCCCTGGCGCATCGTCGAGCCGGCAGCGCTCGGATCGGGGTCGGTGATCTGCGGCGCGTGCCCCCGGCCCTCAGCCCCGCAAGCGCAAGTCAGCGCACCAGCGAGACCCCAAACGACGAAGTAGCGAGAGCTCATGGACATTACTCCGAATCCGCGCAGTCATACAGGGCGCGCCACCCGTTCAGCGTCGGGGAAGACTTCTGATCGCTGGTCGGATTCAACGTAATCGTCACGCGCAGGATGGACTTCGACACCACGCGCGGCGCGACGGAACGAAACGCCCCGCCTGTGCCCGTATCGATCAAACCGATATCCCAGCCTGGCAGTACGCTGCTCGAGGTTGCCTTCGAAAGCTTCACCGAGGTCGCAGTCGAGAACCCGCTCACGTCGGACGACGTCTGCACGGCAAAGTCGATCGAAGAGCTGGCCGGTAACGCCGCTTGCCAATCGAACTCGCGCCAGAGCGGGAAAAAACCGGTTGGACACGTGGCGGTAAAATCCTGCGTGAAGGTCAGCGGGTTGTATTGAACGGTCGGGCCCGAGGGGACGTAGTTGTCCGGTGATACACACGCGGTGAGGTCGAAGAGCATGAACTCGAGCGCCTTTTCCTGACCGGACAAGTCGCCGTTTCTGCACGAGAGCGGGAAGAGCGCCGACGACGCCGAACACCCGGAGGGGTTGGCACCGACGCAGGTGGTCGTCGAGCCAGGGCAATCGTTGTCGGTCGAGCAGCCTTGGCACGTTCCGGACACGCAGCTGAGTGAGAGGCCGCCGTTCGAGCAGTCTTTGTCCGTCGTGCATTTGAGCTGACAGACGCCGCTCGAACCGCCGATACAATCCTCGGCGCGGCCGCAATCGGTGTCGGCGCTGCAAGTGGTCTTGTCGCAGGTGCCGGTCACGGTATTGCACTTGGCGCTGCTGCCGCACTGGGAGTCCTTCGTGCACGCGCACTGCCCGGGGACGACCTTGCCGCACGTGCCCTTGTCGCACTTGACCGAGGCCGAGCAGACCTGCGGCTTGCAGAGTCCGGTGGTGGCACCGACGCATTTGGCAGATCCGGAGCAGTCGCTGTCCGTCGCGCAGGTGTCGGCCGAACACAGCCCTTTGGTCGCCTTGCCGCAGGTGGCCCCGAAGCCGCAGTCGGTATCGGCGGTGCAAGCGCCCGAGCCGGAAACCAAGGCCGACGCCGAGACGTGAAAGTCGCTGTACACGACGCGTCCGCACTGTTTGTCCAGAGCTGCGTCGACCGGCGTATTGAAGGTCATGCTGAGCAGCATGTCGGGCGCCGCCGTGGCAGTGACGAGGCTCGATCTGCCGTACAGCCACCGCTGGCTGGAGCTCGTGGCGGTCTGCGCGTCTTGGCGCGGCTCGTTGATGCTGAGCGCGCCAAGCGAGCTCGATGCACCCACGTTCTGCAACCACTGCGCGAAGTCTTTACCCTTCGGAAAAGTCTGATCGACCGTCGCGGCCGTCGGATCGCGATAGTAGCCGCGATCGAGATTCCAGTTGGCGGTGCGGTAGTATTCAGAGAGATTTTGGGCGACGCCACTATTGGGCGTAGCGAGCCACGAATAGCCGTAGTGCGTGGTGAACAGCCGCCCGCCAGCGGCGGTGTATTGCACCAGATTCGGCGTGTCGGTCGCGTGCGCGTCGACTTCGCGCCCCTCGCACGGCAAGAGGACGACATCGTACTGATTCAGCGTGGCTAGACTGCTCGAGAGCTTGGAACCATCGGGGGCGCCCCCCGGGATGCGATCTTTGCCGTTGAATTGGTAGAAATCGATGCGCGCTGCCGTGCCCGGGAATTGGATCTCACTCGCATCGATGCCCGCCTTCAACAGCAGGCACTCGAACGGATCGGCGGAGCCCGACGCGATCGCCATCTTCGGAATGTCTGCCTGCGCGGAATCGCCGTCGAAGCGCGTGCGCGGCAAGCGGCTGTTGTCTTTCGCAACCGCGTTGTCCGTACAGGCCGTGATCGCCGGGAGCGTGATCTTGCGGCGCCATTTACCCATCTGCACGACGAGCCGGACGCCGGTGCCCGAGGGCACGTTCTTCAACACGAATTTGCCGTCGGGCCCGGTCTGCGCAACGGCGATTGCCGAGAGATTGCCCGCGCCCGCGCAGGTGTCGCATGACACGCCAGACGTAAACGGAGGCAGCGCCGCGGTCGCATCGACCGGAACGTAGACGGACGCGTTGTAGAGTGGAACCTTGCCCGCAGGGTCGTAGACGGTCCCCGAGAGGCTCGTTTTGCCGAGGCCGGCGCACGCCTGAACTTGGCACCACAAGCCCTTGCAAGGCCCGGTGCCACCCCCGGTACCGGTCGTCGGAGTGATGGACACCCCGCCGTCCGAGATGGAGGCACCCGGCGCGGTCACGTCTTTGGTCTCGCCGACGACCGACACGCAATTCGGATCGCAGACGTTGGTGCAAGTCGTGGTCTTCGCTTGCGGCAGTGAGCCGGGGCCCGCGTCGGAAGTCGTGATCGTGACGATGCGGTTGCCTTCACAGCTGCTCCAGCTCGTGCCGTCGCAGTGTGAGTAACCCATCGAGCAGGTGATGTAGTCGCCTTCGACCTTGACGACTTTGCCGCACTCCACGGCCGCACTGGCGTCGCCACAGGGACAACCCGCGTGACCTTCCGTGGCGCAGGGATCGACGTTCGGCACCGTTTTGTCCGATTGAGTCGTGCCGAACACGCCCGTCGGGTGCTGCTTTTGGCTGCAGGAACTGGCGCCAATCGCGAGCGCGACTAGCCAGACGAACGACCGTCGAGCATCACGACTCGCGTGTTCGCATGCGAGCAGACGGCGCGCGAGCGCCGCCGCGACAAAGGTTCGCCGACGGTGGTGATTGCCCATGACAAAGCCCTTCGGCTCGACCCGAAACAGGAGATTGACCTGTTCCGACCAAACCTAAGTGCAACTTTGCAGGTGCATGTTGCATGCCGCCGTGGTTCCACCCGCGTGCCTGTGACATGCGTCCGCCGATCCCGCGCAAACTTGCGGTGCGGCCGGCTACTTACAGGTAGGTCTCGCAAAAACGCGCTGGAAGAACATTGCAGACACTCAGAACATTTTGCGACGGCGAGCAACACCGCAGATGTGAGTCCGGGTGTGGCTGCGTGATTCGAAAGGCAACTCCAGCTGGCGAAATATCCAATGACGCGATCGAGATACCGAGTTTCGGTGCTCGAGGCCTGCGCATGCCGAACACGACCGCTGGGAGTTCCCTGACGGTCGTGTTCGCTTGCAGTCGAATGTAGGTTCTAACTAGGGTCAGCCGTGCGTGCGCCAGCCGTTCAACGGGTGGTCTGGGCTCTTCGAGGGGTGCGGGCGGTTGTTGAGGTAATCCTCGAAGATGGCTTTCCGCGCGGGCAAGAACTGATTCACGAGCGCGTCCGACAACCGATAACGCACTTCTCCGTCGACGGTTTCGGTTTCGCGTTCGGTGACATGGGTGAAGCCGAGTGAAGCTGGCCAGGTGAGCCCACCACCGATCGGCACGTTGTTGCTCAGGCGATGACAACCGGCGCAGCTGAGCGCTTGTGCGCGCAGCACGATTTCATCCGGCGTGAGCGGGCTCCCGAGTGCGGTCAGCTGGGTTTGCACGGCGCTGCGAATTTGGTTTTCGCCACCGCCGAAGTAATCCGGGTAGCGCATCTCGGCCGCGGTCGCACCCGACGCCTGGCTCTGACCGGTGTTGAACACGTCGCTCATGTTGATGTCGAGGCTCGGTACCGTGGGGCCGGCGAGATCTGCGACTTGCGTGGGGAAGAAGCTGAGAAATTGGCCCGCGGCGGGCAACGGCGAACTCGGCGCAAACAGCCCACCAAACGCGTTGTTCTTGTCGGTCACGGGCGTGAAACGCATGGCCGAGCACGCGTTGCCACTACAGGTGCGTAGGAGCTTGAACTCGCGCAGTGACCAGCCAGTCGTAGTGTTCGAAAACTGATTGGCGCGAATTTGGCCGGCGCCGAGCGCGTTGTCACCATAGTTGCTGATGGAGACGACCGGCGAGATCACGCCTTTGCCGTTGAAGTAGAAACTTTCCAGGCTGCTCGCTCGCGCTTGAATGTCGTCTTGATTGCTGAGATCCGCCCAGGTGGAGACGATCTGTTGGCAACCCTTGAGGCCCTGTTGTGGGTGAGGGTTGGGGAGTGCCGCTTCGAAGATCAACAGGTTGCGATCCGTCGTCGAGGTGATGCCGGATTGTTTGGCGTACACGATGCGGTATTCGCCGCAATGCGCGCCGTTCTCCGGTGCTTGATCGAAGCGATTGAAGAGCCCAATCGGTACGTACGCGCAGGTGCTACCTGCCGCAAACGGATCACAGCTTGCTTGAGCGCCTTCGGCGCCGTTGCGACACAAGTAAGGGTAAGCGTTCAACGTCGAACCGACCCCGGGTGTGACGACGTCGTCGCAATGTGGGCCCGGAAATACGCCGGGATTCGGGTTTTGTGTGTCCCACCATTGCTGGAACAGCTGGGTCGCCGTCAATCCGGGCACGCCGCTTTGTTGTGCGAGCTGCGTCAGCACACGTTGCAGGGAAAAACGGCTCAAAATCGT